>ERZ772948.352-NODE-352-length-30017-cov-21.476570_pt1 | contig 30017 bp, 39 predicted proteins | sample MGYA00511945_ERZ772948 | MGnify/ENA primary metagenome ERZ772948 (study PRJEB29015, sample SAMEA2737927) | human oral metagenome | biome: human oral; feature: human-associated habitat; material: dental | place: China | collected 2141 ... | reverse complement strand
AATGTTAAGCGATGTAAAAACACAAACAAGTTTAATGGAATTTTGCAAATAAAGGGAACATGCGATGTCATATTATAGATGGAAAGTATCAATTGATGAAGCGAGTCAAAATATTAAAGAATGGCGAAGATACTGTCAGTTAAGTCAAAGTGCATGTGCAAGTTATATAGGCATTGCATTAAATACATATCGGTATAAGGAGAAAAGACCAAATCTATTTACATTTGAAGAGCAATTGAAGTTAGTTAATTGTATCAGTAATAGATATAGAGAAATGGGTGTAGTAAATCAAGTAACCTGGCATAGAGTATTCAATAATGGGTGTGCATTATGTAGGTGAAGTGATGTTTAGATTAAATCCAATTACAGGGGACTATGAGGAGGATAAAAGTTATGCAAATGAAATGCCATAGGTGTGATAGATTATTTACACCAGTAGGTTCAGAAAAGCATTGTCCTGATTGTATAGCAGGTAAGCCAATACCAAAGAAGAAAACAGTAGCTGAGGTAAGGGCAGAAATAAAAGCGAAGCGTGATGCGGAAGAAGCAAAGAAATATAAGTACGAAAGGTACTGTATATGTTGTGGTAAGAAATTCTATACAAATAAAACAAACCGGGTAATATGCAGTGATTATGATTGTGAAGAGAAAATGCGTATAGAACGGTTGCAAACCAATAGAGCAAAATACAGAGCCAATGCAAAACAGAAGAAGGGAAAATAATCCATGCTAAAGAAAGATAAAAGTAAATGGTGCTGGGTCGATGATTATGGGAATGCAGGAGAGCCACAAGATACAATACAGGATGCAATTGATGATCTTATAAGTTGTGAACCTGATTTAGAAGAGATATGGCTCGTGGATGAGACTGAACGAGTTGTGCGAATAGGACACCCTAATTATTACACTCCAGAAGTTGATGCAGAACGAGTAATTGATAATATCATTAACTTTGATATTGATGACGAAATTGCTGAGTGGGCTTGCGAGTATTTAACAAATGTTAAGGCTGAACATCTTGATGAGTTAAGCGTAGCTTTAACGAAGGTATTCCGTGAATGGGAAAAGAAACATAACTATGAAAATAAAGGTTATGTGGTTTTAGAAACAAAACCGTATCCTGTTGATAGCAAAGGCAGGCTTATTGTGGTGTAAGTATTAATATGAAGAAAATAAAGATAAAAATAGAAGGCTTATTATAGGTGAAAAATTATGGATACGATGAAATGCATTAATAACAATATAGAGGCCCAATTAAGAGGGAAAAGGATAAGAAATCTTAATTGGGATAAAGTGGCAAAACATATTGTAGAATATGGGCCCAATATTATGGTATATGCTGGTATTAATGAAGATTGGGATAATACATGTGGGTCCATATATGATCATGGGGAAGTAATCCATAATGAGGCATATGTAACTAGTACATGGGGAACACCAAGCATCTTTATATATGTAGAAGGAAAGAACAAAAAGATTGATGGTGGAGATGAATACTTTATATATGCAGATGAACATATATATGATTGGACAGAATCAGCATTGAAAATCGTACAAGGGAAATAGTACAAAGTGCTTGATGCGGGAGGTAGCCATTGACTGAGCAGGAATTAATAAGACAAATAACGACTATTGCAGCTAAAACAGCAATAGAAGAATATAGAAAAGAAATAAGTAGGAATGAAAAGGAAACGATAGATACTCTTAGGCACAATACAATGAAGCTATTCAAACACTACAATAAGTTAAAGACTTATGTAGAGAATAGTATATCTGACTCATCACAAGCTAAAGATTTATGGCTTGATAAATTATTAGGAGAAATGTTTGATGATGACAGTAAAGTAATGGTTAATTCAATCATAAGAAGCAAGGAACAAACAGAACTCATGATGCGGCATATAGATAACATGATTGATATCTATGATGAGCGTTGCAAATGTCGTAGAGTGAATTATTGTGATTGTGTTAGACGGTATTATATTAACGGCGAACAATTGAAAGATATTGGTAACTCACTAAATCCTAATGTAGATGAGCGAACAGTACAACGTTATATCAAAAGAGGGTTAGAAGAGATGTCTATTCTGTTATGGGGATTAACAGGGATAAAAAGTAAATTGTCGTAAAAGTGTCGTGGACGTGTCGTAAAGATAAAGATATAATGATAGTGTAAATAAATATGGAATGAAGAAGAAATAAAGGCACCCACAATAATTAGTGGGTGCTTTTTATATGGAGATGCAAATGAAAAGAGCAAGGCATGAATGCAGGTATCCTGGATGTCATGAATTAACAACAGATAGATATTGTGAAAAGCATAAAGTTAAACAAGATAATACAAGACTATCTGCACATGCTAGAGGATATACCTCTAAATGGGATAAAGCTAGGAAAGTATTTCTTGCGGAACATCCAACATGTGAATGCGCTGAATGCAAGGCATCAGGAAATCCATTGGCAGCGAATGTAGTGGATCATATCATTCCTCATAGAGGAGATATGAAATTGTTTTGGGATAGAAACAATTGGCAAGCCATGAATAAACGCTGTCATGATAAGAAAACAGCAAGAGAGAATGGCGGCTTTGGTAATATGGTTAAACGATAATGATAAATAGTGAGAATACCCCCTATTTAAAAATGTTTGAACCTTGAAAACCCAGACCGTGTGGCTCCTTTCTTTGTAAAAAGTTCGTGAAATAAACTATTTCTGAGAAACGAAAATTTTATAGGCAATGAAAAGAGGTGAAAAAGTAGTGGGCCGAAATGCAAAACCTATAGATTTAATCATGGCTGATGGGAACAAACGACATTTAACAAAAGCCGAAATTGAACATAGAAAAAATACAGAAATACGTTTTGGAAATGATAAGTTAGTATGTCCAAAACATATAAAAAATGACAAAATTGCATATGCAAAATGGAAAGAATTGATAAGGCTATATAAAGATTTTGATTTTGTAGCATCTGGAGATGTTGGAATGCTCGGCCGCTACTGTATGGCCTATAGTGAGTATATGGATTTACTAGAACGTAGAACAATGGTGTGTCAGTTGATGCCTAAAGTTGACGATGATGAGAATGAAATAATTGAAGATCAATTAGACGCTGGGAATGTACATCCAAAACGTATTCAGAAAATGATAGAGAAATATGAATATATATTATCTATCGGTGGAATAATTTCATTAGATAAGGCCATCAATGCAAAGATGGATGCATTAGTTAAAATGGAAGATAGGTTATTCTTGAATCCATTGGCTAAAATTAAAAACGTACCTAAGAAACCACCAGAGGAAGAAAAAACAGAATTAGATCAGAATGGATTTGGTGATATATGACAATAAAGGAAGAGTTAATACAATATGTTAAAGACTGTATTAATGACACCAAGCATTGTTGCCAGAAACATAGATGGGCATGTGAAAGATTTCTGAGGGATATAAGCCGTGAAGGAACGGATGAATTCCCTTATATCTTTGATGATGCAAAAGCAGAGAGATTTTATAAATGGGCAAGTTTACACAAACATACTAAAGGAGTACTAGTAAATACGCCCATTATTTTTACGCCAATACAGCGTTTTATATTTGGTAACATTTATGGATGGGTTCATAAAGATACTGGGTATAGAAGATTTACAAAGGCGTATTGGCAAGTGGGAAGAAAAAATGCAAAATCTCAATCATTAGGTCTAGTTGGTGATTATGAATTAATGGCACTTGGTGAAGATAATTCGGAAGTCTATATTGGTGCGACTAAAACACTCCAGGCGAAAATCATTTACAATGAAGTAATAGCAATGCTTAAAAAATCAAGTGCTTTATTTAAAGGAAAGTGGAAAGAAGCATATAGTACGATTGTACATATTAAAAGTAATTCAATAATGCGTGCATTGTCTAAAGATGATGGAAAAACTGGTGATGGTTTAAATCCACAATGTGGACTGATCGATGAATATCATGCACATCCAACAGATGAAATATTGGAAGTCATTAAGACAGGGATGATTGCACGGCGACAACCTTTATTATTTATTATTACAACAGCAGGTAATAATTTAGGTGGGCCTTGCTACAGAATTGAATATCCATTAGTAAGTCAAATCTTAAATCCAGATATTGAATTTGATATTCCTGATTATTTTTGTATGGTTAATGAATTAGACCGAGATGAAGAAGGGAATCTGATTGATGACATAAACGATGAAGAGTGCTGGATAAAAGCCAATCCAATTGCAGCTACATATGAGGTAGGATTAAAGAATATCAGAAGTAATTATATGTCAGCGATAAAGAGCCCAGAAAAGATGGTGTCATTTATGACTAAGAATATGAATATATGGGTTAAACAATCAGCGCAGTCATATATTGATATGGCAAAATGGAAGGCACGAGGAAGATTAAATGAGGACTTTGAAAACGATTTAGGAATATCACTGTATGGATATGATGCATATGTAGGTATTGATGTATCAAAAACAATTGACCTTACAGCTGCTGGGATAGTGGTCCCAGTAGATATTAATAACAGTAAGAAATTTATTACTTTAGCACATGGTTTTATACCAGAAGAAACAGTACAAACAAAAGAACGAACAGATAAAATCCCATATAGACTATGGAGTGAAAGAGGATGGCTAACAATTACTCCAGGTGAAATTGTTGATTATCGATTTATGACTAAGTGGATTGAAGAAACATTAAATAAATATGGATTAAATATTAAAGATGTTTGTTATGATCCATATAATGCTACTCACTATACCCAAGAATTAGAATCAAATAAGGGGTGGGGAATTGTAGAAATCAGACAAGGTATTATTACATTGTCTGAACCTACAAAGTCATTTAGAGCAGAAACATATCAAGGAAATATATTGCACCCAACTAATGATTTATTAGATTGGGCAATTAGTAATGCTGTAACTAAAGTTGATGCTCAAGAAAATATTATGTTAGATAAAGCCAAAAGTACTGAACGAATTGACCCAATAGCAGCCGTAATAAATGCTTACACAAGGGCAAAAGTAGCGGCTGATGATGATTTAAGTATGTACATAATGAGTGATGAGTTTAGCCTATAGGAGTCGTAATGAAATACATAAGAATAATTGGAAGTATAATTGATGACCTACTATTTACAATAGGGGCCATCTTTTTTTGCATCGGTGGATTTATGATCCATACGATAGTAGGCGTATATAGTATTGCGTTGGCTTCCTGTGTACTTGGATACATAATTGGAACTGCATACCATGTTGAAAGAAAAGGGACGAGGGATAGACCATATGGAGAATAGGAAAGGAGTTATAACAATTGATACTAAGAAGGTTCATTGAAAAAAGGGATGGCTACATGCAGCCTAATCATGTTGATGCGGATTCAATTATAGATTTCTTAGGAACATCAACAAATAAATTTATGCGGGTAAGTGATGTTATAAAAAACTCAAATGTATTTGCCTGTGTAAGTATCTTAGCAGATGATTTAGCAAAACTCCCAATCCATACATATTATGGAGATGGAGATAGAACAAAAGGGATGAAACATCCTGTAGCAGAATTGTTATATACAAGGCCTAACCATTTAATGAGTGCATTTACATTGAAACAAACATTACAAATGCATGTGGGATTGTATGGAAATGCCTTTGCATTTATTGATTGGGGAAATGATGGATTTCCCAAAGCAATATGGCCATTAGAACCATCATCTACTGTTCCATATTTGGATGTAAAAACTGGGCGATTAACATATCAAACACAAACATTACAAGGTGAAACAATTACATTACAACCATCTGATGTACTGCATTTTAAAACAATGGCTAGAGATGGTATTGTAGGTAAAGCACCATGGAGAACATTGGTTGATGAATTACGAGGGCAGAATTCAACGAAAGAATTTATCAGCAATTTCTACAAAAATGGAACACTAGTGTCCGGTGTATTGCAGACAGATTCAAAAATAAATCAAGAAGCAAAGGATAAATTGAGGAAAGATTTTGCAAGCCGGTATGCAAGCCCAGATAATGCTGGTAAAACAGTTGTATTGGATATGGGGTTGAAATTTCAGACTATAGGGATGCAGCTTGATCAAGCACAATTTATTGAGACGCAAAAATTTGGAATTAATGAGGTGGCTAAAGTTTACCGGGTACCTCCTCATAAATTAGCACAACTAGATAGAGCAACCTATGCAAATGCGGAAGCAATGGGGCTTGAATATATCAAGTCAACACTGCTTCCTATTTTTATGCAATGGGAACAAGAAATTAATTACAAACTATTTACCAAAATAGAACGACAACAGTATTATATAAAGTTTAATGCTGATGCAGAGCTTAGAGGGGATAGTAAATCTAGGGCGGAATACTATACAAAAATGATTCAAGCTGGCGTATATACGCTAAATGAAGTACGAGCTATGGAAGAGCAAAAGCCTATAGATGATGGTATGGGTGATAAGCATTTTATATCTCTAAATTATACGACTACCGATAATTTGGAGAAATTACAACTGGCAAAAATTAAAGCTGGTGAAGACTTAACAGTGAAAGGAGGTGAGGGGAATGGACAAGGAACGGAGAACACTTCAGACCAAGATAGAAATCCGGAAGGTGGAGAATGATAACGGTGAGTTACCATATATCGAAGGTTATGCATTAAAGTTTGGGACCCGGTCAGAAAATATGGGTGGCTTTGTGGAAATGCTATCTAAAAACTGTTTGGATAAAACAGATATGAGTAATGTAGTTGCATTGTATAACCATAATGAAAGTTATCCATTGGCACGCAATACTGTGCCATCAGGGGCGGGGTCATTGGAACTTAAAGTAGATGATATTGGTTTATATTTTAAATCAATACCAACGGAAACCACATATGCAAAGGATTTAATTACAAATCTTGATGCAGGTGTTGTAGGTCAATGCTCATTTGCATTTACATTGGCTCAAAATGGTTCTGAATGGATATGGGATGAGGATGATCAAGTATACATTCGAACAATTACGGCAATCGAACGCTTATGGGATATTTCTATTGTTACGACACCGGCATATCCTGATACAGAAGCAGACACGGCAAAGCGTGATTTAGAAGAGTTCAAGAAGACTCAAAAGAATGAACTAGATGAAGTTCGAAAACGTAAATTAGCAATTGAATTAGAATTATTGGAGGGATAACCATGAATGAAAAAGAACGTGAATTACGCCAAAAGATGGCAGCAAAAAATGAAGAAATCCGTGGCCTAATGAATGAAGGCAAGTTGGATGATGCGGAGCAAGCAACAGAAGAATTGCGCCGCTTAAAACGTGAATTACAGGTAGAAATTACATTGGGTGAAAACAGTGTAGATACTGTACCACCAGAAGCACGTCAACATCAAAATCATGATAATGATATTGATGTAAATCAAATTATGGCTCGTGCTTTGCGTGGCAATCAATTGTCTAAAGAAGAAAATGAATTATTGGTGCGTGCTAGCACACTGAATGAAGGAACTGGTAAAGATGGTGGGTTTATTGTTCCTAAAGATGTACAGACAGCCATTAATGAATTGAAACGTACATTAAATCCATTGGATGAATTAGTACGTGTTGAAAAGGTTGCCACTATGAGTGGTGAGCGAACTTATGAAAAGCTTTCCACTATGACCGCATTCCCAAATGTAGCTGAACTATCAAACATTGCAAATTTGGAAACTCCAGAATTCAATCGTGTTGAATACAAAGTTCAAAAATATGCAGGTATTTTACCGATTTCTAGTGAACTATTAGCGGATACAGACCAAAACTTATTGAACTATTTGTATCGTTGGTTGGCTAAAAAGGATACGATTACACGTAATACAGAAATCGCTAAATTAATTAATACGCTTACGAAAAAACCAATTACAGGTATTGATGGATTAAAAGACATTTTAAATGTTGACTTAGATCCAGCAATTGCATTGACATCCATCCTTTTAACTAACCAAGATGGGTATAATTACCTTGATAAATTGAAAGATACACAAGGTCATTATTTATTGCAACCGAACCCATTAAATCCAACTGAAAAGATGTTAAGTGGTAAAGTGGTTAAAATTGTAAGTAATAAGGTATTACCTACAGATACTAGTGGTAGCAGTAAAAATGCACCAGTAATCATTGGGGATTTAACAGAAGCAATTACATTGTTTGACCGTGAAGCGATTACCTTGTTAGGTACAAATATTGGTGGTAATGCATTTGTAACAGATGGTTACAATATCCGTGGTACACTTCGTTTTGACACAAAAATTGTAGATAATGAAGCAGCTGTATTTGGTCAATTGAAATTGGCATAAGGTAATTATTATGCAAAAGTTACTGGATGATGTAAAAGAATATTTACGGGTAGACAGTAATGATGAAAATACAGTAATTGAAAATTATATTGAAGCAGCAAAAACATATATAGAGAACGGCACAGGAAAAGCATTTGACGAAAAAAATAGTCAAATGCTTTTAGTCGTTAAGATGTTATGTGGGCATTGGTATGATAACCGAAATGTAGTAGGAGGCGGTGGTGAACTACCGTTTACTATTACTTCATTATTACTGCAGATTGAACATAAGAAAGAGGGGTAACAAATGAAAGTAAGAGTATTACATCCAACAATCATTGATAGCCAATGGCTTCAAATTGATGACGTAGTAGAAGTAGAAAATGAAAAAGCGCAACCATATGTAGAAACAGGTCTAATTGAAGTTATTGATGATGCGGGAATTACTCCACCGAATGCTAAAACTGGTGGTGAAGAAAATCCACCAGAAGGAAATCCAAATCCACCAAATGAGGATAATGATGGTGATGAAAATCCACCAGACGAAGATGGGGGTAAAGATTCCAAGTCCGGAAAAGGTAAATAATCATGTTACGGATTGGATCTATGAAGAACCGTATAGAAATATTACGGCAGACCATAGAGCCGGATGGACAAGGTGGGTTTAAAAAAGAAAAACCACGTAGAATTGCCACGGTATGGGCCGCTATTTTAAAACCAAGATTTTGGGATGGTGATAGTGGGAAAGGCCCTACTACAGCAATTACACAAGGTATACAGATACGACCGTTAAAAGCAATTGATACTGATTGTATTATTAGGTACCGTAATACAAATTATGAAATATTAGACATAGAGTATAATACGGATTCTTATATATTGACATGTCAGGCAATCAAGAAACGGTAGGTAATTATGGCATTTGTAAAAGCTGATATATCTAATGCTACTTATAAAGCCATGCGAGATATTCACAATTATAATTCTGAAACACAAGAACGAATTAAAGAAGTAACTAGGAATAAAACGCATGAGGTATTAACTGTAGCAATTCAATTGGCACCTTATAGAACTGGTAAATTTAAAGGGACAATAAGGGAAGAAATTAAAACACATAGTCAAGGTATCTATGGACGGGTATTCACAAATTCACCGGTAGCACATTTAATAGAATTTGGGACAAAGGGACATGTAGTAATGCCAAAGAAGAAAAAAGCATTAGCACCAGGAGCAGCCGGCTGGTTTATGACTAATGCTACAATTCCTGCAATATCTGCAAAGCCATTTATGAAACCGACTATGGATAAGGTTCGTCCAACGATTGAAGGTGCAATTAAGGTGGCAATAAAGAAATGAAGATAAAAACTATTCCATTTAATGCTGTACAAAAAGCATTTTATAAATTGCTGTCAGAAGGACAGACGGTTCCTGTATATGATCGTATTCCCGCAGGGGATGAAGAAATGCCGTATATTTGGTTGGGTGAGTTTCATGGGGTACCTGTGGAAGATAATAAAACACATGCCGTACATAGAATTAGCCAGCAAATGGATATATGGAGTAATCAACCTGGTAAGAAAGAGGTTAATGAAATTCTGAATGATATAGCTACATTAGTTAGACATTACCAATTACCACTTGAAGGGTTTAAACAGGTTGGTGATGCTCATATATCTTTATATCAGGCAATAGGGGAACGATACGAAGATAAGACTAGTGCTTATCACGGAATTATGATGATTGAATACACAATTGAAGAAATTGATTAGGAGGTAATTAATATGGCATTAACACAAGAGCAAATCACAGCACTACCAGTGGCACCTAGTGATACTAAGGCGGTAGCTGGTAAAGATACGTTATTGTATATTGCATCTAAACAAACACCATTGACATGGTTATTGGTTGGTGGTCAAAAGAATTCACCACTTAAGGAACAGGCAGATTCCTTGGATGGTTCTGATAAATCTAGTGGTGGTTGGAAAAAAGGCATCCCTGGCATGAAATCTTGGAACATCGAATATGATGGTCTATATGTGTTAAATGATGAAGCAGTGGATATTTTGCGCTATTCCTTCCGTGAAGGTAAAGCTGTGTATGGTCGTGTAGAATATCCAGATGGCTCTTACAAACAAGGATGGGCGAATGTAACATCATTTGAAGATAACAACTCTTCTGATGCAATTCAAACATTAAAGGTATCCTTGACAGGATATGGCGCAATTAGTGATTTGATTGCGATTGGTGAAGTTAAAATTACATCTCCTACAGCTGCATTCTCTAAAGCGGCTGCAGCAGATAAAACTGTAGCAGTAACACCTACAGACATTACAATTCGTACTGTAACCGATGATACTGGTACTGTATTGGTATTCGGAAAAGACTACGAATTTGCAGAAGGTACCTTAACTTTGAAAAAGGAATACCTTAAAAATATGACAGTAGGTAACCATGTACTTGAAGCAAAATTTGCAGCAAAGACAATTCCTATCACAGTAAATGTAACAGCATAATTTTGTAATATAAAGGGCGGGATAAAACCCGCCCTATTTTATATAAGGAGATAAAAATGAAAGAACAGACTACATTGACCATCAATGGGGAAAAATATGAATTATTGTATACACTTGGTATTATGCGTCAGATTGAACGAACATTAGGGTGTTCTTTGATTTCAATCCTAACAAGATTTGATGGCAATGCACAGGAACGAGTAGGCATTGATTTCATTATGGCAAACTTGCAATATGCGGTAGTTGGTGGTTTATCAGAAGATAAAGCCTATGATCTAATCGATAAATATTGTGAAGGTGAAGGTACATTGGATACATTGGCAGGGTTCCTAATGATGGCGTTATATAATACTGGTTTTTTTATCCCAAAGCTACCAGAAGAAGTGGAAGCACAGGTGGAGGAACAGAAAAAGAAGTAGCCTCCATTGAAGAATGGATTAGAACCGTAGAACCAATAGCGTATGGGCCATTACATCTATTGCCTGATGCTCTTGAAAATCTAACTATGAAAGAGTTTTATTTGTTACTTGATGGCCATTATGCCCGTAAAAAAGAAGAGGACTATAAGCAAGCATATTTCACATACTGGATGCTTGCTCCAAACTTAGGTAGAGAAAGCAAAATTACAGTAGATGATATTTTCAATCCATTACATCAAGATATGGTAAAGGATAAGGAAAGCGAAAAAGAGGAACTATTACGTACATTTAATTTATAAAGAAAGGAGGTGGAATGATGGGAACAACCATAGCAGATTTAGAGGTTAGGATAGGTGCGGATAGTAATCAGTTTAAACAAGAACTACAGAAGGTAGAAACGCAGGTAGGGAAAGCATTTAATGTAAACCCAATTAATGAGTTCTCTACAAGTGTAGATAGTGTAACGGGTCGTGTAGGTAGTTTGGTTAGTAAGTTTACAGCTATAGCAGGAATTATGGCCGGAGGATTTGGACTAACATCCATGATTGAAGGTTCTGTGAAAGCTGGCGAAGCAGTTTACCAATTATCTCAACGGTACCAGATCACAACTAAAGAAGCATCTGAAATGAACCGAATTCTAAAAATTACAGGTTCTGATGCGGATACAGCAGCTAAAACAATTATGCGATTGGATAAAGCGTTATCCGGAAATAGTAATGAAGGTAAGAAAGCCCAAGAAACATTAAAACTATTTGGTGTTTCATTAACTGATACTAATGGTAAGATGTTACCAATTAATCAACAATTGGCGGAGTTAGCCAAAGGATATAAAGCGGCTGCTGATGCGGGATATGGGCAGGAATATGTGATGAATACCCTTGGTGTTCGTGGTCTTGCTTTAATTTCTGTATTGCAGAATTACAATGAAGCGGCGGAAGTTGCTAGTAAAGTCAAAGGAATTGGTCTAAATCCAGAAGAAATGCATAAAGCATCTCTTCAATTGAAAGAGATGGAATTGCAGTTTGGACAACTTAAACTAGCGAGTGGCGCAGCCATTACACCATTAGTAATGGAATTATTACCACAATTACTACCGTATTTGCAAGAATCGGCGGTATGGATTAATAAAAATAAAAATGAGATTGCAAGTACGGCTAAAACATTAGTTCAGATTGTAGCATTGTATGAAAGTATTAAGATTGCTAAAAAAGCAGCGGCAGCAGTTAATGCAGTAGTATCAACTGTGAAAAATTCGCAAAGCCCAATGGGGTTAGATACAGCTGAATTAACAAGAGCGCAAGAAGCACAGATTAATAAAGCACTTAGAGATAATGAACGTGTATATGCACAAATGCGAAGAGAAGCGATTAAAACAGCTAATCAACAAAAGTTATCTGCAGAAGAAACGAGTGCATTTTTAGCGCAGGAATTTAGCAAGATTAGTATTAAGGCAACGCAATCAGCAGAGCAAATTCGTGCGGCTATGACTCTTGGTTTTCAAAGTGTACGAGCAGAAGCGGCAGAAAGTTCAATTGCAGTTAATAGATCTATCTTATCTACAGGGGTAGCGGCAGAAGAATCAGCAAATCTACATGTAGCGTCTAATGTTCGTAAAGTAGAAAGTGATATGGCTGTAGTAGCTAGTCAAGGTAAAGTAGGTGTAGCTGCAACGGTTGCAGGCACAAAAGCTGTAGAAGCTAGTGCAACAGCAACAGCAGCGGCAACAGCAAATATTGAAAAGAATGCAGTGTTAGCAGCAAGCTATGAAGGTGTCGGTGTAAGAGCCACAACGGCAGGAGCGGTAGCAGTTAGTGCAGCAGGCAGAGCTATGGGAGCTGTTACAACATTAACACGAGCAGTGTGGGCTCTTGCTGGTGGATGGTTAGGTGTAGCGGCAGCCGTAGGATTTGCACTATATTCTATGGGACAAGCCAATAAAGCAGAAGCAGAATTTCAACACGCCAATGAAGTAACCTTGATGGATAAGGGAAAGAAATATCATCTTGCAAAAAATAGAGATGGTAAAGTCGTTTTTGCTAATGATAGTGCCGGTTATGTAGAAGTACCTGAGCGATTAAGAAATAAATATGAATCTTATGTATCAGCACAAAAAAAGGCTAGTGCAGATGCGGCATTAGGTGAGATTAAAGCAGAACAAGCTAAAATGCAAGCTGAGTTAGCTACACAAATGCAAAACATATCGAATATTGGAGATTCTATAAGTAAAACATCTACCACTACGACTCATAAAGATACTTCAAGTGCAGCAGAAACTGTTAGGTTCATGATTAATCAAGGTATTGATCCACGTATAGCATTTGGTATGGCTGGTGGGAATATGCTTGAATCAGGCGGAAATACAAAGAACTTAAATGCAAAGGCTGTAAATCCCAATGGGGGCGCATTCGGTATTCAACAATGGTTGTTAGATAGAAAAGAAGACTTATTTAACTTTGCAAAGCAGAATCATTCAGATCCATATGATATACACACTCAACAAGCGTTTCAGGTATATGAAATGCTATATGGGAAAGAAAAGGATAATTATAAGAAAGCATTAGCAGAACTTGGAAATAGTCAAGATGTAGGATTAGCGGCTAAGTTAGTTGACAAATGGATAACACGTTCAGAAGGAACGGAAGATATTAGGTCTCAAAAGGCAGCCAATGCACAATTACTTTATAAAGACATGAAGGGTGAAGGGGGCCTTACTGGGGCTGATATATTACGCCGTCAAAAATCAATTGATGATGCAAAAAAGGATTTAAAGAATTTAGAAGGTGAATTAAAGCAAAGTATCACTGGAGAAATTGGTACATCTTATGAAAGTGAAATTCAAAAGATTGAGGAGGATGTACGAAAAAAATCAGAAGCAATCAAGAAGATTAAAGATGTCAGCGATACGATTGATACATCAAATGCTGAAAAGCTATTAGATCAGTTTAAAACTGTTGAAGTAGATAAAGTAAATAAAAAGCTACAGGAGCAACGGGATAAATTAAAACTGGATACAGCCAAAACTAATGCAGAAATCTTAGGAAACTATAAAGATTTAGCTGAACAACAGTTTATTGTATCTAAAAATGAACTAGATAGAGAGCGAGAGGAACGCCTAAAATCAGTTGCAAAACAAAAGGATGATGCGGAAGCTAAAGCGCAGGTTGAGGAATGGTATACAGCCAAATATAAAGCCTTAGTAACAGAACGTGAAACGGCAGAACGTGAGTCATATGATAAAGCTGTTAAATTAGCAATTAGCCGACATGATACAAATAGACTCCAACAATTAACAAGTTCAAAAGATGCAAAACAATATAGGGACTGGGAAGGCGATACCGCTAAACTACAGACATTCTATAAACTTTGGGAACAAGGTAATATGTCGATGTCAGCTGCCACAGCAGAAGCAGCTGAATCATTTGCTAGTGGATTATCTTCTATCTTTTCAAATCTAGCAACAGATATTACAAGCGTAAAAGATCTAACCCAAAATATGGGTAAATTAATTCTTAGTACAGTAGTTAATATCATTGCTAAAATAGCGGCTGCAAGATTAGCGGCAGCATTGTTAGGGCAGTCATTGGGGGGAGGGGCTCCAAGTATTGCTAGTGGTGGTAATGTACAAAAATTAACAATGCAAGGATTTGTAAATAGTGCCATTGCTAGAATGCCCAATATGCCCACATATAAGTTTGCAAGTGGCGGTGTAATTACAGCTCCAATAATGTCATTAATGGGTGAAGGTAAAGATAATGAGGCTGTACTACCTTTAAACCAAAATACATTTGCTAGTCTTGGGCGTAATATTGCGAACACAATAGGCGGAGGACCGGTTATGGTGAATGTAAATAATTACACTAACAGCAAGGTTACAGTTACGGAAGAGACATCAACTGGTGATATGAAAACACAAATTGTAAATATTGTGATTGAAGAAATCGCTAGTAACCGAAATGGAAGCCAAGATATTTTGAAACAATTAATAGGAGGTAGGCGATAATGTATGTGTTTCCTACAGATATTCCGGAGCCGATTATTCCGGCCGCATCGAATTCCGGAAGTACTTATACGGAAGTACTAACCGATAGTACAATCACATCCACTACGGATGCCAACTATAAAATAACACGGCCGAGAACAACAAGGGTGATTGGAAACTGGACATATACATGGCTAGGACTTAGCGATGAAAACTATGAAAAGTTAAAAGCATTCTGGAAGAAAGTTAGAACATCCGAGGAGTTTGAGTTTAAAAACTATACGGATGGGAAAACATACAGATGTAGATTTGTAGATAAGTTTAGTTTTCGATTAGATTATCCAATTGGATGGTATGGATCATTACAGTTTGAGGAGGTGTAACAAATGCTAAGATGGCCTGCTACGGCAATTATTGAAAAGAATAAATTAGCAAGTGATGCCCCTTTCTTGGTATTGGTTAAAATGGTCCATTCAGAATTAACAGAGCCTATATGCTTGGTTAGAAATACAGAAAGTATTACATGGGATGGGCAAGAATGGCAAGCATATCCTATGAATTTTGACATCAATACAATTGATGGGCAAACAGAACCTAAGTTAAGTTGGACTGTATCTAACTGTGCAGGAACATTGCAACAGTATATACAAAAATTCAAAGGGTTCACGGATGCTGAGGTAACAATATATGTTGTACATGCGAATATGCTAGACAATACAGAACCGTTACAAGCTTTTGAATTTACTGTTACAACGACTCAATACGATGAGGAGTGGGTAACATTTATACTAGGTGCATCACCGGAAACAGTAGTTAAATTTCCAACCCATATTTATATGGCGCATTATTGTCCATATAGATTTAAGTCGGTTAGATGTGGATATGCAGGAGGTAAAGAACCATGCAATAATACACTGGAAACATGTAGAATTCCATCACGATTTGGGGGAGAGGAAGGTATGAATGGAAACAATGTTTAATTATGATGATCTAATAGGCATTCCATTTGTAGATGGGGGCCGAGATATAACGGGATTAGATTGTTGGGGCCTTGCGTTGGAATTATTTAAACGACAAGGCTATATTATTCATGATTATTCTATATCTTCGGAAGAGGCACATGTAATATCAGATACTATGCAACATGATTTAAATGAGATGTGGCAAAAAATAGAAGAGCCTAAAGTAGGATGCTTGGTGATTATTCGACTGGCAGAAAATGAATGGGCGAACCATTGCGGAATTTATATTGGTGATGGTCATTTTATTCATGCCTATTGTCATGAAACAGGTGTAGTAATTGATAGAGTTCGTAAATGGAAGTCAAGAATACTAGGTTTCTATATTCCAACAGAAAGGGCATTATATAATGATTGAAATTGTTGAAATAAAGAATCCGTTTGAACCGAATAAAAAGGAACGAAAAAAGGTAGAGTGTACAGATGGTACACTCTATTCTTATTTAGATCCAACAGATAAAGATGTGTACCTAAATGGAATACTTGTATTAGATCCTGTCAATTGTTTTCCACAAGATGGAAATCAAATTGTAGTAACTCCACATATTGGTAAAAGCATAAAAGGGATACTGGGCATGGTGGCCATGTTAGCATTAGCAGTCTATGCACCTGTATTGGCTGCAAAGTGGCTACCTGCAACAGCTAGTAAATTAGCAATCGGACTAATGACAGGGGCCATTACAATGGTTGGCGGTAAGCTGATAAATAGCATGCTCCGGTTAAATCAGATAGGTAGTACATCAGAAAATTCACAAAGTACATCTTATGGATGGTCATTACCAAGCGTACAGACATATGAAGGTGGTGTGATTGCAGAAACATATGGTGAATGCATCCCAACACCTCAATTATTAATGTGTCATGTAGAAACCACAAATACAGATGATCAAGATAAAAATGTTCAATATTTAAATCTTTTGTATTGTGGCGGATGGGGTCCTGTGGATAGTATTAGTAATATTCGTATTGGGACGACTCCTATAGAAAACTTCACAGATGTTCAAATTGAAACAAGGTTAGGCGAAAACAATCAAGAGCCGATATCATTCTTTCCAACTACTGTATTAGACCAATCAATAGGTCTTGAGTGTGCTGAAAATAAACCATTAATTAGAACAACAGATACTAAGAAAGCTAAGAAGTTAGAAGTAACAGTTGAATTCCCTAATGGATTATACAAGGTAAATGATAGCGGCGATTATGATAAGAATACAGCCGAGTTTCAAATCATGTATAGGAAAACAGGCACAACGGAATGGAAAGATTTTGGCGGCGATGATAGTAATCATATTGTTAAATCAAACGGAAGATTATCAAATATAGTTACAAATGTAAAATCCATAGGTAACTCAGCACCGTTAGAGGTGTGGACATTAGTAGCAAAAAAGGATAAAGATACTCTAAGTGTAACTGGTAGTATAAGTGGCAAGAAAAAAGAGGCTAGGTATGGTGAACATTATGATAATGGCATAATATCCTTTGACTTAAAGAAACGAGAAATCTTTATGAAAAAAGAGGGAACCATAACCATTACTGTTCAGAAGTCTACGTTTAGCCTTACAAAAGCAACTAGCCAAGCTGTGCGTAGATCATATCAATTTGAAATGCCTGAGGCAGGACAATATGATATTAAAGTTGTAGGCACTAAGTTACCAACAACAACAAGGGCAACAGCTTATATGACATGGTCAACTTTATCAAGCTTTATTATGGATAGTGCATATAGTAGACCAGGTAAGGTGTTAATTGGATTACGGATTAAGGCAACTAACCAATTATCCGGAGGTATTCCAAATGTCAATTGGAGACAAATAAGAAATACCGTTCATGTCTTTGATTGGGATACAGGAACATATGTTGAAAAAGATGCAAAGAACCCTATATGGGCTGCATATGACATGTTACATAACTGTAAGAGATTGTATAACATCAATACAAATGTTGAAGAATATGTGGTTGAAGGTGTACCGGCTAATAATTTCAAACAATATTGGGATGAATGGAAAAGTGCGGCGGCTTATGCAGATGAAGAAGTATTAATGATTAGTGGAGAAAAAGAACGAAGGTTCAGATTTGATGCGGTCATGGATACAACCCAGACACGATGGGAAGCGGCACAAAAGGCAGCGACTTCCGGACGAGCTACAATATTAAGGCATGGGACACAATATGGCATAGTGGTGGATAGACCAAGTAACATTGTACAGGTATTTGGAGAGGGGCAAATAGTAAAGTCATCCTTTAAAGGTGAATACTCATCTAGGGATGATAGGGCCCGTTCAGTAGAAATTACGTACAATGATACAGATAATGACTACAAAAATACAGTATTTATGGTGCGCAGTCCAAACTATGCAAACAATTTAAAGAAGAATGATAATACTGCTAAATTGTCATTGTTCGGTGTAACAAGGCGTTCACAAGCATACAGAGAAGGAATGTATCTAATGGCCACAAATGAGCGACAGTTACAGACTGTTACATTTGGTACAGATATAGGCGGTATGGTGTGTGAATATGGCGATGTTATAGGTATCAATCATGCGGTTCCTCAATTTGGAGATGCTAGTGGCCGTATTGTAAAAGCAGAAGGCAATACAGTCGTATTGGATAAATTTGTTGTATTGAAACCGAATAAAAATCATAGCATTATGATTAGGTTAGAAGATGACAGTATTATTACAAAGCAAATCCAAGCAGTAACAGAGGAAACAAATACAGATACAATTACTGTAATTGGTGAATTCTCACAACAAGAATTGCCTAAACGATATGATCCATATATGCTCGGTGAAGCAAATAAGGAAGTCAAACCATTTAGGATTACAAAAATTATAAAGAATGGAGATAATCAGGTAACAATAACAGCTACAGAATATGATGCGGCTGTATATGAACTTGATTATAGTCGGTATCCTGTAATTGATTATGCCAAGGTAGAAAAAGAATTATCGGTAAAGGATATTAAGCTAACTAAGATTGTAAATACGTTAAAAGATGGAACTGTACTATGTGATATTAAGGTTGATTGGGTGTTACCAATTAGTAATCAATGTAAACAAGTACAGGTATATTACAAACGTACAAATGAAGAAACATATACATTACTGAATACATTCAGTGGAAATGAAACATCTGCAGTCATTAGATCCGTACTTACAACACAAAATTATATAGTTCGTATTATATGCTTAAATGATCTAGGAATTGCAGGTCCAGGCATAGAAAAGACCATATATATTGCTGGAAAGGAAACAGCACCAGCAGGGGTAAAACAATTTGCGGTAGTACAGGATTCTATAAATAGTAGCATACTACATTTACAATGGGCGCCTAATCAAGAGCCGGATATATATGGATACCGTTTATATGATGATGCTGGAAAGGAACTTGTAAATTATATAGGGGCCACAAATTATACGTTTTTTGCAACAGAAAGCAAGACATATACATTTGGAATTAAAGCAATTAATACGTCTGGGATTGAATCTGAAACTGCTACAAAGATAAGTATTCAAATCACAATTACAGAAGGAAGTATAGCAGTTCCTGATAAAGTTAATTCAGCAAGTATTGAATTAACAAAAGAAGGTGTATTACTTGAATGGACTCCAATCACAAATACTTATATTGATTTCTATGAAGTCAGAAGTAATAGTAATACAGGTGATTTACAAGGCTTGATTGTAAAATCAAATTCTATTAGAGAGATAATACAACTTAAAAATAGAAAAGGAGACCTATTAATTTATGGTCATAATCCGGTAAAAGGATATGGGCCAGGGTTAAATGTATCCTATGATTTCCAAAAGCTAGAAGCACCAATAGTAACATCTGTAAACATGATCAAAGGATTTGCCTTATTAGTATCAAATATGCCAAGTACTGCTAATAGTATTCGGTTTTATATTGTAGGTTCTGCAAAGACAGATATTCTTAATTCCACAGGGAATACGATAACTTACACTGGTGATGCGGATATTTATCGTGTAAAAGCAGCATTTATTGATGCTATAGGTGAAGGAATTGTATCCAATGAATTATTAGTTACTATCTCAGCAACAATAGATCCTGCATTATTAGATAAAGAAAGTTTAGGATTGAAAGAATTTGATAAGCGTGTTAACGAACTAAGTGAAGAATTCAATAAAGTTTCTCACGAATATAGTACTAAAGTTCAAAACCTTGCTGAAGATGTAGAAAGCCGTTTTACGCAGCTTGATAAAGGTATTGAACTTAAAGTTACAAAGGGTCTTAAAGCACTTGATGGAGGGGCTATCCTTTCAAGAATAAACCTTTATGAAGGTGGCGTTAAGATTGATGGTAAATTAATTCATATTACTGGTGACACGCTCATAGATGGAAATATCATCACAAATAGGATGATACAGGCGAATTCAATAACTGCCGATAAATTGAAAGTGGATAGTTTATCTGCTCTATCTGCATATATAGGTGGCACACTTCGAGGTGGTAAGCTAATTGGCACAGAAATCCAAAATGAAAGCGGGTCATTTAAAGTTGACTCAAATGGTAACATTACGGGTTCCCATATCAATGGAGGATTAATTACCGGCGCAACAATTCGAGGTGTTAACATTGAGGGCCAGTCTATATACAATGCTGGATACAAGGTAAAGAGCCTTGATGTGAGAACGTATGAAGTTGCTCACGGGGATTATACGCCAATACCTGACGGATATAGTGAGGGTCAATGCGTATTTGTGCCGATTTCGTACAAAATAATTAGTAATGGTAAAGTTGGTGGGCGAGAGGGCCCAAATCTTGATTATTACGAAAGTAATTCGCCTAACTTTCCTATATATACTTTTGATGGAAGTAAGGTTGGGTTAATGGGCACTCGTAGAGCATACGCTGCTAGGACATTTTCTAATGACACAAAAAGAAATTTAAAGACAGGGTGGATATATGTATTGGTAATTGCTAGACAATAATAAACGGAGGTGCGTATATGGAAGAATATGATTTTGATTTACATGTAGGGCAGGACTACGGACTGACCTACATTATCGAGGGCGGCGGTTCATATAATGGGTATACAGCTATTATGAAAATCAGGCGAAAGCCTGACACAAATGAGGTGTTATCCGTTAATGGTGTGATAGAGAATAACCGTATCACATTCCGTATTAATGGCAATGATACAGTTAGTAAGGTAGATGCTAAAGGAATCCACCAATATGATGCATTCATTTACAACAATGATCATAGCTTAAAATTAGGGTTTGGCGAAGTTAATATCATTCAAGATATTGCACGTCATTAATGAAAGGGGATTATATCATGGCAGAAGAGCTAAATATTAATATAAAAGGTCTTAATTTACCACCAATTAAATTGGAAGGTGCGGCAGGTAAAAGCGCCTATGAATTATGGATAGAATCCGGAAATTCCGGTACACGTGAGGACTTCTTAAATAGTTTAAAAGGACAAGATGGCCGTAATGGGGATGATGGGTTGCCTGGTAAAGATGCAACGGCTGATGGTGCCTATGAAATGCTTTTAGGCCTAAATGTATATTGCGAAAACGCAACTCCAAATGAAGTCCTGAAAGGTCTTATCCGTGGTTTGGGTGATGTCATTAAAAAGCCATTTAAGCCACTAGAATTTGATAGACCACAAAAAGGACAGACTTATATTAATGTATACGGTACACCTCACTTCAAGGTAGCATTACTAGGTAAAGGTGCTGCATTTGGTGTAAGTATTGGTGATGACGGTAATGGTCGATTAGACCTAGATGGTCCATTCAGCGGTAGTGATATTGAACTTGAATACTTTAATATGCTAGGCAATATCGTAGGTACGTATCGTGTATCCGGATATGGTGATGTTAAAACAGAATTATCCGCAGGTGATATCACTGATACCCTTATTGAGGAAATCAACTATCCGGAAGTAATTATTGTTAAGAATAACGCACTTGCAGATCTCATCAATGTGAAACGGTTGATTTTACCTAAAGTTAGAAATGTCGGGAAAAATGCATTTAATAGAAGTTGGAATCTAGAATTAATAAAAATGCCAAGATATGTTTTTAATTCTAATTCTCCACTAGAAGACTTAACTGTATTAGCACCTGGCGCAAATATTTATTTATCTGAAGAGTCAGACCCGAATGCAATTTGGCGCTGGTATGATAACCAACGTTCTGCCGGCATGACATTCTATAACGGCGACGGCACTAAAAAAGTTGACCTAAATACTAGAACTTGGGTACCGGTTCAATAAGGAGGTAGCGAATGGACGAAATCAGAATACTTCTGATGGATGTAGGCATTCCGGCATACTTTGCGGATATTGGATTCTGGGTAACCCTGTTAGGGGTTATCTGGGCCGCCCTTAGGGGTTCGTTTAGGGCGATGGTGTGGTTCTTAGAAAATACATCGATAGCAGAGGTGAAACGTCAACTTGATGATCATGTTGGTCGTAAGTTATCTAAGCAAAGGGAATATTATGATGATCGTATGACAGATGCTATTAATAGCATTGGCAAATTAACGGAAAGTAATCAAGATATTCTAAGGCAACTGGTGAAATTGGAGGAACGAGATGATGCTATATTTCACCGCTTGGATGCACTGGAAACCACAACGCAAACACTAAATACGGAATTAATGCACATACAATTACTTAATAATCTACCAATAAAAAGGGGTATCACCATCCCAAATGACGGAGGTGAAAGCCTTGGATAAGATGAAAGTAATTAATAAAGTAAAAACAATATATAGTTCAATCCGAATCGCTAATATTCATCCTACTTTAGTATGGGGGGCAAGAGTAATTATTCTTGTCATGCTAACACCAATTATATTGGCAACCATGGCTTATGCGATTTCATTTTATATAGGCGAAATATCTAGTGCAAACGATAAGATCATAACAATGGGAGCATTCTTAATTGACCATATGTTTGGTGCTCCAGGCGTGATTGTATCGCTCACAGGATTATTATGGCTTAGCGTTGATAGGGATAATAATGGTATCCCAGATAAATTAGAACAGGAGGATAAAAAATGAAAGTATTTATTAACCCAGGGCATGATGTTGCCCTTGATAGTGGTGCAGTTAATCCTGTATACGGTACACGTGAATGCGATGTGGCACGTGATGCAGGAAAGATGCTAGCACGATATTTGGAAACTGCAGGATGTGAAGTTAGATCTTTACAAAATGATGACTTAGGTCTCGTATGTGCTGAGTCCAACGCATGGGGCGCAGATATCTTTGTGTCGCTTCACTGCAATGCATTCAATACGCAGGCACGTGGCACTGAAACATTGTACAAGTCTTTCAACGGCCAACAATTAGCGAACGACATCCAATCGCAAATCATTCGCAGCATTAATACCGTGGATCGCGGCGTTAAGGAACGTCAAGATTTATGGGTGCTAAATGGTACGGACGCAACAGCCGTGTTAGTTGAAATGGCTTTTATCGATAATGATGAAGACCTAGCACTACTTAACAATGATTTAGACACTATAGTGCGTGCTATCGCAAGGGGCATTACTGATTACGCAACAGGAGGGGAATAATGTATGACAAAATCAAAGTATTATTTAATCACCCTACTTACCGCAATATTGTTATCGGTGGTATTGGGCTCGTCATCATCCTTTGCATCGGATACATATTCTACCAATCAAACGGAAGCGACTATCAGCGTACCATTAACGCAGTGGAACGAGCTCAAAAGCAACAACGAGAAAGCGTTGAACTTAATCGAAGCGTCCAACGTTCCATTGACAGAAGCACAGACTATAGCCGTGAAGCAGCGACAAGAATTGAACGAAGCACACAATACAATCGACAAATTAACGACCGAATTGGACAAAGCCAAAGCGGACTTAGTGAAGCAAGAAGTTACCTTGAACGAAATGCAGAACTCTTTGACCGAATTGAAAGGGCAAATCGAAAACGACAAGAAAACAATCAAGAGATTACGGATGCAACGCAACCTATCCCAAATACTGGGAACAGGTGCGACAATCGGAATTGCGATACGTGGATAGCGAGGTGATCCATTATCTCCGGGTTGCACGGATTGCAACAATTAACTAGAAGTTGACAGTTAGCATAATAAAAGGGCTATCATTGTAGAAAGATTCTACTTTGATAGCCCTTTATTTTTTTGTCTAAAATCATTAAATTAATTATTGACAATACGCCAATGGCGGATTAAAATATAATTAAGAAAAGGAAAACGATTAAAGGAGAGTAAAAATGAAATTATATAAAAATGTAGATATAGAAGATGTTTTAAAAATATTAGAGGAAGGAATATTGCCAATAGATGTAACAGGTAATAATAATTGGGAAGAGTTTAATAGATCTGATAATGCAACAGATATAGTTTATTTATTTAAAGCGAATGATATAGGGGATAGTTTTGTAAATTATGGATTAGTATTGTTAGAATTAGAAGTTAATGCAAAACATAATATAATAGATGAATTTGATATTCACAAAGGAGAATATGAAGAGTATATAGTATCAGAAGTTCCAGTTAATGCAATCAAGGCAATATATATACCTAAAATATTTAAGGATAAAATTATTAATGAATATAATGTTGATTTAAGTAAACATGATGTTAGATATGTGGATGTGGAATTTAAAGTATATTCAAGTGAAGAAAATCGTTATGTAGTTGCAGATAAACAAGTACAAGATATATATGTTAAAACTGCAAATTTATCAACATTTGATTTTAATTACTTGAGAGGAATAATGAATAATCGTATGTTAGATTGTAAAAAGAAATGGAGATACAAAATATGAGTTGGAATAAGATATATTTTAATGTACAAAATATTAAAGGAAATAAAGGAACTTCAGTAATAATTAACATGCCAAACAAAAGCGAGTATAAAGGGTGGTGCTTTTACCACCCTGTAAAGCTAGTGAGGGAAGAGGGCCATAAGGGATGGATGTTGTCATTTTCATTCACAGATGAATGGAACTTTAAATTATATAAAAAAGGTAAGTCAATGGAAATATCTGTAGAAGCAATGAAAAATGCTTTCGATAATGAAAACTATAATAAAGAAACAAAAGAAAGCTATTGTGAGGTAGAAGAACCGAAAAAAGTTAATATAGATATAGAGGTTAAGAGTGAGCTGATGAGAAATGTTAACTGATGATCAAAAGAAAGTAATTGAAAAGTTTAAGCGGCTTAAAGTAGGGGCATTGTTTATGAAACAAGGTACCGGAAAAACAAGAGCTGCTTTAGAATTAGTAAATTCAACTGATGCGGACATGCTAATTATAGTGTGTCCGTATATTGCTAAAGCGAATATAGAAAATGAGATAAATAAGTGGGGGATAAGATGCAAGTATATAATTATTGGATATGAAACATTATCCACATCAGACAGGGAATATTTAAGTTTATTAAATAAGATACAGGGGCAAAATGTATTCATTATAGCTGATGAGAGCATATTCATTAAGAATGAAAATACAAAAAGATTTAAACGCATGATAGAACTGGCTAAATATAGTGAATATCGGTTGATATTAAATGGCACACCAATTACTAAAGATGAATGGGATATCTATAATCAGATGGAGTTTTTAAGCCCATTGATTATAGATATGGATAGAGGAACATTCTTAAATACATTTTTTAAGAGAATAAGATACAAAAAGAGAGGTCAAAAGGAAAGAGAGTTTTACAAATTATCCGATGTTAATATTGAGTATTTGCAGAAGTTAATTGCACCATATATATATGAATGTGATTTCACTTTTGAAAAGAAAGTAAAGACAAATAGTATTTGCATTAATGCAGGGAGTGATATTAGAGAGGAATATTATAGAAGAAAAGAACAATTATTAGATATGTTGGCTGCAGGTGAATGTAGAGTAGAACTATTTACCAATATGGCTGTTACATGCTTTAAAGATAAAGAACGGCATAAAGCCATAGCAGAGAAATTAAAAGGGCAAATGATTGTATTTTGTACGTTATTGGAAGAGGTAAAGAATATAGCAAGTATAGTTGATTGTTATGTAATTACAGGAGAAACAAAGAATAGAGAGAAAATTCAACAACAATTTAAGAATGATAATAAACCATTGTTAATTACTTTCGGAACTGGAGCATTCAGCTTAAATTTGCAGTTTTGTAATAGAATAGCTTTTAGTAGCATTGTATTTGACTATGGCAAGATAGACCAGGCAATGAGCCGGATTAAACGAATAGGACAGGAACGGGATATAGAATATATTTTTTTCACATCTGATCTGGGCATATATAACATGATCCAAGACAATATAAAACGGAAACAGTCATTAAAGGAAATGATTATAGAAAAAATGGAAAGGGGGGAATCATTTGAAAAGTGTTTATGATGCGGCAATGGAAAGGATAGCCTATATATTTAATGAATTTGACCATATATATGTATCATTTTCAGGCGGCAAGGATAGTGGGGTGATGTTGCATCTGTGCTTGCAATATATGAGAGAAAATAATATCAAAAGAAAAATTACCTTAATGCATTTGGATTACGAAGCACAATATCAAATGACGACTGACTATGTACAGTTAATTGAAGAAAAGTATAAAGAATATCTAAATGTATATCATATATGTGTACCATTTAAAGTAAAGACGTGTACAAGTATGTTTCAGGACTATTGGCGGCCGTGGGAAGACAATAAAAAAGATATATGGGTGCGGCCGATACCAAATAATGCATTAACAGTAGCTGATTTTGATTTCTATAAAGAAAATATGTGGGACTATGAATTTCAAGAGAAACTTTCCGAATGGATACATAATAAAGAACAGGCAAAGAAAACAGCTGTATTGGTAGGGATACGAACGCAAGAAAGCCTTCATAGGTGGAGAGCAATTCATAAAGAAAGGGATACATATTATAAAGGTAAAAAATACAGTAAAAGGATGACAGATTATATTTATAATTTCTACCCAATATACGACTGGCGTACAGAAGATATATGGATAGCCAACGGGAAATATGGGTTTGATTATAATAAATTGTATGATCTTTATTATCAAGCCGGCTTATCAATAGATATGATGCGGGTGGCGAGTCCTTTCTTAGCAGAGGGACAAGAAACATTAAAGCTATATAAGGTGATAGAGCCACATACATGGGGTAAATTAGTGAGCAGGGTAAACGGAGTAAATTTTACAGGCATATATGGTGGAACTACGGCCGTAGGTTGGAAGAATATAACAAAGCCGAAACATTTTACATGGAAGCAGTATATGGAATTTCTATTAGATACATTGCCGAAAGAAACCAAGTCAAAGTACTTAGAGAAGTTAGAAACATCTATAGAGTTTTGGAAAACAAAAGGTGGTGTATTATCAGATGAAATCATTAAGGAATTAGATAAATTATCCATCAAATATGAGCTTGGAAGGCACAACTATAAGAGTGATAAAAAAGCTGTTAAATTAGATTATTTGGACGATCTTAATATAAAGGATTTCAAGGCAATACCAACATATAAGAGGATGTGTATCTGTATATTAAAGAACGATCATACATGTAAATACATGGGATTTAGTCAGACGAAACTTGAAATGATAAAGAGAAAGGAGGCAGTACAAAAGTATGAAAACATTTTGTAGCCCGGTGTATAACATTCGCCGGGTCCCGGTAGAAAAGATACAGGCAAATAGCTATAACCCCAATAGCGTGGCACCGCCTGAAATGAAATTATTATATAAGTCAATAAAGGAAGATGGGTATACTATGCCTATAGTATGCTATTATTTAGAAGATACAGATACTTATGAAATTGTAGATGGATATCATAGATACAGGACTATCATTGAGCATAAAGACATATATGATCGTGAGGGGGGATGTTTGCCAGTATCAGTTATAGATAAACCTATATCAGATAGAATGGCATCAACAATTAGGCATAACCGAGCAAGAGGAAACCATGATATAGAATTAATGGTAAATATTGTAGCTGATCTAGTAGATAGTGGGATGTCAGATAAATGGATTATGGATAACATTGGAATGGATGCAGATGAATTATTAAGGTTAAAGCAAATCAGTGGACTGGCAGCATTATTCAAAGATAAGGAGTTTAGCAAATCATGGGAGAATTAGAACAATATCAAAAGGAAGTAGAAGAATTACAATTAGAGTTATTACATGAATTGCAAGAAGAATTAAGTGATGGAATTTTAAATGAAGGATCTAAAATTCAAGTAATCGAAGAAAATGGTATTATTATAGACTGGTATTATATTGATGCGGTTATGAGAAAGGATATGGAAAATTACTATGATGATGAGGATGAAATTGAGGTAAAAAAAGAATTATGGGAGCAATATCAGGAAAATAAACCCTATTTAGAAGAATGGATAGTAAGAGATGTAATATTTTTTATTGAAAAATTTATGATGGGCAATCCGACAATTAAGGGATTAAGACAGGAATTAGGACTAGAACAACAAGATATATCAAATATGTTTTTAATACCAGTTAAAACAATACAAAACTGGGAGCAAGGCAGAAGACAAATCCCAATATATGTTGAACGACTTATATTAAAGGAATTATGGAAATTAAATATAGAAAGACATAAGAATACAATAAAATAAGATGCCCCTTTTTTGCCCCTTATAAATTAAAAGAGATTAAAAAGAGTTATAAAAACGATGATAATGCAATAAATACCCTCATCTCCACCAAAATAGAAGCGTACACTTTAAGAAATAAGTCTGCGCTTACAGATAAATTTGTGATTATTCGGCTATAATTGATATAGAACAGCCGATTAAGTGGTTTTAAAACCGCCTAGGTAGATTCTTAGGCGGTTTTTTGTATATAATAATAAAATTTTGAAATTAATTTAGATAAAGAATCTTAGAGGTGATAAAGCATGGAAATTTTACTTATGTCATATTTAGCAGGAACAAAAAATATAACAAAAAAGTATCTTTCAAAAATGATTTCGAATAAAATAGTTTTTATTCCTACTGCTGGTAATGTTGAACCATATACTGGATATATTGATGAAGGTGTTGAGATGTTAAAGTCTTTAGGATATGAATTGGAAATTATTGATATTTCTAAATATGATGAAGATTATTTAAAGGATAAATTTTCAAAGACTGAATGTATCTGTATATCTGGTGGTAACACATTTTATCTATTACAAGAGCTGAAAAAGAAAAATCTTATAGGCCTACTTTATAAAAGAATCAAAGAAGGCTTATTTTATATTGGTGAATCTGCTGGCGCAATTATTATGTCTGAAAATATTGAGTATAATCAGATCATGGATGATAAAAGTATAGCATCTGAATTAGATGATTATACGGGTGTAAATGTATTTGATCATTATGTTGTGCCTCATTTAGGGGAGTATCCATTTGAAGAGACTGCTCAGAAAACATTAGATACATATCAAGATAAGATACCTTTAGTGCCGATCAACAATAATGAAGCGGTTTTAGTGGATAATAATGGTTATACGGTATTATTTGAAAGTAAAAAAGTAAACTAGTGTTTTATAACTTTATATTTTTAAAGCTATAAGTGTTCATATTTGAATATTTACAATCAATAATTTTTATCGCTTTTGTTGTATACAATGAATATGAATCCATTTAGATTTTATCTATGTTCTACAAAGGTAGAGGGGTATCAGAAAAATTGACTTTATCTATAGAATCCTGTAAAATATATAAAGATATTTATGTAATTATGTGACATGAATGATTAGTTTCTGAAAAGGAGT
>ERZ772948.349-NODE-349-length-30108-cov-34.719030_pt1 | contig 30108 bp, 24 predicted proteins | sample MGYA00511945_ERZ772948 | MGnify/ENA primary metagenome ERZ772948 (study PRJEB29015, sample SAMEA2737927) | human oral metagenome | biome: human oral; feature: human-associated habitat; material: dental | place: China | collected 2141 ... | reverse complement strand
CCCACCCCCAGGGCGGCAACGACAAGCCCCGCATGTGGCGCTACCCGCAGATGCGTGCCGTGCGCAACCGCATGGGCTTCAACAACTCCGGGGCGGATGAGGCCGCCAAGCGCCTACGTGCCCTGCGCCGCACCCCGCGGGGACGCTCCATCGTGGTAGGCGCGAACATCGGCAAGACCAAGGTGACCCCGCTCGAGGAGGCGGTGGAGGACTACCGCTACTCGGCCGCGGCAGTGGCCCGCTGGGTCGACTACCTCGTCGTCAACGTCTCCAGCCCCAACACCCCCGGGCTGCGCAGCCTGCAGAGCGTTGAGACGCTGCGACCGATCCTCGAGGCGGTCCGTGAGGTCGCCGACCGCGCCGCCAGGCGGCACGTCCCGCTGCTGGTCAAGATCGCCCCGGACCTGGCTGACGAGGACATCGACGCGGTTGCGCAGATGGTTCTGGACATGGGGCTCGACGGGGTGGTGGCCACCAACACGACCATCGACCACGACCTGGGGGAGGGCGGACTGTCCGGCGCCCCACTTCTTCCCCGCGCCCTGGAGGTCGTGCGCCGCCTGCGCCACGGGCTGGGGCAGGAACCCACGATCATCGGCGTCGGCGGCGTCTCCTCCGTCATGGACGCCGAGCTCATGCTCGACGCGGGAGCGGACCTGCTTCAGGCCTACACGGCCTTCATCTACAACGGCCCGGCCTGGCCGGGGCGTATCAACCGGGCCCTGGCCACCGGCTCCGCCGCCCGGGCGACTGCCTGAGCCCCAGGTCCGGGGCCGCCCCACAGGGGACCGGAACGGATCAGGACGGGTACTGACCCCGACTGACCAGGGCGGCGGGACGGCGCCAGCGCCGCAGCATGAAGCAGCGCGACATGACGTAGAAGAGGATCGTCCCCTCGTCCTTGACCCGCTCCTGACCGAACTTCGCGGTCAGGCGGCGGCGCAGGCGCGCCCAGCACCAGACGGCGTCGGCGATCGCCAGTAGCAGGTAGCCGTTCATCGCCAGCACTGTGTAGAAGCTGACGAGCGGGTAGTGGGGCAGGATGCGACTGAACCCGAAGGAGATGATGAGCAGGACGAAGATGAGGGGCATGAAGTACTCGCCCAGATTGAAGCGCGCATCAACGAAGTCGCGGATGTAGCGCTTGATCGGCCCCTTCTCCCGGGACGGGAGGTACTTCTCCTCACCGGTGAGCATGGCCTCGTTCTGACGCTTCCAGGCGGCGTCGCGGGCCTCTCGGGCCTCCCGCTTGGCGGCCGCACGGTCCTTGGGGACCACGGGGTGCAGGTTCTTGGCCTGCTGGTCCTTGCGCCGGGGCGTGGGGCGTCCTTTGCCTCCGGGCTTGGGGGAGGGCTCGGCCACGGGCTCCGGCTCAGGGGTCTGGCTGCGCTTCTTGAACAGGCTCACGGTGCCAAGACTAGCGGCAGCGGCGCGATACCCTGAAAACCATGATCACCGTTGATGCCGTGCGCACCGCCGTGCACACCTCCATGCCCACCATCGTCTCCGACCTGACGGACCTGGTCGCGATTCCCTCGGTCTCCGCCTCCAGCCACGACCAGTCCCAGGTCCAGCGCTCCGCCGAGGCCGTGGCCGCGCTCCTGCGCGACAGCGGTCTGGATACCGAGGTCCTTTCGGTATCCGCCCCCGACGGCACCCCCGGCCGGCCCGCCGTCCTGGCCCACAAGGCCGGCCCCCAGGGCAGCCCGCACGTCCTGCTCTACTCCCACCACGACGTCCAGCCCGTCGGCGACCCGACCGGCTGGGACCAGGCCGACCCCTTCACCGCCGAGCGGCGCGGGGAGCGGCTGTTCGGACGCGGAACCGCTGACGACAAGGCCGGCGTCATCACCCACGCCCACGCCCTGCGCATCCTGTCCTCCCTGGCCGACGGCGAGCTGCCCTGCTCCGTGACGGTCTTCATTGAGGGCGAGGAGGAGGTCGGCAGCCCCTCCTTCGAGAGCTTCCTGACCACCCACCGCGACCGCCTGGCCTCCGACGTCATCGTCGTGGCCGACTCCTCCAACTGGAAGGTCGGCATCCCGTCCCTGACCACCTCGCTGCGCGGCGTCGTCCAGGTTGACGTCCGTCTCGACATGCTCGACCACGCGCTTCACTCCGGCATGTACGGCGGCCCCGTGCTGGATGCCGCCACCGCCATGTGCCGACTGATCGCCTCCTGCCACGACGACGCCGGTGACGTCGCCGTGGCCGGACTGGTCAGCCGGTCCCAGGCCGACGCCGACTTCCCCGATTACCCGGAGGCCGACTTCCGCGCCGACGCCGGCATTCTCGACGGCGTCGAGCTCTCCGGCACCGGTGACCTCACTGCCCGGCTGTGGACCAAGCCCTCGCTGACGCTCATCGGCATGGACGTCACGCCCCTGGAGCTGGCCGGCAACGTCCTGACCCCCTCGTGCACGGCCCGGCTTTCGCTGCGCATCGCTCCTGGACAGGATCCGGCCGCGGCCCAGGAGGCCTTGGTCGCCCACCTGGAGAAGCACGTGCCCTTCGGGGGCCGGCTGACCGTCACCGGCCGTGAAGCCGGGCCGGCCTTCGACGGCTCCGAGGTCACGCCCGCCTCCGAGGCCGCTCACTGGGCCCTGTCCACCGCCTGGGATACCGAGGCCGTCAATATCGGACAGGGCGGCTCCATCCCCTTCATCGCCACCCTCAAGGAGACCTTCCCGGGTGCCCAGGTGCTCGTCACCGGGATCGAGGACCCCGATACTCGCGCCCACAGTGAGAACGAGTCCATGCACCTGGGCGAGCTCGAGCACATCGTGGTTGCTGAGGCCCTCCTCCTGGCCCGTCTGGGCGGTGCCATCGACTCATGACGGCCAGTGCTCACCGAGACCGCCACCGGAGAACGAGCCCATGAAGGTTCTCCTCGCCCCTGGCGGGCTGTGGCCCGAGCCCGCTGGAGTGCCCCTAGCGGGCTTGGGAACTGGTCTTGCCCCGGGCCGGGTCGCCTCCGGTCTGGCACGGGGCTGGCGGGCGGCGCGCCCCCATGACTCCCTGACACTGCTGCCCATAGCGGACGGCGGACCGGGCTCGGCTCAGGTGATCGCCCCCGATCAGGTCGCCTCCCGGGAGGTCATTCAGGGACGGGGCCCGCTCGGACAGGTCAGAGAGGTCGACCTGGTGCGTCTGGTTCCCAGGCCCTCACGATCCGGGAGCCGGCACCCCGCAGAAGCGAGCACCTGGTTCCTGGATGCCGCCCGTCTCCTGGCGCTTCCCTCAGATCCCGATGAGGCGGCCCAGGAGGCGCTGGAGGGCAGCACCTCCGGTTTGGGAGAAGTCATCGGTGCAGCCCTGAGCCGTACCGGCCCCTTGGACACGCTTGTGGTGGGGATGTCGCGCTCCGCCGTTCACGACGGGGGTCTGGGAGCCATGGACGCGCTGGGCGGTCTACGAGCTGCCAAGGACCTGCTGTCGCATCGCAGTCTGGGACTGGCCCTGGCCGACGACATCTCCCTGGGAGGCATGAACGGTGCCGGGGCGGCACTGACGAGTATCACCTCCATCAGCCCGGAGCGGGCCCAGGAACTGGACCGCCGCGCCTGCACCAAGGCAATGGAAAGCGTCAGGGCGGCCGAGGACCTCGATCCCGATGGCCTCGGTGTACGCAGGAGTCTGCCTGTTGTCTCTGCACTCGGCGACGCCGGGCCGTCCGCCTCTGCGCACGCGGCGGAGTCGGCAGGGACGGCTCGCCTGAGCGTGTCGACCTGGGGGACCGGGGCGGGCGGGGGCAGCGCCCTGCTGCTGCGGGCCCTGGGAGCCTGGGCGCGGCCCGGGGCGCGAGTCATGGCTGAGCTCGTCAGTTTGAGCGAGGCCGCCTACGGGCAGGACCTGGTGGTCTCGGCCTGGGGAGAGCTCTACGACGTCCTGGCCGACGGCGTCGTGGGCGTCGTCGGCCAGCAGGCCGCCTCACAGGCACAGCCGTGCATCCTGGTGTGCGGGCGCTGCGCCGTCAGTCGCGGCGAGCTCGCCGCAGCCGGTGTCACCAACGCCTACGGCCTGCAGGAGGCTCACGCCGCCGAGCCCTGGGAAGCGGCTGACTCCCACGGGCTGGAGGCACGGCTGGTAGACCTCGGCTTCCGGTTGGCCCGCACGTGGTCGCGCTGACCGGAGCACTGGCGTCAGCACACCGCTGCCGGCCAACCGGGGCTCAGTCGATGGGGGCCGCGGCAGTCGAGTCGCGCACGATGAGGTCGGGGGCGAAGAGCATCTCGGTGTCGGCCGGCCGCTGCCCGTTGAGCTGCGCGAGGAGCGTGGATACGGCCGCCCGGCAGATGGACTCCACGGGCTGACGCACCGTGGTCAGCGGCGGGTCCGTCATGGGGATGAGTGGCGAGTCGTCGTAGCCGATGACGGAGACGTCATGAGGCACTGACCTGCCCGTCTGGCGCACCCCGTGGACCACACCCAGGGCCATGACGTCCGAGGAGCAGACGATGCCGGTGCAGCCCTGCTCCAGCAGGTGCAATGCTGCGCTGACCCCGCCCTCGTAGGTGTAGAGCGTCTCCACGATCCGCAGCGGCTCCTCGGGAAGGCCCTCGCCCATGGCGTCCTCGTAGCCGGAGCGCTTGCGCTGAGCCGGCACCATGCGCATCGGCCCCATGGCCAGGCCAATGCGCTGGTGACCCAGGGCGATGAGGTGATCCACCGCGATGCGGGTCGCCCGGCGGTCATCGGTGGCGAATCCCGGTGCCTTGATGGTCGGCGCGTTGCCGTTGATCGTCACCAGTGGTACGCCACGCTCACGCAGGCGCTGGTAGCGGGTCACGTCACCGGTGGTGTCCGCGTGGCGTCCGGAGACGAAGATGATGCCGGCGACACCGCGGTCCACGAGCATCTCGATGTACTCGTCCTCGCTGATACCGCCGGGGGTCTGGGTACACAGCAGGGGAGTGTGCCCGGAGGGTGCCAGGAGCTGTTCGATCTGCTGGGCGAACAGCGGAAAGATCGGGTTGCTCAGCTCAGGCACGATCAGCCCCATGAGACCGCGGGAGGTCTGGTGCACCGACTCGGGCCGCTCGTAGCCCAGGATGTCGAGCGCAGCGAGTACCTGCCGACGGGTCGAGTCAGCCACGTTGGACTTTCCATTGAGCACACGGGAGACAGTCGCGGTGGAGACGCCCGCCTGGTCGGCGATGTCAGTGAGAGTGAGTCTCTGTGGCATGAGTGAATCCTACGAAGAACGGTCAGGATGGAGGGGCTGACTCGCCTGAACCGACAGCGGAACGTCGCGTCCCTCGACTGACCATCATCGCAGGTCATGTCCCGTTTGTGGGAATCCGGGACGGTGAGGTGGCGCCGTCGGCCCCTGATTCCCGGCTGATGGGACGGGAAGGATGCGTCAAGGCGCCCGGCCCCGATCAGCCCTTGACCGCACCCGAGATCGATCCGCCGACGATATAGCGCTGCAGGTATTGGAACAGAGCGATCACCGGGGCCATGGTGAGGACCGCTCCGGCAGCGAAGATGCCCAGGTTGTTGGAGCGGTCGCCGACGAGCATGCCGTAGAGCCCCACTGCGAGCGTCTTCTGGGAGTTGTCGGTCAGAATGATCGAGCCCAGGAGGAACTCGCTGATGACACCCACGAAGGCCAGCAGGAAGGTGGTGGCGATGATCGGCTTGAGCGTGGGCAGAAGGATGATACGGAAGACCTGCCAGTGCGTGCAGCCGTCGATGATGGCGGCTTCATCGAGCTCGCGGGGAATCGTGTCGAAGGTTCCCTTGATGAGCCACACCTGCCCCAGTGCTCCGCCCATGAGCGCCAGGCTGTAGCCGGCCAGGGTGTTGAGGCCGAGGAAGGGGACGACCTGGCCGATGTCGGAGATCATCGTGTAGATGGCGATCATGGACAGGATCGCGGGGAACATCATAATCAGGAGCAGGGCGAGCAGGCCGCCGCGGCGTCCGGTGAAGCGGAACCGGGAGAAGGCGTAGGCCCCCAGCAGGGACAGGAAGACCTGAGCGGTTGCCACCACTGTGCAGATGATGATCGTGTTGAGGTACCAGTGCAGGAATGGGCCTCGCGCCCCCGACAGCAGGTTCTGGTAGTTGACCAGACTCACCTTGGTGGGGATCAACCCGGTGGATGCCACCGTGCCCAGGGGGTTGAGAGAGGCGGAGATGACGTAGAGGACGGGGAAGGCTGCGAAGACCAGGGCGATGACGCCGACGACGTGTCTCCAGCCGATCTCTCGGAACCAGCGTGAGAACGGCATGTGATTCTCGATGACGACGCTGTCCTCGGAACTGTTTGATGCGGACCGGGACACGGGCTGCGATGAGGTGCTCATGATGATGTTCTTTCCGAGGTCGGCTGGTCAGTTGACGTCTTCGAGCTTCTTGGTGGCTCGGAACTGCAAGGCGGCCAGGACGCCGGTGACGGCGAACAGGACCACGGAGACGGCTGAGGCGAATCCGAAGTCCGAGCCGGCACGGCCGAAGGCGATGCGGTAGACCATGGAGATGAGGATGTCGGTTCCGCCGCGTGTGTACTCCCCGGCCGGGAAGGGCCCACCCTCGGTCAGCAGCTGGATGGCATTGAAGTTGTTGAAGTTGAAGGCGAAGGTGCTCACCAGCAGAGGGGCGACGGCGACCAGGAGCAGTGGGGTGACGATGCGCCATGTGGCCTGCATGCCACTGGCGCCGTCCATCTTGGCCGCCTCCTTGACATCGCCGGAGATGGACTGCAGAGCGCCGGTGCACACGATGAACATGTAGGGGAAGCCCATCCACGTGTTGGTGAGCAGGACGGCGATCTTGGCCATGGTCGGGTCGGACAGCCACGGGATACTGAGGTGCACCATCCGATTGATGAGGCCGAAGTCCTGGTTGTAGAAGTTCGACCACACGAGCAGCGAGATGAAGCCGGGTACGGCGTAGGGCAGCAGGAGGAAGGAGCGGTAGAGCTTCTTACCCTTGATGCGATCATCATTGAGGGTCAGCGCCAAGAAGAAACCGAGGCCGAAGGTGAGCAGCACCGAGCCCAGGGCGAAGATGATGGTCCATGCGAAGGCCTTGAGGAACTGGGAGGCCAGGTTGCCCTCAGTGAAGAGCCGTGAGTAGTTGGCCAGTCCCACGTTCTGCTTCCAGGACTGGGCCAGCCTCTCTCCCTCGGCGTTGACGAAGTGCTCGGACAGCCCCACCTTCTTGACCGAGTAGACGTCCCCGGTGGCGGTGTTGGTAATGGTGTCGGAGGACTTGTTGTAGACCATCCGCTTGGTTCCCTCGAAAGCGGTCCTGACGCCCTGAACCTTGACCGTGGTCTTGTCCGTGAAGGGAACCGACATGGCGTTGATGTCCTCGTAGGCGGTGTTGATCTGCTTGGGGGACAGGATCGTGTATCCCTCCGCCTTGGTCACCACGCCGTTGTCGACGGTGACGGTGCTGGCGTCGACCTTCTCCAGCTTCTTCCCGTCACTTCCCCGCAGCACCTCCTTGGTCTGCGGATTGACGAGGAACAGTGAGAAGGGGCCCTTGGTGACGTCGCCGTCGGTCGCGACTGACAGACCATAGGTGGGAGAGTCCTCGGTGCGGACCATGGAGTTGTTGGTGATGGAGGCGATGGCCTCCTCCTTGGTCCCGCGGTACCCGTCCCCGAAGTTGGTGAAGGAGGTTTGAATGGTCAGCACGATGGGGACGATGAGGAAGACGGTGAGGAAGAACGTGCCGGGGAAGAGGTACTTGGCGGGTACGAATCTCTTGGTCGAGTACAGCAGGAACATGGCTCCCGTGGTCAGGACGACGATTCCCAGCCACAACCACATCCGGTAGGCGATAAGAAGTGGAACGAGGTAGATCGCTGCGACTAGCGTGAGGGACAGCACCATGATGCGACCGACGAGACCTCTGATGGTCGTGGTCTTCTCCCTCGGGGTGGTGGATGCGGACGTCATTATCTGCGGGTCCTTTCCAGAAGTGGGAAAGCAGTATGAGGAATAACCGGGTGCGTGGAGAAGCGTTCCGCTCTTCGGCGTCGAGACGTTTTACGAGCCCTTGATCGACGCCTTGATGGTCTGGCCGACCCCGGTCATGGTGCTGGCGGGATCGGCGCCCGCGACGATGTTGGCCTGGGCGCGTCCAAGGGGTTCCCACACTGAGGACATGGCGGGGATCGCGGGCATGGGGTCGGCCTTGGCGGAGAGCTCCGCGAAGGTGACCATGTCGGGGTGCTCCGCCTTGAGCTTGCCCGCGAGGTCCTTCTGGGCCGGGGGCAGCTCGTTGGAGGGGAACATCGATGCCGCGAAGGTCATGTCCTTGGCTGCGTCAGCAACGAAGGTCTCGGCGAAGGCCTTGTTCTTCCCGTTGGAGGCGACATAGAAGCAGTTGACCCCGACGAAGGGGCTCGCCTGACTGTTCTTGATGTCTTTGAATCCCGGAATCCGAGTGAGCTGGTAGTCGATACCGGCCTTCTTAATGTCCGCCAGGGCCCATGGCCCCGAGATGAGGTAGGGAGCCTTGCCGTCGGTGAACAAGGAAATGTGGTTGGCGGCCGTGACTGACTTCCTGAGGACTCCCTGCTGGCCGAGCTGGCGGATCTTCTCCGCGGCCTTGATGGATCCCTCCTTGCCGATACCGAGGTCATTGGGATCGTAGGAGCCGTCAGGGTTCTTGCCGAACATGTAGCCGCCGGCGGCGGTGTAGATCGGCTCCATGCTGTAGGCGTCGCCCTTCTCGTCGACGACCTGCGACAGGACGAGCTCGGTTCCGGCCGCCCTGCCGGCCTCGATCATCTCCTCGATGCTGGCCGGCTGGGTCACTGAGGTCAGTGCCTTGTTGACGAACAGGCCCAGGCACTCGACGGCGTAGGGCGTTGCGTAGATCTGGCCGTTGTAGGTGACCGCCTTGAGCGCGATGTCGGAGTAGTTGGATTCGGCCTCGGGGCTCAGAACGACCGGCCGGATCGCGCTGTTCTGCACCAGGTTGCCGATCCAGTCGTGTGCGCCGAGGACGATGTCAGGGCCGTTGCCGGCCTGGTTGGCGGTGATGAAGTTGGGCTGCAAGTCATCATTGGCGACGGTCTGGACCGCCACCGAGATGCCCTGCTGCTTGCCCCAGGTCTTGGCGATCTCCTTGAGGGAGTCCGCCTTCTTCTGATCCGCCCAGATGACCAGATCGGCATCGGAGCCGCCTGCCGAGGCGTCAGATGCCTGTGAGGCAGCGCCCCCCGAGGTCGCCGTACCCGCAGCATTGCGCGATCCGGAGCAGGCGGCGAACGTTGGCACAGTGGAGGCCAGAGCGGCCATCGTCAGGAAGGATCGGCGGGTGGGTGCCACAGGGATTCTCCTTCGAATCAGATCCGCAGCGAGGAGTTCCTCGCCTGGCACGTAATTTAATCCCCCTATGCAATAGTTTCAAGAGTCAGATGAAACTTGCACTCGTGTGCGCTAGGCAACGGTTGTGGCCTCCAGCCACGTTGTCGTCGTCGGGGGCACGAGTAGACGCCCCTCCTCCTGGCGCAGGGGCTGGGAGGATAGAAGAACTTTGGCCTCAGCCGGCAACGTGACGGAGGAGTCGGAGGTGTTGACGACGACCAGGACGCCGCGGACCAGGAAGGCGAGGGTCTGGGGCGGGCACCACTCCAGCCCGGTGACGAAGGCCAGGGGAGCGCAGGCCAGGTTGTACTCGTGCCGCACGTGGGCCGCGTGGCGCACGGTCGCTGTCGGAGAGCCGAACTGGGAGGACTGCACCTGGGTGTGCTCAGCAACCATGTCGGCCAGCTCCAGGGGGGCGGTCGGCTTGTCGGAGTCGGTCAGGGAGATCTCGTCGCCCTGACGCAGGTAGAGCGAGCCGGGCAGGGCCAGCATCATGGCCTGCAGGGCGAGCCCTCGACGCAGCCGTTCCTCGTGGTCGACGGAGTACCAGCGCTGCCCGTCGCCCGGATCCAGGTGCTCGGAGAGGATGTGGGGCGGCAGGAATCGCCAGGTGGGGGGTGCTCCGAAGCGGTCGTGCTCGTCCAGTGACCGGGTCAGGTGGGACGTGAGCGACTCGGCGTTCCACCGTGTCAGCGTCAGGCAGTCATCGCGCAGGTGGTGCACCCAGTCGTCCTGGAGGTGATGACGCAGTGACTCCGGGTAGTCGGCGGTCACGTCGGCACCGAGGATGCCCTCGTCGACGTACTCGGCCAGCTGTCCGTGCAGCATGGCGCAATAGGTGCTGAGTCGATCCAGTCGGATCTCGCTGGTGAGCTGGGGAGGCACGATCGTACCCAGGTCGATCCCGGCCGCACCGGCCTGCAGGTAGGCCTCCGAACGGCGCAGCAGATCGTCAGCGGCTCGTTCGAGACCGGTGACGAAGCCGGTGTTCTGCTTGGCGTAGGGGCCCGTGATCGGACCGAGCGCTCCGGAGATGCGCACGATGGTGCGCAGCCCCCGCCCACTGGCCTTGTCGATGAATCGGCGGATCGAGTCCAGCTCGGTGTCGACATCGAGCAGGCTGGGACGGATGAGTACCGCATCCATGCCCAGGTAGAGGGCGTGCTCGATGATGGGGTCGGTGCGGTCCAGCTCGGCCGCCCCCAGGTCCGGTGAGGGGATCTCGTAGACCAGTGCGTGGCGCCACCACTCTTCCGGACCGTCGTAGGGCCTGTGAACGAGGGTTGTGGTGGTGGTCACGGCAGGTGTCTCCCTTCCACCGGGCGTGCGCCCGGGGACTTGACGTCCAAGAAGTGATTCATCGATGTGAGGAGGGTGCGTGGTGACCACAAGCTGGAGGGATCGGGTACCGGTGCTCCCCTGGGATGGTGTCGGAGGTGTCGGAATGGTGACGACCATGGTAACCCGCTTCTGCGCTACCTTGTGACCATGTCAGCGCAGAAATCTGGATCCGAACCTGTGCGTATCGACGGACGAGACGCCTTTGACCTGTCCGGGTACCGGGTGCAGGACGTGGAGCGCTTCGTTCACGAGCGGGCGAAGAACCCGCAGCGCACCCCTTTTGAACGCGACCGCGCCCGGGTCCTGCACTCCTCGGCGCTGCGGCGTCTGGGGGCCAAGACCCAGGTGCTGGGGCCTGCTGCTGACGACTTCGTGCGCACTCGGCTCACCCACTCCCTGGAAGTGGCGCAGGTGGGGCGCGCCCTGGGACAGGCGCTGGGATGCGACCCCGACGTCGTCGACACCGCCTGCCTGTCCCATGACCTGGGCCACCCTCCCTACGGGCACAACGGTGAGAAGGCGCTCGACGTCGTGGCCCGCCAGATCGGGGGCTTCGAGGGCAATGCCCAGACCTTCCGGATCCTCACCCGGCTGGAGCCCAAGACTCTTGACGCGGCCGGGCGGCCGGTGGGCGTCAACCTGACGCGGGCCAGCCTCGACGCCGTCGCGAAGTATCCGTGGCTCAAGGGTAGGGGGCCGGGTGGACCGAGCGGGCGCAGTGCGCGCAAGTACTCCGCCTACGACGACGACGCCGAGATCTTCGCCTGGATGCGTCAGGGGGCCCCGGAGGACAGGCGCTGCATCGAGGCGCAGATCATGGACCTGTCCGACGACGTCGGCTACTCCGTCCACGACGTCGAGGACGCCATCGCCCTGGGGCGCCTGGATCCGGCCTGCCTGACCGACCCCAAGGAGGTTGATGAGCTGCTCGAGGCCACGCGGGCCTGGTACGGCACCGACTTAAGCGCCGACGCCCTCGGGGCGGCTTTCGAGAGGCTGGCCGGCCGGCCCTACTGGATCCGCTCCTACAACGGTTCCGTGGCCGACGCCGCGCACCTGAAGAACCTCACCAGCGAGATCATCGGACGCTTCGTCTCAGCGGTCGCCACCGCCACCCGCCAGACATACGGCAACGGACCTCTGACCCGCTACGAGGCCGAGCTCGTCATCCCCGAGGAGACGGCCGCGGAGATCCTCCTGCTCAAGGGCATTGCCGTGCGCTACGTCATGGAGCCGAGGGAGCACGAGCCGGTCTACCTGCGCCAGCGCACTCTCATCTTCGACCTCGCCGACGTCCTCATGACCGGCGGCGGGAAGGGAATCGACCCGGTTCTGCTCGATGTCTGGCACCGGGCCGAGAACGATGATGCGCGCCTGCGGGTGGTGGTCGACCAGATCGCCTCCCTGACGGACACCTCCGCGCGGGCCTGGCACGCCCGGCTGTGCGGCATGTTCTCCGAGGTCTAGCTGTACTGGTCGGGGAGCCCCTTCAAGCCCTGGCGCAGGATGTCGGTGCCCTCGCCTACGATGGCCCTGTGGCGGGACTGATTAGGCGTGAGGACATCGAGGCGGTGCGCGAGCGCGCCAGGCTTGAGGACGTCGTCGGTGAGCACGTGACCCTCAAGAGCGCCGGCGTCGGCTCGCTCAAGGGGCTGTGCCCCTTTCACGACGAACGCACCCCCTCCTTCCACGTCCGCCCCCAGCTCGGTTACTGGCACTGCTTCGGCTGCGGTGAGGGCGGTGACGTCATCACCTTCATCGAGAAGATCCACCACCTCGGATTCGCCGAGGCCGTCGAGTACCTCGCTGACCGCACCGGGGTCCAGCTGCGCTACGAGGAGGGCGGCGCGGTGCGGCGCGGGGTCGAGCCGGGCACTCGGCAGCGCCTTATGGACGCCAACCGCCTGGCTGAGGCCTGGTTCCGCGAGCAGCTCGCCACCCCGGAGGCACAGCCGGGGCGGGACTTCCTCACGTCGCGGGGCTTCGACCGCCATGCCGCCGCGCACTTCGGCGTCGGCTACGCGCCCGCCGGATGGGACAACCTCGCCCGCTACCTGCGCAGCTCCGGCTACACCGAGGCCGAGCTGGTCGACTCCGGCCTGTGCAGCCGGGGCGGGCAGGACGGGCGCCGCGTCTACGACCGCTTCCGCGGCCGCCTCATCTGGCCCATCCGGGACGTCACCGGAGCCACCGTCGGCTTCGGGGCGCGCAAGCTCTTGGAGGAGGACCAGGGCCCCAAGTACCTCAACACCCCCGAGACCCCCGTCTTCCACAAGAGCCAGGTCCTCTACGGGCTGGACCTGGCCAAGCGGGAGGTCGCCCGCTCCCACCGGATCGTCGTCGTCGAGGGCTACACCGACGTCATGGCCGCCCACCTGTCCGGGGTGACCACGGCCGTGGCCACGTGCGGGACCGCCTTCGGTGCGGACCACGTGCGGGTCGTGCGCCGCCTGCTGGGGGATGTGGATGACCCGGCGGCGGGGGTGGTCACCGGTCAGGGGCGCGAGGCCCGAGGAGGCGAGGTCATCTTCACCTTCGATGGTGACACGGCCGGTCAGAAGGCCGCGCTGCGGGCCTACGCCGAGGACCAGCGCTTCGCCACCCAGACCTTCGTGGCCGTCGACCCCAGTGGCCTGGACCCCTGCGACCTGCGCATGAAGGAGGGGGATTCGGGCATCCCGCGCCTGCTGTCACGGCGGGTGCCGCTGTTCGAGTTCGTCATCCGCACCTCCCTGTCCCACCTGGACCTGGACACCTCTGAAGGCCGCGTCCGGGGGCTGCGCTCGGCGGCGCCGGTGGTGGCCGGGATCCGGGACCGGGCGCTCAAGCGCGAGTACACCCGGCGCCTGGCCGGATGGCTGGGCCTGCCCGATGCCGAGGTCCACGCCGCAGTCCAAGCCGCAAGCAGGCGAGGGGCCCAGCCCAGCACGGCGCGGGGCGGCCAGTGGCCCGCCGATGAGACTGCCGGTCCCGATGCCGCCGCCCCCGTGCGGGGGCTGCCACCGGTGACCGACCCTGTTGAGCAGCTCGAGCGTGAGGCTCTGGCGGTCATCATCCAGTTCCCGGTGGCGGCCAACCAGGCCGGTGCAGACGAGCTGGGGGCCGACTCCTTCGGCCAGCTCACCCACCGGGCCGTCTATGAGGCCGTCGCCGCCGCCGGAGGCACTGGGGAGGTGCCGGGGCTGGTCCAGCAGGCGGTGGCCGCCGGCATGGGGGAGCAGGAGGCGCAGCGCCGGGCCACGCTGCGTTGGCTCCAGCAGGTGCGCGACGGCGCCATCGGCCTGGTCGAGGCCGCCATCACCGAGCTCGCCGTGGCACCCCTGCCCCTGCCCACGATCCGGGGACGGGGCACCGAGGTGGACGCCTCCGGTCTGGAGCGCTACGCCAAGGGCGTGCTCGACTCCCTGGCCGTCATGGGCATCAACCGCCGGCTCGTCGAGATGCGCTCCCGCCACCGGCGGATGTCGCCGCAGGAGGAGGGCTACCGTGAGCTGTTCTCACAGATCGCCGCCCTCGAGCAGCGCCGCATGCAGATAAGGCAGGGGACCTGAGACCGAGCGGCGGCCTACATCGACGAGCAGGTGCAGGTAGCCTGGCGGTCATGCCGATCCTGCGCCGTCGTCAAGGCACATCCACCCGCTCGACCGCCACGCTTCCGCTGGAGATGCGCGAGCAGCTGCGCGAGCCCGCCCTGGGGGCCGTTCCCCTGGATGCGGAGGGTTCAGCGTGGGCGGTGGCCACGGCAAGCTCCCTGGTGGTCTTCAACGGGCGCAGCGGGCCCGAGACCCACCCCTGGGACGAGGTGGAGCAGGGGAGCTGGGACGGCCAGGACCGCGTCTTCACCCTGAGGTGGACGCAGCAGAATCGCAAGGACCTTGCCTTGAAGGTCCCGGCCGGAGTCCGCAACGGCGATGCCTACGCCTCAGCGGACGTGGCCCCCTTCGCCAAGGCCCTGCGCCAACGGGTCGAGGCCGCCATCATCCACAGCGCCGTGGCAACGCTCCCCAGTGGCGCCATGGCCACGGCCAGCGTGCGTCGGGGCAGTGATGGCGAGCTCTACTCCGTCACCCGGCCACTGATCTCACAGGTCGACGAGGCGGAGGATCGCCGCACGCTTCGAGAGTTGGAAAACCGCGTCCGTGAGGGTGTGGGCCTGCCCACACGGTAGGATGTCCTTGGAATATCAGCGTTTCCTGTGCTTCGCCGGATTCGACGCCGCCGCGGGATGTTGCTAGAGTTCACTGCGCGTCAAACGCATTCCTGCGTAGCTCAATGGCAGAGCATCCGACTGTTAATCGGACGGTTGCTGGTTCGAGTCCAGCCGCAGGAGCCACCAGGGGAGTCCTCGGTCGATCAGGCCGGGGACTCTTCCTTTTTCACGTACTCGGCCCTGGGGCCAGGTGGCCTGTTCTCGATGGTGCCGGTGCGGTGTGCGAGCAGCAGATCACGAGATGGGTCGAACATGACCGCGTCGCTGCGGTCATGGGAGGATGCCGCCATGGCATACCGCGACATCCGCATCATCGGCGACCCGATCCTGCGCACCGAGTGCGACTGGATCACTGACATCGACGACTCCGTCAAGGCCCTGGTTGAGGACCTGCTCGAGACAGTCGATGAGGACGGCCGGGCCGGCCTTGCCGCCAATCAGATCGGGATCGGTCTGCGCGCCTTCTCCTGGAACATCGACGGCGAGATCGGCTACATCCTCAACCCCAAGATCGTCGAGGTCTCCAAGGAGGAGTACCAGGACGGGGACGAGGGCTGCCTGTCAGTGCCGGGTCTGTGGTTCCCCACGGAGCGGGCCTGGTACGCCCGTGCTGAGGGAGTGGACCTGGACGGCAAGGAGGTCGTCGTCGAGGGGGAGGAGCTCATGGCTCGTTGCATCCAGCACGAGTGCGACCACCTGGAGGGCCACCTCTACCTCGACCGCCTCGACCGCAAGAACCGAGCCAAGGCGATGAAGGAGCTGCGAGCGCAGGGACTGTAACGTCCCCAGGACGCAAACCGGGTGGGGCAACAGGTTGCGAGACCTGTTGCCCCACCCGGTTTTCAGCAGGCGATGAGGCGTCCTGTGCTCGGCGTTCCTAGCCGACGCGGTGCAGCCAGCGCACGGGCGCGCCGGCTCCGGCGTAGCGGAAGGGCTCGAGCTCGTCATCCCAGGCCTGGCCCAGAGCCAGGTCGAGCTCGCGGCGCATCCGGTCAGGATCAGCCGCGTAGACGAGCGCGGCACGGATCCGGTCCTCGGGGACGACGACGTTGCCGTGAACATCCGTCTGGGCGTGGAAGATGCCCAGGTCCGGGGTGTGGGACCAGCGGCCGCCGTCGGTGCCGACACTCGCCTCCTCGGTCACCTCATAGCGCAGGTTCGCCCAGCCGCGCAGGGCGGAGGCAAGGCTGGCTCCTGTTCCAGCGGGCCCCACCCAGCTGGTCTCGGCCCGCATCATGCCCTGGGCCGCAGGCTGCTCGGTCCAGTCGAGGTGGACACGCGAACCGAGCACCTCGGCCGCTGCCCACTCGATGTGGGGGCAGAGCGCCCGAGGTGCTGAATGCACGAAAAGTACACCGCGGGTGTAGGCACCGATCATGAGTATCGCCTCCTGGTTGGTTTCGAGATTCGCCTTCCCCAACGGTCTCGACCCACAACCGGGCTCATGTCATGACGTACGCGGCATGCACGGCTTATTGTGCCTGACCGCACCGGCCGGGTCCAGCGCCGTGGGTCACAGGCGAGGTCTCACGGCGGCTCCCGCCTGAGCACGGCTACTGGCGGGTGAAGACCAGGGCGACGTTGTGCCCGCCGAAGCCGAAGGAGGTGCTGGCCGCCGTCGTCAGCTGGGGCAGGTCCCGGCCCTGCGGTCCAACAACGTCCAGCCCGAGCCCGGCCAGCTCCGGATCCACTCCGGTCGGCAGCAGCGTGGGCGGGGCCCAGCGCTCCTGCAGGGCCATGACGGTCAGCACCGCCTCCAGACCCCCGGCCCCACCCAGGAGGTGACCGGTGGCGGACTTCGTGGCGCTGACGGCCGCGTTCGGAACCGTCCTGGCCAGGACACCGGCCTCGACGACGTCGCCGGCCGGTGTCGAGGTGGCGTGGGCGTTGACGTGCCCAACAGCGGCGGCGTCAAGGCCCGCGCGCTCCACGGCTAGCCGCAGAGCCCGCTCCTGCTCCGCGCCAGATGGCTCCGGACGTGCGACGTCGTAGGCGTCGGCGGTGACCCCGGAGCCTGCCATCACGGCCAGGATCCGGGCTCCTCGGGCCTTGGCATGCGCGGCGCGCTCCAGGATGAGGAGCCCGGCGCCCTCGCCCAGGACGAAGCCGTCGCGGTCCGGGGCGAAGGGGCGGGAGGCGGTCTGCGGGTCGGCGTTGCGTGTCGACAGGGCCCGCATGGCAGCGAAGGCGGCCACGGTCATCGGGTGGAGGGCCGCATCCGTCCCCCCGGCCACCACGACGTCAGCCCGCCCCAGAGCAATGAGATCCGCACCGTAGGCGATGGCCTCGGCTCCCGACGCGCAGGCTGAGACAGGAGCATGGATGCCGCCGTGGGCCCCCAGCTCGATTCCGACGGCCGCTGCCGGGGCGTTGGGCATGAGCGCCGGGACCGCCGTCGGCAGAACCCGCCGGGGCCCCTTGTCCCTCAGGGTGTCCCAGGCCTCCATGACCGACAGGACCGGCCCCATACCCGGGGAGACGGATACCGCCAGACGCTGTGAGGCGACCTGCGGGGCCCCCGCCTGCTCCCAGGCCTGGCGGGCGGCCAGCAGCGCGCACTGACTGGCGCGGTCGAGACGGCGCAGTTGGCGCGGCGGGAGTGATTCGGCAGGATCGACCGCCAGGGGGGCGCCGATCCGCACGGGCAGGTCATGGCTCTCGACCCACTCGTGCTCGAGGGTGCGAACCGCGCAGGTGCCCTCGTTCAGGGCGCTCCAGGTGGACTCGACGTCTGCGCCCAGAGGATTGATGGTCCCCAGTCCGGTGACGACGACGTCGTCAGGGCGGCACTCGGCTTCCGGGCTCATGTGTGTCGTCAGGCCTTCTTGGAGGTCACCAGGTCGACCAGCGCTCCAACAGTGGGCAGGGTCGGGATGAGGGAGTCGTCCAGGGCCACGCCGAAACGCTCCTCGACCTGGGTGGCGATGGTCAGCAGACCCAGCGAGTCGACGTCGAGGTCCTGGGCGAAGGCGGTCTCCCGAGTGATGTCCTTGGCGGCGACGCCGGACTCCTCACTGACGATCTGGGTGATGACGGACAGGACGTCGTCCTTGCTCTGCTCAGCCATGGTGGCTCCTTCGGGCGCCGTGACGGAGCATCCAGGTTCCGTCGCAGCGCAGTGACTCGATGATGGTTGTGGTTAGCCGGCGGCTGCGCCGCAGGTCAGACCATTGTCCCAGATGAGAAGGGGTGCTCCTGCATCGGTGCGTCACAGGGGCCGGCTTGCGGCCGGGGCACGGTCATAGCGCCATGACCGGACCTGTCCGAGGGTGATGGACGAGTCCGGTCGTGAAGGAGTGGACGAGAGTGCGTATTAGGGCGCGGCGCGTCAGGCCTCTCGGCTGACAGCGAGTCGGCCCACGATGATTGCCATGTGCAGCATGAGGCCGTCACGGGCGTTCGTCGCGTCCCAGCCGACCTGCTCGCTGACCCGGCCCAGGCGGTATCGCACCGTGTTGGCGTGCACGAACAGGTTCCGAGCAGTGGCCTCCAGGCTGCCGCCCAGGGCCAGATAGGTGGCCACCGTGCTCTCGAAGGGGTCGCCCATCTCGTGCAGGGGGGCGTGCACCAGGTTGAGGATCTGCTCGCAGGCGAGCTCATCGCCGGCCAGAAGGCGCTCGGGAAGGAGATCGTCGGCGTGGACCGGGTTGGGAGCCTCGGCCCAGCCGGGCAGCGCGCGCAGCCCGGCCAGGGCCGAGCGCAGCGAACGACCCGCGTGCGAGATCCCTGGAACCACCGGGCCGACGACGGCTGACCCGCCCAGGCCGCCGGCCACCTGCATGGCCGCCTGGTCCACCAGCTGCTCAGGGGTGGCCTCCCGGCCGGAGTGCTTGGACGTCCCAGCGTGAGCCGCCTGGCTGTCGCCCAGGACGATGAGGACGGAGTCGCCGCGTACGGATACCAGACAGTCGCTGGCCAGGTTGCGGCACTCGTGGCGCAGCCTGGAGACGCCGAGCGCATCCAGAGTGGTCTTGGCGGCGATGGCCGCCACCGGCCCGGTCCCGTTCCAGCCGGCGGTTCCGGCCCGGGTCGCGGCGTCCTCGGGGGCGTCATGAAGCATCGCGTCGACCGCTACGGACTCCAACCGTGCGTCCCAGGCGCCGCGGGCCTCAGCTGCCCGGGCGTACACCTCGGCTGCGGCGAAGCCGACGTCACGTCCGAAGGTCAGGACGAGGATGCGGACGGTGTCATGGTCCTCCTCGGGCACGGCTCGAGGGGCCTCGTCAACAACAACGTCGAGGACCGTGCGCACCAGAGCCAGGGTCTGCTCCAGCGTGATGACGCCGGTCAGGGCCGCAGGCGCCACGGAGAAGATCTGCGAGGGGGTCAGCGGTGTCGAGGGGTTCTCCGCCGAGTCGACGAACATGGTGACGCCCAGGCGGGCCACCGCCGCGATCTGGTCGCGCGATCCTTCCGGCAGGGTTCGGTAGAAATCGTGGGCCGAACTGATGCGGTCCAGTGAGTGTTCAATAATTGTGTCCTGCGCCTGTCGCAGTGCAGACACTCCCGGAGCGCTCAACTCATCCATGCTGTGGATGCTACCGACTGGAATATCCTGAGGACAGTAGGTTCTCGATTGGCGCGGCGTGTGATCCGACACGAGTTTGTCTTGAAAATACGGGGATAACCGAGGGTGGTGTGTCGTCGAGGCGGAGTGGATTAGGCAGGTTACAATAGCATAACCATTGTGGAAGTCATGGTATGTGAATCTGCAATGACCTGAACGTGCGCGTCGTATGTCAGCATGGATGTGCGCAAGCAGGTGCCTAGCTAGACAACTCGGAGGCTCAGGATGACGAAGGCAACCCGCACAGAGGAAGATCTTCTTGGTGCACGGGAAGTTCCATTAGAAGCCTATTGGGGAATCCACACGCTACGTGCGATGGAGAACTTCCAGATCTCTGGATCGGTGGTTGGCGACGAAGAGGCCTTTGTTCGCGGCATGGTGCAGGTGAAGAAGGCGTCGGCGTTAGCGAACAGTGATCTGGGGGCTCTTGACCCGGAGGTCGCTGGTGCGATTGTGTGGGCGTGTGACCAGGTGCTGGTTGCTGAGCGTTGCCTCGATCAGTTCCCGGTCGACCAGTTCCAGGGGGGTGCTGGGACCAGCGTCAACATGAATACCAACGAGGTGGTCGCCAACCTCGCGCTGGAGTACCTGGGATACGCCAAGGGCCGTTATGACATCATCAATCCCAACGATCATGTCAACAAGTCCCAGTCGACGAACGACGCTTACCCGACCGGATTCCGTTTGGGACTGTTCGCCCTCGTCGGTTCGCTCATCGAGGAGCTCGAGCGACTCATCGCGGCGATGCGAGCCAAGGGAACCGAGCTCGTCCATGTTCTGAAGATGGGGCGTACTCAGCTTCAGGATGCCGTTCCGATGAGCCTGGGGCAGGAGTTCGAGGCCTTTGCCGTTCTGCTGGAGGAGGAGGTTAGCCGGCTTCACAACAATGCCGCCCTGCTTCTGGAGGTGAACCTCGGGGCCACGGCGATCGGCACGGGGCTCAACACGCCTCCGGACTATCAGAGCACTGTTGTCGGGCGTCTGCGGGAGATCACCGGTCTGGACATTCGAGGAGCGCATGACCTGCTGGAAGCCACGAGTGACACGGGTGCCTACGTCTCGATGCACGCGGCGATCAAGCGTCTGGCGGTGAAGCTGTCCAAGATCTGCAACGACCTGCGCCTGCTGTCCTCCGGACCTCGCGCGGGGCTGGGGGAGATCAGGTTGCCTGAACGCCAGGCCGGATCCTCCATCATGCCGGCCAAGGTCAATCCGGTGATCCCCGAGGTGGTGAACCAGGTCTGCTTCAAGGTCATGGGAAACGATGTGGCGCTGACCTTCGCCGCTGAGGCGGGACAGCTTCAGCTCAACGTCATGGAACCGGTGATCGCCCAGGCGATTTTCGAGTCGATCAATCTGCTCACCCGCGGGATGTCGACCCTGCGGGAGCTGTGTGTCGTGGGGATCGAGGCCAACGTGGAGGTATGTCGCCGCAATGTGCTGGACTCGATTGGAATCGTCACCTACCTCAACCCGGTGATCGGTCATCACAACGGTGACCTGGTGGGCCGTGAGTGCGCCCGTTCAGGACGCAGCGTGCGAGAGGTGGTTCTGGAGATGGGGCTGCTCGAGGAGTCTGTTCTTGATGAGATTCTCAGCCCTGAGAACCTTCTGCGCCCCCATTTCCGCGACTTGAACGTCTACTCAGGATCCGATCCGTCAACTCCGCCGGTTGTGTCCGCGGCGTCTGACTCGGAGGAGTAAGGGGAATCGGCCTTCCGAAGGCCGGCGGGCGGTCAGCGGCTTGTTGCACTGCCTCGCCGACCTCGGAAGGCCGATTCCGGCTCTATCCCGCAGGGCATCATGAGAAGGAACGGCAGGAGCGGATGACCGGGGCGTGAGCGTCCTTGCCGATGATGTTGAGGCCTTGCGGATCCACCTTCGCCTGCGGAGGCCTGGAGTGCCAGAAGACGTAATTCTGGCTGTCACCGTCGTTCGCGCCGAACGTGACTTTATTGGAAGCGCCGACCCAGACCGTGTTGTCGAAGCCGTTGATGGTCAGAGACTCGATCTCCCCCTCGATGACGACCACGAGACTTTGTGCGGTGATTGTTACGTCTCGAGCGCCGGCCGAGACCTTGACCACCTGATCGGTGGAGAGCTCGTTAGCGGTGACACTGACCTGCTCGGAGGCCGGTATGACCTTGGTGACCTGGGCCTCCGCCTGGGCGCGGGTGTCCTCCGCGTCGTTGTCGGTGAGCTCGTCGTCGTAGTCCTGGATGTCGGAGGACGTGCAGTTGCCGTACTCCAGCGGATCCATGGGGCTGGTGTCCTCCAGCTTCCCAGTCGGCTCCTCCGCGGCCTCTGGGGCGGCGTCCTGAGCCTGGTCCGGCGGGGCCGAGGACGTCCCCCTGGCGCCGGTCCAGCCGACTGAGCAACCGGACAGGGTCAGTAGGCACGCGGCCATGAAGGCGGTGGAGCGCAGGAGCTGGGAGCGGGACAAGGGGGGACCTCATTCGGCAGACATGGTGGTGCCGGTGGAACACGGAAGACCGCGCTCCACCGGCACCACAATTGGTCAGTGCGTCCAACTATAGCCGCACGGGGCGGATCAGGATTCCCCTCCCTGGGAGCCGGAGGTGCCTGCGTTGACGTTGGTCAAGTCATAGCGGGCAACGGCCTGAGCCAGGACGGAGCGGTCGAGGCGCCCCTGCTCCACCAGAGCCTGAAGGGCGCGCACCACCACCGACTGGGCGTCAATGAGGTAGTGGCGCCTGGCGGCGGCCCGGGTGTCGGAGAATCCGAAGCCGTCGGCGCCCAGCGTGTAGTAGTCGCCGGGCACCCAGGCGCGGATCTGGTCGGGGACCAGGTGGTCGTAGTCGCTGGTGGCGATGAAGGGACCAGTGGCCTCGGAGAGCTTCTGCGTCAGGTAGGGGACCTGCCGCTCGCCGTCGGGGGCCAGGAAGTTGGCCTTCTCCACCTCCAGGGCCTGGCGCCGCAGCTCGTTCCAGCTGGTGACGGACCAGGTGGTGGCGCGCACGCCCCAGTCCTCGGCCAGGATACGGCGAGCCTCCTCGATCCAGGGCACCCCGACGCCGGAGGCCAGGAGCTGGACCTCGGGGCCCTCGCCGTCAGGAGCCGTGCTGATGCGGTGAATACCGCGCAGGATTCCCTCGACGTCGACGCCGTCGGGCTCAGCGGGCTGGTGGATCGGCTCGTTGTAAACGGTCAGGTAGTACATGACGTCACGGTTGCGACCCGAGTCCGGGCCGTACCAGCGCTCCAGGGCGTCACGCACGATGTGCCGGATCTCGTAGGCGTAGGCCGGGTCGTAGCTGACGACTGCGTCATTGGTGGCCGCGATCATGGGGGAGTGGCCGTCCATGTGCTGGGTGCCCTCACCGGTCAGGGTGGTGCGCCCGGCGGTGGCCCCGATGATGAAGCCGCGGGTCAGCTGGTCGCCGGCGGCCCAGAACTGGTCGCCGGTGCGCTGGAAGCCGAACATCGAGTAGAAGATGTAGACCGGGATCATGGGCTCGCCGTGGGTGGCGTAGCTCGTTCCGGCCACCTGGAACAGGGAGACCGAACCGGCCTCGTTGATGCCCGTGTGCATGAGCTGACCGGAGGCGGACTCCCGGTAGGACAGCATCATGTCGGCGTCGACCGGCGTGTAGTTCTGACCCTGGGTGTTGAAGATCTTCTTGGTGGGGAAGAGGGACTCCAGGCCGAAGGTACGCGACTCGTCCGGAACGATTGGGACGATGCGCCGTCCGATGCCCTTGTCCTTGATGAGCTCCTTGAGCAGACGCACGAAGGCCATCGTGGAGGCGACCTCCTGCTTACCCGAGCCGCCCTTGAGGATGTCGTAGGTCTTGTCGCCAGGCAGTTCGAGCTCGACACCGGCATCGCGGCGCTCGGGGATGAAGCCGCCGAGCTGGCGGCGCCGGTCCAGCATGTAGAGCAGCGAGGGGTCGTCGGCGGCCGGCCGGTAGTACGGCGGCATCTTCGGGTTGGCCTCGAGCTGCTCGTCGGTGATCGGGATGTGGAGCCGGTCGCGCAGGGCCTTGAGGTCGTCCAGCGTCAGCTTCTTCATCTGGTGGGTGGCGTTACGGCCGGCGAAGTGGCCGCCCAGGAGGTAGCCCTTGACCGTGTGCGCCAGGATGACAGTGGGCTGGCCCTTGTGCTCCATGGCCGCCTTGTAGGCGGCGTACATCTTGCGGTAGTCGTTGCCGCCGCGCTGCAGGGCCCAGATCTCGTCGTCGGTCCAGTCCTTGACGAGCTCGGCGGTGCGCGGGTCGCGGCCGAAGAAGTGCTCACGGATGTAGGCGCCGTCGTTGGCCTTGAAGGTCTGGTAGTCGCCGTCGAGGGTCTCCATCATGAGGTGCTCGAGGGCGTGGTCCTTGTCCGCGGCGAGGAGCTGGTCCCAGCCACGGCCCCAGATCACCTTGATGACGTTCCAGCCCGCGCCCTTGAAGAAGGCCTCGAGCTCCTGGATGATCTTGCCGTTTCCGCGCACCGGGCCGTCGAGGCGCTGCAGGTTGCAGTTGATGACGAAGGTGAGGTTGTCCAGCTGCTGGTTGGCGGCCAGCTGCAGCATGCCGCGTGACTCGGGCTCGTCCATCTCGCCGTCACCCAGGAAGGCCCAGGTGTGCTGCTGAGAGGTGTCCTTGATGCCGGCGCCCTGGAGGTACTTGTCGAACCAGGCCTGGTAGATCGCCTCGGACGGGCCAAGACCCATGGAGACGGTGGGGTACTCCCAGAAGTCCTCCATGCGGCGCGGGTGGGGGTAGGAGGGCAGGCCGCGGCCACCGGCCGGGCGCGACTCCTCCTGGCGGAAGCCGTCCAGGTCGGCCTCGGTGAGACGGCCCTCGATGAAGGCGCGGGCGTAGTTTCCTGGTGAGGCGTGGCCCTGGAAGAAGACGTGGTCGCCGCCGCCGGGGTGGTCCTTGCCGCGGAAGAAGTGGTTGAAGCCGACCTCGTAGAGGGTCGCGGTCGAGGCGTAGGAGGAGATGTGTCCGCCGACCCCGACCCCGGGGCGCTGGGCTCGGGTGACCATAACGGCGGCGTTCCAGCGCAGCCAGCGCCGGTAGGTGCGCTCGGCGCTCTCGTCACCGGGGAAATAGGGCTCGTTGGCGACGTCGATGGTGTTGATGTACGGCGTCGTCGTCTCGGTGGGGACCGTGACGTTCTTCTGCCGGGCCTGGGCCAGCATGCTCAGCAGGATGTAGCGCGCACGCTTGGCGCCCTTGTCCGCGATGAGGGCATCGAGGGACTCGTGCCACTCCTTGGTCTCCTCTGGGTCGTTGTCGGTCACCTTTGTCAGGAGGCCGTCAATGAGCGGCGTGGAGTCACTGGTGGGGCTCACGGAATCCTCTTTCCTCGCGTCTGTGCGGTCGGCCCGAGCCTCATTGCGTGCCGTGGCGCCGAAGGCGGCGTCGGCGTGCGCCTGAAGTCAGGCCACTGTGGATGACGGCCCTAATCTACGACCTGCAACGGCGCGAACGCTGCACCCAACGGGAGGAAAGTCCTACCTCACGTATGGTGTGGATCACAAAGTAGTGGGTTGATTTCGGCGCCCGGGGCAGTGGCAACGGAGCCTCGAGATCGCGGCCGCGCTGGAACCGACCTTCAAAGGAAAGTCCAAGGTAACCTGACGTGCGTGTTCACTTGCGCGGCTGGTGCCGGGTGCGGTGGGCTAGTACCCATCGCCCAGCAGCGGGCGAGCGGTAGACGGGCTGGGCCCAGAAGGACGGTGTAAAGACGTGGCGAGTACAGCGGGTGGGGCTTTCGGCTTCGCCTCCGGTCTCATCATTCAGGAGTTCGGCTACGACGACGACGTCGACGAGACCTTGCGGCAGGCCGTTGAGGCGGAGACCGGAACCACTCTGGTGGATGAGGACTATGAGGACGTGGCCGACTCGGCCATCGTGTGGTGGCGTGACGACGACGGCGACGTCGACGACCTCACCGATCTCCTCGTGGACGCTCAGGCCAATCTCGACGGTGCAGGACTCATCTGGGTGCTGACGCCCAAGGCGCGCACCACCGGCGCCGTTCCGGCCGCTGAGGTGGAGGAGGCCGCCCAGACGGCAGGCATGCATGCGACCTCCGCAGCCTCCATGGGGCAGCACTGGAGCGGTATCAGGGTCTCCAGCCGAGGGCGCTGAGACGACCCCGATGGCCGCGTGACATTCTTCGCTCTCTGTGGCGGAGATGATTGGTGGCACGTCCGGCGGAGACGGTAAAGTCTCCGGCTGAGGCGGCTCGCGCCGTCAGTTTTGTGTGCAGGCACTGGGAACTCGGGCAACGTGCTCCCGGGAGCCACTGCACCTGGACCTGTAGCTCAGTTGGTAGAGCAACGCGTTTACACCGCGTCGGTCGTCGGTTCGAGTCCGGCCGGGTCCACCATGAGCGTGACCTGGTGCTGACAGGCCCGCAGTACTTCAGGCCTCACCGTGCGAGCCGAGGCGCCGAGCCAGGCCGGCGACTGCGTCGACGAGTTCCGTGAGTCCCGGGTCCTCGACGGGGAAGTGGCCGCACTCGCGCAGAATCACCAGATCGGCCGGACCCGCGGCCCGCGACAGAACTCGGGTGCTGAGCTCGATCGGCGTCCACGCGTCCCGACCTGGGTGCAGCAGCGTCACCGGCGTGCGGTTGCGCTCGGGTGGGGTGTGTGCGAACCGCAGGTAGGAGGCGAGAAACCCTAAGGGGGCCCTAACGGCGCCCCCACGCGGATCGATAGAGCACAGACGAGACAGTGCGCGATCGCGGCTCATCCTCCGCAGGTTCGCCACCGCGCTCATCGAGACCATGGTGTGCGCCAGTCCTCCTCGGGCGAGCATCGACAATGGCCCGCCCAGGACGCCCAGTGCTCCTGCACGCGTCATATGCGCTCGGGCGCGCCAGTTGCCCGGGTCGAGCAGACATGTGGCTGCCACCGCCGCAACATGCGGCGAATGGGCCGCCACCTCATAGGCGAGAAGGCCACCGATGCTAGCGCCCAGAAGCACCAGGGGGCGGTGGTCGCGCTCGGCTTCGACGAGGTCGATGAGGAGATCGACCCAGGTGTCGTAACGCACGGCTGTGGGATCCGGTGACCTCGTGCGCCCGTACAGAGGCAGGTCGACGGCACTGATGTCGATACCGCGTGAGGCCACCAGTGCGGCGATGGGCCACAGCGCCCCGCTGTGCCCGCCCGCCCCGTGGACGAGCAGCACCCGGGCTGGCGCCCCCGGTTCGGGAGCGCGCGCAATGTGCACACGATGGCCGTGCCACCGCCACCACGTCGACCTAGGCACCAGCGAGGCCGCGTGCTGGTGGTGGGGTGGCAGGAAGGGCACGTACGGATTGGCCTGCATACGTCGATGCTAGTCGTGCGAGCCTCTGCGCCTGTGCTTGGGTCTACGACGGAGGCCCATTACAAGCTGCCTAACTGTCCCTTATCCGTGCGATAGTTCTGTCAAGCGGCCGGAGGAGAGGCAATGAGTGACGAGCAGACGGCCATCCCGGAGGAGCTGTCCGAGGCGTTGTCGGAGAATGAGGCGGCGGGGAGGATATTCGGGGCTCTGCCTCCGTCGCACCGCAACGACTACATGCGATGGATCGGTGAGGCGAAGCGCGCCGAGACCCGTCGTCGTCGGGCCACCAAGGCGGCAGAGATGATGGTTGATAAGCACGGGGAGGCCCGCCCCTCACTGCCCTAGCTGCATGAGGTCGTGGCGTTAGCGACCTGTCGTGGGCGGGCATGGCCTGGTGCTGCCCGCGGATCGCCGTTGACGCGATTCCTCAGGCGCGCTTGGCGAAGCGGTGGTGCTGGTCGGCATGGGTGCCGAAGTGCTGGGGGCGGTGCTGGGGGCGGTGCTGCCCGCGGGTGATGACCTGGTCGTCGACCCAGCGCTCCCAGTGCGTGGCGCGCTTCCGATCACCCGCACTCAGTGGTGCGGCCACGCCGCCGTCGAGCAGGTCGTCGAGGATCAGGAACGAGGGCTCGGGGGTCTCGACGTCCCAGTCGATGAGCCCCCATGGCCCATCGGGGCTGAGGAGAACCAATGAGCGGTTGAGGTCGTGCAGGTCGTTGAAGTGCTCATCCATGCCGCTCGTGGAGTTCCAGTACCAGCGTGCCAGCCGGAATGACTCCGATACCTGCGTCCAGCTCCGATAACGCTCTCGCAGCCCCTGATCCAGGATCGCGAGCGTGTCCCAGGTCTCGTCCTCGGTCAGCCACCCCAGCGCGAATCCACAGCGCGTCAGCATGCCGGCACGCACCAGGTCCCAGGCGGAGAAGTCCGCGTTGCGGATGTCGCGATCATTGTTGAGCATGCGCTCGAGGCGCCACAGTGTCTCTGCTGCGTCTGAGGATGACTCGGCAGTCTCTCGTAGTTCGTGGCGTTCGGCCTCCGCCAGGGAGGTGTCGACCCAGCGGGCGCGCTCGGCATCGAAACTGGTGCGGTGCCCGGAGGTGATGAGCCAGTGGACCTGGGAGAGAAGGTCGGCGCGCGAGCACACTCCCCAGTCGAGGGAGAGCATGGTGCGCGTGCCGTCAAGATCGGAGCAGGCGAGCCGGTCCCACGGGTCCCGGCGGCACAGGGAGTACGGCGCGCAGATCGCCAGGAGTCGCTCATGCGGGCCGGCGGTGAACTCCTCGGGCTCGGAGTGTCTGACGGGTCGATGATGCTCGGTGAGCTCATTCCATGTGGACTCCTCACCTCGGTGCGGGACCGAGGCTGCCTTATCGCGGCGCAAGCGTATTTTTTGATGGATTGATTTGGAGATCTCGATGGTGGCGATCACTCCAAAAAACACCAGCGCGGCGGAGAGAAGTAGGGTCTGCATGGACATGACGAGAATTGTGCAACATGAGAACAGGTGAGTGCCACATTGATGTGCACGCCTCGACTCAAGATTATTGAGTTGAATGCCAGTTTATTTACAGACTGTTGATGAAAGCTTCGAGGCGCTTCATTCCTTCGTGCAGCTCGTCGCGGGAGGCCGCGTAGGACAGTCGAACGTGGGTGCGGGCCGTGGTCGTGGAGAAGTCCTGTCCCGGAGTAAGGGCCACATGAGCCTCCTCCAGGGCGCGGTGACAGAAGGTCTGGGCGTTAAGACCCGTGGAGGAGACGTCGAAGTAGACGTAGAAGGCGCCGTCGGGCAGGACCGGGACCGGAAGGCCGATGCGTTGCAGCCCGTCGAGCACGATGCTCCTGCGGGCGAGGAGCTCTTGTCTGCGTTGCTCGCACACGGAGATGGATTCGGGGGAGAAGGCCGCCAGCGCGGCCTGCTGAACAGGCGTCGAGGCGCACAGGAAGTAGTTCACCGCCAGGTTCTCGGCGGGGGCCACGAGCTCCTCGGGAAGAATCGCCCAGCCCAGGCGCCATCCCGTCATCCCGAAGTACTTGGAGAAGGAGTTGATGACGATCGCATCAGGATCGGTCTCCAGGACGGTGCGCGCAGGCCGGCCGTCCTCGCCTGGATCAGCCAGGCCCAGGTAGATCTCGTCGACGATCCGCCAGGCGCTGCGTTCGCGCGCCAGCTCGCAGATCGATGCCAACTCATCGAAGGGGATGGATGTGCCTGTGGGGTTGGACGGGGTTGCCAGCATCACCGCGCTCGTCTGAGGAGTCCATGCCGCCTCGGCTGCGGCCCGGTCCATCTGGTATCGGCTGGCAGGACTAGTGGGTGCCAGAATGATCCGGCCGCCGTAGGTCTCCACCAGCTGCCGGTTGCAGGGGTAGGACGGGTCGGCGATGACGACGTCGTCGCCGGCCTGCGTGGTGGCGGCGGCCACCAGCAGGAGCGCCGACGACGCACCAGTGGTGACGACGATCCGGGCGGGATCGACCTCGACGCCGTGCCTGTCCCGGTAGAAACCCGCAATGGCCTCACGCAGTGCGAGCAGGCCCAGGGCGGGGGAGTAGGGAAGTGGCCGGCCGTCCATGATGCGGCACATCTCCTCGCGGACCGCGGGAGGGGCACCGAAATCAGGCTCACCCAGGCTGAGCTTGGCGATCGAGTGGCCCTCCGCCTGGAGGATTCCGGCGCGTTCGCCGATGCTCATCGCATAGAAGGGCTGAGCGGCTGTGGCCCGGGCGGCGATCTTCATGACGACTCCTTGACGCGGGGGTGGGACAGGGACAGTGTCCCCCTTCCCGTAGCGGGAGAGCAAAGGTTCCGTAGGCCCGGGACAAGAGGAGAGGACAAGACCTCCTGATCCCGTATTTTCCCGGTTTATACCTTGTCCTCCCGTACTGTGTCTGAAAGGCTCTGAGAGCAACACTCGTGCCTAGAACGGAGTCCGATCGTGCTCACTGACGCCATGATGCTTGTCTCTCCCTTTCACGCTGACTACGAGTTCCTGGCAAGGCCGTATCACGATGCAGCTCCTGAGCTCTGGGACACTGAGGGTGCTGGTCTGGCGGGGTTGAGTCAAGAGGTCGCGGCGACTCTCCTGGAGGAGTCCTTCGCGGTTGTGGACGCCGCCTCTGCGATCGAGTGGTGTGACTCGTTGGAGACCGAGGCCGGCTTATGGCCGGATTCGAGTCTCGTGGCTGAGCACGTACCCGCCGTGACGATGCTCGCCGGCTCCGCAGTGGCGGCCGGCTTCGACTGCTGCCGCGTCATCAACATCCTCACCTCGGCTCGCGCAGCGGGCTATATAGATGAGCGTACGTTGGCGGCCCTCCTTGAGCGCTACGTGCAGGGTTTCGTTGACCGCTGCTCCG
>ERZ772948.346-NODE-346-length-30210-cov-4.487382_pt1 | contig 30210 bp, 12 predicted proteins | sample MGYA00511945_ERZ772948 | MGnify/ENA primary metagenome ERZ772948 (study PRJEB29015, sample SAMEA2737927) | human oral metagenome | biome: human oral; feature: human-associated habitat; material: dental | place: China | collected 2141 ... | reverse complement strand
TGAGAGGACAGCACAGATGTGTGAAGATGGGCGGCTGAATTTATCAGTGATTCCTTAATATATCACGACGAAGATGCCCCTGTTTTCGTCGGATCATTTCATCGACGATTTCTTCATACTCGTCTACAATCTCCAGCGTCGCACAGGCATAGAGTCCATTCTTACCGACAGACTCTATCACCTTGCGCGGATAGCCGCCGAAGAACGTACCCGATATGACCACATTCGTATCAATGACAATTCTCATGGACGCTTTCTCTTTCTGACTTCCTTGATGATATCATCGACATCCGATTCCTGATAGCCAACCGATGCGGCCCATTCCCGCGCCTCATCGAGTCGTTCTGCAAAATCTTGATCAGACGAATTTGCGATGGGCTTCAAGACGATCCCATCCTCGGAAGCATAGGCTACCAACTTTGCTCCGCTTTCAATCGAGAGCTTCCTGCACATTTCACTCGGAAGGCTCACCTGTCCATTCGGCAATACCGTCAATACCACCGCACCCATATTCCCACCTCCGCAAACTACACGCACAAACGTCCACTTTGTGGACAAAAGTGCGCCGCCCTTAATGAAAGTTCGCCAATCAGCCTGCACCTTTGGCTTGACTTCTTGGGCTTTCCCTTTAATGTAGCACTCTTTGTTTCACTATAGCATTGACACAGGAGAAACGCAACATACAGCATAAAAAAAGCCCCTTTGCGGGGCTTTTTTCTATGGCTTGCGGCCAGCTTATGCTGCACTTTCGTCGATTTCCTTGAAGATATAGACGGCGCGGATCTCCACGGGAGTGACGCCGAGGTCCTCGATGGCGGTCAAAAGACCGGAGGCGAGGACGGCGCGCTCGGCCTTTTTGTCCCTGCCGACGACGATGTTGAGCGCCGCATCGTCCTTCGGGTAGAGCGTGACGATGCCGTTGCCGAAGGTGACTTGGAAGGCGCCGTTCTGCGTCTGGTAAAGGAAGCTCAGCGCTTTTTCTGCAGAGCTTCGGATTTCCTTGGGATCGGGGATTTCGACCTTCTTCGAGGCAGGCTTGATGGCGAGCTTGCCTGCACCGTAGTTGACGGAGTAGATGCCGTCGAGGTCGCGCGAGCCGCCGTCCGTGAAGAGGACGGGGATGGCTTCTGCCGTGCCGCCCGGAATCTCGTCGTGGATACCGTAGTTGCCGCGCGTCTTGGCGAGATCGAAGCCGAAGGAGCCGTCCGCGCCTTCGACGTAGTCGTGTGCTTCGGATGCGCCGCCGCCCACGGCGACGACAACACGGCTCTGCCAGCTCGTCGCCGCCAGATCTTTCGGCATGTCGACGGCGATGCCGTCGGCAAACGATGTATCGTGCAGCTGCTCAGCAGACGATACGCCTACAGCTGTGCCTATGCCGGCGCTGGTATTGCTGCTGCTGCCGGTACTGGCACTGCTTCCTGCACTTGTGTTGCTTCCTGCACTTGTGCTCGTACCGCCGCCATTGCTCGCACCGACGGTCTTGCCGCCGACGCCGCCCGTGCTGCCAAAGCTGCCGGCGCTGCCTCCGCTTGCGCTTGTACCGCCGAAGCTGCTCGCACCGCCGCCCGTCGTGCCGCCAATACCGCCCGACATGCCGCCGACACTGCTGCCGCTTGCGCTCCTGCCGCCAATGCCGCCCGACATGCCGCTGACACCGCCCATGTGACCATGACTGAGGTTCGCTACGATCTGGGACGCTGTGATGCTGCCCGTCGTTACCGCCCTGCCCTCGGGCGTGCTCATATCGAAGCCGCGCAGATGGATCTTCAATGTGCCGGGCGCATAGCTGAAGCGATAGTTGGAAAGCGCCGTCGCACCCTGATAGCCTGCATTGACGGAGGCGGGATCGACGTGGATGACGCCTGCATGAAGCCCCGCCGCCGTCTGCGGCGTGATGGCTGCATCGTAGTAGGTCGTGACACCCGCGAGGTTGTCGCCCGCCAAGAGGCCGCGCTCTGACATAGAGTCGCCGCGCTCGACCGTGTATTCGGTGACGACGGGATTCGGCTCACCGTAGTCACGCGAAGCGCTGCCAGCCGTGACGAGAACTTCGCGCGGCACGATGGCAAAACTGCCGTCCGCATAGTGAATCACGTAGTTCGATGCAAGCCCCGAGCCGAACTGCGCGCCAGAGACGCGCGTCCAGAGGTGCGGCGTGCCAGCGTCCGTCGTGACAGTCGCCAGCGGATCGATCATCTCCGTGATGGAGGAAATCGCATCGCCGTTCACCAGTCCCGTCGTGGCGCCGGCAGGGCGCACGTTGATTCGGCTCGTGCCGTTCACATAGTGCGCCATACCATTCGCCGCGCCGTAGGCGCGGCTCTTATCGCCCGCCTGGATATAGAGGTCGCGCTTCGTGATTGCAAAGTCACCGTCGATGTAGTGAATGTTGTAGTTCGACGCCTTGCCCGCGCCGAAGCGTGCGCTCGCAATCTGCGTCTTGAGTCCCGCCGTGCCGGCGTTCGTCGTAACGAGGGCGTCCGTCGATTCATCAACGTCAGCGACCGCGTCGCCGTTTACGAGCCCCGTCGTCGCCGTCGCAGCATCGGCGCGGAACTTCGATGTGCCGCCCGTGTAGACAGCGGTCGAGTTCTCCGTGCCATAGATGCGTGTCTTGCTGCCCGCACGGAGCGTCAAGTCACGCGGCGTGATGGCGAAGCTGCCGTCCTCGTAGGAGACATCATAGTTAGACGCATTGCCCGTGCCGAAGACGGCATTTGCAATCTTCGTCTTGAGTCCTGCCGTACCTGCGTCCGTCGTGACGGTCGCACGCGCATCAATCGTCTCCGTGACGGTCGAGATCGCGTCGCCGTTGACGAGACTTCCCGCCGAAACGCGATACAGCCCCGTACCATTCACATAATTTGCGGTGCTGTTCGCCGTGCCATAGATGCGGCTCTTGTCGCCTGCGGCGAGCGTCAGGGCACGCTTCGTGATGTTGAAGTGTCCGTTGACGTAAGTGATGTCATAATTCGCCGCCGTACCCTGCGAGAAATGCGCGGCGCTCGCCTTTGTCCAAAGACCTGCCGTTCCCGCATTCGTCGTGACGGTCGCCGTCGGGTCGATCGTCTCCGTCACATCGTCGATGGTGTCGCCGTTGACGAGTCCCGTCGTTGCGGTAGTCGCAGCGACGTTGACCTTCGCCGTGTTGTTAATGTAGTCTGCGGTCGTGTTTACATCGCCGTAGACACGCGACTTGTCGCCCGCCGTGATGGTGAGCGGACGCTTTTTAATCGTCAGCGTCCCCGTGGTCGAGGTGATGTTGTAGTCCGTCGCAAGGCTTCGGCTGCCGGGTGCAAGAGCAACACCGTTAAGTGTCATCGCGTATGTGCCAACACCTGTGCGCTCCGTAACCGGATTGGTGCCGTCGGTCGCCGTGACTGTATACTTTGCGAAGCTGTCGCCTGAGATAAGCGATCCCGTATACGACGGTGAGGGAATCGTCACGCTGTCGTTCGCCGTACCGTAGATGCGTTCGCCGCTCGGTGCGGTAAAGTGGATGTCGATCGGTTTGATCGTCAGCTTGCCCGGCACGTATTTGAACTTGTAGTTCGTCGCGGAAAGCGTGCTGTTTTTCAGGTCAACACTGTACTCGCCCGCATGGACAGCACCCTGCGCATAGCCCGTCGTCTTCGCCGCATCCGCAATCGGGGTATAGGAAACAGAACCCGAGAGCAGTCCCGGTGTTGCCTCCGTCTGGCTGTTCGCGAAGTTCGAGAACGTGACGCCCGCGTTGCCCGTATAGCTGTGCGGATTGCCATTGTAGTTGACCGTCTCCGTCTTTCCCGTGACCGTGACGACGCGCGGCACAATGCGGTAGTCGACCGTGATCTTGTAGTTGAGATCATTGTGCCCTTGATAGGTGATCTTCTCATTGGCAACGGTCGAATCCGAGCCGTAGGTATGCGCCCCCGAACGCATATTGACATCGGTCATTGCATTCGTCACTGTGCCGTCTGCCGTATTGACGTCGGCATTGACATTTGTCAGCTTCGTTGTGCCGAAATTATGCGTGCCCGAGTCAATCACATGGGCACGGATATAATCGACCTCATCCTTGTCGAGCGCACGGCGCTTGAGATTGCCGTCGTCTTCGATATGGAAGCCCGCCGTCGAGTTGAAGAAGGCCGCATTGGCATCGCCGTAGGCACGGGTCGAGTAGAACTTGAGCTCAGGCTGGTACTTGTAGAACATGGCGTTCTGACCCGCAGGAATGGGGAAAGAACTGCGGTTGCTGTAGTCCACGCCGTATTTGCGGAACTGGAATACAAGCCCGTCGATCTCATTCTCGACAGAGTCCTCCGTATGTACGACGTAGCGCTGACCGGGCGCGGTCTGGATAGCGTTTGCGCCGGCCTTGTTCTTGAAGGCGCCGCCCTTCGCCTCGATGAGGACATCGGACGTACCCGTGCCGATGATTTTCCCGCCGGGCGCAATCGTGACGTTGCCGCCGTCCTTGTTTGTAATATTGATCGGCGCATTGTTGCCCGTGATCTTACCCGTGACGTTCGTTCCGCCCTTCGTCTCGACACTCACACCTGTTGCGGACGTGATATTGCCAAGGTTCTTGATCTCGTTCGGTCCCGTGAGATTTACGTCGTGTGCATCCACTTCGAGCGTCGGAACGGATTTCAAGACGCCCGTCGAGGTGACATCTTTGTTCGTCTTGATGGAAACGGCATCAGCAAGCCCCTCGGGCAGGTCAACGTTGCCGATCTTGATATCGCCTGCATTCTGACCGCCAATGCGAATCTTCTTGAAGCCCTTGCCATCGGAGTTCTTACGCAGAAGCCCCGTGCCGCTGAAGATGTCGGACGGCAGTGTAGAATCCGTGGCAGCGCCGCCCGAACCGGGCGTACCGAAGTTGAGCGTCTTGCCCGGCGTATAGGTGTCGAAGGAGACGTCGCCGTGACCGGTGATCGTGCTGCCGTTCGCCGTGTTGAGCTTATCCGTCTGGATGGCGACATTGCCGTCATGATCGCGATCAGCGCCGTCCGCATTGATATGCGCATCGTCGAGGTTGACCTCGCGGCTGGCAATGGTGTAGTCCCTGCCGTGCGTATTGATCGTGCCCGAGAGGTTGACGCCGCCTGCTCCACTCGAAACCGCCTGCTGGATGTTCACGTGGAACGGCATGTCGATCACGCCGCTCTGGTAGAGACGTCCAGTGCCTCCGCGGTCGCCGATGTTGATGATCTCATACTCCCAGAACTGACGGTTGTTTCCATTGAAATACTTGTCGAGCAGTGAGAGTTTCGCCGGATCGTTCACTGTGCCGCCGAGCTTGACATCTCGATCGGGCGACATCGGCAGGATATTGAGCGCTTTTTTGCCCTTCATCTTGCCGTTCAAGTCAACCGCGTCGGTCTTGAGCGTGAGTGCGCCCGTGCCCGTATCGACATTGCTTCCCGCATCGGTCGTCAGATTCTTCGATTCGAGGGCAAAATCATTGCCGTTCGTCCGAATGTTCGCCGAGCCGTCGACCGTCATCGAGCCTGCCGTCTTACCGGAGCGGATCGTCGTCGGATCGACAAAGTTCAGTGTTCCGCCGACCTTCGTCGCGCCCGTCGCATCTTCGCGTCCGAGGTATACATGCTTGAAGCCATCCTTGATCTTATTGCCGCCGAAGATGTCTGCACCAAGCGTCAGCCCCGTGCCCGTCGCACCGACGTTGAGGTTCGTCGCGGCATTCGCCTGCTGCACGGTCAAATTGCCCTTGCCCTCAACGGTCTTGTCGAAGGTCATGGCGTCCGCCGAAAGCACGACGTCGCCCGCCGTGCCGCCGGACTCGCCAGCCTTGACGCCCGTGATCGTGCGCGAGGGGACGGATGCGCCCGCAGGCGTCGTGATCTCGCCGATCGTCAAGGCATTCGACTTGACCTTGACGGAGAGCGCGTCTGCCGCAAGTGTGCCGATCTCGTTCGCCTGTTCGAGTGCGATATTGCCGCCGACGGCAGCGAGATTCGTCGCCTTGATCTTGCCCGCCGTCTGGCTTGTCGCCGTCTTGGCATTGACAACGAGCGTCTTGCCCGTTGCAAGCGTCATATCTCCCGCGAAGTTGATATTATCCGCTTGGAGCGTCACATCCTGTGTAAGATTCGAGCCTGCGACGTTGATCGTGCCTTGCGTACCGTTGCCGATGGCGTAATGCGAGAAGTTCGGGCCGAATACCTGTGTGAACTTATTGTTCGTCAGCTGCAGGTCGCCCGTCGCACCGTCACCGAGACCGATGGTCTTCGAGCCGTTGTACGTTCCGATGCCGAGCGTGCCCGTGCCCGTGACGGACGGACTGCTGCCGTTCGCAACAAGATTTGTAATGCTGTTCGTATAGAGGTTCAGCGCACTTCCCGCACCAATATTCATTTTGCCGCCGGTCGGGTTCTCGATAGATCCCGTCGTCAGCGTCACATTATAGGGCTTGCCTGATCCATCCGTGCCGACTTTGAGACCGCCCGCACCGATGGTCACCTTGCCCGTCTCCGCCGTCTTGACAACGACGCGGTTATTTGCCTCAAGGCCATCAATCGTGACCGTCTGGCTGCTATCGTTGCCGAGAACAAGCTCACTGAACTGATTGCCGAAGAGCTTGCCGTTGAGCTGGTCGCTCGTGATGTGCAGCCCTGCGCCCGTAGAAGCGTTATTGAGCGTCAGATCGCCCGCCGTCTTGCGCGTGATGACGAGACCGCTCTTACCGACGATGTTCGTCGTGTTGTCGTCCGCCGTCGGCGTGACGATCTCATCCGTATGAACGCGCAGCGCACCCTGCGTATCGGTGCCCGAGTCGAGCTGGGAGCGCGCATCGAGCTGCACCTTGTTGCCCGTGACATCGACCCAGACGGGTGTGGAGCCGGGAGCGACCTGCACCTTGGCATCCTCGTTCAGCACGACATCGCCGCTTCTTGCATTGAGCGTCGCCATGGCATAGTTGCCCTCGACCTTCAGTGTAGCTCCCTGTTCGAGATGGATGTCACTGCCTGTCTGGATGTTGATCTCCGCGCCTTCGCCCTTTTTCGTCGCACCCGAGCCTTTCACATGGACAGTCTTGCCCTGCTTGACGGTGAAGCCGCCCGTGATGACCGAGGCGGGATCATGCCCCGCCTGCGTCGGATCTGCACCGATCGTGAGCTTCGTACCCTTGCCCTCGATGGTGAGATTGTCGCGCACCTCGACGCCGAGCTTGCCCGCCGCATTGATGGACTTCTTGACTGCGCCGCCGTAGAAGTAGACATGCTTCTCACCCGCGACGTCGAAGCCGCCGAAGCCATCGAGCGTATTGTTGATCGTACGGTAGGCAATGCGGAACTCCGTGGAAGGAGCATCTGCGGCATTGTCACTGATATAGATGTCCTGACTCGCCGATGCGCCCTTCGCCGTGACTTTGCCGTCCTTCTGTCCGTTGATCTTGCCAAGACCGAGATCGATGCCGCCCGAGAGGTCGAGATCGAGATTCTTGACAGCGAGCGTATCGCTTGCCGTCGGCAGAGTCGCCGCATGTGCCTTGATCTTCATGTCGGACTTACCATCCGCGCCCGCCTTCGTCGCGCCCGTCAGTGTGACGTCGCCCGTGGTCTCAATATCCGACGGCTTCTTGAACGTCGCGCCCTTGATATTGATGTTGCCCGTCTGCGTCGCGCCGCCGATCTTGATCTTGCCGTAAGTGGTATTGTCGATGTTCCAGTCGTTCGCACCCGTGCCGATGTTGATCGTCTGCGCCTTCGTCGCCTTTTCGAGCGTGAGCTGCTTGCCAACATCGACCTTGTTATCTCCGAGGTCGAGATCATCGGCTTCGATTTTCGTTTCATCCGTCGAGGTCAGCTTGCCCTCGACCGTGAGCTTCTGCCCCGCCGCCATCTGGATGTCCGTCGATTTCGTCTTGAGGCCGTCGACGTTCTTCGCAGGATTTACCGTGCGGTCTTCAACGACAGCGACCTTCATGTGGACATTGTTCTTGAGCTTCAAACTGCCGTCCGACATATCGGCGGCGATATTCTTGATCGCATTCGGCTGCGTGCTGAGATCCATCGAACCTTTGCCGAGGAGCAGCAGGTTGCCGACCGAAACGGGCGCACTCTGGGAAAGCCCGTCGCCGAGCGTCGTGCCCGGAGCATCGGCATGGAGCGCGAGCGTATCCGTCGGCGCACCGTTGACCGCGCCCGTGATATTGATTTTCCCCTGCGTCAGGATGCTCGTATACTTGGGCAGATTACCGCTCGAAATGGTGTCAATCGTCGCCGTTCCCGCGTTTGCCTTGTCTCCAATGCTGACATTGCGGAAGTTGCCCGCCTTGAGTTTTCCAAAGCCTGCATCCGTCACAAGGCCTGCCGTGCCGCCGACGGTGAAATTGCCTGCCGTCTTCGGCTTCAGGACGAACGTACCCGCGCCGTTCGTATCGGCGAATGCGGCATCGTTCCAGTTCGTGACGCTGTTCGCCGTCATCGTCATCGTGCCCGCGCCCGAGGCGAGATTCGCACCCGAAGCAAAGTCAATGGTATTTGCCTTGAACGTCGTGTCCTTGCCCGCCGCATTCGTCAGTGCGCCCGAGAATTTGATGGTCGCACCCGACTCGACCGTCAGCGGCGCCTTGACATCTGCCGCACCGATTTCGACATTGCCTGTAGACGCATTGCCCAGATGGACTTCGCCCGTGCCGGAGTTGATGAAATCGAGGTCATTCATGTGAATATCGGCACTCGAAGAACCGACGGCGATCGTCTTGCCCGCCGTTTTCGTCTCAACTGTGACCGCGCCGTTTGCACTCGAAAGAGTGCCCTGCGCTCCTGTGGGGAGCGTCAGCGCATCCGTCTTGACATTGATCGTACCGCCCGCTGTCGATACCTTGCTCGACGTGTCGAAATTGACCGTCGCCGCTTCGAGCGATGTCGCCGCCGCGCCCGTCGATTTGACCTCTGCATTTGCATCAAAAGCGAGCGTGCCGCTCGCCTTGAGCTTCATCGCGCCCGCCGCGTTCGTCATGCCGTGCGTGCCGACCGTAAGGTCGCCTGTCACGTCGACATTTGCGCCGTCCTCTCCGGTTGTCATCCCAGTTTCACTGCCAATGGTCAGGTTGCCGCCGTTCTTGAAGGTCAGTCCCTTTGCCTTGCCGTCGAGCTTATTGACGGCATTCGCGCCCGTGAGATTCACGGCTGCATCCGCCGCCTCAAGCTTGAGTGCGTCTGCTGTGATGACACCCGCGCCCGTGATGGCATTCTTCGAGCCAAGCGTCAGCGCGTGCGTTGAAGCGACACTGACCGCGCCGTTGACCGTCAGCGTGCCTGCACCCGTATACATTTCCAGATCTTCGTCCGCCGTCACGCCGTTTGCAATGATATTCGCCTTTTTCGCGGCATCGCCGACGGTATTCTTCTTGAAGTTACGAATCTTGCCCGCACTTGAGAATGTATTGCCCGCAAGGTCAAGTCCGCCCGTGCCTGTGCCAAAGTTGATGGTCTTGCCATCCGAGAGCGTCCAGACCTTTGCCGTGCCTGCGGAGTCGCCGTCGCCCGTGATCGTGCCCGAGAGGTCAAGGGAATCCGCGCGCAATTCGACCGAGCGCGTCGTGATATTTCCTCCGATGGCGATGCCCTTGCCGCCGCCCGTGGACTTGCCGACGAGCGTGACCTTGCCCGCGCCCGCCGTGATCGTCGTGCCCGCGAGCGATACGCCCGCCGCATTCGCCGTCGTGCTGCCTGCAAGCTCGACATTGCCGCTCGCCGTGGCGCCGTCCGTGGTATCAATCGCAGCGCCATCGAGCTTGATGCCCGCTTCGCCCGCGCTCTGCGAGTTAGCAAATCCAACGCCGCTGTCCATGAGACCGCCGCCAATCTTGAAGTTGCCTCCAAGCGTCTTAATCTGTTTGCCGCTCGCGACGCTGACGCTGCCGCCCGTGCGGTGGTTCGTATCGGATAGAATCTCGACGTTCAGTTTGCCCGCCGTCGACGTGATGTCAGCATTGACGGCGACATTACCAGTCGCCTTGAGCGTCAGCGTCGCGTCGCCGCCCGCCGTCTTCTGAATAGCATCCTGTACCGTCAGGCTGTAATCATCGTCGCCTTCTGCCGTCTGCACCGTCGTCGACGTACCACCGTCCAAGGTATTTTTGACACTCTGCACGTCGATGAGCGTGTCCGACGCCGTTTCGCTGCCCGTGAGGTTTCTGATGACGACATCGCCGGGATCAATGAGCCATTCGCCGCCCTTGCCCGCTTCAGACGAAGCATCGACTGCGCCTGTGATCTGCACCTTCTTGCCCGAGGTCTCGACTGCGCCGCCCGCGCCCGTGCCTTTGCCGCGTGCCGTGATCTCGCCCGCAAACTTGGTCATGCCGTCCGACCAGACGGCAACCGTGCCGCCCGCGCCGCCATCTGCCGTCGCATCGGCACGCACAGATGCGCCGCGCTCGATCGTGACATTCTTCGCGTGCGCGAGGTCGCCCGTGCCCTGCCAGCCGCCGCCGATCTCAACCGTGCCGGCCTTCGTGCCGCTCACGTCCGTCACGCTGCCCTCCGCAAGGCGCACGTCGTTCGCCGTCATGCGGACGGCGCCCGCCGCCCCATCAAGGCTCGCGGCGCGCACGACGCCCTCCTGATTGACAGCGGAAGAAACAAGTGCGTCTCCCGTCGCCGCCGTCATGAAGACAAGCCCGCCGTCCGCTTCGACGATGCCTTTGTTCGTGACGCTCTCTTCCATCGCCGCTTTCGACGGCACGACCGCGACCTTGCCGTCGCCCGTGAAGTCGAGCGTGACGTCCTCGGCCGCTGCGAGAACCGCTGCGCCCTTCTTGGCGACGATGACGCCTTCGTTGACGACATCCCTGCCAAGAAGCGCTACTGCGCCCGCATCCGCCGCACGAAGTGTGCCGCGATTGATGACCTTGCCATCATTCGGCGTGCCGACGAAGGCATACTTGCCCGCCATGAAATCGGCGTTCGTAATGTTCATCGTCGAGGCTGCGATCGCGCCCGCATCGACCTGTGCGCCGGGCGCAAAAAGGACGCCCGCCGGGTTGACGAGGAATACTCGCCCGTTCGCCGTGAGCGTGCCGAAGATCTCAGAGGGATTCCCCCCGAGCACGCGGTTCAAAAGCGCCGCCTGTGCATTCGGCTGGAAGATATTGACGCGCTCGTTCGCCGCGATGTTGAAGCTCTGCCAGTTGATGACGGCGTTCTCAGTCGCCTGATGAATCGCCATCTCCGCCTGACTCTTGGCGATGTCGGCAGCGCCCGCCGCGACTTCACCGCCCTGCGGCAAGGCGCTGGCAGGGCTGCTCGTGCCAACGAGGGCTGCGCCCGCCGCCACGATGCCGACGCCGCCCAAGAGGGCGCGGCGCACGTTCTCCTGCAGGCGCAGCAGGAAGGGATTGCTTTCGCCGCGCTCTTTCCTCGCGCGGCGCTGTTTTTTCATGAAGCGCATGGGGATTTCTCCTTTTTCGTCTGAAACCGATATTGGGGAATCACTGATAAATTCAGCCACCCATCTTCACACATCTGGGCGACCTCATTTTATCAGCGCTTCCTTTGAACGTCCGAGAGGTCAAGTCATGCCGACCGCCCGGCTCTCTATTAATATTTAGAAGAATTTATACAGTTGGAACCAGAACCTGCCGCTGCGATCCGTGTCGGAAGTCGCCTCTTCACGGCCGATCTTCCAAGCGTAGTGCAGATGCGCGACCCAGTTCGCTTGATTGCTCCAATTCACGCCGACGCCCGCGCCGTAGAGGCTGCGGCTCTGCGGCCCTGTATAGCCCGACCAGCCGTCGTGGTAGAGCTTCACATGACCGCCGTCGACGAAGGCAATGAGCTGCCATATATTCTCGTCGCCCTCGCGCGTCGGCAAGTTCCAGCGAAGCTCCGAAGTCCAGCGCCAGCCGTCGTCGCCCGAGGCTTCGCCGACGGGGTAGGCGCGTACGCCGTAAGGCCCGCCGAGCGAGAATTTCTCCGAGGAATCGAGGTTCTTGTTCGCCCACTGGCGGCTGTACGAGAGGTAGAGCGAGAGACGATCGTCTATGTGCTGCAGGCGCGTCAAGTTCAAATTCCACTTGCCGAAATGACCTGCCGTCCGCGCGGTAGCGGCATCGTATCGGCGCTGCACTTCATCGTCGATGGAGAGGTCGCCATACGTGTAATTGAGCGCGAAGGTGTTGCGGCCGCCCGTCCAGATATGGTCGAGGTTGTCGCCGTTGATGCCGATGACCCAGTTTTTCGCTCCCTTGGGATTCTTGTACGCCATGCCCTTCGCTTCGTCCTCAAGATCCTTCCAGTCGAAGCGCAGCGTGCCGTAGAGGTTGAAGTCGCGGCTGCGCCGGAAGTTGTGCTGCCACCAAAGGCTCACAGTCTCCGACGTGCCCGTGTAGTCAAGCGCAGAGAACGCGCCGCCCAGCGTGTAGTGCGAGCGTGCGTAGCTGACGCCGACGCGTTCGCCCTGCTTGGCGATCGGCGTCGAGTAGGAAGCCGATCCCGACCACATGCCGCCGTTCGACACGATGCCGCCGACGGAGAAGAGGTCGCCCTCGCGGAACGGACTCGCGTAGTTGACGAAGGCGCTGTACTGGTAGCGTCCCGTGTAGCGGTAGCCGCCGTTGTCGACGCCGACGTAGCCCCACATGCGGTTGCCCTTGTTCTTGACGTCGATGACGATGTCCGACGTGCCCTGGCGGCTGCCCGCCTTGATCTGTGTACGCGCCTCGACGCGCGAAAGGTCGTTCGTCAGCCAGACGCCACGGTTGAGCGGCGCTTTCTTCACGAGTTCGCCCAAGGAAAGCCCCATCTCGCGGCGAACAGCATTTTCTGTCAGATAAGAATGGTTGTTGATGATGATCTTGTCGTAGCGGCCGGGCACGATCGTGAAGTCGACCGTGCCGTCTGCGAAGTCCTGCGGCGCGAGGTAGGCGAAGGCAACGAAGTACCCTTTGGAACGCAGGTATTTCGTGACCTCCGCCGCCTGCTCTTCGAGGTCGGCGAGACGCGCGTACTTGAGCTTGTGCGCTTGAAGCAGTGTGCGCAGCTCCTCGTCCGTCACGGGGCTCTCGCCCGAGAACGTGTAGCGGCGCACGAGGATCGCATTCTCCGCAGCCTGCTGCTCTACCTGCCGCGGCGCAGGGGCTTCCACGCCCGCTCGCGTCACGTCCGGCGAGGCGGCTGCCTCCGCTCCCTCGGTCTTCGGCACGTCGACGGCGCTCGCACCCATCATCGGCGCTTCGCCCGCCGCCGCACGCACCATGGCACGCTGCGCATCGCCCGCCGCATCTGAAACCGTTCCCGCTTCAGCGCAAAAAGGGGCGAGCACAGCGCCGAGCAAAGCGAGCGTGACGGCAAAGGACAGACGCCTACATTGCCTTGCGACAAAAGGCCTGTGCCGCATTTTCTCTGCATCCTGCATCTTCATTCGCATCGTTCCTTCCATGACTTGCCATCGTTCTTCACAACGGCTTCCAAAAGTATCAACCGCACTTGTATGCTATATATTAGCATAATTCGGGCTTTTTTCCTAGCGGATATTAGCTATTTCTTTGCAGCCTTGCAAAAATAGGGATTTTTGACCTATGTTCGGACGAGGGCTCTCGTACAAAAAAAGGCAGGCGACAGCTGCCTGAATGTGCTATACTATAGACGGTGTTGCTTCTAATCGGTAGGCGGTCGATTCTTAGCCCCTGAATGGGGGTATAGCCCATGGAACTGTACGATTTTTTGTCGTTCGTTTTCCTCGTAACGATTTGCATCGTTGCGCTAAAAGCAAACTTTCAGGACATATGTTCAGCCGCCACTCCAAGCGATATGGTTTGCCTTTACGCCGCTTCCTGCGATGGTCTCATCAAAGAGGCACGCTGTACATATGTCCTCACGCCTTACAGAAACCTAGCCAATCGGTCTGCGCCTTCGGCTTGACCTCTTGGGGTTTCATGGTAAAATAAGAACACCCCGCCTTGAGCGTCCAACTTAGGCGGGGTATTCTTTACCACAAATAAGACGGGGGCTGGCCGTTTATCGGTAGCACCCTTTTCATGTTCATTATACGACACGCTGCGCCTTGCGTCAAGGAATCACTGATAAATTCAGCCACCCATCTTCACACATCTGGGCGACCTCATTTTATCAGCGCTTCCTAGGCGTCACGCCTATTCTTTCAGGCACGCGGCGAAGACGATCTGATTCATCAGTACCGTCGGGTTCGTCGTATTGATCTCAGCGGCTTGCGCGAAGGCTCGCCACGCTTCTCGGTATTTCTTCTCGCGCACGAGGGCGATGCCGATGTTGCTCTGGGCGTTCGCCGACTGCGGCACGAGGGCGAGCACGCGCTCGAAGTCTCGCATCGCGGCATCGTTCCTGCCCGCCTTGAGGTTCATGACGCCGAGGTTGTACCATGCGTAGGCGAAGTCGGGCTGCGCCTTGATCAGTGCTTCGAGGTCGGCCTTCGCACGTTTTTCATCGCCCGCTGCCGTAAAGAAGAGTGCACGATCATAGAGCGCTGCCGCGCTCTTCGGTGAGAGCCGAAGAGCCGCCTCCAAGTCAGCTGCCGCCCTCTCGCTCTCGCCGCGCTTCGCAAAGACGATGGCGCGATAGACGTAGGCGGCGGCATTTTTCTTTGCGGCGAGCTTCTTCTCGGCGAAGGCGAGCGAGGCGTCGCTCGCGTCAGGCGTCGTCGCTTCGCGGCAGAGCAGCAGGATGTCCTGCCCGTAAGAGGTGCCCGGCACGGCCCAGACGCCGTTGAGTCCCGTCCAGTGCTTGATCTTGCCGTAGATGTCGGTGCGGTAGAGGCGCACGAGATCGTAGCGCGGATCGACGAGCGGCGCGTGCGGTCTCTCGGTCGTCGCGTATGCCATGAGGTGCTGAATGTGAGCGCGCACGCCTTCCTGCGGCGTGGCGAAGTACGCGCCCTTCGCCTTGTTGCCCGTCGCACCGAGACCGCAGTAGTTGTTCTGAGCGGGCAGGACGTCGCCGCCGTAGGCGAAGAATCCCGTCTCCTTCAATGCCTGGCAAAGGGCGATGTCGGCACGCACGCCTTCCGCCCCTGCCTCCTCGTAGTAGAGCCGCACGATCTCCTCGACGGAGCAGGCGAGCTTCGGCTGCGGGTTGCGCCGCCGGATGAAAGCCGCCATCTGCGCCTGCGTCGCTTCCGCCGCGCCCATGATCTCGACGCTCTCGGGCGGCGCCTCCTCCTCCAAGATCGGCTCACTCAGCGGCTCGGCGATAAAGAAGCGCACCTCTGACGCCGCCTTCTCGTTGACCTCGGCGGGAAGCTCCGCCGCAAAGTGCGGGCGAGCGACAAATACCGGCGCGGCAGCGTCTTTTTTCACGCCCGTGTCCATCGCCGCCTGTGCGCCTTGCACGGTGGATGCTGCCGCCCCTTGCGCCGCCTGCACCACGGACGGCAGGGGCGCTCCCGCGCACGCGGCGAGGAGCGCCGCCAAGGCGGCTCTCGCCAGAAGACGCCGTATTTTTCCCGTCATTTTTCCTTCGGGCATAAAGTTCCTCCATCTTCTTTCACGTCGTAAATCTTCCAGCCGTTGCGTCCCGCACGCTTCACATCGTAGAGCGCCGCGTCCGCCGCCATGAAGAGATCGTCGTAGTTCGTGCCGTGCAGGGGCGCGAGCGCTATGCCGATGCTCACGGAGAGCAGCGAGCGGTCGTCGCGCACCTCAAGCTCCTGCGCCGCCGTCATGAGCTGACGCGCGTGGCTCTCGACGGCGACGAGGGTCGTCACGTTCGGCATGAGCACGGTGAACTCGTCGCCGCCGAAGCGCCCGATGTGATCCGACTGGCGGAAGATCGAGCGCACCTCCTGTGCAAAGCGGCGCAGGACATCGTCGCCCGCCTGATGTCCGTAGGTATCGTTCATCTCCTTGAAGTGGTCGAGATCCATGACGAAGAACGCATGAACCGCCCCTTCCTTCAAGGTTCCTGCCAGCATCTCCTCGCAGGCGGACTGGATCGCCTTCTTGTTCAAAAGCCCCGTCAGGGGGTCGATTTCCGCCTCCTGCTTGTAGATGTCGCGCGCACGCATCAGCTTTTTCTGCTCCTCGACCGCCTTTTCCAGCTCCTCGTTCTTCGCGAGCAGCACCTCCGACTGGCGTCTCTGCACACGCGAGCGCTCGATGAGGAACACGGCGATGAACACGGAGAGAAGGAAGACGACGGCGAGCGCCACCGTCTGTATCGGATAGCGTGCGACGACGGCGGTCAGCGTCAGACGCCCCGTCATGTGCTCGTTGACGATCTCCTGCACACGGCGCGGATCCATCTTCAAGATGCCCTTCGTCAGGACGGACTGCAGGACGCGCGGCTGCTCGCCCGAGATCGCGATGCTCACGGGGATCTCCGCCGAATGACTCGCGAGCACGACGAGATCCGGGTGCATCGACAGGAGGCTGCTCTGCTGCAGGAAGAGCGAGGGCAGAAGCGCGAAATCACAGCCGTCCTCCTCGATCATGCGCAGGCAGTCGACAGGCTCGTCAACCGGCACGATCTGCCAATTCGGATGCTGCATGTTCAAATAGGTGCGCATGCCATGAAACCAGCGCGGCAGCGCGACCCGCGCCGTCCCCGTCGGCACGTCGCCCGCGCCGCGCCGCACGACGTAGGAGAAATCTTCCGTCGCAAAGGTCGCCGTGAAGAAGAGATCCCGCATCGACGGCAGGTTGTTGTAGACGCAGAAGAAGATGTCTGCCTCGCCCTCGCGTAGCATTTTCAGCGCATGTTCGTTGTCCTCGGCGCGCACGAAGCGAAAGCGCAGGCCAAGCGTCTCGCCGAGCGCCTTCAAAAGGCTCGGATAGATGCCCTCGGGCACACCGCTTTCCAAACGGTCGCCGAAGAACGGCTCATGTCCGCCGACGTAGACGACGCGCAGGTCGGGCGCGGACGCCAGGTAGGCGTTTTCCGACGCATTGAAGCGCACGAGCTGGTTCTGCGCCCGATCGAGAAAGGCCTTGCCCAGATACGTCTCGAAGCTCGGATTGACCCTTTCCGTATAAAGGATCGTATCGCTGAGGTTCTTCAGCAGACCTTCCCGCTTCTTCGCCGCGATGAACTTCGCGGGCATGAGCGCCACGCGCAGGAGCAGCTTCTCCCCGTCCTTCTTGCGGCTCGCGCTGTCCAAGATGGCGTCGACTTCGCCCTTTGCAAGCGCCTCGTGCAGCGCCTCGGCGGTCTGATGCTCGACGACGTCGACGCGCACGCCCTGCTCGCGCACGAGCGGCGTCAGCGCATAGGAATACAGGCCGTCTTGGAGCACGCCGATCCGCATGTTGGCGAGCACGGCGGGATTGTTCGTCTCAAGGGAGGAATCCTCGCGCACATAGAGGGAGAGGATCGAATACACCGCGCTGTCCACGCTGAAGGAGAACGCTCCTTCGTCACCGGGCATCTCGCGCGCAGGGAAGTACATGTCGATGCGCCCCTCGCGCAGCATCTCGCGCGCCGTCCACTCATCCATCTCCACATATTCGTACTGCCAGCCTGTGCTGCGCGCCACCTCGTTGAGATAACGCTTCGCAAAGTTGAACAGCAGCCGCTCGGGTGAACCGTCGGGAAAGGACGAGACATCAAGGCAGCCGACGCGCAGCACGGGCGCAGAATCCATCGCATGGAGCAGACGCTGCGGCGCAAGCAGCATGAGCAGGACGAAAAAAAAGATGATGCCGCAGCGCATGACGGGATTCATTTCCAACACCTCTCCTGCAGTTCTCGGACGAACCGCCCAATGTACAATTTGACACTGACTATAGTATAGCAGATTTTTCCTGAATTTTCACTACATAAAATTCCAGACTTTGCTATAATGATGGAAAAGAAGTATGGACGAAGGAGAGACTGCCATGAAGATTTTTCAAAACGATTGGGAAGGCCTGCTCGCCGACGAGATGAAAAAGCCCTACTATCAGGAACTGCGCCGCTTCCTCATCGAAGAGTACCGCACGCGCCGCATCTTTCCCGACATGTATGCGATCTTCAATGCGCTCCACTACACATCCTATGCCGAAACGAAGGTCGTGATCCTCGGCCAGGATCCTTATCACGGCGAGGGGCAGGCGCATGGACTTTCCTTCTCCGTGCAGGCGGGCGTCGAGCCGCCGCCGTCGCTCAAGAACATCTTCGAGGAGCTTTCCAGCGATCTCGGCTGCAGGACGCCGAACAACGGCTGCCTCGCGCCGTGGGCAAAGCAGGGCGTGCTGCTTTTGAACACCGTGCTGACCGTACGCGCCCACGCCGCCGCCTCGCACCACGGGCACGGCTGGGAGCAGTTCACCGACCGCATCATAGAGCTGCTCTCGGCACGCGAAAAGCCCCTCGTCTTCATCCTCTGGGGTGCGCCCGCACGCCGCAAGAAGGCGATGATCGCCGCCCCGCCGCACGCCGTCATCGAATCGGCACACCCGAGTCCCCTGTCCGCCTTCCGCGGCTTCTTCGGCAGCCGTCCCTTCTCCCGCGCCAACGCGTTCCTCGAAAGCACGGGGCAGACGCCGATCGACTGGCAGCTGCCCGATGTTTGATCTGTAGAAGCTATAGAGATCAACCGGAGATCAGCGCAAGCGATGCATATCGTTCATTCACGCTGCAATTCGGCACATTTGCAAAACTTTATTGCACATAAAGCGACATTTTGTTACACTTGGTAATAGGCATCAAAATAGTATCGTATTATCCACTAGGGAATGCCTGCGTGTCGGACATTCTCACAGAGCGGGTTCACCTGTCCCGTTTATTTCGTTTTGGAGGGCATTTCGATGGGCAAGAGCATATTTTCGCGGGCAGGGCTGATCACCGCGGAGGACAAGAAGGACTTGGAAAAGCGGCTCGAAGAGCTTGAGCAGGCGATCGACGACATGCACGACGCGCGCCGCCAGCAGGATCGCGACTCGATCCGGCGCGAGCGCTCCATCCTCAGCCGCATCGACGAGGTGGAGCGCTCGGTCGCCGAACGCCTCGACGCGATGCAGGCGGGACTCGTGCGCGAGATCAACGCCCTCGCCCGCAGCCTGCCGCGCGACCTATCCGCCTTCCGCAGCGGTCCTGGCATCGACACGAGCGCGCTCGGCACGATGATGCAGAAGGAGATCGCACGTCAGATGGCCGCGCTGCACACGGCGCAGGAAAAGGGCGCGCAGGATCTCAAAGACTCCCTCGCGCTCACCCTGCAGTATGTGGCGAGCACGCAGGAGCAGGGATTCGCCGACCTTTTGAAGCGTCACTCCGCCATCGAGATCGGCCTCGTGGAGACGGCCGGACAGATCGCCGAGGACATCGAGCGCGAGCACGAGTCGCTTTCGGGACGCATCGCTTCCTTGGATACGGCACAGCGTGACAACGGCGAGGCGGCGAAGGAGCGCGAGCGCAAGCAGGACGAGCAGACGCACCAGCTGCAAAAGTTTCTGCAGCACGCGGCGACCGCCTTGGAAACACTCGCAAAGAAGCAGGACATCGGCCTCATGGAAGGGCTGCTGCGCCTGCAGGAAGCAAGCCAGCGGACGCAGGGCATGATCGAGGACGCCGAGGAAGATGCGCAAAAGGAGCCGCCCTCGCTCCTCGCTGAAAAGAAAAGCGCCTCCTTCCTCATCCTGCCGAACGGGGTCAAGCGCCCTTGAGCGGCGCCATGACGAACAGCGGCTTCCTGCGTGCCGCCGAGTCTCTCGCGGCGCGCGCCTGTGCGATGGCAGCGCAGCCTGTGCAGCAGCAGGCGACTGTGCCGAAGAGCGCCGAGCGCGGTCTGCGCGTCGCCATGCTCGCGAGCGGCAGCAAGGGAAATGCCGCGTACATCGAGCTGGATGGCACGCGCCTCCTCATCGACGCCGGCATCAGCGCACGCCGCATCACGCGCTCGCTCGCCGACCTCGGCGTCGACGCCGCCTCCCTCGACGGCGTCTTCATCACGCACGAGCACAGCGACCACATCAAGGGACTGCCGACGCTCTTGAAGCAGTATCACCTGCCGCTCTTCGCGCCGCCCGCGACGCTCCGCGCCATAAGGGAGAGCCTTGCCGTGCCCGAGGACACGTTCACGCCGCTCACCGGAAATGTCATGCTCGGCGCGGTCTCGGTCAAGAGCTTTTCCACGCTGCACGACGCCGTCTCGCCCGTCGGCTACGCCGTCTGCGGCAGCGAGAAGTGTGCGCTCGCGACCGATCTCGGCTTTTTGACAAACGACGTCATGACCGCCATCGAAGGCGCGGACACGCTGATCTTAGAAGCCAACCACGACCGCGAACTGTTGCAGCGCGGCTCCTATCCGTGGCACTTGAAGCAGCGCATCCTTTCGAACCGCGGCCACCTGTCGAACAGCGCAGCGGCCTGGGCGCTCGTGCGCCTCAAGAAACGTCCGCGCGCCGTCTTCCTCGCGCACATGAGCCAGGAGAACAACCGCCCCGAACTCGTCGAGGAAACCGTGCGCACGATCCTCGCGCAGCAGAACGTCCGGCAGGAAAACATCGTGCTCGCTGCACAGGATGTGCCGACCTGCTGGGGGTTCGGCGAGCGCCGCCCCACGCAAATGGCTCTTCAAGAATCGTAGGTCGACGGCCGCCGGCCACACCGCCGCCGAGCGCGGATGCGGCTCTTGACCGTCACGCCTGCGCACCGCGATGCGTCGACTAGCGATTTTCCTGCATAAGTTACACGCACAAACGTCCACTTCGTGGACATTGTGCGCCGCCCTTACAGAAGCCTAGCCAATCGCTCTACGCCTTCGTCTTGACCTCTTGGGGCTTCATAGTAAAAACAGCCTCTCGCGACATGGATTCTCCCAGTCGCAAGAGGCTGTTTTTATTTTTCAGAGCGTCAGACCTGCTCTAGAATATCCATTGAATAGCAGCTCCGCCGCTGAGTCCTTTGCGCTTTCCCTGCCAGCCATTGATGTGGAAATCATAGCTAATGCGGCTATTTTGCGGCAGGAAGCGATAGCCGAGTTCGAGCATATAGCTCGATCCCTTGAGGCTCGGACTTGGCGCTGCGTCACCGCCGACGCTCGCCCTCGCCTCTCCGCCCAATTCATGCTCCCAGGCCAGCCCGGCGTAGCACTCACCCGCGCTCCTGTCCTTCCTGCTGTAGCGGAGGCCGAGGCGCAGGCGATGCGAGTCGACGTCGGCGAAGTCGTAGGCATCGCCCGAGCCGCGCAGTTTCACCGACATACCGTCCTGGTGCGACCAGAAATAGCGCACATAAGCGTCGAGGGAGGCGCTCTCCTGCAGCGCGAAGGTCTTGCCGACGCCGAGGTGGATGCCACAGTAGGTATTCGAGCCGTCGTATCCGGCATTCTCACCGTGCAGGCTGTAGTCGCTCTTGGCGCGGCCTGCGCGTGCGGAGGCTTCGAGCCACAGGCCGTCCTGCTGCGTCAGTTTGCCCAGGACACCGAGGCCAAGATAGCTGAGCTTGCCGCTGCCGTGTGCGCCATTGTCGAGATAGGAATCGTAGGTGCCGCGTCCGTATTCGACGAAGGGGCTGAAGAGTCGCTTCGTGCCGCCCTTCACCGCATCTTCACGCGCCCAGCCAACGCCGAGATTCCAGCCCTTGGAGTCAACGTGGGAGCCGCTCTCCACACGCATGGCATTGGCCCCTGCGCCTGCCCATAGATGATAGGACGCCGGATCTGACGCAGCCGTCCTGCGCTGCGTGTCCTTGGAAGATGATTCTGCCGCATCGTCGACACTTGCGTTTTCTGCGCCACTTTCGGCAGATATTTCAGCGGCGGTAAAACCGCTCTCCACAAGATAGTCCGCGCCTTGGTTGACGAAGTTCGCGAGACCCGCACGCGTCTCCACGGGGGATTTTGCCGTCTCGCCAACGCCCGTCTTGGTGACAGTCGCCCGGAGTTTCTCAGGATGCGCCTTGTCGGGCGCAATCGCAAAGAGGCAGTCGTGCGCGATGCCGTCCGTTCCCTTCATCGTGACACCTTCGCCAACGGAGATCTTGCCGCTCGCGTTCTCCAGCAGTGTGAATGAATCTCCTGCCTGAAGCTTCCTTGCGGCGCCGCTGCGACGGAAGTCGAGCGTCATGTTCGTGAGATTCTTGCTGCCGCCGCTGACATTCGTGAGCTTGAGCAAGGTATGCGCCGTGCCGTCGGTCGGGGCGTCCTCAACATCGAGTCGGAGGTTCTCGATCCCCTTGAAATCATGGATCGAGGATGTGCCTTCACTGTAGTAGACGGCGAGCGTGTTGCCCACGCCGCCCGACGCCGTGCCGCCCGTGACGATGCCGTTGACGACAGTGTTGCGCAGATGGATGATGTTGCCGTTCGTCGCCGTGCCATAGCCGCCCATGATCGCACCGTTGACCGTCGCGTTCTGCAAGCTGATGGTGTTGGCGTCACTCTGCACCGTGCCATGACCGCCCGTAATCGCACCATTGACAGTCGCGTCCTTCAAGTTGACCGTGTTGCCGATCGTCGCCGTGCCTTCACCGCCCGTGACTGCGCCGTTGACCGCCGTATTCTGCAAGCTGACGCTGTTTCCGTGACTCTGTACCGTGCCATAGCCACCCATGACCGCACCGTTGACGTGCGTATTGCTGAGGCTCACAACGTTGCCGTTTGCCGCCGCACCTCTGCCGCCTGTGACATCATTCGTGACGATCGTGCCATCGAGACTGACGGTGTTTCCCTCTGCAGTCGCCGCGGCATCGCCGCCTACAACACTGGTAGCAGTAATGTTTCCGAGCGTCACGCGGTTGTTCGAGGCCGCACCTGCGGATCTGCCGCCCGTGACAGCTGCCGCGTTCGCGCGGATGTCCACGGTATTGCCCGACGCTTCGCCCGCGCCTTCGCCGCCGACGACATCGTGCACGGCGCTCTCAATCGTGACCGCGTTGCCCCGCGCCTTGCCGCCCGCGGCATCGGTATAGCCGCCGTAGACCGTGCCCGTGACATTTGCCGTGCCGCTGATCTTAACCTTGTTCTCATAGCTCGCGCCCTTGTCCGCAGCCGTCGTGCCTACGCCGCTTGTCCAGCCGCCATAGACGTTCGCGTATGTGCCGCTCGCGAGCGCGATCTCGTTTTCGCGCGTCGAATTGCCCGCCTTGGAGCGGCCGCCGTAGGCGTCTCTTCCTTCTCGTGTCGCTTGTGTCGCTCCCTTGAAGCGATAGCCCTCGTAAGTGATGGCGGTGATGCGTGCGCCCGACTTGCGAACGTCGAGGTTCATCTCCGCCTCATCGCCCGTCTCGGACTTCGCCGCGCCCGTGTAGTGCGCGAGGCGTATGCCCTGTTCGTTCTTGAGGAGCGTGAGAGGCTTCGCCGCCGTACCCGTCGCCGTGAGGCTTCCCCAATCGACCGCGGTCTCGCCCGTGCCTGTGACTTCGAGCATCGTATCGTCCTTGGCAAGGCCTGCGGCATCGAATGTCAGCTTCTGGAAGCCAGTGATTGCCCCCGCCTTGTTGCCCCTTCCCTTGACGCTGAGCGTATTGCCCGTGCCGCTTGTCTGCGAGCCGCCTTTGAGTGCGCCTGTGACTCGCGCATTGCCGTTGAGATGGACTTCGTTGTTGTTTGTCGTCACACCTTCGCCGCCCGTGACGGAGGTGACCGTGACATTTCCGAGGTTCACGATGTTACCGTTCGCCGCCGCACCTCTGCCGCCCGTGACGGCTGCCGCGTTCGCGCGGATGTCCACGGTATTGCCCGACGCCTCGCCCGCACCTTCGCCGCCGACGACATCGTGCACGGCGCTCTCAATCGTGACGGTGTTGCCCCGCGCCTTGCCGCCTGCGGCATCGGTATAGCCGCCGTAGACCGTGCCCGTGACATTTGCCGTTCCCGTGACGGCAATCTTGTTGGCGATGCTGTCTCCGAGCTTGTCGGCAGCGGCATCCGAGCCTGCGCCCGTCGTCCAGCCGCCAAAGGCATTCACATAGCTGCCGCTTGCGAGCGCGACGTCGTTGCCCGTCGTCGTGTTGCCGATGGCAGAGCGGCCGCCCCATATATGTGTGCCGTCACTCTCAGCCGTCGTCGCGCCCTTGAAGATCAAGCGCGAATAGAGAATCTTCCTGCCCGTCGCGTCCTTTTCCAGCGTGACCTCCGCCGTATCGCCTGTTCGTACGACCGTGTTCACGCCGTCGCGCACGACGATGCCGCCCGACGTGTTGTTCTCGATCAGCGTGCCCGAGGGGGTGCTCGGCGAGCCGTAGATGGCGATGTCCTTGAGGCTCTTGAACTTCGTACCCATCGAATCGCGCAGCGTGAGACGCGGCTGCAGCGTATCAGTAAAGTAGAAGTTGACCTTGTCGAAATTGACGATGTTCTTCGCCCGTGCACTCGCCTTGACGTTGAGCGTATTGTCCGCATAGGCGGCACGATTGCCGCCAAATGCGCCGAAGATATACTTCGCGATCCGATAGCCCGCCTTCATCTCATTTTTCCCATCGCCGAGGTTGACGACGTTGCCCTTGATCTCGCTGACATTGCCGGCGGAATACGCAGCATAGACGTTGTTCAGCTCGCCGCCCGTGATCGTGACGATATTCCCCATCAGGGCGCCGCCGCGCCGCGTATAGCCGCCGTAGACGTCCCCGCGGAAGACGCCGCCCGCAACGGTGACCTCGTTGTGCGCCACATTGCCTGTGGAATCCGCTTTTTCAAGCGAGCCGCCGCATACCGCTTTCTTTAATGTGCCGCCCGTGATCGTGACCGTGTTGTGCGTCACATCGCCCGTGGCATGCGCACCGCCGAAAACGCCGCCATAGACCTTGCCCGCAATCGTCCCGCCCCGAATGACGACATGATTCTTATGGATTCGCCCCGTCGCATTCGTGCTGTTGGAAAAGCCGCCGTAAAGGGACTCCGTCTTGCCGCCGTTCACCTCGACGGTGTTCTCTTCCGCCTTGCCGCTGCGTCCGACGTATCCGCCGACCAGCCATTCGGCGAATGACATCGTCCCCGCATCGAAGCGAACCCGATTCTCTCTCGCATGACCTGTGCCCCATGCCGCGCCGCCATAGATGGAAGCGATCTCCGTCGTCGCGCCCTTGATGCGCACGGTATTGCCGTCAGCATTTCCCGTGCCTCGGGCGACGCCGCCGAAGACGCTCAGCGTATCCTCTTGATACCGATCGACCGTCAAGCTGTTGCCCGACGCATCCTCGCTGCCCGTCCCGACGCTCGCCGCACTGTTCGGCGTACTGGGATCGTCGGGGTTCGGCACATTCCTCTGGGGCGGATGCGTGCTGTCGATCATCACATCCGCAGCAAATGCGAAGGACGGCGCAAAGAATGCTCCGCCGCTCAGAGCAATCGCTGTAAAAAGCGCCAAGGATGGGCGCGAGAACTTCTTGTTGGACATTCGTTTTCTCCTCTTGGGTCTTTAGACTTGAAACTTTTTTCTATAACTAGATATTTCGATTCATTATAGCAGTTTCTTCCCGTCTGAGCAACCAGAGGGTCACAACGAAATTATTTCATCAGCTCCTCCTGCGCGGCACGCGGTTTCTCGCCTTTGGCGCGGCGCACGCGGCGGTAGCTGCCGTCGGGATGCATGAGCCAGGCGCGCGTGTTGTCGGCAAGGTATGTGGCAAGGAGCGCGAGCAGGCGCTTCTTGTGCGCCTTTTTGCGCACGGGCGTCATGAGTTCAATGCGGTTGTTGAGGTTCCTCGGCATCCAGTCGGCGGACGAGAGGAAGACGTCCTCCTTGCCGCCGTTATAGAAGCAGAAGATGCGGCTGTGTTCGAGGAAGCGACCGACGATGCTGCGCACGCGGATGTTTTCGCTGACGTCCTTGAGTCCGGGGCGCAGCACGCAGATGCCGCGCACGATGAGGTCGATTTCGACGCCTGCGGCCGAGGCTTCGTAGAGCTTGGCGATGATGAAGCGGTCGAGTAGAGAATTCATCTTCGCTGCGATGTAGGCGCGTTCGCCCCGCTTGGCGTGCGCGATTTCCCGCTCGATGCTCTCGGTGATGCGCTCCCTCAGCGTCAGCGGGGCGACGGCGAGGCGATTCCAGACGGGCGGATCGGAGAAGCCCGAGAGAAAGTTGAAGAACGCCGAGGCGTCGACGCCCGTGAGGACGTCGGCGGTGAAGAGGCCGACATCGGTGTAGATCTTCGCCGTCGCGCCGTTGTAGTTGCCCGTCGCGAGATGGCAGTAGCGGCGGATGCCGTCTTCTTCACGCCGTATGACCATCGTGATCTTCGAGTGCGTCTTGAGCCCCAAGATGCCGTAGATGACGTGGCAGCCCGCTTCTTCGAGACGGCGCGCCATGAGGATGTTGTTCTCCTCGTCGAAACGCGCCTTGACCTCCATGAGCACGGTGACCTGCTTGCCGTTTTTCGCGGCCTCTTCGAGCGCGGCGATGATGGGCGAGTCGCCTGCGACACGGTAGAGCGTCTGCTTGATGGCGAGCGTGCGCTCGTCGGCGGCGGCACGGGCGAGGAAGCCTTCCACGATGGCGAAGGAATCGAATGGATGGTGCACGAGGATGTCGTCTTTTTCAATCGCCTGCCAGATGTCGCCCTCGGCGGCAAGCTCTGCCGGGCGCGGGGAAAAGCGCGGGTAGCGCAGGCGGTCGAAGCCCGCGAGATTAGCGAGCGCGGCGAAGAATGCGGCGCCGAGCGGGCCTTTCGCGCGATAGACGTCCATTTCCTCCAGCGAAAGCTGCTCCTTGAGGAAATCGAGGAGATCGGCGGGAAAGTCCTCGGCGACCTCAAGGCGCACGGCTGCGCCCTTGCGCCTTTTTTCGAGCGATTTCTCGACTTCTGCCAAGAGATCTTCGACGTCGTCGCGGATGTCGAGGTCGGCGTCGCGCGTGAGACGGAAGGCCGCCGTCTGCACGATTTCCCAGCCCGTGAAGAAGCGTGCGGCGAAGAAGCGCAGAATGTCCTCCAAGAAGAGGAAGGTCGGCTCGCCCGGCAGTTTCCACAGGCGGTCGAGCACGGGCGCGGGCACGGGAACGATAGCGAGATGCTCGGCGTTTTCGCCCGCGCGGCGAAGTTTCACGGCGAGGTTCAGGCTGCGGCTCGCGAGGAAGGGAAAGGGGTGCGCGGGGTCGAGCGCCATGGGCGTGACGACGGGATAGATCTCGCGCTCGAAAAGCTCCGCAAGCCACAGCGCCCGCTCCCCCGTCAGCTCTTCGGGGCGCACGAAGCGTATGCCCTCTGCGGCGAGTTCTCGGGTGACGAGCGCGAGACAGCGATAGATCGCGCGGTATTGGCGGTGCGCCTGGCGCGAGACGGCGAGCATCTGCTCACCGGGAGAAAGCCCTGCGATGTCCTTGTGCGCGACGCCGCTCGCGACGAGGTGCTTCAGGCCGGCGACGCGGATCATGAAGAATTCATCGAGGTTCGAGCAGGCGATGGCGATGAAGCGCAGGCGCTCCAACAGGGGATTCTCCTCGCGCGTCGATTCCTTGAGGACGCGCTGGTTGAAGCTCAGCCACGAACATTCGCGGTTCAGGAAATAGGCTCTTTTCAACATGTCCATGACGATTCCTCCTCACGCTTTGCACAGGACAGGCTCGATGCCGAAGATTTCACGAAAGAGCGCGGCGGCGCGTGCGAATGTCCAGCGAATCAAGGAGATGTCCTCTTCCGCTTCGAAGCGCACGCAAAGCTCCTCCTTTGAGAGCTTGACCGAGAGTTTTGCGATCTTGCCGCTGTGCCCTTGGTCGAGCGCGTCCGCAAGGCGCAGGATGGCGCATAGCTTGAGCATCGTGACCTGCTGCTCGTGCGAAAGGCGCGCATAGTGCTCATCCTTGCTGCCGGGGTTCTCGCGGTTGTAATAGTAGGCGACGCTCGCGACGATTTCCTTTTCCGCCTCGGAAACGCCGAAGAAGTCAGTGCCCATGATGATCTGATAGGAATAGCGGCTGTAGCGGCGCAGGTTGATGAACTTTCCCGTCTCATGCAGGATCGCGCTGAGTCTGAGCAGCAAGAGTGCGCGCGAGGAAAGCCCATGTGCGCCGCCCAAGGCGCAAAAGATCTCCTTAGCCGCCCGCTCGACGCGCGCGCAGTGCTCTCTCGTCGAGCCGTACTTCTCCGCCGTCGTGCGTGCGAGCTGCACGGTGCGCTCTTCCTGCTCGGCGAGGCACGAAAGTTCCGCCAGCTGTGCGCCGCGATAGACGCTGTAGCTCATGAGAAATGTCGTGCCCATGAGGAACATGCCCTTGACGCGCGTCGCACGCACGACTTCGCCGTAGAGGAGCAGTGTCGGCATGAGGAGATGGGCGCGGCTCTCGGTGACGGCGCAGCGCGTCATGAGCTTCTGCGGCGTCAGCCCCGCAAAGGAGTCGAGGAAGCGCAGGAAGTCCTCGCCCTCTACGAACGTATACGCGCCTTTCGCGCCCGGCGCGAGGAGCGCGGCGACGGTGCGCGCTTCGAGTCCCGAGAGCACGAGATGACGGATCGCATGATGCTCGATGCTCGGCCAGAGCGGCGAGAGAGTTGCGTGGATGTAGTCGCGCACGGCAGAGGGAAAGGTCAAGCTCTCGCGTTCCTTCTCGCTGAAATGCTCAAGGATGCTCAGGCTGCCGCTCGCGACGTTCTGCTGGAAGAGCAGCCTGCCCGCCTGCCAGCCCGTGAGGCCGAGTCCGCTCGACGTGATGTCCATGAGCAGCACGGGCTTTTCGCCAAAGTTCTCCGCATTCTCCAAAAGCTCGTGACTCAGGGCAAAGAATTTGTAGTAGATCTCCTGCGTCATGTCGGCGACTTCAACCGTAAAGCCTGTGCGGATGCGAATCTGATCGAGGATGCCGAGGCGATTTTCCGCCTCGCGCAGGACCGATGTGCCGATGGCGAAGACCTGCGTCACGCCGTAGTCGGCGAGAAGCCGGCGAAAGCCCGCAAGGATGCGGCAAAGCTCGCGGATCGAGTCAAAGGAGAGCCGCCCGTGACGGAACACCTCCTCGCCGAACCGCGTCTCCTTGCGCACGCGCTCGATGATCTCGACATCGTCGAGCGCGGCGAATGACACGATGAGCAGGCTCGTATGAACAGAGCCGATATGCACGACGCCATAGGTGAATCGCTGCTTCATGGGGCGTGTCGCCTCCTTTCTTTCGTTCTATTATAGCATAGGATCGGTTCTTTTTATCTCCATCATTTTATTGTTGAATGATGGAGATAAAAAGGCGGCTGTTCATATAAAAACAGGACGCCGCAGGAAAATTCCCCTCCTGCGGCGTCCTGTTTTTATTTATGCGATTTCCCAGACCTTACCAGAACATCTGCACGCGCGTGTAGAAGGTTTTCGCGCTGCGGTCGCTTCCGAGCGATTTGCCGTGGAAGTAGGCCATGTCGATGTTCGTGTTCTTCATCGGGGCGTAGCTTGCGCCGACGACCCAGCCTTTCGTGCCGTACTCGCCACCCGCCACGGGGATCTTGTAGGTCTGGCGGTGCAGCTCGTAAGTTGGCATGAGCGTGCTGTAGCCGCCGAGGTGGCGATAGGCGAGGTACATACCCCACGAGCCGGGGCTGGCGACGTTCGAGCCTTTGTAGTTGAGCTGAACGTCTGCCGACTGGTTGTAGTTGTCCGCTTCGAGATTCCTCGCGTAGTGCGCGGCGAGGGCGACATCCTTCGTGAAGCTGTACTTGCCGCCGACAGAGAGGATGCCCGCCTTGTCCGTCACGGCGCCGTCGCGATAGGCGGGCAGGAATTGGAACACGTCCGAATCATAGTGGCGGTAGGCGACGCCGGCCTGCAGTTTTCCCGTCGCATGGTCGATGCCGATGCCGTAGTGCTTCGCCGTGTAGTCTGAGGCCGTGCGGCCGCCGAGCTTGTCGCTGCCCGAGATGCTGAGGGCGGCGTTCCCCATGTTCCAGCGTCCGCCTTCGACCATGATCTTCGTCTTTGTGCCGTAGGTCAAGATCGCGCCCGAGAACCACGAGTCGGCGACGAGGCCGTCGTCGGAGTACGACCAGAAGTGCGACATCTTGCCCGCTTGGATGCGCAGATTGCCGTAGTTGCCGTCGGCGTAGAGGTAGCTCAAGGCGACGTTGCTCGCCTGATCTTCTGCGAGCTTCACTGAGCCGGTCAGACGCGCGCGCACCTTCCAGTGATCGTTGACCGTGGCGACGGGCAGGAGGCGCAGCTGCAGCGTGTTGACTGAATGCTTGTCGGTCGCGCCTGCGGCATTTTCGTCGCGGTGCGAGAGATGGACGTAGCGAAGCTCCCCCTCCCACTTCACGTTGTCCACCTTTTGCTCAAGATTTTCGACGCGAACGCCGAGGTTGCCCAGCTCTTCCGCAAATTCCGCCGCGAGGCGGTCGATCATGGCCTTCTGCTGTGCATTGACCTGATCTTCCTTCGCCATGG
>ERZ772948.345-NODE-345-length-30297-cov-5.422062_pt1 | contig 30297 bp, 30 predicted proteins | sample MGYA00511945_ERZ772948 | MGnify/ENA primary metagenome ERZ772948 (study PRJEB29015, sample SAMEA2737927) | human oral metagenome | biome: human oral; feature: human-associated habitat; material: dental | place: China | collected 2141 ... | reverse complement strand
AAAAACAAATCCTAAAACAAATGAGTGCTGAATTAATTACTGCCACTACTGTTGAGGTCTTTGAGGAGTTTAGCAAAGTGGAGTTTTTCGGGATAGGCTTCTGCGGAGGCTGCGGTATAGCGCATAAAGAGGTCATAGATACGGGAGAGCTCGGTACGCAGCTGCTTGGTTTTGCCGACTTCTTTGCTGGACTTGGCTGCACGCGCCAGAGCTTCTGCCCGATCATAGTCTTCCTGAGCTGTTGCCACGGCAGTAAGCATCGGCAAAAGCCCCAAGGTAGTCACTGCTACATCATAAGGTTCCTCCTTGAGGGTTTTGAGGAGACTCTTGATTTCAGCAGTTGCGACATCGTTGGTATGCTTGGTGATGTCCTTATACTTCGCAAGAACTGGCGTTAAGGTTTCGTGGGCGGCTTTGAGATTGGGCTCCTTGATCTTGGCAAAGCCCCTATGCAAAGTAAACAGTCCGACTAGGGCACTGTCCCGCTCCTTATCCACTTCTGCTAGACTCAAAGTTTGCTTATTTTCTACGCTGGCTAGCTGAGCTTGGAATTGCTCCAGCTTACTATCAAAGACTTCAAGATGCTCATCATACATAGCCTCATCCTTGTAGGACTTGGCAAAGCTAGTGAGAACCTGATGTGCGTCCGTCATCAGGCTCTCAAACTCACGGTTAGTAAAGTCGCTGTAAGGCAGGGGGCGAATGGTGTAGGTTTTTGTCATAATAATCCTTTCCAAAAATATGATAAAACAAGTATAGCATGTGGTGATAAATCTTTGGCAAGGCTACTCTGAAATGTTGTTTTTAAGCTCCGAAAAGGCATTTTTCTCTTTTTCAAAGAAAAAAGGCAGCAAAAATCCCCATCTGATTGCTAGTAAACCTTCCGACGGGGACTATTTATCTATAAAAAACGAATCATCCGATCATTCAAGACTTAGAATACCTAGAAACTTTAGTGATTAGTGTCATCCTAGACATAGAATGCCAATCAATTTTAGTAAATCCTGTCATTCGAGGGATAGATTATTTGGAAATTTTCATAAATAGGACTATCTGAAAGCTAGATTCCCTCCAAATTTTAGTAAGGAAGACGATTCGACTCCTAGATTGGAGTAGGACGTTGATAAATGATATTGACTGAAGCCTTGACTGCTTCTTTTCTTCCTTATCTTCCCACTCCCAGTAGCTCAATAACCTCCTCAATCAGCCCTTTGATTTCTTTATCGCACAGAAGAGAAAGTTTTGATTACAGTTTCAGTCAATCATCATCTAAAAATCCATCTTATCTGGATCTGGAGCGCCGCCTTCAAGACCTTGAATGTTTTTCAACACTTCTAGGTCTGCTGGACTGAGGGTAATGTCAAAGCAGTCCAGATTGCTCTTGATTCGCTCAGGCGTAACCGACTTGGGCAGGGGCAGGAAGCCCTCTTGCAGGCTCCAAGCCAGAGCGATTTGGGCGACAGATTTGCCGTATTTATCGGCCACAGCCTTGACTTCTTCATTGCGGAAAAGTTCCCCTTGACCGAAGGGACCCCAAGCCTCTAGGAGAATATCATGCTTACGACAATAGTTCACTGTTTCAGCCTGATAGACACCAGGCGCCAGACGAATTTGATTGACCGCAGGCAAAATACGCGCTGTCTCAAGCAGAGGCTCTAGGTGGTGAGGCAGGAAATTGCTGACACCGATAGCTCGGATTTTCCCCTCCCGATAGAGGTCTTCCATAGCCCGCCAAACCTCCCGATTGCGCTCCTTCCAAGCTTCCTGCTCTCGCAGAGGTTTTGGATTGGGCCAGTGGATAAGATAGAGGTCCAGATAGTCCAGCCCCAAACGCTCTAAGGAGCGGGCAAAAGCTCCTTGAGTCTCCTCATAAGTATGATTACCATTCCAGAGCTTGGTCGTAATAAAGAGCTCTTCTCGCGGTATACCACTGTCTTTGATTGCACTACCCACACTTCCCTCATTCTTATAAACAGCCGCAGTATCAATGTGTCGGTAGCCTGCTTCAAGTGCTGTTAGCACCGCCTGATAGGCCTCTTCACCATCTTGAGCCTTCCAAGTTCCAAAGCCCAAAACCGGAATCTCTACACCATTGTTTAATTGATAACGTTCCATCTCCGTCTCCTTTATTAAGCAAGCAGGCAGCCCAGTCAACTACCCTTTCCAACAAAAAATCTATTTCTTAGCTTTCTTTTTCAAGGATTTGGGTTTAAAGACATTCTCCTTGGTTGGTGCCATTCCCCTGCCGAGAAAACTATAAGTAATAAAAGTTATGCCAACTACAATCATGAGCATACGACTCAGATAACCTCATTATATCACGCTCCTTATTGCAATTCAAATCCTTAAAAACCTTTTCTTAACTACATGTATTTTAAAAAGTAAAATGAAAAGAGTCGGTTTCCCAACTCTTTCAAGATAAAAAGATTCTATTTAGCTTCATATCTTTTTTCGCCGTCCAAGTAGGTTGCAACCAGTTCCAAATCCTTGTCAAGAACGATAAAGTCAGCGTCGTGACCTTCTTTGATTTGACCACAAACATCATCAATGTGAACTGATTTTGCTGGATTGAGCGTTGCCATCATAACTGCTTCATGTGGGTTGGCAATGCCCCATTTGACAACGTTCTTCAGTCCGTCTTTCAATTTCAAGATAGAGCCCGCGAGGTTGCCTGTTGATTTGAGACGAGCAGTTCCGTTGGCGACCACTACTGGAAATTCGCCCAACATATAATCTCCATCTTCCAAGCCGCCTGCAGTCATACAGTCTGTAATGAGCGCTACATTTTCGTGTCCTTTTTGCTTCATCAAAATATCACAGGCTTTCGGATCTACATGGTGTCCATCGCAAATCAATTCCGCATAAGTATGAGGCAGCTCGTACATAGCTCCGACCATGCCAAGTTCTCGGTGGGTCAATCCACGCATTCCATTATAAGCATGAACCCAGACACTAGCACCCGCGTCCACAGCAACTTTTGCTTCTTCAAAAGTTGCATTTGAGTGTCCCAACGCAACCGTTACACCCTCATCTGTAATGGTACGGACAAAGTCTTCAACACCTTCTCGTTCTGGCGCCAGAGCGATTTTATTGAGCAAACCATTTGAAGCTTTTTGCCAAGCGCGAAATTCATCCATTCGAGGGTCTTTCATATAAGTTGGATTTTGAGCGCCCTTGTATTTTTCTGTGAAATACGGTCCTTCAAAATAAAGCCCACGAATCTTAGCACCTGTCGCTTCTTGATAATGAGCACCAATATTTTCGGTCACAGCTAGCAACAATTCAAAAGTTGAGGTCAAGGTTGTTGGCAAAAAACTGGTGACACCTGTTGACAGCAGTCCTTCACTCATGGTGTGAAGCGTCCCTTCGATATTATTGTCCATCACATCAACACCACCAAAGCCATGAATATGAGTATCTACCAAGCCTGGTGCAATAGAATAACCTGTGTAATCTATCACTTCCGCATCTGCTGGAATTTCTTTGAACCATTTTCCAAATTTGCCATTGACTAATTCCAGATAGCCACCTTGACGAATACCATGAGGATAGAAAAATTGATCTGCTTGAATGTATTTAGGCATAATAAAACCTCCTTCATTCGATGAGAGTTTATGTTAAGCTACTATTATTTTTAGCAACTGTAATTGATATTTTGAGTCACTCTCACATTTATTCATTATGTCCCTTTTATTATACCGCTTTCTTCTTTTTTTGTAAATGGTATAGACCTATTTACTGAGTTTTAGGTGGCCCTGTAGGGATTAAATTTAACTCTTACACTACTGTTTATACTATTCAGCTACAGTATAATGAATTTGTGATACACGTCATTTTAACTAACAAGCTAAATAGTTAACCAGCCTCATATTGGAAAAATCTGGCTTTGATACTGTTTATTCTAAAAAAGATAATAATGCGGACACTCCAATTTAAATTTTTGTTTGCTAGATAGTTTTTAATATTTAATTCATACCATTTCTATAATCGTCTTAATTCTTTTCCCATTGTTTGCAGATGATAATTGATATCTAATTCTGCAAGCCCTATCTATTTGTATAATTGATGTCATTTTACCTAGTGCGAAATAGATGGATCCTACCAAATAGGTTGATTTAGCTATTAAACTCCATCAAGTTAATACATTACTTTCTAATTATTTACACTTCTATGTTCTATCTTTTATTTGAATAATTGTCTGTATTGTGTTATAATAAATATGGAAAAAGTATTTTGTGTTGATTTTTGTCGCAAGGAGCTGATTCCCAATTTAAAAGAGACAAATCGGCTTTAAACGACTTTAGTCTGCGCCTAGCACACTTATCTTTGGAGGTGTATCATGAAAAAGAAAGTCTTTACAGTCGCTGTCTCCTTACTTACCATTCTGCTTTTAGTTGCTTGCGGTAATAATAAGAAATCAACAGACACATCATCTTCTGAAATACCCAAGACCAGTTCTAGTCAAAAAGCAGAACAAAGCTCAAAAACCATTGAATTTTCTACCACAGCTATTGACACAGTTATTTACGAAGGTAAAGGTGTCACACTTACCTATAAAGGGCTAGAAAAAGATGATTATGAATATACCCTTAAGTTAGCATATAAAAATACTTCCAATAAAGAATATGAAGTGCAAACTCGTAATGGTAAAGTCAATAATATTTCCAATAATGATGACCACAAAATTATCATTTGCTCTGATACCTTAAAAGCTTCTGCTACTTCTGAAGGTAGTATTAAATTACCAATAAATGCATTGGAAGAGGTTAGTATTACTAAGCCAAAAGTTTTAGAATGCAATTTAGAAGTCATTTATGATATTACAGAAACTGTTGCCAAAATACCAATTAAGGTAACTTTTGAATAATGCAGTAGGGCTAATTTATAGGTTTTCTTACATTATTTATGTATACCATTCAGCACACAGTGGTTAAACTAACTTTTGATATATTGTTCTAATAACAAACTAAACAACTAGCCAGTCCTCGCTTAATGAGGACTGGTTTTTATATGACTAGTTTCAGAGCAGATTTCGTTACCACTAGTTATGACAAGCCCTCATCACAGTGATGTTTTCATCAAAAACATAAGTTTATCTTACAAAACATACCAAAAACTTTTTCTAATTCAATACCCACAATCTACTGATAGCCAGCAATAAGAGGTTCGAATAGTTTAACAAATGCAATTTTACAAGAAAGATTTAATCAAAAATAAAAAGTATATTTCGAAATTTGTATTTTTCTCCTTGATGAACTGGTTTAGAGTTTGTAAGTTTTGATAAAGATAAACTGTGACATCTTTCAAGTTCTATTCAACCTCTATTTGCTCTATCACATTGGATTAATAACAGAGTCAAGCTAGTATTACAGCACAGATGTTCCACTTTTTCTTGTGTACCCAACTTGATCTCATAGAGCCATTATTAATAAACTTTCTACTTGATCATACAAGATAAGTAGGGTACAAAAAAATAAACCGCACCAGCAGTTTATTTCTCATGATTATATTTGTTCCGCTTGGACCTTTTCCGCTAAGTTCATGGCGTGATCCGCTACTCTCGTATAGTGAGAGATGATATCAATAAAGTTCACCCCAGCTTGCGTAGAGCATTCACCTCTGTTCAGACGATGAATGTGCGTTTTCCGTAGCTTTCGTTCCATTTTATCAATCGCTTCATGCTTAGCCACCAAACTATTGGCCAATTCAATATCATTATCTTCTACAGACTTCAATGATTCTTTTATGAAGCTGAGCGTCATATTGTAAATCAATTCCAACTCTTGCAAAGCTGCTGGAGAAAATTCCACCTTTTTCCGACGGATATAATCAGTCAAGTTAATCAGCGCTTCACCATGGTCCCCGATTCTTTCTAAATCTCGAGATGAATCCAAAATATTTGTCAGCACTTCACTTTCTTTTTGGCTAAGAGGCTCACTAGATAAATCAATGAGGTAACGTGTGAGATCTTCATCAATCTTATTGATTGCTTCTTCTACCTTGTGTCCCTTGTCTGCTGACTTTTCAGTATTGTTCACAATATAATCATAAGCCAACTCAAATGAACGCATCGCATAACGTCCTAAATGCAGCAATTCTTTTTTGGCATTTCCAAGCGCCAAAGACGGAGCTTGTTTGATTAAAATCGGATCTAAATAAAGCGGTTCATATTTCACGACTTCATCTTCACCTGGGATCAACTTCGTTACCAAGGTAGCTAACAAGCCAATAAATGGAAATTGAATAATGGTATTAGTAACATTAAAAGTTCCGTGAGCAAAGGCAATGGTCATTTCTGGACTTAAATGGAGCGTCGCTTGAAACCAATGAATCAAGCTCGTAAATGGACCTAAAACGATCAAGCATAAAACAGTACCGACCACATTGAAAGTGACATGGGCACCTGCCACACGTTTAGCAGCAATATTGGCTCCTAATGATGCAATAATCGCTGTAATCGTTGTCCCGATATTATCTCCAAAAAGGACTGGCAAAGCTCCCTTTAACTCAATCAAGCCGCTCGCATATAGATTCTGCAAAATCCCAATGGTAGCAGACGAAGCTTGAATGAGCAATGTAATCCCTGTTCCTACAAACACACCAAGGACTGGATTTCCACTTAACTTTATCATATATTCACGGAAAGCGTCTAAATCTTTCAATGGCTCCATAGCGCCACTCATCAGATTTAAAGCAAAGAAAATCCCACCGACCCCAAATAAGACACGACCAATATTATTGATAGAGCGTTTTTTGGTAAAGAAGAGACAGACTGCTCCTAAAAAGAGAATGGGTAAGGCATAATCACCTAGCTTAAAACCAATAATAAAGGAGGTCACTGTCGTTCCGATATTGGCTCCCATAACAATCCCAATCGCTTGCTTCAAAGTCAATAGTCCAGCGCTTACCAGTCCAACCGTAATAACTGTCACACCTGAACTTGACTGAATCAATGCTGTTAGACCAATCCCAACTAGAACACCAAAAAATGGATTGCTTGTATATTTGTCAATAAAATAACGAAGCCGATCACCTGCAGCTTGCTGCAAGCCATCTCCCATCATTCGAATACTATATAGAAAAAGTCCTAAACCGCCTAAAAAGCTAAATATAATTTGCTGCCAATTGATGGACATCTTTTCTCCTCCGAAAAATCTGTAGCGGATTATCTCCTTTTCTATTTTAAAGGATAAGTGTAAAAGTAACAAGCCTTTTTTAGCATTTTTATCAAAAAAAGAAAGAAAAATAAAATTTCCTTTCTTTTTAAATATATTGATATAGCTAAAATCACGTCTTATTTTTGATCTAAATCACGGAGCATTTGATCAATTTTGTTCCCATATTCAATCGATTCATCCTTGATGAAAGTCAAATCAGGGATTTTGTACATCTTCAAGTTGTGACCCAATTCACGTTTGATGGTTCCCTTCGCCTTTTCTAAACCGGTCTGAGCTTTTTCTTGTTCAGAAGCAAGGTTGCTCATCAGCGTGTAGTACACTTTTGCCATTGACAAGTCGCCCAACATTTGCACATCTGTAATGGTAATTCCTTGAACACGTGGATCACGAACTTTTTTTTGCAAAATTTCATTGACTTCGCGTTTGATTTCCATCCCCACACGATCCACACGAAATTGATTTGCCATGATGTCTCCTTTCACTTATTTTAGAAAAAGGTTGAGGCAGACTTCAATATATCACAGTCTGTCTCCCTTTCATTTATATTATTTTGCGATTTCTTCCATAATGTAAGCTTCAATCATGTCATCCACTTTGATGTCATTGTAATTCTCAACCATGAGACCGCCTTCTTGTCCATTTCCGACTTCTTTCACATCATCTTTATAATGTTTGAGGCTGGCAAGGGCACCATCAAAGATAACAACGCCATCACGAATGACACGAACCTTAGAATCACGAGTTACTTTACCGCTAACCACCATAAATCCGCCGATGGTACCGACTTTAGAAACCTTGAAGGTTTCACGAATGACAGCTTCGCCAATAATTTTTTCTTCGTATTCTGGATCCAACATCCCTTTCATGGCATCTTCTACTTCTTCGATGACTTTATAAATAATGCTGTGAAGACGAATTTCGACATCATCAGCTTCTGCTTGTTGACGAGCTTGTGGAGTCGGACGAACGTTGAAACCAATGATAAAGGCATTTGAAGCTTCTGCAAGAGTCACGTCCGACTCGTTAATCGCACCAACTGCTGAGTGAACAATTGTTACTTTAACACCTTCCACTTCAATCTTCTGAAGGGAAGCTGTCAAGGCTTCGGCAGAACCTTGCACGTCTGCTTTGATAATGACATTGACAGACTTGACTTCACCAGCTTTAAGGGTATCAAAGAGATTTTCCAAACTAACACGATGCGTTGCTTGACGTTGTTTCATGAGAGCACGTTTTGCACGTTCTTCACCAGCTGCACGCGCTGCTTTTTCATCTTCATATACGGCAAAATGGTCACCAGCCATTGGTGTTTCATTTAAACCTGTGATAGATACTGGTGTCGATGGCCCCGCAACTTTCACTCGGCGTCCACGGTCATTGGTCATGGCACGTACACGTCCAAAGGTATTTCCGACAACGATTGGATCCTGCACATTCAAAGTACCTTGTTGAACGAGCAGAGTTGCCACTGCACCTTTTCCTTTATCCAAGCGCGCTTCGATAACCGTACCAATTGCGCGAACATTTGGATCGGCTTTTAATTCTTGAATTTCGGCTACAAGGAGAACTGTTTCGAGCAACTCCTCAATATTTTGATTGAATTTCGCTGAGATTTCAACAAATTCAGAATCACCGCCCCAAGCAGTTGACATAACGCCATATTCAGCTAATTCACCGATAACCCGTTCAGGATTAGCACCTGGCTTATCAATCTTGTTAATCGCTACAATAATGGGGACATTTGCTGCTTTTGAATGGTTAATCGCTTCAATTGTTTGAGGCATTACCCCGTCGTCTGCTGCCACAACAAGAATCGTAATATCTGTGACAGAAGCACCACGTGCCCGCATAGAAGTAAAGGCCGCATGCCCTGGTGTATCAAGGAAGGTAATTTTCTTACCATTTTCTTCAATCTGGTAAGCACCAATATGTTGTGTAATCCCACCTGCTTCACCTGTAGCAACACGAGAATTACGCAAGGTATCCAAAAGTGTTGTTTTCCCATGGTCAACGTGTCCCATGATGGTCACAACTGGCGGACGTTCTACTAAACCATCTGGATCAAGATAATCTTCATCCACAAAGAAGCGTTCGATATCTGCATTGTCCACTTCAACTTTAGCATGTGCTTCAATGCCATAATCCACCATCAGAAGTTCAATGGTATCGCCGTCCAACGATTGATTTTGCGTTGCCATAACTCCCATCATAAAGAGTTTCTTGACAATTTCAGCAGGTTCGCGCTTAATCCGCTTTGCAATCTCTGCAACGGTCATGCCTTCTGTATATTCAAACTCTTTTGGCAATTCATGGAACTTGCGTTCTGTAACTGGTTTTGGAGTTTGGTTATTGTTCCGATTATTCTTGCCTTTTTTATTTTTCTTGTTATGATTCCAATTACTATTCTTTTGATTTCTCACTTGATTTTGACTGCTTCGATTCTTTTGTTGTTTTCTTGGACCATCTTCTTCACGATCAAAGTCATCGCGCTTCTTGTCTGGCCGGGCTTGTTTTTTACGACGAGTGTCAACTGCGGGAGTTTGACTCGCTTCAGGAGCACCTTGGGGCTGTGGAGCTGGCTTTGTTGCTTCCACGATAGGCGCTGCTGCTTTGAATAATTCTTCTACAGGTTCTTTCCGTTTATTCTGCTCGCGTTGAGCTGCTTTCGCAGCCTGAGCTTGTTTGAAACGTTCTTCACTACCACGAGCGTATTCAGCATTTTGTTCAGCTTTCAGAGCTGCTGCACGTGCTTTAAAATCAATGCGTGGCCCTTGATCCGTTTGAGGGCGATTTTGATTTGCAACATGTGAACGATTTTGCCCTTGGCGACGATTGTCTTGGTTTCGATGATTGCGGTTGTCGCGTTGTTCGTTGCGATTTCCTCGGTCATTGCGATTTTGATTGCTTCGATCATTACGCTGTTTGCTCTCATCTCGATTTCGCTTATCGCCATTTTGTTGTTTTTGCGGACGATTGTCTCGCTGTTTATTCCGTCGTTCTGCTTGCTCTTTTGCTCTTGCCTCTCGTTCAGCCTTAAAATTACGACTTTTTGGTTTTGCAGGCGCCGACTTCATTTCCACTTCCGACTTTTGCGTCGGAGCTGCTGCCTTCGGCTCTGCTTTCTTCTCAGCCACGGTCGTTTCTTTCGCTGCTGTTTGAGCTGAAGGTTGCTCTTTAGGCAACGATTGAGTCGGCTTTTGAGTCGTTTCTTTTTTAGGAGCTGCTGCTTGAGAAAAGCTAGCTGTGATACGTGTTGCTATTTCACTTTCCACGCTGCTGGCATGACTTTTTACCTCAATACCAAGCTCTTTTGCACGCGCCACAATTTCCTTGCTTTCTTTTCCCAGTTCTTTCGCGATTTCGTACAATCTTACTTTAGACAAATCTTGTCCTCCTCTTCTATTCCATAAGAGACCTCATTTTCTTTGTAAATCCAGCATCAGTGATGGCAAGCACTTTTCTTGCCTTGCCTACTGCGGTGCTTAATTCCAGTGTTGAAAACACGGTTGATACTTCTACTTTATAGTAATGACTTTTATCAGTAATTTTCTTGGTCAAATTTGGAGCAGCATCGTTGGCTAAAAAGACCAACTTTGCTTCCCTATCTTGTATAGCCTTAACAACCAATTCTTCACCCGATATGATGCGACCTGCTCGTTGTGCTAAGCCAAGTAAATTTGCTAGTTTTTGCTTATTCAAGACCTAACTCTCTTCTTTTGACCTTGTGATCCACGTAAGCAATCAGTTCATCGTAAAAATCGTCTTCCACTTCCATATTGAAACTGCGATTAAAGACTCGTTTTTGCTTAGCTTGAAGCGCTTCTTCATTATCAAGTTTGATATAAGCTCCACGCCCGTTCGCCTTTCCTGTCGGATCAATGAAAATTTGACCTTCTTTATTTTTGACAATGCGCAATAAATCACGCTTGTCAATGATTTCGTTAGAAACTACTGATTTTCGTAAAGGGATTTTTCTTGTTTTTGCCATTCTTTCCCTCCTTTAGTCTGCTGCTTCAACTTCACTTTCCACAAATTCTGTTTCTACAGGACTTTCAACTGCTGTAAATTCTTCTACTTCTTCAGCAAATCCGCCGAGTTCACCAGCTTCTTCCATAGCTTCAAATTCACTTGCAGATTTGATGTCAATTCTGTAACCTGTCAAATGAGCTGCCAAGCGTACGTTTTGTCCGCGACGACCGATTGCAAGAGACAATTTGTTATCTGGCACAACGACAAGAGCATGCTTGCTATCTTGATTGTCAAAGATGACTTGATCCACTTCTGCCGGAGCAATCGCATTGTAGATGAATTCAGCAGGATCTGCTACCCACTCAATCACATCGATGTTTTCTTCAATAGGAATCATACGGTCTGATTTTGCATCATACTTAGCTGGATGAAACTTGCTGGTGATTTTCTTGATGTTTGCGCCACCACGTCCAACGATTGTACCAATTGCATCTACATTTGGGTTGTGACTGCGTACCGCAGCCTTGGTTCGATCACCTGCTTCACGAGAAACGCTCATGATTTCAACCGTTCCGTCATAAACTTCAGGAATCTCTTGCTCCATTAAGCGTTTGATCATTTCTGGATGACTGCGGCTAACAAAAACATTCACACCGCGAGGATTGTCCTCAACCTTATAAACAAAAACTTCAATGCGATCATGTGAAGCAAAGACTTCTCCAGGAATTTGGTCTTGTTTAGACAACTGCGCTTCAATGCTGCCAAGATTGACATAGATGAAACGATTGTCAAAACGTTCGACTGTTCCTGACATGATTTCATTCTCATGTTCTTTGTACTTATTGTAAGTAATTGCCCGCGTTTGTTTGCGCATTTTTTCCATAATTGTTTGCTTAGCAGATTGAGCTGCTACCCGACCAAATTCAGCCGGTGCTTCTTCAAATTTGATTTTATCACCAAGTTCATAAGCCGAGCTAATAGCAAGAGCATCTTTTAAGCTGATTTCCAAACGGCTATCAAAAACTTCGTCCACCACTTCACGAACCGTATAGACACGAAAATCTCCTGTTTTTTCATTAAATTCAATAGCTGCACTATCTGACTGACCATAACGGCGACGATAAGCTGAACGAAGTGACTCAGTCACTGCTTCGATAATGTCTTCTTTTTTGATCCCTTTGTCTTCTTCCAAAATACGGAAGGCCTCTAGCATTTCTTTACTCATGTCTTTTTAGCTTTTGCGGAAACAAAAGCAATCCTTTCTTTTTATTCTTGCTAAAATTTGACTGCTAATCTTGCTTTAGATACTAGTCTGTAAGGAATTTGAACAACTTTCTTACGCGTCTTATCCCTATATTCCATTGTTAAATGATCTTCCTCAAAAGAAAGCAATGTTCCTTCAAAGGTTTTACTTTTATCAACTGCTTGATACAGACTAACATGGATATATTGCCCAACTGCATCTGCTAATTGTTCTTTCGTTTTCAGCGGACGTTCCAACCCTGGGCTAGTTACTTCAAGAAAATACTGCTCAGGAAAGGGATCCGGCTTAATCGTGTCCAAAAGCGGACTGATGATGTCCGTCAAATCTGCCGTATCATTTACGGTAATCCCTCCCGGCTTATCTACAAAAATACTAAGAACATGGTCGCTCCCCATCTTACCGTACTCAATATCCACTAATTCATACGGTTCTTGGATGACTGGCTCGACAACCTCTTTTACCAATTCTACAATCGTTGCGATAAGACTACACCTCCTCACAGATAAGAGGCGAAGATACTTCCTCGCCTCTCTTTCATATTCGTCACTTGTATTATAGCATAAGAAAAAATAAAATGCAAGAAAATATATTCCTGTATTTTATTTGATGCTATACTTATCAATCGTAAGAAAATTGATTGATTTCAGCATTGTGGTTGACAGATAATTCTAAAAAGAATTGACTATAAAGTCAAATAGAATAACCTACAATCAAAATCACTCCTCATAAAGGTTTCTTATTTCGAAATTAAATAGCAAATAATTGACCTACAAGATAAGTTACTGTCATAGTCAAAAGTCCAATGACTAAGTTTCGAATCATGGCATTTTTTATCGGTGCTTTTCCTAACTTGGCACTGGTGTATCCCGTTCCCAATAGCGATAAAGCAACGATGACTACTGTCGCCGGAATTCTATAACTAGCAGAAAAGAAGACAATGCTCAGCATGGGAAAGATAGCTCCTGCTACAAAAGCGATAAAGCTGGAGATTGCTGCATGCCAAGGATTAGTAAATTCTTCCACTTCAATACCATACTTTTCCGCTACCAAAGCTTTAAGAGGATCCTTTAAAAAAGCTCGATTGGTTAAAAGCTGGGCAGAAGTCTCACACTCGCCATTCTGGATATAAGCTGCATAGAGCGACTGCCTAGCAATATCTGGATTTTTCATTAAAAGATCTCGCTCTCTGACAACTGCAGCCTCCTCCGTATCCTTTTGAGTGGAGACAGATACATATTCACCACCTGCCATGGAAAAAGCTCCCGCAAAGACTGCTGCTAACCCAGAAAGAAAGATAATCCAAATACTTTCTGTTGCACTTGCTACCCCTATTACCACACCCGCGATAGAAATAATACCATCATTGGCCCCCAATACTCCAGCTCGCAAAATATTAAGCCGACCGCTAAAATTCTTATCAATCTCTTGTTCTCTCATCATCGTCAACCTTCTCTTTTTTCTTTATTTAGAATTATTATAAATAAAAACTTAATCAAGCACAAGAGAAAATAACAAAATGAGAAAAGTTCTACTATTTAATAAAATTTCTTGAACATCTACTTGGACAGCAACATTTTACTTTTTAGCAAACTCAAAACAAGAGCATTCTACCAAATCATACACACACACACATATATATATATATGTGTGTGTGTAATAAAAGGTCATCCGATTGATACCAAAATCTTCTACAATGTCCTGAATCGTAAATTTTGTTAATAGCTTTTATAACAAAATGTTTAAATGAAGCTTCTAAAGTTCATTTTGTCGCTTGAGACATTCTTTTGCTCCTCTTGTTTTTTAGCAATCTTTTCTCCTGAAAATCAGAAAAGGGAGTGGGACAGGAGGCTGGGACAAAAGTCCGACCTCAAATATAAAAAGCGAACAAAACTAGTTTTCTGGTAATCAGAATTCTGCTTTGTTCGCTTTTCGCATTTAATTATAGATTTGAGGGGCTTAATAATTAAGATTTTTAAAAATTGAAATCTTTTTGTTCCAAACTCTCGTAGTCCCACCCCCGCAAGGGTGCTCAAACAGTTATCAAGCTGTTTAAGGTTGCAGATGAAGAAAACGAAGTTTTCGCCAAAAGTGTTCTTCCGAGCTTGAACAGCGAATGAAGAGCCCAATCACCTACTGCGTTATTCGTTTATTACTAAATCTGATAGAAGCTGGGATACTTTTTGCCCAGCCTCTTTCAATTATCTATTTCACCTTAAAACTCTGCCTCAACCCGATAGATGACTTGACCTTTGTTGGCAAATTTTTGCTCATATTCCGTCATCACATTATTCTCAAAGTCGCTCGCGTGCAAATCCAACCAAACGCCATTTAGTTTCATGCCGTATTGAGAAAAACTCACCAAGCTATATTCAAAGAGACCACGATTATCTGTTTTGAAATGAATCTCACCATGTTCTGGTAAAATTCGCTTAAAGGTATCGAGAAAAGATTTGTAGGTTAAACGCCGTTTTTCGTGGCGTTTCTTGGGCCAAGGGTCAGAAAAATTCAGGTACAGGCGATCAATCTCCCCATTTTCAAAGTAGTTGGTCAAATCAGAACCATCTACCCAAAGGAGCTTGATATTAGGAACATCAGCTACTAAAACCTTATCCAAGGCGTAACTCAAAACAGATTTTTGAATATCAATTCCGATATAGTTAATTTCTGGATGAGCTTTTGCCATTTCTGAAACAAACGTACCTTTCCCACTTCCCACTTCAATATGAATAGGGTGCTTATTCCCAAAAATCTCATGCCACTTGCCCTTTGCTTCAGCAGGATTTAAAATCACATATTGCGGGTTTGCTTCTAGTAATTCCGTTGCGCCTTTGCGATTTCTAACTCTCATGACACCTTTCTTCCGTATTTTGAGCGGAAGTTGCGCAAGGCATAAATCTCCCGATTCACATTTTCCAAGTCTGCATTTTCATAATACTTAGCAATCTGACATAGGTAAGCATACTGACCATACCAGTACAATTTTTTCAATACCGTTTCATTATACCGATAGCCATAGTAGGTCAACCATTCTTTCCAACGCACCTCTGGAATATAATGGCTTAATATATGAGCCACATCAAACATACGATCTGTCAATCGAACAGAATCCCAATCTACTAAATACACCAATCCACTATCTGTCTCAATCCAGTTACTATGACGCACATCGCCATGCACAATTGTTGCATGATCCTCGCGAAATTGTGGTAAATGACTACGCATATCATTTAAAACCGACCGCAAGTAATGATTATTTCCAATTGCCAAGGGTGCATGTTCTAACCAAGATTCCAATAAATCTGCTGGCGTCTCCAAAGCATAACCCAACCGACGCAACTGTGTCATCAAAGGACGTGAACGATGCAGCCGTGTCAAAATATTTACAATTTGTTTTTTGTCCATTTCAGTCGGCGTCAAAATTTTTCCTGATAGCCATTCCTGTGCACTCATGACATTGCCGTCTGCCATGCGACGACTCCACAATAATTGCGGTGCGATTTGTTCTCTAGCTAAACCTACTAAGATTGGAGTTGTATTCATCTTGACGAAAACGCGCGCCCCATCTGGATAGGTGCCCATGTAGGCTTTCCCACTTTTACCTGCAATTGGTGTCAGAGTTAGCTCATTATCAACCAAGTCCATTGTTCCCCTCCGTAAAAAGTTTCCTATCTATTTTACTAATTTTACTTCCTTTAGTCAACCAAACTTCTTAATTTGAATGGTAAATAAATGACATAGAGTAGCAATGTGATTCCTATCATAAAAAGCAAAGCTACTCTATCTTGGAAAAATAGCAACGCCATCATTGTTTCCACAAAAAGCACGCTGTAGCCAATAAGAGCAATCACTTGTTTCACTCCTTTTAACTTTGAGTTGATTTCTAAAGGGAATAAGAACGTCAAATATTGGTAATCAAAGGCATGGTACAAGGCTGTCAACTGAAATAGCAGGAGATAATTTAACAATGCCACAAATATGGCAGCAATCCACGATTGACTGATAAAACCAATTCCCAAAAGAGACAGAAACAGCAACCGTATAGTCAAGGCAAGAAAATCACCATTTCGTAAATAAGAACGCAAATATATATTTTGCCAAGTAGTTGACTGTCTTTTTGGTAGAATATTTGTCAAACCATCAAGATATGCTCGGCGTTTTACGCTATTGGAAATTCCCTTAACATTGGTAAAGAGAGCAAAGAAACGCAGAATCGTCTGTTTTCGTCTTTCTTCGTAAGCAATGAGATAGCCCCAATTCACCCCTGCACCTTGGTAAAATTTCTGGCTTTTTTGCAAAAAGATAAACCATTTTGCTAGCAACATAAGAAAAACAAGAATAAACCAGCCCAAAAGTGGCATGTCTAAAGCAAGAAGAAGCGGTGTTAATAGTAACAACGCAACGGTTTGAAGCAAGGCCCATAATCGATAAGATAAACGCGTTTGTTCTTGTAAGTAGCTTTTTAATTCCTCCTCTTTGACTAACAAAAATAAACTATCTGGTTTTTCCATATAAGTCGCGATTCGTCCCAAAGGCAATAATAAGAACAAAAGAACCACTAAAACAAGAATGATTGGCAGGTGATTTTTAGGAAAATTTCGTAACAGTTGACTGTATTGAACAGCTAAAAAGCCAATAAAGACCAATAAAAAGAGGACAAAATGGTCATTAAAAACATAGCGTGAATACTTCAAACATTGATTGCGAAATACTTGCCTGCGCTTTTGAAACAGATTTCTCATAGGCTCGCCTCTTCTGTCAAAGCTAGATAAATGTCATTGAGACTAGCTTCTGGCATGGCAAATTCTGCTTGTAATTCTGCTAAATTGCCTTTAGCTCGGATTTCTCCCTTATGCAATATCACGAATGAATCACACATCTTTTCTGCCGAATCCAGCACATGCGTACTCATAAGAATTGACTTGCCTTTTGCCTTTTCATCCTCCAAAAGCTCTATCAAGTCAGCAATGGCAACTGGATCAAGTCCTAAAAATGGTTCATCAACGATAAAAAGGCTGGGGTCAACCACAAATGCACAGATAATCATGACTTTTTGCTTCATCCCCTTAGAAAAATGCATCGGAAACCAATCTAATTTTTCTTTCAAGCGAAACATCGTCAATAATTTCTCCACGCGCGCAAAAGCCACCTTTTGCTCCACATCATAAGCCATAGCAACCGTTTCAATATGCTCGCGCAGCGTTAATTCCTCATACAAACTAGGTGTTTCCGGAATAAAACCAATTTTCTTACGATAAGCCGTAGGACTGTCTTGCAGTTTGGCACCGTCAATTAAAATTTCACCTTTATAAGGAGTTAAAAGTCCGATAATTTCATTGATTGTAGTGGATTTACCCGCACCATTCAAACCAATCAACCCCACCAGTTCCCCATTTCCTACTGTGAAACTGATGTCTTTTAAAACAGGGATATTCACATAGCCCCCTGTAAGCCCTTTTATTTCTAACATATTTTCTCCAAATTCTGGTATAATGTTCTTATATTATAACAAAATCTAGCAAAGTAGAGGTAAATTTGATGGCAGATTGCATTTTTTGTAAGATTATTGCAGGAGAAATTCCAGCTTCTAAAGTATATGAAGACGATGAAATTCTAGCATTTTTAGACATCTCACAAGTAACGCTCGGACATACCTTGGTTGTCCCTAAAAAACATTTCCGCAACATGCTTGAAATGGACGGTGAAGCTGCCAGTCAACTTTTTGCACGCATTCCAGATATTGCTCGTAAAGTGATGAAGGCGACTGGTGCAAAGGGGATGAATATCATCAATAACAACGAAGAAATTGCCGGTCAATCTGTCTTCCATACACATATCCATTTAGCACCACGCTATACAGAAAATGATGATTTAAAACTGACTTTCGTAGCGCACGAACCAAACTTCCCTGCTCTTGCAGAATTAGCCGAAAAAATTTCAAAAGCATAAGGAGAAACCATGAAACTTAGTAATCTATTGTTATTCACCGGTGCAGCTGCAGCCAGCTTTTGCCTTGTTAAAAATAGAGAAAAACTCATGAACGAGGCTGTTGAAAGTTATGAGCTAATGGACAGAATTCAAGACAATCTACAAAATATTCAACGAAATCTCCAAGCCGTTCAAGAGCAAAAAGACAATCTACAAACAATTTCACAGGATTTGACTTACCAATTCAAACTTTTTGAGCAAGACACTACTGCTCGACTTCAGCAAATTCAAGACATCTGGAACACTCGCATCAACTAAGAAATAAAAAAGAATTTAGACACACGCTAAATTCTTTTTTATCATGTCATTGTCCGTATTGACCGTAATACTGTCTATTTTGATCTGTTCCATAAGGATTGCTTGAATACGCAGAAGAATCAGCAGCACCAGTTGTTGTGCCATTTTCTGACTGACTGGAACTAGGAGTAGCACTGCCATACAATTCTTCATATAAAACTGCATTGGTTTCCAATTTAGTTACTTCTTCCAAGCCAAGCGATTTTCTCAGAACATTTTGCATTTCCAACATATGCTCCGAAGTGACGATTTGGTAAGAACCCCCATCTGCTAAGGTGGCATCTTCACCTTTTAATTGCTTGCTTTCAATCTTTTTGAAAGCATCTTGGTAACCTAATAATTGCGGAATACTGCCAGAAGACAACTCTACATTGGTCTGCATATTGTTGCTAACAGCTTTTAAAATAGCCTGATAATGGCTGACACTATTTAAACTCAGCACTTTTTGGACTACTTTTTGAATGACTTCTCGTTGACGCTTTTGACGACCATAATCTCCTTCTGGATCTTGATAACGCATGCGAGAATAAACCAACGCCTGATCTCCGTTGATGTGTTGCTTACCTGGTTCAACAACTGCTTTGTATTCTGGTTCATTTTCTTCAATCGAAATAGGGAAACCAAGTGTGTTATTGACCGTGATACCGCCAACAGCATCAACCAATTGTACCAGACCTTTCATATTGATAAGCACATAGCGGTCAATGTGAATATTCATCATCTTTTGCACTGTGGAAATAGCTAGCTCAGCTCCGCCATTTGCATAAGCCGCATTAAGCTTTGCTTGCGTTGTTCCATCAGCGGTTTTACTTTTGGTAAGAATATCCCTTTCCAAACTCATCATTGTTGTTTTTTTTGTCTTAGGATTAACTGTTACGAGAATCATGGAATCACTATTTCCAGCCCACCGATCTGAGCGCGATCCACTACCTGTATCCACCCCCATCAAAAGCAAGGTCAAAGGTTTGGTAGCAGCAATCACATTTGTTTCTTTCCCAAAGCTCTTGTAAGTCTTAGACAATACATCCGTTGATTGGTTATAAATCGTAAATCCATAAACGCCTAGTCCTGCAACCGTTACAAGACACAAGCTTAAAAACATTAAGATAATTTTTTTTAACATATTATTCTAATCTATCAGTTTTCCCATTAGGTAAACATCAAGAAATTTCCCCTCTGCAAGATAGGCTCCTCTTTTTTGAATGCCCTCAATCTCAAACCCAAACGCTTGATACAAATGAACAGCACGTTCATTTCTTACTTGTACAGTTAATTCTAATCGCCGAATCACTCCAGAATTCTCTGCCCAGTCAATTGCCTCTTCCAAAAGAAGTTTTCCTAAACCTTGATTCCAAAATGCTCTTTTAACCACGATAAAGACCTGTCCAATATGTCGAATCCGCTCATGAAAATCAGCCGTAATACTTACAAGACCAGCAATCGCATCATCTAATGTCATGTAATCTGATTCTTTTCCAACTTGATTAAGAAAATCAATTAAAGATTTGGCGTCTTGAGGTTCTGCTTCTCTTATCAGCAATTCTAACTCAGCCATTGACAAATTCCTCAAGCAGTTTCTCAGCTCGATGTCCTTTTGCGTCAAAGACCAATTCTCGACCATCACTTTTTCTTAGAATTGTCAATTTTAGATAGTCGCTTGGCAAGCTAGCTCCCAACAATTCGCCCCATTCAATAACCGTCACCCCATCTCCAAAGAGAAAATCATCTAAATCAATAGAATCTGGATCTTCTCCAATGCGATAAACGTCCAAATGATAAAGCGGCAGGCGTCCGTCATATTCTCGTACAATAGTATAGGTCGGACTTTTAATCATTTGTTTGATACCCAGTCCACGCGCTAAACCTTTGGTGAAGGTTGTTTTTCCAGCACCTAAATCACCCGTTAAAATCAACACATCTTGTTTTTGGAGTAAAGCACCCAATTTCTCGCCCCACGCCATCAACTCATCTTCATTATGGCTAAACATTCTACTATTATATCAAAATTTTTCTGTTTCTGCTAAAATTTGACAAAAGAAAAGCTAGCTCCAAAGAACTAGCTATTTCCCAATCATTAAGCCAAAGCTAGACTGATAAAGTTTAGGATAAACAAAGCATCCAATACCCAGATAATAGGGTGGACTTCCTTGGCTTCACCTTTGATGATTTTCACAAAAGCATACATGATAAATCCTGCGGCAATACCATGAGTAATACTGTAAGTAAAGCCCATGAAAATAGATGTAAAGAACGCTGGTACCGCTTCTGACAAATTATCCCATTCGATATCCTTCATGCTGGAAAGCATCATAATTCCCACAATGATAAGAATAGGGGCTACCGCTACTGTCGGTACAATGGCAAGAAGTGGACTAAAGAAACTTGACACAGCAAACAAAGCCGCAACGACAAGTGCTGTCAATCCAGTACGACCTCCCGCTTCAATTCCAGCTGCACTTTCTACATAAGTCGTAACATTCGAAGTCCCTGCAATCGCGCCAATAGTTGTCCCAACCATGTCTGAGAATAATGCCTTATCCATTTTAGTTTGAAGGCCAGACGAATCTTTAGCAGCTTCTTCATCTGCAATATTAAAGATACCTGCTTTACGCCCTGTACTAATCAAAGTTCCAATATTATCAAAAATATCTGTTAATGAAAAGGCCAAAATAGCTAGAAGCACTTCTGGAAGGCGAGCTGGTTTTGCAAACAAAGCCAACAAGCCATCTTTACCTAGTGCCGCACCAAAAATCTTTCCTAAATCCTGAACAGCAGCACCGATATTATTGGAAGCAAAATTGATTTTTGAAAGATCTACAACTCCCACCAAAATGGCTACGATTGTGGTTGCCGCAATAGATAACACAATACCTCCGCGCACATGTTTCAAGACAAAGAAAATGGTGATGAAAATTCCAAACAAAGCTACAAGAACAGCTGGATTGTTAAAATCTACCAAGCCCGGCGTTGCCATTCCATTAGCTGTAATAGCTGCTTGTGCTTTATCAGCGCCTTTTCCCGCAACAGTATATGTTCCCGGATCGATTGAAAATTTCAAAAGTCCTGCTTTTTTCACTCCGATATAAGCTAGGAAAATCCCAATCCCACCAGAAATAGCGTATTTCAAACTCTCTGGAATTGCATGAATAATGATTGTGCGAACCTTGGTCAACGTGACAATAATACTAATAATCCCGCAGAGGAAAACCATTGCCAGCGCCTCTTGCCATGTATAACCAAGTGCAAATACAACGGTATAAGTAAAGAAAGCATTCAGTCCCATACCAGGTGCCTGAGCGTAAGGAATGTTGGCATATAAAGCCATCATCAGCGTCCCTGCAACAGTCCCAATGATGGTCGCCAAGAAAACACCTTGTGCTGGCATGCCTGTTTGACTGAGCATTTCAGGATTGACAAAGAGAATATAACTCATTGCAAAGAAAGTGGTTAAACCAGCAAGAACTTCTGTACGAACAGTCGTACCGTTCTCTTTTAGTTTAAAAAACTTGTCCATTTTTCAAATCTCCTTAAATTTTACGAACGATAATAGATATAATATCACAAAACATTCACGATTTCAACAGAAGTTTTAAAAACAAACAGATTAATTCAATGTTTTATACAGAAAATCTTTATTTAGAGTGATTTTTACTCAAAAAGACCAAGGACATGATTTGAATAAAGGTAAACCCTAAAATGAATAACAGGCGCTCCCTCTGCAAAGCAGCTGCCAACCGCTCAAAGACTAACGTAGGATGGCTGACTAAATCCCAAGAATTGAGCCGATCATAGCGACCAATGTAAATTGCGAGACTCGATAAAAATGAGACGGCTCCAATAACCAAATATTCCAGCCACCATCTGAGCTTCAAATAGCCAGAAATCAAATTCCAGCTCTCTATTCCGCACAGAACCCCGAAGAAAATACTTGGAACAAAGGCCATAAAAAGATGCAGACTTTCTCGGTTCCACAAGGTGTCACTCACCCAGTGCATGTGTACCAAGTCCGTAATCATATAGAACGTATTGGGATAAAACACCAGCCAAAGAATTGCTATAGGCAAGAAAAACCATTTTTTCTTAAATTGAATGGCTAGAAAAGCCGCATCATAGGCAACCAAAGCTAGAAACATATTCCAAATCAAATCTGGACCTTTTGTCAAAATTCCTTCAGCATAAATGATAGCAGAAATAATCGCAAAGAAAATATGAATGATAATTGTTTTACGCATACTCGATTTCCTCCTTCGTTATATAAGAAAACATTATATCACAAATTCTGCACTTTCATCTTAAAATCTGCTATAATAGAAAACAGCACAAATGAAAGAGTAGACTATGACAAAAAAAGTAATTGCAGTAGATTTAGACGGAACCTTGCTCAATTCTGACAGCAAACTATCTGAATTTACAAAAGAAACAATTAAAAAAATTTCTAAAAAAGGACATCATGTTGTCATCACAACCGGACGCCCTTATCGAATGGCACGGGAATTTTATAAAGAATTGGAACTACACACTCCAATGATCAACTTTAATGGCTCTTTGACCCATATTCCGGAGAAAAAATGGCAACAGGAAAGATGTATCACTTTAGATAAAGAATATCTATTAGACATTGTCAAAAGGAAGGAAGAGATTGAAGCAGACTTCATTGCTGGAGAATATCGAAAGAAATTTTATATCACAGCCCCCAATGAAACGATTGCCGACCCGAAATTATTTGGTGTGGAGTCTTTTCAACCTGAAAATCAATTTAATCCAGAATTGGTTACCAAAAATCCCAACTGTATCCTTTTGCAAACGCATGCCAATGATAAATACGCTTTAGCGGATGAGTTGAATCAATTTTATCAACAACAATTATCTATCAACACTTGGGGCGGTCCGCTCAATATTCTTGAATGCACTCCAAAAGGCGTCAACAAAGCTTTTGCTTTGAAATATTTATTAGAGGTTCTGAACGTGGAGCGAAAAGATTTGATTGCTTTTGGTGACGAGCACAATGATACAGAGATGTTAGCTTTTGCCGGTACTGGCTATGCCATGAAAAATGCTAGCCAAACACTTCTTCCTTACGCAGATGAGCAACTGCCGCTGACCAATGACCAAGACGGGGTCGCTCATCAATTATTGAAACTATTTTTATAATGAGACTTAGAGTTGGACAGGTTTTCTGCCCGACTTTTTAATATTTACACGTAATCTTCCCAGATTTCATTTTTCTGCGACTGATTGTGCACTAGCAATCATGGGGCGGTCTCATCAGCTATTGATTTTCAATTATTTTCTATCAGTTTGTTTATGCTATAAATTGAATATTATAAATTTTGTTTTTTAAATTTAAAATGTTTCTAGATTTTTTATTGATTCTCCTCTTTCTTCTTCAATAATTCATGTAGATAGAATTATTTTTTCAAAACTTTCATTATTTTTCCAATCGCTTTTCAAAGTTAATATATTGTTTAAATTGCTAGTTTTGTCCGTTTACAATCTGTCAAAAATATGAAAGATTTTGATTTTTTTAGCTCAAACTATTGCATTTTTCATGAAAACGTTTTATACTTAAGTAGTCTTAAATTTTTCTTAAACTTAAGTCAAACATTTTATAAGGAGGAAAGACAATAATGAGTATCGGAATCATTATTGCAAGCCATGGTGAATTTGCTGCTGGTATTCATCAATCAGGTTCTATGATTTTTGGTGAGCAAGAAAAAGTTCAAGTTGTAACTTTTATGCCAAATGAAGGTCCTGATGATTTGTATGCTAAGTTCAATGACGCTGTGGCTGCTTTTGACGCGAACGATCAAGTTCTAGTTTTGGCTGACCTGTGGAGTGGTTCTCCATTTAACCAAGCTAGCCGCGTAATGGGTGAAAATCCTGACCGTAAGTTCGCGATCATTACAGGTTTGAATCTGCCAATGTTGATTCAAGCTTATACAGAACGAATGATGGATGCCAATGCTGGCGTTGACGCTGTTGCCGCAAACATCATCAAAGAAGCCAAGGACGGAGTGAAAGCTCTTCCTGAAGAACTAAATCCTGTAGCTGAGGTAGCAAGTGCACCGGCTGCACCAACTGCTCAAGCTGCTATTCCAGAAGGAACCGTTATCGGCGATGGCAAGTTGAAAATCAATCTTGCTCGTATCGATACACGTCTTCTTCACGGTCAAGTTGCAACTGCTTGGACACCAGATTCTAAAGCAGACCGTATCATCGTTGCTTCTGACTCCGTATCAGCTGATAAACTTCGTAAAGAGTTAATCAAACAAGCTGCTCCTGGTAATGTCAAAGCAAATGTTGTCCCAATTGACAAATTGATTGCGGTAGCAAAAGACCCTCGTTTTGGTAACACACATGCACTGATTCTTTTTGAAACTCCTCAAGATGCACTTCGTGCTGTTGAAGGCGGTGTCGATATCAAAACACTCAATGTTGGCTCAATGGCTCACTCAACTGGTAAAACAATGGTCAATAACGTTTTGTCAATGGACAAAGACGATGTTGCAACCTTTGAAAAATTGCGTGACCTCGGAGTGGAATTTGACGTACGTAAAGTACCAAATGACTCCAAAAAAGATTTGTTTGACTTAATTAAAAAAGCCAACGTTCAATAATGGAAAGGATTTAGAATATGTCAATTATTTCTATGATTTTAGTGGTCTTCGTTGCCTTTCTTGCTGGACTCGAAGGAATCTTGGACCAATTTCAATTCCACCAACCACTTGTTGCTTGTACCTTGATTGGTCTTGTAACAGGACACTTGGAAGCAGGTGTCATCCTTGGTGGTACACTTCAAATGATTGCTCTTGGTTGGGCAAACATTGGTGCTGCCGTTGCTCCTGATGCCGCACTTGCTTCTGTAGCATCTGCAATCATCATGGTACAAGGTGGCGACTTCACTGATAAAGGTATCAGTTTCGCTTATACAACTGCTATCCCTCTTGCAGTTGCAGGTCTCTTCCTTACAATGATTGTTCGTACAATTTCAGTAGGTCTTGTTCACGGTGCTGATGCTGCTGCTAAAGAAGGTAACATCGGTGCTGTAGAACGTACTCACTTAGTTGCACTTCTTCTTCAAGGTCTTCGTATTGCTATTCCTGCTGCTCTTCTTCTTGCAGTTCCAACATCAGTTGTTCAAGGTGTCTTGAATGCTATGCCTGCTTGGTTGTCAGGTGGTATGGCTGTCGGTGGTGGTATGGTCGTTGCCGTTGGTTACGCGATGGTTATCAACATGATGGCAACTCGCGAAGTATGGCCATTCTTTGCTATCGGTTTTGCACTTGCAGCTTTATCAAACCTTACTCTTATTGCTATGGGTACTATTGGTGTCGCAATTGCCTTGATTTACATCAACCTTTCTAAAAAAGGCGGAAATGGTGGCGGCGGTTCTGCTACATCAAATGACCCAATTGGTGATATTTTAGAAGACTACTAAGAAAGGAGCTACTAATACCATGACAGAAAAAATTCAATTATCAAAATCAGATCGTCAAAAAGTTTGGTGGCGTTCAACTTTCTTGCAAGGTTCTTGGAACTATGAACGGATGCAAAACTTAGGTTGGGCGTACGCACTTATCCCAGCTATCAAAAAACTTTACACTTCTAAAGAAGACCGTGCTGCGGCCCTTGAACGTCACTTGGAATTCTTTAATACTCACCCATACGTAGCTGCTCCTATCATTGGTGTGACACTTGCCCTTGAAGAAGAAAAGGCTAACGGTGCTGAAATTGACAATACTGCTATCCAGGGAGTTAAAATCGGTATGATGGGACCTCTTGCTGGTATCGGTGACCCAGTCTTCTGGTTTACCGTTCGTCCTATCCTCGGTGCTCTTGGTGCCTCACTTGCTATGGCAGGTAACGTGATGGGGCCAATCCTCTTCTTCGTACTTTGGAATCTTATCCGTATGGCCTTTTTATGGTACACTCAAGAACTTGGCTACAAAGCTGGTTCTGAAATTACAAAAGATATGTCAGGTGGTATTCTTCAAGACATCACCAAAGGAGCTTCAATCCTCGGTATGTTCATCATCGCCGTTCTTGTTGAACGTTGGGTAAACATTGCCTTTACGGTAGGACTTCCTTCTAAGACTTTGTCTAAAGGTGCTTACATTGAATTCCCTAAAGGAAATGTTACTGGTCAACAATTGCACGACATTCTTGGTCAAGTAAATAGTGGTCTTGGACTTGATAAAATACAAGCTCAAACACTTCAAGGACAACTGGATGCATTGATTCCTGGTCTGATGGGACTTCTTCTTACATTCCTCTGCATGTGGTTGCTTAAGAAGAAAGTTTCTCCAATCACAATTATCATCGGTCTCTTCATCGTTGGTATTGTGGCACGCTTCTTCGGAATCATGTAAATAACAAAAAGAAGGTTTCGGCCTTCTTTTTTATTGACAATAAATGTGCTATAATAGGGAGGAGAATAGATAAAACGAGGATTGAACATGGCACAGTCACAAAATACAAAAATTAAATTTCAAACAACAGGAACTTCTTATCTGGGAATTGGAGGGAAAGTTGGTAAATTCTTAGTGGGAGATAAAGCGCTCGAATTTTATGCAGATGCCAATGTCGAAGACTATATTCAAATCCCTTGGGATACTATTCATCAAATCGGTGCCAATGTGTCTGGCAAACGAATTAGTCGTCATTTTGAAGTCTTTACTGACAAAGGCAAATTTCTCTTTGCCTCAAAAGATGCTGGAACCATTCTGAAACACGCTCGAAATCATATTGGTAATGAAAAAGTCGTTAAACTACCGACACTGATTCAAATAATTGGTCAATTTTTTAAAAATCTATTTGCAAAAAAATAAGAATTCTTGTATAATCATAGGAAACGGATAAGTAAATCTAGTATCTCTTTCAGAAAGTCTGCGGCAGCTGTGAGCAGATAGGGAGCTAGCTTGAAATTCTACCGTGATACTAATTTCATAAACAATCAAGTGCACTTATGTGAAGTTGGATGGAACCGTGGCTCTGCCACTCCAACACTTTCCATAGGTGCATTTTTATTTAAGGAGGTTCTGATGTTAGATATTAAACGCATTCGCACAGATTTTGATATCATCGCAAAAAAACTAGCTACTCGTGGCGTTGACGCTGCAACACTTGATAAAATGAAAGAGTTTGATAGCAAACGCCGTGAACTCTTGGTCAAGGTTGAAAATTTAAAAGCAGAGCGTAACACGGTTTCAGCAGAAATTGCCCAAGCGAAACGTAATAAAGACAATGCTGATGATAAAATTGCTGCCATGCAAAAATTATCTGCTGAAATTAAATCATTAGACGCAGAGTTAGCAGAAATTGACGCTATATTAACCGAGTTTACAACGACTTTGCCAAATATTCCTCACGATAGTGTGCCGGTAGGTGCTGACGAAGACGATAATGTAGAAGTTCGCCGTTGGGGGACGCCACGTGTGTTTGACTTTGATGTAAAAGCTCACTGGGATCTTGGTGAAAATCTTGATATTCTCGACTGGGAACGCGGGGCAAAAGTAACCGGCGCTCGCTTCCTCTTTTACAAAGGATTAGGAGCTCGTCTAGAACGCGCTATTTATAATTTCATGTTAGACGAGCATCAAAGAGAGGGCTACACAGAAGTCATCCCTCCTTACATGGTTAATCACGATTCTATGTTTGGGACTGGTCAATATCCAAAATTCAAGGAAGATACTTTTGAATTGAGCGACAGCAATTATGTCCTTATCCCTACAGCTGAAGTTCCTCTGACAAACTACTACCGTGATGAAATCCTTGACGGTAAAGACCTACCAATCTACTTTACCGCTATGAGTCCATCATTCCGTTCTGAGGCTGGTTCTGCTGGTCGTGATACTCGTGGCTTGATCCGTTTGCACCAATTCCACAAGGTTGAAATGGTCAAATTTGCCAAACCAGAAGAATCTTACGAAGAATTGGAAAAAATGACAGCCAACGCTGAAAATATTCTTCAAAAACTCAACCTTCCATACCGTGTCGTTGCCCTCTCTACTGGAGATATGGGCTTCTCAGCTGCTAAGACTTACGACTTGGAAGTTTGGATTCCAGCCCAAAATACCTATCGTGAAATCTCAAGCTGTTCAAATACAGAAGATTTCCAAGCTCGTCGTGCCCAAATCCGTTACCGTGATGAAGCAGATGGCAAGGTGAAACTCCTTCACACCTTGAACGGTTCTGGACTTGCAGTTGGACGTACAGTAGCTGCTATTCTTGAGAACTACCAAAATGCAGATGGTTCTGTGACCATTCCAGAAGTACTTCGTCCATACATGGGTGGAGCTGAAGTTATCAAACCATAAAAATAAGGCCTAGCTAAATAATAGCTAGACCTTTTTTCGTAACCAAATCAGATAAGCACCCAAGACAAAGAATAAAATAGTGAGGCAAATAACGGTTTCAGCCAATACCAGATAATCCAGAAATGGAAGTTTCAAAATTCCCTGAGCCATCTTGAGCGAAGTAGCTGTGATAATGGTTGGGAAGGTGAGGGCTGAGAAGGCTGGTTGAAAACCTTGTTTTAAAATATTGGGCAGGCGAGTTAAAACAAAGAAAAAGAAGGATTGAGAAGCCAAAATCATGACGATTAAGAGCCAAGTCGGTAGGCCTGCTCCTCCAACTCGAATCAGAGAAGCCAAGAGTAGAGAGAAAGGGGCGCAGTAGATCCCTTCTTGTCCAAGTAAGGCTAGTGGGAGTGGCTGTTTCTTTAAATCGCTATAAATAAGCGGATAGAGATAGAGGGTTAGGAGAAAACCAAAAATCAAGGTCGCATAGGCGATTTCGATGATACCTACAAGAGGATAGGTCAAGGCAGCCACTGCTATCCCCACATAAAGCACCGTCCAGCTTGGAGTCGCATGAACCCTCCGACCCGGACAAGCAAACTTGATGGTGAAACCAGCAATCAAGACCAAATCCAAGAGAAATGAAAACCACCATAGCCCTTGCGCTACTAAGGGAAGATGAGGGAACAAGCGAAAGACATAAGTTGATAAAATCATTCCAGCCATGGGAAAGGTCGCCATTCCTGACAAAAGAGGGGGATTGGTCAATTCTTGCCTGGTTTCTTTCCGATTAAACAGATGAAGAATCAGAAAGTAAATCCACAAAATCAACCCTGTCAGACTCAACAGATGGGACAGAACAGACCAAGTATCCGCAATCAGGTTTCCTGCACCTGCCAAACCTAACAAACAACCAGAAAATACCAAGGGGAGTTTTTTCATGGCAACCTCCGTTAATCATATTATTATTAGTATAGCATAAAAGTGCTTAAAATAGCATAGAAAAATGAAGACTGGGTTATTCAGCCTTCATTTTTTTCTTTATGATTCGAACTAGGCATAGGGTTGCAATTCTGGGTTAATAGGCGTATTGGCTAGGTTATTAGCATAGTTGCAAAGGCTGGCTAGGCTGACACCGAGAACCACATCCAAGGCATTTTGTTGGGTGTAGCCAGCTTCTAGAAACTCAGCCAAGGCTTCATCTCCTACACGACCCTTGGTATTGATAACTGCCAAGGTAAACTTAGCTAGGGTGTCCAATTTAGGATCTGTTTCAATTGGAGTACGATTACGGAGGGCTTGAAGC
>ERZ772948.341-NODE-341-length-30418-cov-6.724467_pt1 | contig 30418 bp, 33 predicted proteins | sample MGYA00511945_ERZ772948 | MGnify/ENA primary metagenome ERZ772948 (study PRJEB29015, sample SAMEA2737927) | human oral metagenome | biome: human oral; feature: human-associated habitat; material: dental | place: China | collected 2141 ... | reverse complement strand
CCCGGACCGAGGAGCTGCCTGCCGTGCCGGCCGTGCCGGCCGTGCCTACCCGGACCGGGCGCCTTACCGTCCGCCTCGGGCGCCGACACCGCGTTAGCACGCCAGCCAAACCGACCGGCAGTCGTGAGGGCCGACGCCGCACCGACCGACGCACCGACCGCCGCCGCCACCTGCGCGCCGCCCTGGCCGGCGTCCTCATCGCCGCAGCCCTCCTCGGCGCGCTCCAGCTCCTCGCCCTGGACGGCATCGCCTCGGCCCGACAGGCCGCGCTCGCCGAGCGTGACGCCACCCCCACCTCTGCCTCTACTATGTCAGGACAAACCTCCGCCCCTTCCTCCGCTGTGCCGGGACACATGGACTCCCAGCCCGCCTGGGTCACCCCGGACACCGGCGCCGCCTACGACCGCACCGACCCCGCGGCATCGCCGCTCGACCTGCCCCGCTGCACCACCTCGCCGGACACACCTTTGCCTTGCCTCGCAACGATTTCCCCCGATTCCAGCCGCGCCGTGGTCCTCGAGGAGGACGCCTCCCTGACCGCCCTCGTCCGCCGATAGCCTGGCATACGCCTCCCAGCCGCCGCCCTCCCCGCATCATCCCTCACCTTCGAACACATGTACACCCACGTTAGCACCTCGCCCACCCTCACCGGCACGAAGGAGCCCCCCATGCGCCTCAACCCCTACGACTACCTCTTCCTCATCCTGTCCTTCGCCCTGCTCCTCGCATCCGCCTTCGTCCTCGGCGGCTTGGCAGCCCGCCCATTCTGAGGCTCACTACCCCTCACGGCCTGCACGTACTGTGACCTCGCGTCCCGGTACTGGCCGCCTGCCCTGAGGGCGTAGCGGGCACCCTGAGCCCGGGGCGGTTCGCGAGGGCGCAGCGCAGCGAGCACCGAGCGACACCCCGCCCCGCGGCGAACCGCCCCGCACAGCCCTCCCCTGCCTGGCACGTGTATGCCATGGCTGCACCGACCGGAGCCCCTAGGCGCAGGTCGGTGCACCCTGGCATGCACGTTCCCAGGCAGGGCCATGAGTCTCATAGAGCGAGTGCTCCGAGCGCAGGTGTATGCCATCGCTGCGTCACGCATCGCCCAGGCGCCCGCGCCGCGGAGCGCAGCGGAGCGCTAGGCGCCGTAGCGATCGGGAGGCACCGTGGCATGCGCCGCAGCGAGGACGCTCGCGCGAGGGCGCGGCCCAGCTTGCTGGGACGGGGGCGAGCAGAGTGCGGACCGGCATCGGACGGCACCGCCATATCCCGCCATTTTGTGTGACCGGCCCCACGCATAGCCGTAGACCGGAGGCGGCACCGTGACCCGGCACACGGCTTGCCTAATTCCGTCCCAGGTTTCTCCGACCGTTGCAATTGCAACGAAAAGTCCGTTATGACGGCATACGCCACCCCTACTTTTCCGCGGTATTCCGCCATCGTCGTCTCAGCTCCACGTCCGCGGCCCCGTAGACGTTCTCCTCCGACAGCCGTCCACCTTCGAGCGCGGCGCCGGCGGCGGTACGTAGACGGCCCGGCGCCGACCGGTACAGGTTCGCCGCTCCTGCCTGCATCGGCCGGACGAGGTCCTCGCCGACCCGTCGCCGACCCCTGGCCGTAGCGGTCCCGGGCCGTCTCCGATGCCGATCCTCGCCGTAGCGGTTCCCAGGGTTCTCACAGGTTTCTCAGGGTTCTCCCAGGTTCATCTCCCCCTGTACCCGTAGGTATGTGAATGCCGTCACTCAAATTAATTTCTCAAAGTGACGTATGATGGCGGGCAAGAGATCTGGGTCACATGTAACTTATCATACACTTGCCGGTACCAGATGTATGCGGGGCATACGTACTTTTCGTTGGAATGGCGCGGTTGTATGCTAAGTTACAAGTTAAGTAATAGGCGTACTCCCCCCGTAGGGGGGAGTACGCCATAACTATAGAAAGGACCTGTGGCTGGGACCACACTACGTTCCCAGGTTTCTCCCAGGTTCCCGACTTGCGCCTCAGGGCGTATGCGGTCATACTCATCCCATGAGCAACCGCTACCCCATGTCCCAGACCGACAGCCCTTCCCCACCTACCGCGTCATCGACCACGCCTTCGACGACGAGATCGCCCGCCACCCCACACCAGCTCAGCCGCTGGCAGGACCGCTACGCGGCCGCCGCCCACGCCCCCTCGGCCCGCCCCGCCCTGGAGCGCCTTCAGACGGTGCTGTAAGCCCTACTGACGGCCTAGCACCTACGCCCCGGTACCTGCACCTAGGTACCGGGGCGTTTGTCCGTCTACGGGGCTTACCTGGCCTCGGGCGGTGGGGCGCCGGTCCCGGGCCGCCGCGCCCCTCACCCTCCGACCGATCTAAGGCCGTGTGAGCCCCTCTGACGGCCTAGAACCTCCCCACCCGTATGACGGCCCTGCCCGACCATGAAAGTCCGTCAGAGAGGCTCCCGATACCGCTCCCGGGCATGAAAGTGCCCCGCCCACCTATCCGGTGAGCGGGGCAACGGTCAGAACGTCCGATCAGGCGACCGAGGGGCCCTCCTCGCCGACCCAGCCACCTCGGCCGGGGGCGCGGCCAGGCATGTCAGCCGGGCCGGTCTCGTCCCACTCGCTCTTCAGCAGGGTCTCAGGGCCGTCGGTGGCCGGCCGCAGGGCGTGGCCGCCGCGGGTACGGGACACGACGCTCCCGCCTCCGGACATGCAGCGGGGCGACTTAGGCGAGTGCTTGCAGGTGGGGGAGTCAGCGCCACGGCCGATGGACGGGTCAATCAGGCCGGCCGAGGAAGGCTCGACTGCCTCGCGGCTCTCCTCGACGACCTGCGAGGTCGCGGCCGGGAAGGGCTCCTCGACGGGGCGGTGCGGGTAGGCGCCGGCGGCGAAGGAGGCCAGGGCGATGACGAAGGTGGTGACGATCAGGGCCAGGGTGGCGGCGATTGCGACGATCTGGGCGGAGGGGGCGGGGCGGTTCGTGCTCATGGCTCCAGTGTATGAACGCATACGCCCCGCCTGCAAGCCGCAAGCGGGGCGTATCTAGTGGCGTGAGTCACTACTCCTGGGAGAGGACCGCGCCAACAGCCATGATGGCGTGCCCGATGGTCGGCATCCGGTGAGTCTCCTCGCCGTAGGTGAGGGTGATCCCGCCGTCGAGCGGGGCGATCACCGCACCCTCCCCTCCGGGGAGCTCGATCACGTGCACGAGCCCAACTCGGCGGACCAGGCACCGGGAGTCGAACGCGGTCACGCGGTCCTTCACGGAGGCGCGGCCGTTGTGAGCAACCGCCTCCATGAGGGTGTCAGAGATGACGACAGGGTCCACGCCCTCGTACCCGAACCGGCGGTTCGGCTGCCCCTCACGCGGGACGTACCAGTAGTCCTCAGTGAGCTGGACGCTGTTCGGGCCGACGGCCACGTACTCGCCGCTGCCGGTGCTCGTCACGTTGAGACGGCTGTACGGCCACTGGCGGTCGATCTGGGCGGCGACCTGCTCGGTCATCTGGGTCTTGATGCTCATGGTTTCTCCTAGGTGGTGGTGGTGGTGGTGGTGGTGGTGGTGGTCTAGAACGCCTTGGCCTGGGACAGAATCTCCCGCACCTGGCCGGCGTCTCGGCCGTGGACGCGCAGAAATCCGTTGTCGGGGTCGATCTCAACGGTGGCCGTGGCGCACGCCCCCCACGCGTAGGGATCGCGCAGGACGATGTTCGGGCCGCAGTCCTCGACGACCCGGCCGGCCGCCTCCAGGGCCTGGCGGGCCCGCTCCAAGCGCTCCTCGGCAAACTTGAGGCGGGTGACGAGGGGGAGGACGTAGGTGAGGGTGGGGTGCTCCTCGAGGTCCTCCGAGCAGTCCATCCGTAGCGGCCCGACGGCGGCCCACGGCCGGCCGTCCGGGTCACCGTGAGTGAGGCGGGCAGAGTACTCCTTGATGGTACCGGCCGTCGTCAGGTGCGCGGTCACTTCGACCCGCCCGTCCTCGCCATCGCGCACGGTGACCTTGTGGTCGCCGTAGCGGGCGCAGTCGGCTCGCGGCTCCGCCAGGCGTCGCGCGGGTCCGAGGACGTCGCGCAGGACGTCCAGCAGCTCGGCGGCGATGCGGTCAACCTTCTCGGCGTAGGTCTCGGTGCTGTTCATGTCACTGTCCTTTTTGTGAGTTGGGTGGTCGGCTACGTACAAGATAAGGCTAGCGCCGCCCTTAGGGGCGGCGCCAGCCCATCTATCCCCACATTTCAGTGATCCCTGTCACTCACATCCCAGACTCAGCCGGGCGATCTGTCGGTCAAGGTACTGCCGGGCCTTGCGCAGGTCCTCCAGGCGCTTCTCCTCGCCGCCCTTGCGGCCCTGTCGCAGCAGGTACTTGCCGCAGTTCCACAGGAGCGGGTCCTGCGGGAAGGCCGCGTCGAGCACGTCCCACGCCTCGACGTTGGCGGCGTCGTTCAGGCCGAGCGCGGCGAGCGACTGCCCGAGCCCGGTGTAGTGGTCGGGAGACTTCACCGGATCACCCTTGGTCTGAATGGCGGAGTCATCGGCCGTCACCTCTCCCAAGGACGGGCTGTAGTCCTCCCAGATGTCTAGGTAATGGCGGCTTGGAATCCCGTACTCGGAGAATCCCTTCTCCCGATACAGCGGCTCCAGGCTCTCCGGGACGTGCAGAGCCATGTCCCCGTAGCCGTAGGGGTTCTGAGTCGGATCGTCCAGGCCGTGCGGGGGCGTTGGCGAGGACCAGTAGAGCCGGCGCGACCCGTCGGGAGTGGTGGGGTTCTTGTCCAGCGCCTCCACGTACTCCTCGGGGAGGGTGAGGTGAACGCTAGGAGTGAGTCCGTCCCGAACCTCCAGCCAGGCGCCCTCTCCGAGGTAGAGCTTGACGTCGGGATCGATGCCCGGAAAGAGCTTCCGGGTGATGACGAAGGACCCGTCCTCCAGGAGGATGGACCCACCTCCCCCGGAGGCGGCCTTCCGGTAGGCGCTGACGAGCGATCCCGTTCTCCGGGCAACGCAATTGAACGAGCCGTATCTGCTCATGGTGTGTCCTCTCGGTCGTGGTGACTGGTCTTGGGGAAGGGGCACGAGTTGCGGCGCTCCTCGCGCTCGCGGATGCGCTCACCGAGCACGAAGATCGGAAGGCCGACTGCGAGGGCCGCGAAGACTGCGGCCAGTGACGCGATCACGCGGCGGCCCCGTCCCGAGCGCTGAGCCACGTCGTCACGGCCTCCAGGGCCGAGGCGCCGAACGTGGCTGGGATCGTCATGCCGGTCGGGTAGACGCCCCAACGGCTCTGACCGCAGCGCTTCAGCTGGGCGACGGCCTGGCCGCCCTCGTAGACGAGGCACGTGCTGGCCGCGTGAAGGTTGTCGGCGTCGAGGGGCTTGATTCGCGCCTGGGGGTGCTGGAAGACGCGGTTCCAGGTGGTCTTGACGGGTGAGGTCTCGGTGCTCATGGTTCCTCGCTAGGTAGTAGGTCGTGCGGGCTTGCCCTAGGCGTATGTCGGCATGCGTCCCAGAGCAAGCCCGCAGAGGTCAGATCAGAGTGATAGGCGTCTCATCCTCCTGGCGGGCGATCTTCGGCGGCTTGCGCTTCCACTCTCCGAGGACGCGGTCCACGGTCTGGCGGGTCATGCCTGAGACCTGGCTTAGAACCGACTTCGACACGCCTCGGGAGTAGGCGGCCAGGACCTCCTGCTGTAGGGCGGCGCGGGCCAGCTTTGCGTCCCGACGGGCCTTGCGGTCGAGTCGGGCGGCCTCCTCGAGAGGATCGTCGGCCGTAGGCGCCGGCTCGAGATCGTCGGTCTGCGAGGTAGGGAGGCGCTGCTCCAGGGCGTGGGCGTGCTCCTGGAAGTCCTCCAAGGCCTTAGCCTGCTGGACGGATAGCGAGAGGAGCTTGCGAAGGTCCTCGACCATGCCGCGCTCGGCATCGATCCCGAAGCCTCCGCGGTAGCCGTCCCCGTTGGCCCACTTCTCCAGCCGCTTGGGCAGGTCTGCAACGTCGTTGATGGATGTCATAGGTGTCTCCTATAGGAACTTGGTGAATTGATACTGGTCGGTAGGCACTACAGCCCACCACAATCTCCGAGGGCGTTGGTAGTTCTCCGCCGTTGTCCTGACCTTCTCCAGAACCTCGCGCATGTCGGTCAGGTCTCTAGTGACCTTAGGCGCCCGACCGTCGTGGAGTATCCAGAGATCGAGGTGGTCGTGAAGCCTCTCCAGACGGATCGAGAGCCCGCCGTCTCGGAGGATGATTGATCTGCGGCCGGCCTCCTTGGGCTGGGCGGAGACCTCTCGATTTAAGCGGAGACCCCTCCAGAACGCAAGCCACGAGAGCTCGACGGAGGCCGAGTAACTTACCTTCAGGTGCCGGGAGACGAAGAGCCCAGTCAGGCCGGGCAGTACGTTCAGCATGCCGCCGCCTCACTCGTTGTCTTCCAGGTACCGGGTAGCCCAGGCCAGTGCCAAGGCGATTACCTGGAGCACCTCAGACTCCAGGTCCGAGTTGTGGCCGGTCTCGGCATCGTTGTCATAGGTCAGGCAGGCCGCGACCTCGCCGATCTCCTCGACAAGTGCGAACAGCCGAGTGGCGTCGGTGTGCCCGTCGCACTCCAGCGTCATGCCGGGGTGCTTCTCGGAGGCCCTCTCGTACTCCTCCAAGGCGAGGGCCAGGACGTCACGGCCAGGCAGCAGGAGCCCCGCGGCGAAGGCCACCTCAGTCAGGTCGATGACGAAAGGGCCTCCCGAGGCCGTAACGATTATCGAGGCGTTGGACATCATTAGGGAGAGGATGTCTGCCTTTGACAGGGGCGGGGTAGGGGTATCTCTCAAGTATCGGTTCCAGACCAGACGCATTCTGCGCCTAGTCCGCTGGACCGGGGATTCTGTAGGCATAGGGTCTCCTTACGTAGTAGGGCGGACGTATGAAATCATACGTCCGCCCCTCGGGAGATGCAAGCCGTCAGAACCTAGGAACCGTCCCCGCCAGTGAGAGACCACTCACAGCGCGCCGGATCGTCCCCCTCGGGACGAACAGAGATGCCTGCCCAGCATCGCGCAGACCGAGCAGGCCCATGCTCAGAGCGTCCACCTGGTCGTCGTGACGTCCCGAGGGGAACGCGCGCATCTCAGAGATGAGCTCACTCACCCACCCGTTGCCCGGGTCTGAGGGGTGCGGGAGGTAGACGTTGCCGGACTCGATCTCCGGCGTGACCGCCCGAGCCCTGACCTCCTTCGAGGATCGAGGCTTGATCGGCTTGATGCCGGCCACCTTCTTGCGCAGCACGTCGATGGCCGCCGTACCGTTGGCCGCGTCCTCCACGAGGCGCTGGTGGACGAACGACCCGCCAGGGGATGCCTTGTCGTCGAGGTCGCCAGCGTTGCACCAGCGCATCATCTTCTCCAACGTCTGCGTGAAGGACCACTGTCCACGCTGCTGCGCGATCAGGAACCGGTCGGGGCCCTGACGACACCAGCGCTGGCCGACGGCGTAGTCCGACGTCGAGGAGCCCTTGAAGGTGAGGTCCCAGGAGTCGAGCCACTGGCCGCGCTCCAGGCGCTCGCGGGGTAGGAGGATGACCGAGTCGTCACCCTCCCTGACCTTGGAGGGGTCAGTCGTCCAGAACCGGAGCCAGCCGAGGTTGAAGATCGAGCCGTCGGCCGGCGTCGGGTGCTGCTGGTAGAGAGCCTCCCACATGTACGAGCCCACAGATCGCTTGAGAGAGTCCCAGCGCTCCAGGGCCTCCTCGCGGGTCTCCTCCACGAGAGGGCTGTAGAGCGGGTCGCCGGGCTCGCGCCCGAGCGGGTCGTCCTCCTCGGCGATGGCCGGGAAGATGACGTTCTCCCACTTGTCGGCGTCGGGGTTCTTGGCCGGGTTCAGCAGGCGTCCGATGAAGTCGTCCTCGTGCCAGCGTGTGGCGATGGCGATGCACAGGAACGGAGGCTCCAGGCGGGTGACGGCGTTGGCCTGCCACCAATCCCAGATGGCCTCACGCTTCGACTCGCTGTGCGCGTCGGCGAAGTCCTTGACCACGTCGTCCATGAGCATCACCTTGAAGCCGAGACCCGTGATCGACTGGCCGGGGGCCGAGCGCGAGACGATGCCTCCGCCGCGCGTCGTCTGCCACTCGCTCACGGCGCCGGCGTCACTGGCGATCTTGATCCCCCACTTCTCTCCGTCCTCCTCTACGAAGCGCCGGACCTGGCGGCCCCACGCCGTGGCGAGCTGCGGCGAGTGGGAGATGAGGCCGATCTTCCAGTCCGGGTGCTGACGCAGGAGCCAGATCGGGAGGTTGATCGAGGTCAGCGTGGACTTGCCCATTCGAGGCGGCATGGAGATTGTCATGTACCGGTTCTCGCCGGCCTCGACGGCGCGCACTGCCTCGGCCAGCCGGTCCGACAGGTACTGGATGTGGGGGCGGCCGGCGTACGCCTCGTCGAGCTGCTGCGCGCTCTCCAGAGGGTCGGCCGCCTGCCGGTAGGTCGGGTCGTGCGGGTAGGGCGCCCCGGCGTGGGGCTTCCCGTCGCACGATGGGCGGTCGCACTTGGGCTGGCGCTCCAGCCACGCCTGCCGCTTGAGGAGCGCCTCCAGCTCCTTCTCTAGCTGGGCGGGGGTCATCCCCCAAGGCTCCAGAGGTTTCTTCACGCGCGGCATAAGCAACTCCTATCGCTGAGGTGGAATCTCATATGGATACAGAATACCGCCACCCATCATCCCAAAGGGTGGCGGTATTCTGCCCCGATATCCCGGGCTCAACTCTACTGCTCGGCGTCGATCACCTCAACCTCGGCCGGGCCTACGTCTATGAGGCCCTGCTCACGCTTGCGGCGCTCGACCTCGGCAACCAGCTGCTCGATCCGTGACGTCGTGGCCGAGGCGGTCATCTCGGCCAGGTTGGAGGAGACCTCGACCTGAATCTTGGCCGAGTCGGCGCCCGCCCCAGCCGCCTCCCGCTCGATGCGTGCAGCGACGTCCATCATCTGGACGATGCCGTTCGCACTCATCCGGGAGATTCGGTCCTCGGTCAGGCTGTCGAGCCACATCTCGGCCTTCTCAAGAGCCTTGCGGCCCAGCGCCCGGTGACGGTCTCCCATGGCGATCCGGTAGCGGACGAGCTCGTTCGCCTCGTTCTCGGCCATGTGCTTGTCCCACGCCTCGACGCGCTCCTTCCACGACCACCGGGCCGAGTAGGAGTTGCCGTTGGGGGCGTCCCGCACCCGGCGGCGCTCCATGTCCCGGTAGGTCTTGAACGAGGCGTAGGCCGCCTCGGTCTCGCCGTCCTGGCGCTTCCAGATCGGGCGGGTGTAGTCCAGCGGGGCCGGCTTCCGCGGCGCCGGCGGCTTCGCGGTAGTCACCGGCCCTCCAACGCTGATCGCCAGTCTTGGGACGGTGCGAGGGACTGGTTCACGAGGGCCCGGGTCAGGTCCTGGGCGAAGGTCTCAGCGAACTCCAGGCTCCAGCCCTGCTCGCTGAGCATGCGCGTACGGATGCCGGCGCAGGCAGCCGTGATGGAGAGGATGGTGTCACTTGCGATCATGAGGGCGTCACCGGCCTCGGCCACTCCGCTGTCAGGCTGCTCCGGGATGTCGTCAATCACCGTGCTTGCTGCGGTACTCATTGAGCAGGTCCCCCTTCTCCTGACGTTTCATCTGATCGACCATGATCCGGTAGATACGGGCCACGGTCTTGGCGTGCCAGCACGACGCCCATCGCGAGTGCTGGCCGTGCTTACAGGTGCACGTGAATCTTGGGTACCCGTGGTCCGACTTCAGGACGACGTGGTGGAACCTCTTCCCGTCGGCCCGCCTAGTCTCCCCAGTGTTCCGGGCCGAGTAGGACCTCACCCACCAGACTCGAGGGTTCGCCTCGTCCTGGTAGACGGCCCCGGTTCTCCACGTCTCGCGGGCCGACTTCAGCTGGGCCGGGGACATGTCCTCCCACTCCAGCTGGCGCACGAAGTCGAACTCGGTAGCGGTAAGCCTAGCCCTCGCCACTGAGATCACCTCCGGCCCCGACGACCGGATACATGCTCGACAGCGTCGATCCGGTCAGCGCCTCGCGCACCGCCCATTCAGCCTCATCGGCGTCCAGGACGGTGCAGGCGGCGCCGCCGGCGGCGCGCACCCTGCGAATCTGGCGGACCTGCTCGACCGAGGTGCGGGCCAGCGCGTGCCTGCGGGACTCGCCGGGCCTCTGGTGCTTGACCTCCAGGAAGATCAGTCGCCCCTCGACGCAGCACAGCACATCAGGTATGCCGGCCTCCATGTAGACCGAGCCGTGCATCTTCCAGGTGACCGACTCAGGCCACACCTGAGCAATGCGGCGCCGGATGGCCTCCACAACACCGCTCTCCTTGCTTGCCATGTCACTCCTTTCTAGGCTACGGGACGGCCCCCGCTCAGGCGGGGGCCGTCATACTCGAGGACTCAGAGGTCCAGGTCGTCGATGTCCAGGTCGTCCACGTCGAGCTCGACGGCGTCCTCGACCGTCGCGTCGAGCTTAGGCTGGGCCGTCTCGGCTGGAGCCTCGGCCGGCTCGTCGATCTCGTCGCCCATCGGGTCGTCCTCGGGCTCGGCCTTGGCCGGCTTGGTAGCGCGCAGGTACTCACGCACCTCGCTCTTCACGCGGCCGTTGTAGGGCTCTCCGTCCTCCACAACGATGTCCACGGGGCGGCCGATCAGGCTGCGAGGGTTGAGGGCGATCTTCTTCTTGGCGATCTTGACACCGAGGGCCTGGAGGAAGGCCGCCGAGCGGAACATCGCCTTCTCCGTCTGCGGGAGGCGGTCGATGATCTGCTGACCGGCGTTCGGTCCCTCGATGATCTCCAGGTAGACGACGAACATCGCGTTGCCGGCCTTGGAGGTCTTCTCCTCGAAGCCGGAGACCTCGGCGTGGTAGGTGCCGGGGGCGACGTGGGCGGTGGAGGTGTCCTTGTAGTTGGTGAAGTCGAAGGTCAGAGCCATGATGATTTCTCCTGTGAGGTTGGGTTACTGGGTGTCAGTTGTCGGACTTGTCCGACTTGGCGGCGGGCTTGCGCTCCGGGACTCCGCCCACTCCGAGGAAGCGGGAGAGCTTCTCCAGAGTCACGGGGTGGTCGCGTCCGAGGACGGACGGGACCTTCCCGCGAAGGTTGTAGGGGATACGAGCCTTGGTCCCGTACTCCGGGTCGGTGCCGAAGCGGACGATGTGCTTCAGCGATGGGCCGTCGTCGTGGCCGGTGTTGTCCAGGTCCTCCTCGACGTCTGCGTAGATGATGTAGTTCGGCGTGGCGCGGATGATCGACTGGGCGCCGCGCTGGACGTCCGGAGAGCGGCGCACACCGCCGTTGATCTCGTCCTCGACCATCTTGACCTGGGCGGTCATGACTACGTGCATCGGCTCCTTGCGGTTGCCGTCGGCCAAGCCGTACCAGAACACGGCTGTGTCGGTCATGATGTCGAGCGCCTGGCCCCACGTGCGCTGATCGGCGGGGGCTGTGCCCTGTTTGATCTCACGCACCGCGGTCTCCGAGAAGCCGGTGAGGTAGCGCATCGTCATCTTCTGAAGGGCGGTGAGGCTGTCAAGGATGACGGCCTTGTAGCCGTGGCCACCCTTGTCCAGGCTCCAAAAGATGTCATCGAGAGCGGTGACGCTCTCGGGGCGCACCACGTCGATGTTCTTGGCGTACGGGGCGTTCTTGAAGGACTGGGTCCCCTTCTCCCCGGGGAGGTCGATGAACAGGGTCTTGCCCATCGTGGCGACCGTAGAGGCGAGACTCGACTTGCCGGCCCCCTGTGCCCCGAGGATCAGCCACCTACCGTAGTCGGCTGCCTCCTCGTTCACGTCAACAATGTTGACGCCGGCGAAACTGGCCATTGAATTTCCTTCCGCTGTTTGTGTGGTGACTTAACTGTAGACGTATGACTGCGGGCATTGCAAGCCTGGAGGCTACCTACCGCTGTGAGACGGGTCACGGTAGCGCAGTCCGTACTCCTCCGGCGCGTACTCCCCGTCCGGGCCGCCGACCATCTGAGCTCGGCAGAGGTCCGCGAACTCGCAGAACTGGCACGCCGCCTTCCCGAAGTTGCGGGGCGCCTCTCCCCGGCGATCGGCCCGGATCCTCGTGCGGGAGATGTCCGAGCAGGTGTCGGCCGCGGCTTGGAGGTGCGAGCGGACCAGGTACGGGCTGACCGGGGTCAGATGGCGGGAGAACCACTGCGATACGGTCTGCGGCGAGGTCAGGCGCTCGATCTCGGCCTCCTCGGCCGTGTAGGTGCCGGCGGCGCTGCCGTCCTTCTTCATCCCCTCGAAGGGGACGCCGTCGGCGCACCACTCCAGGTAGGTCCGCAGGTCATAGTCCTTGACCGATGCGGAGAGCTTGCCGGCCTTCGTGATCTTGGGTGTCTTCGGCGCCTTGGACCGAACTCGGTCGAAGGCGACGGCGCGCGGCGTCGGAACTCCCCACTCGGCGCAGTCGGGGGACAGCCCCCACGCGTAGAGCTGGACCTGGCTGTCCATCATCTCGTCCAGGCTCGTGACCTGCCCGAGGGTGCCGGACGTCTTGCAGTCCCGCACCACGACGATTCCGCGCTTCCGGTCCTGGTAGACCTCATCGGCGTAGCCCCACAGCGTGACTCCGGTACCAGGAATCTCGCGTTCCCAGCGCTGCTCGATGGCGAGGACGGCCTCATTCTCGGACTCCTCAGCCCAGCGCTCGCGCCACTCGGCGTAGACGTGGGAGAGGCGCTGAGGAAGCGGCTGTCCCAGCCACTCCAGCCAGGTCTCCCGGGCAGTCTCTCCCAGGCGGTCCCAGTACTCGACGGCGGCCGCCATCACGTCAGACGGGGAGGCGTCCCACGGGAAGGTCGGGCCGGTGTCCGTGGTCTGAATCTCGTCTGGGTGCGCTTTGAGCGTCCCCTCGGAGACGCCCTTCGCGATCCGGTCTAGGGCTCGCACGGCGTGGAACCACGATCCGAAGTCGAGGGCCGGAGTGACCTCCGACCGGGAACGGCGAAGGCCGTCGAGGTACCGGTACTTCCACGCCTGCGGGCAGCGGCGGTGGAGGGTAAGCGAGGAGTAGGTGGCCTTCTCAGCCGTGATGACGTCCTCCTCGGGACGCTGGGTGGGGCTCATGGTGATCGCTACTTCCTATCGGCGTAGATGTGATTCATAAGGGTCTTCTCTAGGTCTGTGCGGTCCTGGTAGGCCTGGAACACTAGGTCGTCCACGGTGTTCGGTGCAAGCGCGTACCAGAACGTGGTCGAGCTCTTCTGGCCTAGGCGGTTGAGACGGTCGCGGGCCTGCACGATGTCGTCGCGCTGCCAGGGCAACGAGGCGAAGATGGCGTTCCGCGCAGTGACCAGCTCATTCACGGCGACAGACAGCGTCTTGATCTGAGCGACGATGACGAGGCGGGCCGGGTCATCGGACCCGAAGCGCTGTCGCATCGCCAGCCGGTCCCCGGGCTTGGTGGACCCGTCGATCCGCAGGACCGTGGTCCGCTTGTCGGCGATCTCCTCTTCCAGCGCCGCGAGCTCGCGGGTGAAGGTCCCGAAGACGACGATGCGCTTCTCGTCCTCCAGCGTGTCGTGGATGAGGGAGGCGATGGTCTTCGCCTTGGACCGGCCTATCTCTCGGACCTGGCCCTCGTCGTCGGGGAGATGGCCCGCCGTGATCTGGCGCAGGCGTGTCATCCTCACGAGGCGGCTGGCCGCGGTGGCCGCGTCCCCGTCGCCGGCCTCTCTGGAGTCGTCCTCCTCGCGGAACTCGACTTGGAGCTTCGTGCGCATGTCCTCGTAGGCCTTCAGCTCCTTCGGGCTAAGGGCTACGGGGAGAACCGTATCTACGGCGTCCGGCAGGTCCAGGCACTCCTCCTTGATGGCTACCGATGAGCGCTCGCCCATAATCTCCTCAAGGCGGTCCAGGTTCTTGAAGCCGACGACCTCGTGCCCCATGTACCCACCCATCTCGGCGTAGTCCTCCTTGAAGTGCTTGAACGTCGCCACCCGGCGCTCTCCGTTAGGCTGCACCCGGCCGAACGCCTTCGGGTCGAGGAATCGCCACTGGCCGTAGACGTCGAGCGGGCTGTGCGGGATGACGGTCCCGGTCAGGCCGATCCGGCGCTCAACCCGTGAGCCGATCCGTCCCGCCAAGCGAGATGCATTGGAGGAGACCGACTTGATCTTGTGCATCTCGTCGATCACGGCGAGGTCGGGGTCGAAGTCGGTGACGGCGCTGAGCACTACGTCCGCCATCGTCTTGGAGCCGACCTGACGGCGCTGGGAGAGCGTGTCCAGGTTGATCGCCTCGATCACGAGGCGGGGCTTGGAGTCCCCGAGCACGTCGGGGCCGGCCTTGGCCGCCATCTTCCGGTCTAGATCGACGCCATCTCGCCGGGCGGCGAGTGCCCAGGCCCGGGTCGCGTGGACGGCGCGAACGCCGTCTCCGGCGCCGCGGCCTTTGCCGCCGGTCGGCTTGGCTACCGCCTTCCCTCCGCGGGAGCGGAGGGCCTCGACCCGCTGCATGACCGAGCCGCCAAGAGCCTCGGCCCACACGTTGACCTGAGGGCTGACCCACTTCGGAGCCTGGAGCGCCCACTGGTCAACGGCGGCGAGTGGACCGATCACGAGGACCCGGGCCTCTCGGCGGGGCGACGCCAGGGCCAGGAGCGAGCAGTAGTCGAGCGTGACCGCAGTCTTCCCCGTACCCGGCTCCATGAGGAGGGCACCGACTCCGTTGCAGGCGATGAGCTTGGCCAGGCCGCGCTTCTGGTGCGCGAAGCGCGGGGGACCCCCGAACTCGAACCTGGTCACTCAGATCGCCTCCCGCAGCACTGCGGCGATGTTCACGGGGCGCCACTCCAAGATGAGGTCGTAGTTCTCAATCAGCATCAAGCTCTTGTCGATACCCCGGTCCTCCGCCTCGACCGGCGCGTAGTAGCAGTCGCCGTCACTGCCGTACCTGCGGGAGAACAGCCCGTGCACCTCGTCCTTCTCGAAGAGCCCGTCCCGGCCCGTGACGGCCCTGCGGATCGCCTTGTCCACGTAGATCAGGTCCTTGTCAGGCCACTCGGTCGGGATGAGGTCGCCGTCTCGAAACTGCAGCGGGGCGCCCTCCAGGACGGTCAGGTACGTCTTGGCGTCGTCAACTGGGATCGTGACCTCCTCGGTGTCGTAGCGCACGCTGCCGGCCTTCTCGGCGTACAGGACCTCGCTCTCCATCGTGGTCCCGTTCCCGAGGACCTTCCACCAGCAGTCGCCGTGGTAGATGATCGCGTCGGCGACGATGTCGCTGCCGCGCCTCAGGAAGATGTGCCCGCTCAGGTCGATCAGCCGGGCGTCATCCGCGTACTTGTCGTCACTCATTGATTATTCTCCAGGTGCTGGGCCGCGGCCTTCTCGGCCTCGGCGAGAATGTGTGCCTGCCGCTGCTCCTCTGGGATGCGCAGCAGGTCCTTACGTCGGTCGTGGATGTCAGTCAGGTAGCGGAGGTACTCGCCGACGAGCTCGGCCTTGGTCCTCTCACGACCGACGCGGCGGGTAGGTACGTACGCGATGGGCTTCTTACCCTTGACGGCCAGGATGTCGCCGTCCCTGATGTCCCCGGTCGGGGACTCCTTGACGCGGCGCATGATCTCCTCCGCGCTCACGATTCCTTTACGGCTCACTTCGCCCTCCTCCTATAGGTCTTGATGATGGCTGCGATAACTCTCAGGATCACGGTCACAGGGCAGCGTCCTCCGGGATCGAGACGAGGGCGCCCTCGCGGATCGAGATGGCGAGGACCCGCCCGTCGCGAATTCCGGCCTTGATCGACTTGACGCCGTAGCGGACGATCTGGGAGAACTCGAAGAGCATCCAGGCTCCCCACACGATGTCGAGGAGGCCGTCGGCCGAGGTCAGGGTGTGCAGGATCATTACGAAGATCGTGGCGCCGAGCGCCCGGTAGGCGTGGTTCAGGGCGCGATTGGCGTAGACGGCGTTGGGGGAGGTCAGGGAGTAGGTTCCGGGCTTGGGGCTCATGATTCTTCCTTATGGGTGGTGCTGATTGATAGGTGTCAGTGATGGGCAGGTATCGGTCTCAGGCGGCTGAGCCGCAGTCGCAGTACTGCTCGGGCTTCTCGCAAGAGGGGCAGTACCGGTCGCCAGTCCACGGGTCCTCCAGGACCCCGGTCAGGCTGTACTCCCGGTAGGCGCGGGCGAGGGCCTTCTCGTCGGCCACGTACATCTCGTTGCGGTACGCCTCCCACTGTGCCCAGCGCTTGCGCTGTGCCCTCATCGATCCTTTGCGTGCCATTTCAGTCCTCCGTTCCGCCGTAGCGGTCGTTCCTTTGATGGCTAAAGCCTACGCATCGCGTATGTCAGGATGCAAGCCCCGGTAAAGGTCTACCCCAGTGACTTGAGTCACTGGGGTAGTTTCCCTCGATATTGCGCCGATCTACCGGCTATCAGCCTCGGCGGTGTGCCCGTATGGCGGAGACGGTTCGGAGCTCCCCATCGACATAGACATTTGCCGACGTCTGCCAAAGACGCCATCCTCGATCTGACAGCATGGCGAACGCGTCTAAGGTCTCCTCGAACCCCTTTAGCCCGAACGACACTATGACTGCGTCCTCTACGTCGTACTGACGCAGCAGAGTCTCGACCGCCTTCCAGTCATTCAGGCCCCGCACGCGGTATCCGTAGTCGAAGAGTGGGCGATTCCAGCCCATCTCCCGAGCCCTCTCGAACGCCTCCTCAGGCGTCAGGAGGGGAAGCTCGTTGAAGTCCCGCATCTCAGCCCTCACCTCCGTTCTCGTCATTGCTATCGTCCAGGTCCCGCTCTACGGGGCCATCTTCGCCGACAGCGATCAATGTGTACCGATGCCCCCCGCGCTCTCCGGCGGACATGACCCAGCCCCGCGAGATCAGGCGGTCTAAGGCCTCCTTGGTGCGCTTCCTGGGAAGGTCCAAGTCCACGATGGCAAACAGGTCCCTCGAACTCAGCTCGACGCCGACCTCGCCGCGGAACGCTCCGAGGACAGTGTCCTCGTCGTCCTGCCGCTGGGCCAGCTTCTCCATCGCCTTGGACATGTCGGTGAAATCGAGTTCCACGCGGCGCTCGACGTCGTTGACGTCCTCGCCGTCAGCGTTCAGGACACCGCCCCCTCCCGAAGGGGTGCGGCGCGGAGGAGTGATGACGAGGGACGATCGGCCCTCGGTGCGGCTGTCGAGCGTGACCACGCCGGCCACCTGCGCCTTTCCGCGGCCCCCGGTCTTCTGGGAGTGCGCACGGACCTGGCCGGGTCGGTCCTTGAGCACGACCAGCTCCATCTCGCCGACGTCGCCGGGCATGGGTTGCTTGATCGGCCACACCTGGAGCAGAGTGCCCTGCACCATGGCGACTTTGTGCTGCGAGCCGATCGGCATGGAGCCCTTCTCGGCGCTCTTGGCCTGGTGGTCGATGATGATGACGGTCGAGCGGCCGTTGCGCGTGAGTCGCTTGAGCCACGACGTGATGACGTCGGTGCTCACGGCGTCGTTCGCGTCCAGGCCGTGCAGGCCGTAGAGCGCAGTCATACCGTCGGCCACGATGATGTCCGGGTCGAGGGACTGGAGAGCCATGTCGAACTGGTCCTGAGCGAACTCGCCGGACTTGGTCGGCTGGTCCTTGCCCCATTTGTTGCGCTGCATGTCGGCCAGAGGCCCCTCGGGGCGGATGTATGAGAACTGCGCGCGCAGGTCATCGTCCACGGCGCCGAGCAGGCGCAGGCGGTTGAGGGTCTGGACCGGCTCGTCCTCGAAGTCGAGGTAGAGCGCACGGCCGCCGGCCTCGATCTCCTGGAGGCAGATCGCCATGGCGATCCACGACTTCGCCGACTCCGATGACCCGAACAGCATGTTCACTCGGCCCCGGTACATGAGGCAGGCTCCATCCACGCGCCGGCAGACCTCCGGGTCCGGGACAGTCAGCTTCCCCGTCAGGTAGGGCTCAAGGTCCACCGGGCTCCAGGACGAAGGTCGCGCGTCCAGGGGGTCGCGGTTCTCGTCCTCCTCGATCTCCTCAACGGAGAGCTCGTCGGACACGCTGGCATCCTCGCCGGGGCCCTCCCCTACGGCCGGTCCCAGTTCTCCGAGAGACCGGGGCTCCGAGGAGTCCCCAGCCTCGACGAAGGCGGGCTCCGGGGCGGAGTCATCAAGCTCGATCTTCAGGCCGTCCCACTGGCGCGCCCACGGCGGCTGCCAGCCCGGAACGTCGCCGGCCACGTCCGGCACGAAGCCGGCCACGGCCTCTGCGTCGCGCACCAGGCGCTCGACGATCTGCACGCTCTCCTCCCCGATGTACTCGGCCAGGCGGGTGAAGCCGGTAGCCTCCCCGCCCTCACGCAGGCGGCGCTTGGTGGTGTAGATCGCCTCGCGCTCGCGCTGCTCGGCGCCGTCCTCGTCGTGAGTGGCTTGGGCCAGGGTGCGGATAACGAGCCCGGCGTTGCGCTCCCAGAACGGGTGCACGGTCTGTGAGTCACCGTAACGGAGGAGGCCGCCAGCGAGGGCGACGTAGGCGTCGTGGCGCTGGCCGGGGCCTGGCCAGGCGTCCAGTAGGACGGCGCACAGGCCGAGGAGGATGACCTGGGCGAGGAGCTCGGTCCCGTCAACGAGGGCTGGGCCCTCATCGCCTCCCCACGGCTCGCCCTCCCACTCGTAGGTCTCGGCCGTAGCAGGGTGAATCGAGGGCGGCACGAGAGTTTGGGCGCCGTTACCGCGAATCTCGACCGACACGCCGGATCCACGGCCGGAGGCGTCAGGGATGCGCAGGCGCCGCGTCGCCGGCAGGGTGCCCGGCTTGGCGCGGTACCAGTAGTGTGACTTGCGCGACGTCTCGCGCCCGTGGATTGCCGCCGTGTACGGCAGGAGGTACGACTTCAGGCGCTGCGCGGCCGGATGGTCGAGATCGACGTCGATGAGGTCTCCCGACGCCTCGCCGAGGAGGACCCCGAGGTTCGTGGAGCCCCCGGCCGTGTACTCCTCGAAGGCGGCCCGAACCTGGGCCTCGCCCTCGCCGGTGTCGGTCGTCGGGTCCGGCCAGCGGAGCCTCGTCCAGCCGGCCATGGTCGGCCCCTTGGAGTGGCGGGGGATGGGCAGGGGCGTCAGACCCCTGCGGTATGCGTCGAGGGCCGCCTCTACGACGGCCGCGTTGTGCTTCTCAGTGGTGCTCATGGGTCCTGGGTTGCTGGTGGGGTGGATAGATGCCCTGAAACCGGTGGCCGGTAGTCAGCCGGTCACCGGTTCGAGGGGTTGTCTGGATTGGTGAAGGTGGTCCGATGCGGCGTCACCTTGATTCCCGAAGGGTGCGGTGCGAGATCGAGCTCGCGGTTCCCGTACGCCTCCATGAGGCGCGCTAGGACGATCCTGGGCTGCAGGCCCTGGCGCTGTGCCCTACGGACGACGCGCTCCCAGGTAGCCTCCCTCATCGTGAAGCTGACCGACTTGCGAGGGCTGGAAGGGTCACCCGGCTTCCTGCCGAAGTCGATAGATGTGGGGGCATCCAACGGTGCGAACCGCTGGTCGAGGTCTGGGCGGTCGTCCACGTACGGAACGAGCTTGTCCTTGCTGGGGCGGGGCATGTCATCTCCTTTGTCGGGTGTATGCCCCGCATACACTACCCGAAGGATGGTGGAACCTCAAGCGGTTCCCGGGCCGTGACTTCGGCTGGCGTTGCTGCGTCCCGCAGCGGGTAAGTCCTTATGACGAAGGCTCATGGGACGTTGACGAGACGTCCAGGCGGATCGTGTGTCTCAGTTTCCCGCGTACGTCGCCGGCCGGCCCGTCACAGACCGAACCAGTCCCGAAGGGGCGGTTCCCATCGCACGGGGGACTTCCCAGGCCGATGTTCTCCTTCAATCTCGCCAGTGACGATAGCGATCTCGAAGGGGGCCGGTCGGCGGGGACCTTCCCGAGGAAGCGTTTCAGCGAGGCGCCATGAGGGCCGCTTCTCCTCGCGTTCCGGGACCTGTCGATGACATCTCGGGCCGCGTTTCCGGGTGTCCTTCAGCCCCCTCCCCGACACACTGTCCTGTGCGCGCTTTGGCGGAGCCTCCGGGCCTTCAACCCGCGGTCCTACACCCTCACCGACTCCGGAGACTCGTTTGGCGGCCCACCCCTAACTACGAGCCGGGGGCGATGGGGAACACTCAAGGCCTTTCCCGATGCCGATGAAGATGATTGATGTGATCCAGTTATCCGGGCCGTGCGAGCCTTGTAGCGATGGTCGGCTTGGCTTAGGACCGCGGGCGTAGTTCCCGCTGCCGTCCCGTCCGCCCAGGCCATCGCGTACTCGCAAAGCCTCCCAGCTGACTGGGTATCTCATCGCCTCGAGTTAGTTCCCCAGGTCGGGCCGGGAGCCCGCCGCTGGATTGCGTCGGCCGGTCCGGAGAGTTTCGCTCTCTCGGCGTTGATGGGTCTATTGAACACCTTCCGAGGGCCTGGTGCAAATCGGGCGCGGCATTTCCTGGGGTGAGTGTCGTCACATTACCGGGCGGCGGCGGCGCGGCCCCTCCCGGAACGAAGGTGCTCGGCCGACGGAGGAATTACCAGGACGCGTTCTAAGCCATTCTGAGCGCCTTTAGGGGCCGGACCCTCTCAGGAGTGCGGGGGAGGGGTAAAAGCCCGTCAGAATCGCTTACACGGCCTCTTAGCGGCATGTGAGGGCCTGTCCCCAGCACGAAGGTGCGGGCACTCGGCGGATCGCCACCGGAGCCCTCGGTCGCCGAGAGGCCCGAGGGGCGGGCGTGTTGACCGAGCGCAGCGAAGCGGAGCGAGCCTCAACACGGCGACCCGAGGAAAGCCTCTCCGCCTGGAGCCAAGAACCTGCGAGGACGCGTGGGCGACCGGCGCCCCAGCGCCGCAGCGCCCTTCACGCGGACACCGCAGGGGCGAAGGCTCCCCGGCGCTTGCGACGGCCCTGGTTCGAACCGGGGTTCAAAGACCCGAGCCCGAAGCGGAGCGCAGCGGAGCGGGGGCTCGGGTCGGGACCGGCAACGGGTGCGGAACCGGCATCGGCAACGGATGTGACCTGGCTCATATATACACATATATTCCACTACCCACACAACACGAGCGTCCTTCCCCCGGACTACGTCCGGGGAAGGACGCGAGTGTGTGTGGGCGCGCGCGGGCGCGCGGGGTATCAAAATCCGGTGGCCGTTGCAAGCGCAAAACGGTGAGGTTGTTCACGGAATAGGGATTTAAAGTTAGACATTCATCACACCCATATCTGGGAATAGTATGCAGGCATACGGACTAATCCAAGCAATGGGGCCCGACACGCGGAAGTTGCAGCGCGACACGCCCGAGTCAAGGGGAACGTGTAACTTAGCATACACATTTTGACATAAGCATTATTTACCCTCCCAACCGTGCTTAAGACGCCGTGACCGCCCTCACTTTCTCACTATGCGGACAACTGTCTCAGCATGTGTCACTACCCCTTAGATGTGATTCAGGGCACGCAAAAAGCCCCCAGCCTGGATGGCTGGGGGCCTTCGGTAGGGGTCTCAGACGTCCTCGGGAGCCTTCTTGCGAGGGGTCGTCCTATTGCGGGCGGGGCGGCGCTTGCCGGTCTTAGTCATCGTGCCTGGGAAGGTCGGGTCGATGCGCCGGGCGCGCCTTAGCCAGGAGTCCACGGTGTAGATGCTTCGGCCCAGCTCGCTGGCGATGTCGGTACGGGTCTTGCCCTCCTCGACCATCGCTCTCAGGGTCTCGACCGGGGCACCGTGGTACAGGTTGCCCCCTCGAGCCGGCTTCTCAGCCCTCTCAAGCACGTTTGCGGCGATTTCACAGAGGGTCCTGTGGGGAACACTGTCGGGGAACCTAACGCCCTCGTCAGGGCGGCACAGGAGGTTCACGACGTGGTAGCGGCCGCCGGAGTCCGGCTTCTCGGTGATCTCGACGAAGTACTCGATCTCGTTCTTGGGGTCCCTGATCTGGACGGCGGGGCGGCCCTGGATCGTGGCCTTGCGGGCTGGGTAGGTGCGAAGTGAGTTGCGCATGGTTTCTCCTGAGTGATTGGTGTGGTGTAGGCCTCTGATGGCGATGGGAATACGCACTTTCTTCAGTGTTTCCAACGTATTCCCGGTTTTGATGATTTGAGACGCATGTCTCAGTGGTGTGGGATAGGTATCAAACCTGCGGGAGCGGGTCGTCCTCGTCGTGCAGGTCGTGCACGCCCCAGCGGGTGCCCGCCGAGGGGCCCGCCACGATCGGGACGTCCATCTGGCAGTCGAGCGGGCGCAGGAAGGTGTTCACGTCCTCCATGCGGCGCTTGCACTCGACCAGAATCTCCTGCCAGCGGTCCTCCGGGACCTCGATGCAGATTTCGTCGTGGACGGTGGCAACGACGTGCGCGCCCTCGACCTTGGGGAGCGGATAGCCCGGCAGGGTGCCCATGATCGACGCGGCCGCCATCTGCATGAGGTCTGAGCCAAAGCCCTGCACGGGCGAGTTCAGCGCGTTGCGCTCGGCGTGGGAGGACTTGAACGAGCTCTTCGAGTACAGGTCGCTAAGCCACTGCGTACGGCCGATAGGGGACGTCACGTAGCCGCGCTCGTAGGCCCGGCGCTTGGAGCGCTCGTGCCACTGCCGCATCCCGTCCCACATCTCGAAGAACGCGCTGTGGACCGCCTGAGCCTCCGCCAAAGTGAGAGAAACGTCATAGGCGGTGGCGGCGTAGGACTGGAAGCCGCCAGGGCTCATGCCGTAGAGGAGGCCGAAGTTGCCGGCCTTGGCGCGTTTCCGCTCCAGGCTGGTCACGTCCTCCGGCGCCTTGCCGGCGATCTTCGCGGCGAGGAGCCTGTGAAGATCGTCACCTCGCTGGAAGGCCTCGATCATCGGGGCCGATCGGGAGACGAATGCCGCCACGCGCAGCTCGACCTGGCTGTAGTCGAGATCAAGCAGGACGTGCCCCGGGCGCGGGATGAAGGCCGGCTTTAGTGAGCTAGCGCACTGCTGAAGATTAGGTGACGAGCAACTCAATCTGCCAGTTTTAACAAACCCCACGTTGTAGGTGGCGTGGATCACGTTGTTAGGGTCGCGCAGCTCCAGCCACGAGCGCAGGAACTCCAGAGTCTTAGTAGCGTCGCGGTGGCGCAGCAGAGCGTCGGCGGCGGGGCTGCCCTGGCGCTGCTGGGCGATTAGGACCGCCTTGTTCCACTGAGCGTTGCCGGAGTCCGTGCGTGCCGTCACACGGAGGTCGCCGGCCTCGATGGCCTGGTCCACGAAGCCCTGAAACCACTTCGACGTCGCGGCTGTGGTGACGCCGTCCTTCGCGGGCGCCGGTGCGGGGGCGGTCCCGTACAGGCCGAGAATGTCCTCGCAGGCCTTGAGGCGCAGGGCGTCCATCTCCTCGATCTTGGCGTGGACCCAGTCCACATCGAGCAGGAAGCCCCGCTGCTCCACCTTTGTGAGAGTCTTCACAGTAGGCATGGCGACGTAGGTGGCGACCTTGCCCAGGCGGGCCATCTGGATGTCGTCGGAGTCGAAGGGCTCCTCGTCCCCCGTGAGGAACATCTGGTCGCGGTGCTCCTCCTCGATCTTCCAGGTGTAGTAGGTGTCACGTGCCGCGTACTCGCCGAGCTGGATCAGGTCCACGCGCTCGGCGGCGCCGGGGGTTCCTAGGTCGAAGTCGTCCCACTCCTCGATCCCGAAGTCGCGCGCGGCGCGAATCTTGAGGCGGGTGCGGGCCTCCGTGTCCACCAGCTGAGACGATACGGTCGTGTCCCACTCGATCCGGTCGGAGAGGTCCACGCCGGTTTGCGCGAATACCCAGCGCGCATCGAACTTGATGTTCGCGTTGACGAACGGCTTGCCGCTGCGGTTGATCTCGCGGCCGATGATCGCCATGGCCTTCCGCCACGCGCCCAGTAGCGGGGAGGCCGGGTGGGAGAGGGGGACGAGGTAGGTCATCGGCTGCTCGCCGTCGAAGGTGCGCCAGTTGTAGGCCCCGGCCGCGGCGCGCTCGGCGTTCGGGAGGGTGAGGGAGGCCAGGACGATCCGTGCCGGGTAGCCGCCGTTGGTGTCGCCGCCTGCCTCCGCGTACTCGTCCAGGCCGGTCGTCTCCAGGTCCATGACGACCTTCTGGGAGGCGTGGATGGCCCTGACGAGGGCCTTCAGGTCCTCCTTGCCCCAGACCCAGGTGATCGGGCCGCAGGGCGTGTGTGAGCCCTGGGCGGCCTTCCTGGCCCGGCTCACGACCTTCTCCAGGTCCATGATGCTCATGACTGCTCCTATCTGGGACGGCGTTCGCCGTCGCCGGGTGATGGGCCCAGCCTACATTTTGTGAGTTGCCGGGGGAAGTGTTCACAACTTTCATTAGAGTGATCTAGGCAACAGAAAACCCCCGGGTAGTCATCCCGAGGGTTTCTGGCGGCTCCTTTGCCGGCGAGCCGACTCTCCAAAGGTGACGATGAGGGTCAGAGCTCGCGCAGGAGAGAGACTAGCACGTCCTGAAGGTTGCCGACCTTGTAGGCGTACTCGACCCCGCTACGTCGCGAGTAGACCTCTATAGTCCACAGAGGCCAGTGGTCACGCCGCTCGTCCGACTCGGTGAGAGTCAGCACGAGGTCGTTGCCGCTCTCCGCTACGACCTTGGCGGCTCCGCCCTGCTCGACGGTGTGCACGTAGCGCATGTAGGGACGCAGGGCGTTGGCCCAGGCCTGGGCGGATACCCGGCGCTCGGTGAGCGGGCTGAAGTTGCCGGGGAAGGCGAGGCGATTGGTAGAGAGGGATGTCATTAGATTCTCCTATCAGTTCTCATCCGCCGCGGAGTCTGCGCCCCCGCGAATTACTTTGGCGTCATCCCTAACCTGGAGGCGCGGGTTCGCGCCGACGGACCCCTCGGCCGGGAGGTAGACCTTAGAGTCTCCCCAGGCCCCAACGCCCACGTCGTCGGAGGAGACGTACACCGAGGCATCCATCTGGACGACCACATCGGAGTGGTCGTAGGCGTAGACGGTGGAGGAGTCGTAAGCGTCCACGGCGCCGCCCTCGGTGGCGTGGACGACTGCCGACCCCTCAGCGATGACGGTCGTCCCATCCTCCCCGGAGACCCAGACCGGGGCCGGCCCGTAGGCCACGACGTAGAGGTTCGCCAGGGAGTCGTCTACCGAGATCGGCTCGCCGGCGGTCCCTCGAAGGTAGAAGGCCGAGTTGTAGTGGGTGAGGTCGTATCCTTCCCGCTCAGCCTCGTCCAGGGCCTTACGGATGTCTCCTGTGGAGTTGATCGTGTACTCGTACTGGTTCTTCATGGCGGTTCCTATCATCTGGGAGGCCGTATCTCGGCCTACATCGACTGTACCTAGGTAGTGAGGCGAGGGCAATACCCTCACAAGCTTGAATGCGTGATCCGCGTTACTCAGGTTTCAATACGGCTTCCGATTTGTGGAAAAGGCTGGGGATGGGGATAGACTGTTCTCAGCATTCCCAGCAATCCTCACGATTGGAGACCCATGAGCCCCCTGGACGAGGCGATCATCGCCAACGACGCGCTACCCGAGCGCGAACGCAAGACGAATCAGGACCTGGCCGACGAGTTCAACACCTCCGAGGCGTCCGTTCGCCGGCACCGGCGCGCGCTGCAGCGCCGAGGCCGTGACGAGCTCGAGCGCGACGCGTTCTTCGACCTGCCTGTAGGCGCCATCACGAAGCGCGGCAAGACCGTCCGCCTCGCCGACGGCAGCTACGAGAAGATCGAGTACCGCCCCGGCGCCGTAGAGATGGAGGAGGCCAAGCGCCTGGCGTGGGAGGACCTGGAGCCGGTCTTCCGGGAGCCGCTCCTGTCGAAGCCTGCCCCGATCGTCAAAGACGACGATGACACTCTCGTGGTCTGCCTCGCGGACTTCCAGGTCGGAAAAACTGGAAGTGGTGGAGACACCGAGGACACGGTGCGTCTCGTCCGTAGAGCCATCCGCGACATCGCGGACGACATTCGCTTCAGGGACCCGTACAAGCGCATCATCATCGCCGACGTCGGAGACAGCACCGAAGGCTTCTGGAACGTCGCCGCCCAGGCCCAGACCAACGACCTCTCCCTCACGGACCAGATTCGCACCGTACAGCGCCTCTACGCCGAGGCCGTCCAGCTCCTCACCCCCCTCTGTGAGTCCCTCTACTACGTAGCCGTCCCCTCCAACCACTGCGCCGTCCGCACCGGGCCCGGCAAGAACAGCCGCGCCAACGCCCCCGATGACGACTTCGGCATCATGATCTCCAAGAACATCGAGGACATCATCGACGGCCGGCCTGGCTACGAGCACGTCACCTTCCACCGGCCTGAGAAGTGGGAGGAGGCCGTCACCGTGGATGCCGCGGATGGCACCCGTATTGGCTTCACTCACGGCCACCTGGCGGGCTCGCAGTCGAAGGTGCCTGGATGGTTCAGGGACCTGGCGTTCGGGCGCAGGAGCGGCCTCTACGACGCCAGAATCCTGGTTCACGGGCACTGGCACAACTTCGCCGTCAGTCAGGCGGGGGATGCGCGCTGGATCATCTCCTGCCCCTCCGCAGACCGCGGCTCGGACTGGTGGACGAACCTGTCGGGTGACTCCACCCGGCCAGCAATCCTCACCTTCGAGGCTCAGGGCGGTAACGCCGCCGCCTGGACGCTCTACTCCTGAGCATAGAACAAGGCCCCCGCTTGTACCAAGCCGGTTACAAGCGGGGGCCTTGTATTGCCTCAGGAGACCTTGCGGATCACCAGGTCATGCACCGTCAGCGACGGGATCGGCGCCTCCAGCCAGACGCCCCACGTGTCACCGACATTCGGGTCAACCACCTTCGGCTCAATGTCGAGCTCGAGCACCCGGTGCTCGCCCTTACGGACCTCCAGGAGGGTGATCTCCGCACCCGAGTCGGCCTGCGCGGGGTGGCCATCCTCCTGGAAGCGGCGCACCGTGTACAGGTTCACCTGCCCAGTCTCCTCACCGAAGTTCCCTCCGGGGAATGAGTACCGGAGGGTCAGGTGCCACTTCCCGGACGAGGGGCGCAGCTGCTCCAGGCCAGTGGAGAGAATCTGGTGCTGGAAGTCCAGTCGCACCCCATCCCCGGTCTCGGCGGCGTTGATTTTCGGCCACTCACTGATCGGAGGGAATAGGTCCAGGTTGGTCGAGATGGGCGTGGCCGGGCGGACGATGATCGTCCCGAGCGGAGTGTCCGCGGGGACCGTCTGCCCCTTGTCGAGGCGGATCACCGGCGCGAACCGGACCATGTTGCGGGCCAGCTGCTGCGTCAGCTCCTCGGCGTGCTCGGCGATGCGCTTCGTGGCCTCACCGTCAGCCTTCGTCTGCTCCGCCGCAGACCGGGTAGCGCGGATGCTGTCACCCATGGCCGACACCTGCGACTTGGCCGCATATGCCTCATCGGCAGCCGCCTTCGTGAGCGCAGCGTCGGCCACGGCGCGGGCGGACCGGATCGAGTCGCCCATGGCGGCGACCTGCGTGCGGGGCGCGTAGATCGAATCCGCTACCTCGCGGGTGACGTACTTCGTTAGGTCCGGCGCCGCGGCGCCGTCGTTGACCTTCACGCCACCACCGGTGACGTTGATGGTCACCGCACAGCCCCTGCAGGGCTCCGTCTTATCGTCAGACACGTCTCTCCTCAGTTCACGAATTCGATGGTTGCGGGCACCTCTCGGGCGCCGTCCCATACGGTGACGGACGGCCCCGAGGGGGAGGGCGTCTCGTAGACCTTCAGCGAGGAGATAGACACCTCGCCGGAGTCGGCCGAGACGCCGAGCGACGGGAGCCACCGCGGAGACGGATTGGCCGGCAGCGCAACCTCAGCCGTGACCGTCTTCCCCTGAGCAGCGTCTAGCGCCAGGCTGGACAGGTTGAAGGGTCCGCCGATTTTCTTTTGAACGTGGGAGAACCAGTTCACGCGCAGGTCCACCTTGGACTCCCGATCGGCGCTGTAGGTGATCTCGAACGTGAACTTGCGCCCCAATACGGGCACCGCCGACAGGTCGTAGGGAGTCGTTGAGGCCCCGGGGGGCAGCGACACGGCATCTCCCTGTCGCTGCCCCCGGCTGCGCCACCACTCGCCGAGAGTGGGGAGCATGGATTCCGTCATCAGTTCTCCCGTCAGGCCTTGACCGCGGCCAGAGCCTCAGCCGTGGGTACGGCCCAGCCGACGATTCTCGCGTTGGCGGCCTTGGCGAGAGCCCGCGCAGACTCCTGCTCGTCCTTGCTGGACACCAGGGCCCAAACGCCATCGGTGAAGACCTTGGCGGCCGCCCCCCAGCCGGGAGCCCCGGCAGTGGGGCCGAGGATTCCGATGGTGGAGTTCTTGACATCCGTGACCTGCCAGTCGGCGGGGCCGTCCGTGTTGTCCGACACCGTCTTAAGGCCGGGAGCCTCGGTGAGGAGCTTCGTCCGCAGAGTGTTCTCACCGCGACCAAGGATGGCCTCATAGGTCTTGCCAGCGCGGGTGAGGAGGTACTTGGCGATCCGCTCAGAGGAGTTCTTGGTCCACTGGGCGGAGTGATCGTCCTTGCCGTCGCGGAGGTTCGGCATGACCGTAATGCCAGCCGCCTCCAGTGCGTCGAGAGACGCCTTCATGGAGGCCGCGTCAACTCCACGGGACTTGATGCCCAAAAGGCCGCCGTCGGAGAAATTGTACTTTTGACCGTCGGTACCAATGTAGCTGGTCTTGATTGCCACAGCGGCGTCCACGTTGTTGGGTGAGATCGTCTCATCGGTGCGGACGATTGGCAGGGCCACACGGTCGGGGCGGAGGGCCGCGACGGCCTTGATCTCGTCCAGCGTGTAGGCCGTGCGATCAGCATTTCCCCACCCGTTCTGGAGCCAGGCCATGACCGGCAGGCCATCGCCTGCCTGAGCCGGGGGCGGGGCGGGGAGTGCCGACTGGGCAGGGATGACCGCGCCCTGAGCCGTGATCCACGAAGCCAGGGACGCCAAGGCGTCCGTGATGTGCTTCGCGGCGGCCGCTCCAAAGGCAACAGAACCGATCTTCGTCGGGTGCGTGTCGTCCGCCATCAGGAGAGTGTCGCGAGTGCCATCGCCGCGCTTCGTCCCCTCATTTCCGGTACCGGACAGGACGTCAGACACCTGAACCGCAGGAGCCCCGGCTGTCAGGGGAGTCTCGCCGGCGGCGGGGGCCCACGCCCGGGTAACCCGATAGGCGGCACCGTTGTAGACCACGATGTCTCCTGTGGCGCTAACTCGACCGTCACGCCACGGCACGGCCCGCTTGTCGGCCACGCCGAGCCAGTCCACGAAGGCGATACCGTTGGCGAGGCCGCCGGAGGCCTCCACGCCCGCCTTGTGGGCCTTGACGTTGATGTGGGAGGGGCTGGACAGGAGGCGCGACACGGACGACGGCTCAGCACCGATCATGATGATCGGAACCTGCGGAAGCTTAGCCCGCACCTTCGTCACGAAGGTCTTCACGGCCTCCGTGATCTTTGAGCCGTCCGGGTTTCCGTTCTCGATGACCTTGTCAGAGTTCAGGGACCCGATGGTCACGATGAGGTTCGGGGCGGCGGCGCAGACGGCATTGACTCGCGAGTCCACCTCGAAGGAGAGGTTACCCTCCTTCGAATGTGCGAAACCGGAACCGTCAACAGACGACACCACGGGGATGCCGCCGATGAGGCGGGAGATGGCCGCTGGGAGGTTGAATCCCGCCCCCATCGTGGCCTCTGTGGACCAGGAATCCCCGAAGTAGCCGACAGTGGCGACAGGCTGTCCGGGCCTCAGGGGGAGGGCGGAGAGAGGGGAGCCAGAAGAGGGCGGGGCGGGGGAAGCCCCTCCCCCGGCTAGTAGCCTCACCTGCATCAGCTCGGCCTTCGTGGCGTATGAGCCCGCGGCATCGGCCCTCTTCAGGTAGTCCCCCAGCTCGGACTTGGTCGCAGAGGAATCGATTCGAGCACTCAGAGCCGCGTCGGCCTGCTGAACCTCTACCTTGGAGGCCAGCCCAGAGAGATCGGGCACCTGACCCGGCCCGCCTCCCAGCTGCGCCTGAGCCAGCTCAGTTTTGGTGGCGTAGGTGGAGGCAGCGGCCGTCGCCGGAAGCGCGGCAGCGGCTGTTGCCTGAACTGCCTCAAGACGGGCCCCCAGGGCAGCATCGACCTGAGTGACTTCCGACTTGGAAGCCAGGCCCGAACCTTCGACCTTAGTCAGGAATCGTTGGTCCGCTCCCTCGCGACTGTACCAAGTTAGATCGGCCATATCCGGTCACCTCCAGGTGATTGATCCATCGCCAAGGTCTATGACCTCGGCACTACTGATAGGCTCAAGGATACCCGGAGTGCTCGAGTCGCGGACGCCACGGCCCTCGGGGCCCACGATTCCGGCCGCCACCGTTCGCCAGGTTAGGCCCCCGCCCCCGAGATCGGTGACCTCTCCTGGGTTGGAGGCCTCCAGAACATAGGGGCCATCCACGTTCCGGACCCCGCGACTTCCGGGGGTCAGCAGACCCTCCTCGCCGGGCTGGGGCTG
>ERZ772948.340-NODE-340-length-30494-cov-47.083544_pt1 | contig 30494 bp, 9 predicted proteins | sample MGYA00511945_ERZ772948 | MGnify/ENA primary metagenome ERZ772948 (study PRJEB29015, sample SAMEA2737927) | human oral metagenome | biome: human oral; feature: human-associated habitat; material: dental | place: China | collected 2141 ... | reverse complement strand
TTTGAGCACCAGAAGTAGTAGCATCTTTGTCTGCCGTGATTTGCCATGTTTGTTCGCCTACTGCTTTTAATTGTTCTTCAGTAGCTGCACGGCCTTTTGTTGCAAAGTCTGCAGAATTTACAGTTGTGTTAGACAAACCAGTGATGTCGTTTGTTGTACCACCGGTTACTGTTACAGTACCAGTTTTAATTGTGCCTGCAGCACCATTCATAGTTACCGCATTAGTACCACCTGTAGTGAATGTGTTGTTTACACCATCTACAACAGAGGCGCCAATTGTAGCCTTACCAGCTGTACCATCAAGAGTGATTTTGTTACCACCAACACCTGTTGTAATGTTGTCTTTTGTAATAACTGTACTGTTACCAGCATTATCTTTGACCGTTACAGAACTAGATGTTGTTGTTGTAGTATTTGTACCATCTGTAATCGTATTTGATGTAGCATTGGATGTATTTACATTACCAGTACCATCATCAATTACATTGTTATCTACAGTAGATTTATTAGACTTAGCACCATCTTTAATCACTTGACCATCTGCTGTAGTTTCTGTGGACTTAGTACCATCTGCTACAGTGTTGCCACCTGCAGTAGATGTATTCGTTTGAGTACCTGCAGTTTGTGTAATAGAATCACCAGTAATAACAGTTTTGTTAGTACCTGTACCATTGAACGTAGCAGATTCCAAATCTTTAAGTGCCTTATTCAAGGAGTACGCTACAGTTTTACCATTTTGATCAACGATTAAGTTATTACCAGCTTGGAACTGAACTTCTTCACCGCTTGCTACCTTAGTGGATGTAGCACCATTAGATTCACCAGTAGAACCAGTAACCTTACCAGTGTTGACCTTCCAACCAGCACCAACTGCATCTGAAACCTTTTGTAATTGATCTTCTGTTGCGGCACGGCCAGAAACAGCTTGTGTTACACCTGGAGTCCAATCTTTATTCGCAAGGCCCATTACATGGTTATTTGTACCATCTACAGTAACACCGCCAATATTAGCAGTCTTACCTGTGATTGTACCTGTTGCACCATTTAATGTTACAGGACTTGCACCACCAGTAGTAAATGTATTATTTACGCCATCAATAATGGAAGAACCAATAGTCGCTTTACCAGCAGTGATTGTACTTGTATTAGTACCATCAGTAATTGTATTGGATGTAGCATTGGATGTATTTACATTACCAGTACCATCATCGATAACATTACTACTTACAGTAGATTTATTGGACTTAGCACCGTCTTTAATCACTTGACCATCTGCTGTAGTTTCTGTGGACTTAGTACCATCTGCTACAGTATTACCTGCTGCTGTAGATGTATTTGTTTGTGTACCTGCAGTTTGCGTAATGGAATCACCAGTAATAACAGTTGTATTCGTACCTGTACCAAGGAATGTAGCAGAATTCATCTTCACAAGATCTTTGTTAAGAGTGAATGTAAAGTCTCGTTCATTTTGATTTACTGTCATGTTTTCGCCAGCAATCAATTGAACTTTGTCGTCTTTACCAACCTTAGCATCTTTCTTAGTACCTGTTTGAGCACCAGAAGTAGTAGCATCTTTGTCTGCAGTGATTTGCCATGTTTGTTCGCCTACAGCTTTTAATTGTTCTTCAGTAGCTGCACGGCCTTTTGTTGCAAAGTCTGCACTAGTTACAGTTGTGTTAGACAAGCCAGTGATGTCGTTTGTTGTACCACCAGTTACTGTTACTGTACCAGTCTTAATTGTGCCGGCTGCACCATCTAACTTAACAGCATTAGCGCCACCTGTAGTGAATGTATTGTTTACACCATCAACAATGGAGGAACCAATAGTTGCCTTACCTGCTGTACCATCAAGAGTGATTTTGTTAGCACCTACACCAGTTGTAACATTATCTTTTGTAATAACTGTGCTGTTACCAGCGTTATCTTTGACAGTTACAGAGCTAGATGTTGTTGCTGTAGTATTTGTACCATCTGTAATCGTATTACCATCCACAGTGGATTTATTAGACTTAGTACCATCTACAATTGTATTTTCATCAACAGTAGATGTATTTGTCTTAGTACCATCTTTAATCACTTGACCAGCAGCTGTAGTTTCTGTGGACTTAGTACCATTTGCTACAGTATTACCAGATGCTGTAGCAGTATTAGTCTTATTACCATCAGTTTGAACGATGCTATCGCCTTTGATAACAGTTGTTTTACCGCCTGTTGCTTCAAAGGTTGCGGAATTCATCTTCACAAGATCTTTGTTAAGGGTGAATGTAAAGTCTCGTTCATTTTGATTTACTGTCATGTTTTCGCCAGCAATCAATTGAACTTTGTCGTCTTTACCAACCTTAGCATCTTTCTTAGTACCTGTTTGAGCACCAGAAGTAGTAGCATCTTTGTCTGCAGTGATTTGCCATGTTTGTTCGCCTACAGCTTTTAATTGTTCTTCAGTAGCTGCACGGCCTTTTGTTGCAAAATCTGCACTAGTTACAGTTGTGTTAGACAAGCCAGTGATGTCGTTGGTTGTACCACCAGTTACTGTTACAGTACCAGTTTTGATTGTACCGGCTACACCATCTAACTTAACAGCATTAGCACCACCAGTTGTGAATGTGTTGTTTACACCATCAACTACAGAGGCGCCAACTGTAGCCTTACCAGCTGTACCATCAAGAGTGATTTTGTTAGCACCTACACCAGTTGTAACATTATCTTTTGTAATAACTGTGCTGTTACCAGCGTTATCTTTAACCGTTACAGAGCTAGATGTTGTTGCTGTAGTATTTGTACCATCTGTAATAGTATTACCATCCACAGTGGATTTATTAGACTTAGTACCATCTACAATTGTATTTTCATCAACAGTAGATGTATTAGTCTTAACACCATCTTTAATCACTTGACCAGCTGCTGTGGTTTCTGTGGACTTAGTACCATCAGCTACAGTGTTGCCACCTGCAGTAGATGTATTCGTTTGCGTACCTGCAGTTTGCGTAATGGAATCACCAGTAATAACAGTTGTATTCGTACCTGTCCCAAGGAATGTGGCAGAATTCATCTTCACAAGATCTGTATTCAAGGAGTATGTAAAGTTTTTACCTGCTTGGTCTACAGTTAGGTTTTCACCAGCAATCAAGGACACCTTATCGTCCTTACCAACCTTAGCATTTTCTTTTATGCCAGTTTGAGCACCAGAAGTGCCAGCTTTCTTATCCGCTGTGATTTCCCAAGTTTGGCTACCTGCAGCATCTGCAACAGCTTTCAATTGGTCTTCTGTTGCAGCTTGTCCAGTAGTAGCAGTACCATTCCAAGTTGTATTAGATAAGCCGCCAATAGTATTAGCCGTACCGTTAACAGTAACACCGCCGATATTAGCAGTTGTACCTGTAATCGTACCAGTCGCACCATTCAAGGTTACTGCTTTAGCACCACCAGTAGTGAATGTGTTATTTACACCGTCAACAACAGAGGAACCGATGGTCGCCTTACCTGCAGTACCATCGATAGTTACCGCATTAGCACCAGTACCAAGTGTCACTTTATCGTTGAGTTTTACGTCATAGATAGTATGACCATCAGCAGCCGTAGTAGATGTAAGAGTTACATTACCTGTTGTTGCATTAGCTGCTTCTCCTGTGTTAGCAGTGATTTCAGTTTTAGATGCTTTTTTAGCTGCATTGATAGCGTCAGCTACGTTTTTAGCTGTTGCTACGCCATCAATGGTAGGAGCAGTAATTGTGCCATCTGTACCAGCAGTGATAGATGCTGTATTTACATCGTATTTTACAACGCCATTATCATCGATAGATGCAGTTGTTAACGTACCATTCTTGAAGTTTAAGCCATCGGCTAAGGAAACTTGTTTTGGTGTACCATCATTTGCTTTGTAGGACAAGTTAGTCTTATTCGCAATCTTAGTACCATCGATAGTTACCTTGTAATCCTTAGTTGTACCATCCGCACTAGTTGTCGGTGTTACAGTCAATGGATTATTGGCATCTGTTGTATCTGTGCTTACTGTTACAGCAGCGACAGCCGATTTTTTAACCTCTGCTTCAGATACTTTCACAGTCAAATTCTTGCCATTCGCATCAGTAGATACATATTTACCATCACCAACGATGCCAAATGTATCATCTTTCAGATTGACTACACCAGGGGATGTATTTGTGTTACCAGAGAATTTCAAGTTAACTGCATCAGTAGTCGTTTTTGCTGTTTCAGCTACGGCTTTCAATTGATCTTCCGTCGCTGCACGGCCAGTTGTAGCTGTACCATTCCAAGTTGTATTGGCCAAGCCAGTTACATGATTATTATCACCATCGATAGTCACGCCACCAATAGCTGCATTTTTAGCAGTAATTTTACCAGTTGCGCCATCAAGTTTAATGGTTTCAGTTGTACCAGTACCAATGGATACGCTAGTCAAACCAGCAAGATTCTTATTCAATGAATAAGTAAATTTACGTTCATCTTGATTAATTGTAAGGTTATCCCCTGCAACCAATTCGACAGTTTCATCCTTGCCAACAGTAGCATTTTTCTTAGTACCTGTTTGTGCACCAGTTGTACCTGCTTTATCTGCCGTAATATTCCAAGTTTGGCTAGACGCAGCATCTGCTACTTTTTGTAATTGATCTTCTGTTGCAGCACGGCCTGTTACGGCTTTTGTTACACCAGGAGTCCAATCTTTATTAGTCAAACCAGTTACAGTGCCAGTTGCACCATCTACCTTAATGGAGTTTGTACCTCCAGTAGTAATTGTGCCAGTTGCACCATCAACAGTTGTTACACCTGCAGTTACTTTTGCAGCTGTACCATCTACTGTAACAGCGTTAGCGCCAGAACCAAGTGTCACTTTATCATTGAGTTTTACATCATAGATAGTATGACCATCTGCAGCTGTAGTAGATGTTAATGTCACATTACCTGTCGTTGCATTAGCTGCTTCACCAGTATTAGCAGTGATTTCTGTTTTAGATGCTTTTTTAGCTGCATTAATAGCATCAGTTACATTTTTAGCTGTAGCCACACCATCTGTAGTTGGGCCTGTAATTGTACCATCTATACCTGCAGTGATAGATGCAGTATTTACATCGTATTTCACAACGCCTTTATTATCGATGGATGCAGTCGTTAAAGTACCATTTGTGAAGTCTAAGCCATCTGCTAAGGATACTTGTTTAGCAGTACCACCATTTGCCTTATAGGACAAGTTAGTCTTATTCGCAATCTTAGTACCATCAATCGTTACTTTGTAATCCTTAGTTGTACCATCTGGACTCGTTGTAGGTGTTACAGTTAATGGATTATTAGCATCCGTTGTATCTGTGCTTACTGTTACAGCCGCTACAGCAGATTTTTTAACCTCTGCTTCAGAGACTGTAAGATTTACATTTTTACCGTTTACGTCAGTAGAGATGTATTTACCATCACCTTTAATACCAAATGTATCATCCTTGAGATTTACAGAACCAGTGTTAGTTGCTACATCACCTGTGAACTTCAATGTCGTAGCACCAGTTGCTGCTTTCAATTGGTCTTCTGTTGCAGCACGTCCAGATACGGCTGTACCATTCCATGTTGTATTAGATAAGCCGCCAATAGTATTAGCCGTACCGTTAACAGTAACGCCACCAATAGTAGCCGTTTTACCTGTAATAGCACCGGTTGTACCATCGATAGTTACCGCATTAGCACCAGTACCAAGTGTCACCTTATCATTGAGTTTTACATCATAGATAGTATGACCATCAGCAGCTGTAGTAGATGTTAATGCCACATTACCTGTTGTTGCATTAGCTGCTTCACCTGTATTAGCAGTGATTTCAGTTTTAGATGCTTTTTTAGCTGCATTGATAGCGTCAGCTACATTTTTAGCAGTTGCTACACCATCAGTAGTTGGCCCTGTAATTGTACCATCGGTACCAGCCGTGATAGTTGCCGCATTAACAGCAACTTTCACCCCTGCTGCCGTAGCAGAAGTACTCACAAGTTTACCATCACCAGTTACGGCAAAGGATACATCACCGTCTTTAAGGTATTTATTACCTGTGGAGCCAGTATCACCAGTAAGGCCAATGCCCTTCGTAGTAGCATTAACCGTATTAGCATCCAAGCCAACCGTAATCGTTTGATTATTAACAGTCGCCGTTACGCCATTAGCACCAGCCACATTCAATTTTTGGTTTTTAAGATCTACAGTGCCATTGTTTGTGCCATCAGTAATATTGAGATTTTGAGACAAATTAGCCACTGCATTTTGAACATCGCCGATATTCGCTGCATTCGTCAATGTAGTGCCGCCACTAGCAACATTAGTAATAACCTTACCACCAGCATTGATACCATCTGTTTTATCAATAGATACGCCACCAACGGTTACTTTATCTGTTGTAACACCAGTGCCTGTAATAGCAGTTGTACCATTTGTTAAACCAGCCGTATTGATAACCGTATTACCTGCCGTGAATGACGTGCCTGTGAAAGTAGTCCCTGTGAAAGCTTTACCCGTTACAGAACCATCAGTGCCATCCAAGGTAATTTTATTCGCACCAGAACCAACAGTTACTTTGTTATTAGCTGTTACAGAATCAACAGTAATATCTTTCTTAGTAGCAACAGTAATCTTCTTTTTATCTGTACCATCTTGTGTAATCTCGATGTTATCACCATTAACAAGATCTACTGTATCGCCGCCTTTAACAGCCGTTTTATCGGTTGTGCTGGAATTCGTTGTAATATTCCAAGCTGCACCTGCTTTTGCTGCATCAGCCGCTTTGTTGATAGCATCAGCTACATTTTGCGCAGTTGCCAAGCCATCATTACCAGTTACGGACGCTTCACCTGTCGTAGCATTACTGTTAATCGTAGCACGCTTTGTGGAAATCTCAACTGTATTACCATTCATATTAGTAGATACAAAGTCACCTGTTGCGCCTTTCACATTAAATGCCACATCAGCAGTGCTCAAGGATTGGCTGGACGCAGTGCCAGTATCTGCACCAAGAGTAATGTTTCTAGCAATCGCAGCTGTATTTGTCGCAATATTTGCCGTATTAGTATTAATTTGAGTCTTAGTTGCTGTATTAAGATCAAAGGATACTTTGCCATCATTATCAACTGTAGCAACAGTGGAGCCACCATCTACAAAATCAAGACCTTTAGATAAAGATACCTTTTTCGCATTAGCATCAGCAGCACTATTAGCACGGTATGTTAAATCTGTTTTAGCAGCGAGTTTTGTTGTATCGATACCAATTGCATAATCTTTAGAATTAGTATTCGCTGTTGGAGTTACAGTAATCGGATTATCCGCTTGCGCATCCTTACTTACCGTTACAGCAGAAACAGCTAAATCTTTCACTTTAGCCGCATCAACAGCAACTTTCACACCTGCTGCCGTAGCAGAAGTGCTCACAAGGTTACCATCACCAGTCACCGCAAAGGATACATCACCGTCTTTAAGATATTTATTACCAGTGGAGCCAGTATCGCCAGTAAGGCCAATGCCCTTCGTCGTAGCATTAACAGTATTCGCGTCCAAACCAACTGTAATCGTTTGTTTATTTACAGTCGCTGTTACACCATTAGCACCAGCCACGTTAAGTTTTTGGTTTTTAAGGTCCACAGTGCCATTGTTTGTGCCATCAGTAATATTAAGGTTTTGAGACAAGTTAGCAACAGCTTGTTTTACATCGCCAATGTTGGCTGCATTGGAATCATCGGTAGTATTATTATTTACCGTACCGCTGGCTACATTAGAAATAACCTTACCACCAGCGTTAATACCAGCTGTTTTATCAATAGATAAACCACCAACAGTTACTTTATCTGTTGTAACGCCTGTACCTGTAATGGCAGTTGTACCATTTGTTAAACCAGACGTATTAATAACAGTATTACCTGCAGTTACGGAATCAACAGTTATATTCTTAGCGGTTCCGATGGTGAAAGTCTTACCAGTTTGGCTGATTTCAATGTTATCGCCATTGTTAAAGGTAATAGTATCGCCACCTTTTACCTCTTCCTCAGCATGAGCATTCGCTTTCACCTTGAAAGAAGAAGCCGCCTTAGCAGCATCCTTAATAGCTTGTTCATTAACCGTCAAGGTTACATCATTGCCAGATGCAGCCGTAGAGATAAACTTGTTATCCCCTTTAATATTAAAAGATACATTACCATCTTTTAAGGACTTAGCAGTCGTAGATGTGCCTTTATCATCCGCTAACGCAATCGTATGAGCGATATTGGTTGTATTCGTAGCAATATCTTGTGTATTTTTTGTAATCTTATTTCCTAATACAGTATTTGTATTGTTAATGGCACTCGCCACATCACCCGCATCAACTACGCCAGCAGTGCCTGTCGCAGTGCCATCCGCATTAGCAGTTAATGTGCCTTTTGCTACGTCAATAGTAATCGTTTGACCATTTACAGTGGCCTTCGCGGCACCCGTTCCTGTAATAGTTAATTTTTGAGTTTTAAGAGCTATGGAGCTATCTTTTGTACCATCAGAAATGTTAAGTTTTTGGTCACCAACAGTATCTTTTAACTGTTTAACATTAACCGCATCTGTATCATCTGTACCAGTTGCTACATCTTTAATTTTTTGATTCGCTGCACTAATACCTTCTAAACCAAACTGTGCTGTATTGGCACCTGTTGAATCACCAAAGGCAATTCCTTTCGCATTATATTCGGACACATTAGAACCATCAGTAAGTGTCACGCCAGAAGTAGTAACATCAGCGTTAGTACCACTCCCATTATCTAATGAAATAGTCCCCATACCGATTTGAGTTAAATCAGCAATTCCATTATTAATCCTAATACCAGAAGTATCAATAGAGGTTCCTGCGCCAGTATTATCTTTAAAATCAGCATGATCTGCTGTTATACCACCATTACTACCATCTAATTTAATGGTTTCACCTTTATTATTGCCAATCGATACAGAGGATAAATTAGTAAGGTTCTTATTTAGCTTCACAGAGATATCTTTATTATTACGATCAACTGTAATATTAGTATCGCCAGTGAAATCGACGGTATCACCTTTGCCTACAGTTGCAGTAGTGGCTTCACCATTAGCAGATAATTTCCATTCATAAGCACTCTTAGTAACAGCATTATTAATAGCGTTTGCCACATTTTTAGCAGTTGCTAAACCATCAGCACCTGTTACGGAAGCAGCACCAGTATTGGCATCACTATTGATAGTTGCACGCTTTGTAGAAACTTTTACAGCACTACCATCCATTGCAGTGGAGATATAGTCACCAGTGGCACCACTCACCGCAAAGGATACATTACCATTACTTAAAGACTGGCTAGAACCTGTACCACTATCCGCATTAAGTGTAATAGTACGACCTACTGCTGTAGCAGATTTATTAATAGAATCCTTTGTAGCTTGATTTAAATCAAAAGATACCTTGCCATCAGAATCTACAGATGACACCGTATTTGTGCCATTAACAAAGTTAAGACCTTTAGCTAAAGATACAGTTTTTGCTGTAGCACCATTGGCTGTATAGGCTAAATTCGTTTTAGCTACAAGTTTTGTAGTATCGATGCCAATTGCATAATCTTTAGAGTTAGTACCTGCTATTGGAGTTACAGTAATAGGATTATCAGGAATATTAGTAGCTTTACTTACGATTACTGCTTCTACAGCTAAATCTTTTACTTTTGTGGAATCAACAGATACTTGAACTCCTGTTGTAGTAGAACTAGTCTTAACAAGATTACCATCACCGGTTACATTAAAGATGGCATCGCCGTCTTTAAGATATTTTTTTGTGGCAAATCCACTATCACCTTTGATACCAATACCATTAGTAGTCGCATTATAAGTATTCGTATCAAGACTAACGGTCACAGTTTGTCCATTTACGTAAGTTCTAACACCATTTGAACCGGACACTTTAAGATTTTGTTGGTCTAGTTTTACAGTGCCGTTATTGGCTCCATCTGTCAGGTTAAGCGTTGCACCTGATACATAACGCTTAACGTCTCCAATATTAGCCGCATTACTATCTGTACTACCACCAGTAGCCACATCAGTAATGGTTTGATTACCTGCACTAATTCCACTTGTACCAAATGAAACTGTACGTGAACCAGTACTACTTGTTAAACCAGTAGTGTTAATTGTCGTACTGCCCGCTGTGAAAGCTTTCCCTGTTACACTTCCTGTTGTACCATTAATAGAAACCGCGTTGGTTCCACTACCGAATGCTGCCTGTGCATTAGTTCCATTTAAACTAATGGCATTATTACCAGAACCAGCCGTAATAGTTGCAGAGGTCCCATCTAATTTAATTGCATTAGCGCCAATACCAGCCGTCATTGCACCTGTTGTACCATCTAGCACAAGCTGTTTAGCTGCTGTACCTACAGTTATCTTATTGTTAGCTTTCACAGAGTCTACAGTAATATCTTTATTTAATTTGGTAGTAATCTTCTTACCTGCACGTTCAACAGTAATATTAGAAGAATCACCATTGAAGTCTACCTTATTACTTTTTGCTACACTTTCACCAGCATCACCATTAGCAGATACCGTCCATGTATATGCATTTTTAGAAATGGCATCATTAATAGACTGCGCTACATTTTTTGCATCAGCCATACCTTTATTGGCTGATGCCACTCCATTAGCATTAACACTAATATCCTGTGTTTTACCAGCAATGGTAATACCATTTGTATTTGCTGTTGTTGTAATGTAGGTAGTATCCCCTTTAATAGCCAATGTACCATTAGCAAGGTTCACATCATTATTGCCACTATTACCACTGAAAGCAAGGTTTACGCTCTTTAATTGAGCGACATTGACTGCATCTGTATTGTTTGTACCAGCTGCTACACCAGTAATTTGACGAGTTACACTACTACTATCACCAACGGATACTGCTGCATTTGTACTGGTAAGTACATTACCAGCTAATCCACCATACTTATTAGTACGACCATCATTTGGATTGTATCCTTTAACACCTTTATCAACAGTGGCCTTAGAGCCGGAGCCTATTGCAACGCCATCTTTTACCTGAGCAATTGCACCTGTTCCAAGAGCTGTAGCATTTTCTGCTGTTGCAGAGGCAGCAGATCCTAATGCAGTCGCATTTTTAGCTATAGCAGATGCCTGATGACCAAATGCACTCGCCTCAGTTGCATCAGTTGTAGCTCCAAAACCAACTGCAGTTTGGAAATCAGTACTATCCTTGGTCACTGTTGCTGCACCAATAGCAGTAGTACCTACACCAGCTGCCTTAGCACCTTGGAAATTACCATAGTTATTACCACCACCAAGAGCAACTGCAAAATCACCATTGGCAATAGTATTACGACCTATTGCAAGACTAGGTGCAGCACCAGTTGTTGTCTTAGCATTACTATTTTCACCAATGGCAATAGTAGAAAAACCTAATGCATTAGCCCTCTTACCAATTGCAATAGAAGAGGCAGCGCCACCTTGTGCACCATTACCAATAGCCACTACATCATTAATCGCAGACTTGTCTGTACTATTAATAATAGTAGCACTTTGGCCTAGTAAAACGGATCCACTAGTGTATACATCACCTGAGCCAGCACTTTTACCAATACTAACATTGTTGCTACCTGTTAATTTACGTCCCGCATCTCTACCAATACCAACATTTTCTGTTCCATTAGATTGAAACCCTGCGGCCCAACCAATTCCTATTGATTTAGAATTATTTTGAGCTCCATAATTTGATTGATAACCAATAGAAACTACAGATTCGGCATTAGCTTGAGAACCATTTCCTAAAGAAACACCATTATCACCGGATGATTGAGCACCTGGACCAATTGCAACAGCATCATTTCCTGTAGCACCATCATTATTTTTATTGCCAACAGCTGATGATTTTACAGAAAAATAGTTGATAGGTTTAATTTGACTAGCCACAGCAAACAGTTGAGACCCATTAATTGCATCAGTACTTGTAGCAGATACTTCCCCTGCCGCTACGTTTTTAATTTGACGTTCTTTACCAGCTGCGCCAACAGAAACCTGCATGTTAGGGTCTGAAGTAGCACCCGCAAAATTATATGCAATACCATTAACCGTAGTTGAAGTTTGTTTTGTAGCTGTTGTTGCAGTTGTAGAGCCACTACCTAACGCAACTGCGCCCTTCAAAGTTGATTGTGCATTTGTACCAATAGCTACTGCATCCTCAGCACTAGCCTTTGTATTTTTACCAATAGCCAAAGCACCTTTTGCTGAAGCAGTAGTTCTATCAGCAGATGTATCATTATCTTGTGCACCTATTGCCAACCCGCCTTTTGATGCATAAGCATGATGTCCTATCGCTGTGGATGTATCGTCAGCAACCACCTTACGCCCCATTGCAACAGAGTAACCACCATTTGCAGAGGCTCCATTACCCATAGCTAAAGAGGTCGATCCTTTAGTAATTGTTTGTCGACCTATTGAGACTGAATATGTTCCTTTAGCAGTAGAATCTTGACCAATTACGACTGCACTAGCATATTTATTGCCAGTGTCTTCTAATACGCGTTGACCAAGTGCTACACCACCAGTTGCAGCAACAGAAGTCTGTCCAATAGCAACACCACCATTTGCAGCATTAGCATAATAGCCAAGAGCTACTGCATTATCACCTTCTGCAGTAGTGGCAGTATTAATATTCCGATTAAGACGATTAATATCACCACCATCAGCATTAAGCTCCTCTGCAAAACCAGCTGTGCCAGTCCCCCCTGCACCACCTCCAATAGCTACGGAATTACTACCTAATGCTTGTGCATTTACACCTAAAGCAGTCGTTCTAACAGCACTAGCTATTGCATTACTACCTATAGCCGTAGCATCTTGCTCAGATGCTTGAGATTTAAAGCCATATGCGGCTGACTGCTTACCAGTTGCATGAGCTTCACTACCTACAGCCGTTGCATTTATATTCAATGCTTGGCCATCATAACCAATAGCAATAGCCTTTTCTCCAGTGGCTTTAGGATAATTAGCTGTAGCTGTGTAATCTCCAGAAACATTCCCACTACCTAACGCAATAGAGTAGTTACCAGATGCATCTGCACTAACCCCCATTGCCATAGAGCCTACTGCTCTAGCTCGAGTTGCAACACCGATAGATACACTAGAATAGTTATTACTAATAGCATTAGCCTTATCATTATTTGCTTCAACACCAATAGCAATAGTATTATTAGCTTTCGCCTTAGCATTAAAACCTATACCTACAGCGTTTACTTTGCTCTCTGCATTCCAGCCAACAGCAACGCCACCACGACCATCGGCAATTGCACTAGAACCAATAGCAGTAGCACTTTCACCAGTAGCATTACCACCACTAGCCGCAAAAGTATTATTACCATTTGCATTTGTTGATCCAGTGCCACCTAAAGCTACGGAATTATCACCTTTAGCTGTAGCCCAACCAAGACCAACCGCACCAGCGCCATTAACCTCTGCACCACCAATAGCAACAGAAGAACTACCTGATGCTTGGCTATGTGCACCTATAGCAACAGTCGCTACGTTACCATTCGCTATTGTAGTATTATCATTCATATTAGGTCCTACAACTAAACCTTGTGTAGGATTGAATCCTACACCATTAGAGTTCCAGCCTGTTCTAGCCCCACTACCATTTATAGCTTGACTGTCCTGTACGCCATTTACCATCGCCAACGCCGCAAATATCCCGGCCACTACAATTTTCTTTTTACCTGTTTTGTTCTTCGCAATTTCAGATACTACAACGTAGCACTGTTTTGACTTAGACCAAATTACTTTAAAAATCTTGTTCATTTGTTTTCCTTTTACTAACTATCTCTCAAAACCATATCTTATATAAATCAATTTCTAGTATTTGTATTTCGTTACGCCTCAAAATATACTCATTATATTTTAAAGCTCATTTCATAATTTTATCATATTTTATCTATATCAAACAATGAAATTTGATGCGTTATACGAATATTTAATTGCAAATCAAATATTTTCAAAAATCAAAAGGATATTGATTTAATCTATTTCTTTTATATTTATCTATGTATATTTTTATCTTTTTGGATAAATATTTATGAATGATTATGCAACATAATTGTTAACAGACTTCCAACAAAATATTTCTATCTATTTTCAATATGCGTATTTTTTATCTCGTATTTACCAATTGATGTAATATTTTATTTTTAAAGTGTATTTTCTAATTTATTTTATATTTAAGATAATATTTTAATAAGAGAGATAATTCTAAACGCAAAAAAGCCACCACTCATTACGAGTGGCGGCTTTCACCATATACATATTCATACATGAAGATATACAAATATATAAATTGTGTATGCACCTAAAATTATGCTTTGGAAGCAAGTAATTGATCAACAGCTGCTTTCAATGCATCGATTTCAGATTGTTGTTTATCAAGCTTAGCCTTGTACGCTTCATTTTCAGAACGCAATTGAGTCATTTCATCTTGCATTACATAAATAGAGCTAATAGGACCCGCTTTATAGCGATCAGGAATATTTTTCTTTTCAGCACTAATGCCAAATTTGTGTGTTACGCCCGCATTAATCATGTTATGATTACCACCAACAGACACCCCTACGTTAAACATAGTATTGTCATTTGTATAGTGTGCAATACCTAATGCTGCTGCACTTTCACCACGATAGTTACCTACGCCAGCCATGATTTGTGTTGGAGCCAATGGATCGTATTGAATTGGTTTCAACGCCGCCATCGCAGCCGCATGAGCACCTACACGTTGCGTTTCGGTAGCGACCTTGCTAATTTCTTGACGAAGTTGCGTTGTATTACCCGAGTTATTTTGGGTCATTTGATTAATCGCATCGGCCACATTATCTGCAGTTGCGAGATCATTACCACTAGACGTAGCATGTCCATTTGCAACGGAAATAGTCGATGTTTTAGCATCGTATTTCACTACGCCACTAGCTGCTACAGTTGCTTTTGTATGATCACCATCAGTGAAATTAAATCCGCTTGCCAGACTCGTTGTTTGACCATTCAAACCATTCGCAGCATAGGCAATTTTAACATTATTCGTATTCAATGATAATCCGATACCTGCACTTGTAGCATTAGTCGTAATCATAGTATCGCCAGTAACTTTGAAAGTACCATTTTGTAGATTCATAGTTTGTTGGCTACTGTTATCACCATCAAATTTAAATGTTGCAGAGGATGCGGCACTACTAATTGCTTGTTGTAATTGACCTTCTGTAGCTGCGCGATCTGGTGTGGTTGTAGAACCAGTCCATGTTGTATTGGATAGACCGGTAATGGTATTTGTTGTACCACCTGTAATTGTTACATTACCAGCTTTCACAGTATTACCTTGAACAGTGTCACCTTTCACAGTACCTGCTGCAGTCACATTACCAGATGTAGTTACATTTTTAGCTGTTACATCGCCAGTAGCAGTGATATCCTTAGCAGTCACCGTGCCAGTATTGCCGTCTAATTTAACCTCATTAGCGCCTGTACCAGCTGTTACCGTTGTGAAAGCAACATTGTCTTTTGTCTTATAGGTAATATCCTTGCCAGTACGAGATACTTCCATATTGGATCCAGCTTTAAAGTTGACAGTGTCACCACCGGAAATCGTTTCTGTACCGGTCGTACCATCTGCAGCAAGCTTCCATGCAGATTGAGATACTGCTTTTGCAGTCGCCGCATTAATTGCAGCAGCTACATTTTTCGCAGTTGCAAGACCATCATTACCAGTTACGGAAGCTTGGCCTGTTGTGGCATTGCTATCGATGGTTGCACGTTTTGTAGAAATCTCCACAGTACTACCATTCATATTGGTAGAGATGTAATCCCCACTTGCACCTTTTACCGCAAAGGATACATTACCATCTTTTAAGGATTGACTAGATGTAGTGCCACTATCAGCAGCAAGAGAAATATTTCTATTCGTTGCTGTGCTAGCATTATTAATCTTATCTTTTGTAACTGTATCTAGACCTACAGTAATAGTTTTACCACTCACTGCAGTAGTAACACCATCTGCACCTACAACCTTCAATGTATCATTCTTCAAATTGATAGAGTCATTATTAGTGCCATCTGTGATGTTAAGTACTTGAGAACCTGTCGCTTTAGTAACAGCATTAGTAACGGTTGTATTAACGATGTTGGCTACATCATTTGTTGTCGCTACACCATTAGTAGTGGATTTAGCTGTACCATCTGTATTACTACCAAATGTACCTTGTTTGATAGACACAGTTACCGTATCAGTAGCAGCAGACGTAGTAATAAAGTTGCCATCACCTGCTACTTTAAAGGATAAACCACCATTTTTATTGAGTGCTTGTCCTGTTGTAGACGTACTATTATCACCTGTTAATGTGAAAGTATTCGCCCCTAGAGTATTAACCGCTGTAGAAGAGTTAGTAACTGCTTTGTTAATTGCGGTATTAACAGCATTTTTTACATCATCTGTTGTAGCTACACCTGCTGTGTTTGTGATATTACCATTGCCATCAGTAGACAAAGAACCTTGTGTTACATTGAACTTCACAACACCACCAGCTGCTACTTCTGCAGTTGTTAATGTACCATTAGTAAAGTTAAATCCATCTTTTAAGGATACAGTTTGACCAGGAGTAGCAGTATTTGCTGTGTAGCTGATACTTGTATTCTTAGTCAAATTAGTAGTTAAATCACTAATCGCCTTTGTGATATCACCAATATTTGCAGCGTTCGTAGAAGTCGTACCACCACTAGCAACATTGGTAATCACTTTATTACCCGCATCAATACCTGTTGTTGTCACAGATGGACCACCTGTTAAATGGAATCCAGTCGTATTCATAGATGCATTGCCAGCTGTGAATGTGTTACCACTTACTGCACCAGTTGAACCATCAAGTGTAATAAGGTTAGTACCAGAACCGACTTTTACGGTATTCGCTGCAGTCACAGAATCTACAGTAAGGTCTTTTTTCGTCTTAACTGTAATCTTCTTACCATCTGTACTATCTTGTGTAATCTCGATATTGTCACCATTAATGAGATCAACCGTATTACCACCAGATACTTTAGTTGCTGTACCACCATTAGTAGAGATATTCCAGGCAGATCCATCTTTAGCAGATGTCACAGCCTTAGTAATGGCATCATTTACCACTGTCGTCATGTTATCTGCAGTCACTACACCATCTGTTGCTTTATTAAGTGTACCATCTGCATTCGTAGTTAATGTACCTTTTTTAACGGTTACTTTTACTGTATCTGCAGTAGCACTAGTAGATACTAAATCGCTATCGCCTGCTACTTTGAACGCTAGGCCACCAGATTTATTAAGTGCTTGCGCTGTTGTATCTGTAGAATCTGCTTTTAATGTGAAAGTATTCGCCCCTAGAGTATTAACCGCTGTAGAAGAGTTAGTAACTGCTTTGTTAATTGCGGTATTAACAGCATTTTTTACATCATCTGTTGTAGCTACACCTGCTGTGTTTGTGATATTACCATTGCCATCAGTAGACAAAGAACCTTGTGTTACATTGAACTTCACAACACCACCAGCTGCTACTTCTGCAGTTGTTAATGTACCATTAGTAAAGTTAAATCCATCTTTTAAGGATACAGTTTGACCAGGAGTAGCAGTATTTGCTGTGTAGCTGATACTTGTATTCTTAGTCAAATTAGTAGTTAAATCACTAATCGCCTTTGTGATATCACCAATATTTGCAGCGTTCGTAGAAGTCGTACCACCACTAGCAACATTGGTAATCACTTTATTACCCGCATCAATACCTGTTGTTGTCACAGATGGACCACCTGTTAAATGGAATCCAGTCGTATTCATAGATGCATTGCCAGCTGTGAATGTGTTACCACTTACTGCACCAGTTGAACCATCAAGTGTAATAAGGTTAGTACCAGAACCGACTTTTACGGTATTCGCTGCAGTCACAGAATCTACAGTAAGGTCTTTTTTCGTCTTAACTGTAATCTTCTTACCATCTGTACTATCTTGTGTAATCTCGATATTGTCACCATTAATGAGATCAACCGTATTACCACCAGATACTTTAGTTGCTGTACCACCATTAGTAGAGATATTCCAGGCAGATCCATCTTTAGCAGATGTCACAGCCTTAGTAATGGCATCATTTACCACTGTCGTCATGTTATCTGCAGTCACTACACCATCTGTTGCTTTATTAAGTGTACCATCTGCATTCGTAGTTAATGTACCTTTTTTAACGGTTACTTTTACTGTATCTGCAGTAGCACTAGTAGATACTAAATCGCTATCGCCTGCTACTTTGAACGCTAGGCCACCAGATTTATTAAGTGCTTGCGCTGTTGTATTTGTAGAATCCGCTTGTAATGTAAATGTATTTTTACCTAAGTTATCTACTGCTGTAGAGGAATTAGTAATAAGATTTTTAGTAGCTGTATCCAAGCCAATGGTAATACCTTGACCACCTACAGTAGCTTGAACACCATTAGTACCACTTACACTTAATGTTTGGGTGCTAAGTTTTACGGTTCCCGTATGAGTGCCGTCTGTCAAATTCAATGCTTGCGTACCAGTAGCATTATCTACCGCTTTAGTAATCGCTGTATTAACTGCCGCAGCCATATCATTAGCATCAACGACACCAGTAGTACCTGTTAATGCACCAGTTGTCGTATTATTTGTCAATGTACCTTTTGCTACATCAACGGTAATTGTTTGACCATTTACAGTTGCTTTTGCAGCACCTGTGCCAACAACTTTTAATTTTTCAGTCTTTAAGTTAACAGTACCATTATTCGTGCCATCTGTAACGCCAAGACTTGTAGACAAATTAGCTATAGCATCATTAGCAATAGTCTTAACATCACCAATGTTAGCAACATTGCTATTATCTGCATTGCTATTCGCCACAATACCCGTGCCTACATTAGTAATGGCCTTATTACCAGCATTAATGCCATTAGTTCCATCGATAGAAATATTGCCCACAGTCACCTTATTAGTTGTAACGCCTGTAGATCCGATAGTTGTATTACCACCAATAGTTGCAGCATCAAATGTTACATTTTTAGCCGTAGCAATTTTAAAGGTCTTACCAGTTTGGGTAATCGCAATATTATCACCATCGTTGAAAGCAACTGTATCGCCACCTTTAACATCTTCTGCGGTATTAGTATTAGCTTTCACCTTGAAAGATGACGCATCCTTAATAGCCTGCTCATTGATAGTCAAGGTCACATCATTACCATTTGCAGTCGTTGTAAGATATGTAGAGCTACCACTTTTAATACCAAAGTTAACATCACCAGACGTTAATGATTTAGCCGTTGTAGTACCAGTATCACCGCCTAGAGAAATCTTACGGGCTACAGCTGTAGCAGAATCAGTAATCGATTGTTTTGTCGCCGTATTAAGATCAAAAGATACTTGACCATTCGCACCTACTGTTGCCGTTGTAGTAGTGCCATCTGTAAAGTTCAAGCCATCAGAAAGTTTAACAGAATTATTTCCTGTACCATTCGCTTTGTATTTAATAGATTGATCCGCATTAGCCTGATTGATAACATCCGCTACATTTTGAGCAACCGCTAAGCCATTATTACCATTAACAGATACTGTACCAGACGTATTTTTTAACTGGCCTTGGATCGTCTTAATCTCTAATTTTTTATTAGCAGCCGTAGTAGTAACAAAAGAATCAGTACCACCTTCAACAGCTAATTTACTCTTAGATAAATTAACGTCGCCACTACCAGAGTTACCTGTGAAAGCTAAATTAACACTCTTCAATTGTGCTACGTTAACGGCATCAGTATCGGCCTTACCAGCTGCAACACCAGTAATTTGACGGGTATTAGTAGAGTTGCCTACAGAAACTGCCCCTAAAGTACTTGTTAATACGTTTCCACTTAAGGCAGTATATGTATCACTGCGTCCTGTATTAGCATTATATCCAGCAACACCCGCAGCTGTATCTGCTGTAGAAGCATAACCAAGTGCAACGCCAGATGCTTGGGATGCGTTAGCTTCTGCACCTAGTGCTAACGCGTAATTTGCTGTAGCTTGAGAGTTACGCCCCATTGCAATCGCATCTTCTGCACTAGAAGTGACATCACGACCAATAGCAATACTATATTTACCACTTGCTGTCGAATTATTATAACCATATGTACCAATAGCCAAAGATGCCATGCCTGAAGAGGATGCCATTCGGCCCATAGCCACACTATTATTACCATCCGCAGTTACTTCACTACCCATAGCTACATTAAAGTCTTGTTTAGCTAAAGCAGTATTACCAATAGCTACACTGTTAGAGCCAGTTACTTGTGAGTTAATGCCCACGGCAACGGAATCAGCTTTTGTTGCAGACGCATTAGGACCAATCGCCATGGAATTACTACCAGTTGCCCCATCATTATTTTGATTGCTAGCTACTGTAGAATTAATAGATACATATTTTGTTCTCAATGCATCTGCAACTGCATATAGTTGAGATCCATTAATTGCATCAGTACTAGTTGCAGATACTTCACCTGCGGCCACGTTCTTAATTTGACGTTCAGCACCAGCAGAGCCAACGGAAACTTGCATACCTGTACCTGTCACTGTTGGTGCACCATTCCAAGTTATTGTTTTACCACCAATAATAACAGAGCCTTGGCTTGTTGCATTTGTAGCAGTTGTAGAATTACTACCAAGTGCTACAGACTTATCTAAAGATGCATAAGCACTCGTACCTAACGCTAACGACTCTGCTTTAGACGCAGTAGCACTCATACCAAAAGCAGATGCAGAATTTCCGGAAGCATTGGCTAATGGACCAACTGCAGTTGCATTTAAATCACTAGCCGTTGTCTTACGACCGAGAGCAATCGCACTTTCAGCTGTAGCAGATACATCCGTACCAATAGCAACAGAATTTGTACTTGTTGCTTTTGTATTATAACCAAAACTTATTGATGTACCACCAGAAGCATTAGATTTTCTACCTACCGCAATGGCATCAGAAGTAGATGCAGTTGCTTCAGTACCAATTGCTGTTGCACTTTCACCGGTAGCACTCGTTGCACGACCAATCGCAATAGCATTCTTCATAGTTGCTTCTACTTGCTTAGCTGGGATAGCACCCAACGTATCAGTTCCTGCACCAATAGCAATAGCACCCTCACCGTTAGAGTTTACGCTATAACCAATACCTGTGGCATAATCACCATTTGAAGTAATTGATGCACCTAATGCTACGGACCGATTACCAGAAGATGTCACAGTATAACCAATACCCGTAGCAGCAGAACCAGTTGTATCAACTTTAGAACCTAATGCTGTCGACTGATTACCAGATGCAGTTGCATAATAACCTAATGCAGTAGAAGCACCACCACTAGCAGTACTTTTATAACCAAAAGCATTATCATATTGATTTACAGCAGTTGTTTCATTACCTACAGCAGTAGCATTATGACCGGTAACAGATGAACCAGAACCTACGGCTGTCGCATTTTGCTTTGTTACATTCGTATTAGTACCAATTGCAAGAGCATTTAATTCTTGCGCCTTAGATTCACTACCAATTGAAACAGCATTTCGGGAACTTGCGTTCGATTTATAGCCCATAGCAACTGCTGATTCCCCATTAGCAGTTGTATTGGTACCAAACGCCATCGAATACTTAGCCCCTGCTTGTGCGCCAGCACCAACAGCAACGGCATAATCGCTTGATGCGGTAGAAGCTCTACCAGCATTACCTATAGGTAAATGTGATGCTTCAGAAGTTGTACCAAAAACAAGAGCACCATAGCCCGAACCAGTTGATCCCCAACCTATAGATACAGCATTTTGACTACTACTAGTATCACTACCAATAGCTATTGCACCATTCTGGTTAGCAGTAGCACCACCAATAGCTACTGAGTTATTTCCATTTGCACTAGCAGTAATACCACCACCTGCGGAAATAGCAATACCTTTTGTGGTACTAGGCCCTGAAAAGCTACCATAAGCCTCAGCCTGCATAGACTGTCCAGCCATCAAAGCCGCTAAAATACTAGCCACAACAATTTTCTTTTTCCCTGTTGTATTCTTTGCCAATTCAGATACTACAACATAGCATTGTTTTGTCTTAGACCAAATAACTTTAAAGATTTTATTCATTTTCGCTTCCTTTTCACTAACTAACCTCTCAACTACATGAAATATATTTTCAAAAACATAATGAAGTTTAGCTCTATGTAGAGCAACAAAACCCATTAACTTCTAAAAAAATATGAATTTGATTTCATTATTCTATCATACTCCTCTCATATTTCTCAATTGTAAATTATACGGATTAAGAATATTTAATTCCTATTTCGAATTTTGTCTATTTTTATTTTTTACTTGTATTTACTATGCTCTATATAAATTCTTTATGTATTTTAATTCATATCGTATGTATTTTCATCATATGTAGTATTTCTGCCGTTCTCATTATCAATCCGTTATTGATTTCACACAACTTAAGTTATACCAAATTGGTTTATTTTATTCTCATTTTTTAGAGAAGATTTTCGTTTAAGAAAATGTATCAATATATTTTTAAGTAATCAGATAAATTATTTAATATTGATTTATACTTTATACACAAAAAAGCCACTCCTTACTACAAGGAGTGGCTTTCATAAAATACATATACATACAAAATTATGTGTAAGCTTATAAATCAGTCGTTTTTACATATTATATTGTTGTTTTTAGAGAAAATACAAATGTACTTTGTGTAGAAGCTAAGTTAATTTTGCTATGCAATTTTCGCATATGTGACCTATAAATTTCTTGTGCCTCTTCCACAGATACAATATCAAAGGTAATACCATCCCCAATAGGCAACTGGCTAAGTCTAGGTAAATCGGCGGTAATAATAGTACCAATTTTTGTATAGCCCCCCGTCGTTTGACGATCTGCCATAAGGATAATTGGATTACCATCAGATGGGACTTGAATGGATCCAAACACAGCGCCATCCGAGATGATATCGGCGCCGTCGATGTGTTCAACAGGGGCTCCATCTAACCTAAATCCCATGCGGTCGCATTGAATAGTTAATGTATAGAGTTCACTGCGAAAATTGCGAATACCCGTTTCTGTAAAGTACTTAGCTTGCGAGCCCAGTACAACGCGCAGCGGTTCATGGCATTCACGGCCGCCCCGATTAAATAGAACCGTATTAAATAGATGATTTGATTCTCTAGTATAGTCGCAGATGATAGTATCATGCGTGCAGTCCTTTAAACGCACTTCATCGCCAGCTACTAGAGGACGTCCTTCAAATCCACCGATATTCGCCTTTGTATGTGTCGCTACGCTACCGTTGATTTCGGGCACATCAATACCTCCGGCGAAGGAAATATACATGCGCACCCCACATTGGCTAAAGCTGCCAGAGATGACATCGCCGTCATGACAGACAAAAGGAATGTACCGCGGCACCTCCACATTATTAATGGTAGGTCTCATATCGGCACCTGTGAAAGCAACAATGCACGTACCTTTCACCTTCAGCGTAGGGCTGAGCACGGTACACTCCAAAGCACCTACTGGTGTCGTATTCCCTACAAGGGCTTGTCCGATAGCATAGCTTTCACCATCCATAGGACCGGCCACGGGCATGCCATATTGTTGAAAGCCTACGCGCCCTCCGTCTTGCACGGTGGTCATCATACCAGGCGCAACCACCTCAAATGACGCATTCTTATATTCACTTACCGCCACGGAGGTCACCTACCTTTACATGATGTACAACGGGCTTAAAAGAATAGCCCAGTTTCTTAATACAGTGGAACGCACTTTCATCAATAGGAACATATCGCACATAGTCGCCCGCCTTAAGAAGGGCCGCCTCTTCACGAGAAGCATCGTACATGGACAGAGGCGTGCGTCCTATAATTTGCCATCCTCCAGGGGAATCCGACGGATAGGTGCCGGTCTGCTCACCCGCGATGCCTACGGACCCTGCCGGAATATGAGTGCGAGGCGAGGACAATCGCGGCGTAGCGATGCGCGGATCCATGCCACCTAAATAGGTAAAACCGGGGATAAAGCCCATCATGTACACGAGGTAATCCGTGCCGCTATGAATGCTCACCACTTCGGCCTCTGTAAGGTGATTATGGGATGCTACAAATCCAAGGTCTGGGCCAAATTCACCACCATAGACGGTCGGTATCTCTACGACCGTCACGAGTTCACTTTCATCAGATTGGATAGGCTGCGTACAGATAGGTTCAAGAATGTGGCACAGTTCAGCATAGGAGTAGCGCAATGCATCATACTGAATGAGAAGCGCACAATAGGTAGGCACCATCTCAATAATACCCTCTAAATGGAGGCTTTCAATACCCGCCACAGTCTGACGGATACGCTGATTAATCTTAGGGTCAATGACTTGACCAAATTCGATGGAGATAGCACTATCCCCAACAGGTGAAATTGTGGGATTCATGATGTCCCCCTAACCTAATAATTTCGCAATACCTTGCAAGGATGTAACGCCGATATAAGCGGTCACAAGCACGACAATCCAGCCAGTATAGAATAAAACCGGATTGTGCTTATAATCCCCTACGATATTCGTCTTACGCGTTGCCAATAACATAACGGCTAAGGTAACAGGCAAGATCAAACCATTCACAGAGCCCGCCACAATTAATAGTGTAGCCGGTTTACCGATAAAGATAAGAATGCATGTGGACACGAAAATGAATGCCATGATAGTCAATTTTTCATACCGTTCCACCACCTTGAACAAGGTTTTAAGGAAGGATACCGATGTATAGGCAGCACCCACAACAGATGTCAACGCAGCGCAGAAGAATACGATACCGAATAATTTATGACCGATTTCACCAGCACCAAGTAAGAACGCAGAGCCTGCTGGATCCTTTGGATCTAACGCAAAGCCCATGGATACGACGCCAAGTACGGCTAAGAATAACAATATACGAACAATGGCATCTACAGACATGCCCATGAAGGCAGCGCGACGCACATCTTTTAAATGTTCGCGACCTGTAATGCCCGCATCAATCAAGCGATGGCCGCCGGAGAATGTAATGTATCCACCTACGGTACCGCCGATAAGGGTAATCGTAGCTAGCCAAGGGTAATTGGTTGGTACGATGGCATGGGTTGCGGCCTCTGCTACAGGAGGATTAGTAGAAAACGCTACATAACCGATGAGTACGAGCATCACTGTACCCAACACTTTCGCCGTGTTATCGAGAACGCCACCCATTTTAGGGGATGCAAATAATAAAATTCCCAAGATACCACTGATGGCTGCTGCCGTCGTCGTATCGATACCGAACACGATGTTAAGCCCCATGGACGCGCCCCCAATGTTACCGATATTAAACGCAAGGCCTCCAAGGGAAATCAAGAATGCTACGAAGTAACCAAGGCCGGGCAATACCTTATTCGCAATATCTTGGCCCCGCATTTGGGATATACCAATGATGGTCCACACATTGAGCTGTGCAATGATGGAGAAAATAACGGACACCACAATGGCGAACGCAAAATCCGCCTTTAACTGGCCTGTAAACGCCGCCGTTTGTAACATAAATCCTGGCCCAATGGACGACGTGGCCATCAAAAATGCTGCCCCTAAGAGGACAGATAAACTCGCTTTACCTGTAATCGGTTTCATACTGACTCCTTTTATCTATTCTGATTCTATCTATTCTTATACAATCGATTGTAATCTATCGATTCTGAAAATTCGCTACCACAACACCTGCCATAGTGAGGCCTTCACGAATATACTTTGTGAAAGCTATCGCTTTTGGATTATCGCCATGAACGCATACGGAATCGGCTGCAATATCGATTGTTTTACCCGTATTCGTTACGACCTTGCCTTCTTTGACCATCATGAGCACTCGTTCTAATGCCTCTTGCGGGTCTTTTATGAAAGCCCCCTCTTCCGTACGGGGCACCAAGGTACCTTCCTCTGTATAACCCCGGTCTGCAAAAACCTCTTGAATCACAGGGATACCTCGTCGCTCTGCCTCTTTGGCGATATAACTACCACTGAGCACCATGGCACGAACCTTGGGATTCACCGCTTCCAATCCATCTAGCACTGCATCGGCTAGGTCCGGCGTTACACACGCCATGTTATAAAAAGCACCATGTAATTTCATATGCTGCAACTCTACATCGTACTGATTGCAAAATCCTTGCAACGCACCGAGTTGGTAGATCATATAGGCCCGTGCCTCATCAGGGCTGACCGCCATCTTGCGGCGTCCAAAGCCCATTAAATCAGGATATCCCGGATGGGCCCCTACGGCTACGCCCTTCTCCTTGCACATCTTAACGGTGGCCTCCATGATGAGAGGATCCCCTGCATGCCAACCACAAGCCACATTGGCACTAGTGACGTGATTTAACACCTCACTATCCATGCCCAATGTATAATTGCCAAAGCTTTCACCTAAATCGCTATTTAGATCTATATAATGTGACATCACTATGCTCCTCTCGTTCTTCATCTTTCTTATATGCTTGGTTTTCCTTATATTCTAATTTTACTTAGTACTCTTCATCTTTTCTTTAAATTCTATAGAATATAGCAATATGATTATACAAAAAATATTGATAGGTTATCAATGATTTTTGTCATGTATACAAAATTCATATAATAACGCAAAAAAGCACTCGACGTAATGTCAAGTGCTTTCACAATCAATAGGACTATTGTTATATGTGTGTATATGGAGAGAGTTGTAAGGGATTCAATGAAAGGGTCAATAGCCTACCGATTATTTATTGTCCTTGGATGCAGCATCATCAGCTTGTTTGCTATCATCTGCAGATTTGTCATCATCAGATTTAGCATCGGATGTGTTAGCAGCATCTTTGTCGCTGATTACGATGTGACCATCCACAACATCAGCCAACAAGTGTTTCGCATCGATGTGATCCAAGTAGTAATCAGTTACATTGTCGCGAATTTCGGATTCGATAACACGACGTAATGGACGAGCGCCCATTGTTTTATCGTAACCTTGTTCCATCAACAAATCTTTAGCTGCATCAGTTACATCTAAGGTAATTTGTTTTTTAGCCAAAGTTTTGTTAACTTGGTCGAGCATCAAATCAACGATTTGTTTCAAATCTTCTTTGCTCAATTGATTGAATTCGATAACTGCATTGAAACGATTCAAGAATTCAGGACGGAAGAATGGAGCAATGCGGTCCATTACATCGACTTTGTTTTCATCATCATTGTCACTACCATAACCGAAACCTGCATTGGATGTAGCGATGATAACAGTATTCTTGAAGTTTACTGTGTTACCTTGACCATCTGTTAAGCGACCATCGTCTAATACTTGAAGAAGTAATGTAATAACTTGAGGGTCTGCTTTTTCGATTTCGTCGAACAATACGATGGAATATGGATTACGACGAACGCGTTCAGTCAATGTGTTAGAGTTATCTTCGTAACCAACGTAACCAGCTGTAGCACCAATCAATTTAGAAACCGCTGTGCGGTCACTGTATTCGGACATATCCAAGCGGATAATAGCGTCCTTGTTACCAAACATATCAAGAGCTAATTGTTTAGCCAATTCTGTTTTACCAACACCAGTAGGACCTACGAATAAGAAGCTACCGATTGGACGGTTACCTTCATCAAAGCCTGCACGGTTACGACGGATAGCTTTAGAAACAGCTTCTACTGCTTTATCTTGACCGATGACATGAGCTTGTAAACGAGATTTCATATCTTTCAAACGTTCAATATCGGATGCACCCATTTGAGAAACAGGGATTCCAGTCATACGTTCTACCGCTTCGGCTACATCGTTAACCTTAGCCACTACCTTTTGGTTATCAGTATGCTTGTCGATTTCTTCTTGCAATTTTTGAATACGCATCTTTTCGTTAATAGCGGATTCGTAATCTTCTTTTTGGGCAAACTCTTCTTGTTTTGCTTTAGCATCTGCAATATCTGCTTCTAATGTTTTAATATCTGTTACAGGATGTTGAGATGCCAAGTGAGCTGCTGTTACATCGATCAAGTCGATGGCTTTATCTGGCAAGCTACGTTGAGGAATGTATTGTACGGAATAATCTACAGCGGCTTTCAAAACGGCATCTGGCAATTCAATGTTATGATGCGCTTCGTATAATGGACGAATGCCTTGTAGAATTTTGAAAGTATCTTCTGCAGATGGGGCATTGACTTTTACTTCATTGAAACGACGCGCAAGTGCTGCGTTTTTCATGATTGTGTTACGGTATTCATCTTGTGTAGTAGCACCGATAACAGTCATTTCACCACGGGACAAAGCAGGTTTCAAGATATCTGCCAAGCCTTTGGAACCTTGACCATCACCTGTGGAACCAGCGCCCAAGATTTGATGGATTTCGTCGAAGAACAAGATAATGTTACCAGCGGCCTTAACCTCTTTGATAAGGTTTTGGATATTTTCTTCGAAGGAACCACGGTATTGAGTACCAGCTTCCAAACCGGAAATATCGATGGAAATGATTTCTTTATTTTTAATCGCTGCTGGAACATCGCCATTTACAATGGCTTGTGCCAAGCCTTCTACAACAGCTGTTTTACCAACACCAGCATCGCCGACTAGAACTGGGTTGTTTTTTGTACGGCGTGCTAAGATTTCTGCTGTTTCTTGAATTTCTTTGTTACGACCGATAACAGGATCAAGCTTACCATTACGAGCTTCGTCTGTTAAGTTCGTACCTAAACGAGCAAGGATACCATCCTTTTTCATTTTGCCTTGTTGAGCTGCAGCTTGTGCTGCTTGGATTTCTTCATTAGTAGGCAAATGACCTGTTTGACGATAATAAGCAAACTCTTCAGGAGTTACTTCACGACCATTAATTTTATAACGACGATTTTCTGTGGAATAACCTCCCATATTACTCATCAATTGATTAAACAAATCATTCATGCTACCAAATTCGCTACCAAAGTTATTAAAGTTGTTGTTCATATAAATTACCTCACTTTTTTACTACAAGTATATCTATTTGACCTTTTAAGTCTCTTTAATTTCTTGCTTTATTTCTAGGTTTCTTTAACCTTATGTCATTATAATAATCTTATTAAGTCAAAAAGTCAATAGGTCAAAGTATAATTTTTTGACTTTTCTTGACTTTTATTTTGACAAATCAGATTTATACGATAAGAATATAGATAAACGCTGGATTTATGAGAGATAATTAAATTTGGACTTTTAAAATATTTACTATAAATTAGATTGTTTATATTGATTTATTCCCTATATAATAGATATAAAAGTCAAATATATCAAAGGAGATTAAACTATGGCACAAAATTCTTCACCCCATACCGATTCCACCGCACTCCACAACACACCTATCATGACAAGTGCTAGCAACAAAGAACTAGCGAAGCGTATTAAAGACATTTCCCAACAAGTACTAAAACGAAATTATGAACTCTATAAAGCATTGGAGAACAAATGAATACACCTAACATTCAATTCACCTTGCAAGATATCTATGAACTTCATACCCAATTAGAAAATGCATTTGTACTTTCATCAGGTGTACGCGATGAAAACCTATTAGCGTCAGCCGTCAATACGCCCTTCCAAACATTTATGGGGAATGATCTATACCCATCCCTCTACGATAAAGCAGCACAATTATGTTACGGCATCGCCAACAATCATCCTTTTACAGATGGAAACAAACGAACAGCATTGCATAGCATGTATGTGTATTTAATTATTAATGGATTCGATATTATGGCAACACAACAAGACGTAGAAAACATGATTATCGATGTTGCCGCAGGTAATATGACCAATGTAGAATTAGCACAATGGTTGCGGGAAAATACCGTAAAGATAGATACGAATTTATAATTTGACAGAGATACATAGGGTTCTTCAAATTAGTACAGGCCTGTTCTATTTCCATAACAGTATATATAGCTCTAACTCTTTTATATACAAAAAGATGAATGGATTTTTCCATTCATCTTTTTAAAAGTATGTAATTTAATGCTAATTATAAATATTTCAAGAGTTGAATTAGCACATGTCCCACAAAATCTTGTTCATCTATATCCAAACTACGTTCACCAAATAATTTAAATCCTATCATATAAAAATCTTATCTATTTCTTCTTTCGTAGCCAAGGAATAAGATCTAGAAAATTCAACAGGAACACTTTTTTGCTTTTGCGCACTCTCTAACGCATGTAAAAGCTTGCTACAATCTTTTTTATTTTTGATGGTAACATTTTTTAAAAAACTTTTTGTAGCCATGTACACACCGCCTCCTCCTATAATTCACTTTATTATATGTTCAACTGCTCTAATTAACAATATATTTTACAAGAATTAAATAAAAAAGCGAAGTCAATTTTAGACTCCGCTTATTTCTTTGGTGATCCAGGAGGGATTCGAACCCCCGACCCACGGCTTA
>ERZ772948.334-NODE-334-length-30760-cov-22.450936_pt1 | contig 30760 bp, 21 predicted proteins | sample MGYA00511945_ERZ772948 | MGnify/ENA primary metagenome ERZ772948 (study PRJEB29015, sample SAMEA2737927) | human oral metagenome | biome: human oral; feature: human-associated habitat; material: dental | place: China | collected 2141 ... | reverse complement strand
TATGTGGAGGATTTGCCGACAAAAAGCGGGCAAAAAAGATGCGCTAAGATGGCGGCGCTGAATTTATCAGTGCTTCCCTATAATACGGCGTGCAGCAGTTCCCTGGTATCGCTCTCGTGCGGTGCCCGCAGGATGTCCGCCGTTTTGCCCTGCTCGATGATGCGCCCCTGCCGCAGAATGAGGATGCGGTCGGTGATGGAGCTGACGAGGGGGAGATCGTGGGAGATGAAGAGGAGGCTCATGCCGTGTTCTTTTTGCAGGCGGCGGAGGAGTGTAATGATTTTCTCCTGCACACAGGTATCGAGTGCCGAGGTCGCTTCGTCACAGATGAGGATGTCAGGTGATACTGCCATCGCGCGTGCGATGGCGGCGCGTTGACACTCGCCGCCGCTGACCTCGTGCGGGTACCGCGTGGCGTAGGAGGCCGGGAGTTCCACTTCATCGAGGAGGGCGGCGACGCGGTGGTCGGTGGTCTCCTCATCGGGGGGGCAGAGGTTGCGGATGGTCTCGCCGATCGCTGCACCGATGCTGCGGCGTGGGTTGAACGAGCCATGTGCGTCCTGAAACACCATCTGGATACGGCGGCAGAGCTCTTTGCGCACACGGCCCGATGCGCCGACGACGTTTTTCCCCGCGAGCAGGATGCGTCCCTCTGTCGGGGTGAGCAGTCCTGTGAGGAGCTTCGCTGCAGTGGTCTTTCCGCTGCCGCTTGCGCCGACGAGACCGAGGCGTTCGCGTTCATACAGAGAGAAGGTCATGGCATCGACCGCCTGCGTCCGCGCAGTGTCTCCGTCAAAGTGCATGGAGACGTTTTCAAAGCGCAGGAGCGGGGGCTTCGTGCAGGACGTGCTTTTCGGAGAACTGATCTGTGTGCGGGATGGGATCTGCGGGAGCACGCTGATCCGGGGGATAGAGGAAAGCAGATTCTGCGTGTCCGTACATTGCGGATGGATCAGCAGCTCTGCTGCCGCCCCCTGTTCGATGATGCGCCCGTCCTTTATGACGGCGGCACGGTCGGCGATGTGGCGCAGTACGCCGATATTGTGCGTGACGAGGAGCAGCGCTGTGCCGTCCTCGTCGCGCAGGGTGCGCAGAATTTGCAGTACCTGCCGCTGCAGCGCCGCATCGAGTGCCGAGGTCGGTTCGTCGGCGAGCAGGAGGCGCGGCCGCAGGGCGAGTGCGAGTGCTATCGCGGCGCGCTGCGCCATCCCGCCCGACAGTGTGAAGGGATAGGCGTCGAGGATGTGATCGGCGTCAGTGAAGCCCATGCGGCGCAGGAGCTCTGTCGCACGCTCCGTGATCTCCGCATCTGTGAATGTGCCGTGTGCCCGCATCGCCTCGGCAAACTGTGTCCTGATGCGGCGCGTCGGATTCAGTGATGCACCTGCATGCTGAAATACGATGCCCATTTCCGCGCCGCGCAAACGGCGGTAGTCTTCCGCTGTGCACGCAGCCAGGTCGCGCCCGTCGAATCGGATCGTGCCCGCGCGGCGGATAAGCCCCGTTTCGCGTATGCCCATGATTGCCTTGAGCAGGGTGGACTTTCCGCTGCCGCTCGCACCGACGATGCCGAGCACCTCGCCCGGCGCGACCTGCAGGGTGATGTCGTGCAGGATGGCACTGTCCCCGTACCCTGCGCATAGCCCGTCGATGCGCAGGAGGGGAGGCGTCCCATGGCATTCATTTTTTTCAGCCATTTATTCTTTGTCCAGGTCTTTGGTGACCTGATAGTAGTCCGACGGCGTAGAGAGGAGACCGCTCACGCCCTTTGCCATGCCGACCTGCATGGTGTTGAATCCGATGAAGTCCATCGCGCGGTCGTCGATCGCCTGCTGTTGGATCTGATTGACGAGCTGTATGCGCTGTGCGGGATCGAAGGTGACCGCCAGCTGCGTCAGTGCCTGATCTGCAGCGGCGCTGTGGTAGTGCCCGTAGTTGGCGACGCCCGCACTGCCCATCGCGTCGCGCAGGAAGGCGTAGGGATCGCCCGTCGGCATGGTGACGACAGAGTAAATGCCGAGGTCAAAGTCGCCGCTGTTGAAGAAGCTGGCCTTCTCGTGCGGATCCACCTCGATCTTGATCCCAATGCGGCGAAGCTGCGACTGTATTTCCGTGGCGATTGCCTCCGAGGAGAGGCGGCGGTAGATGCTGAGACCGATGATGAGCGGAACGCCGTCCTTTTCGACGATGCCGTCTCCGTCGCTGTCCTGATAGCCCGCCGCAGCGAGGAATGCATGCGCCTTTGAGAGATCATAGGAAAGCGGCGCCGGGGCGCGGTAGGGTGTCGATGGGAGGAAGGCACCATTTGCGGCGGTCATTGCACCCTTGAGGTACTGCGTTCCGATGATGTCTTTGTCGATGCCGCACATGATCGCCGTGCGTACGGCTGGATCAGTGAGACGGTCGAGGTTCATATAGAGCTGGTAGACGCGTGTCTGCGGCGTGCGGACGAGGGTGAATTTGTCCGATGCGGCAATCGTCTCCGCGTTCTCGGGACTGAGGTCGAGGGCGGCGTCGATCTCTCCGCTCTCGAGGGCCATGGCGAGGGCGGCAGGGTCGGGAATCTTTGTGTAGGTCACCCCGTCTGCACGTACCGCACCATCCCAGTAGTGCTCATTGCGTGTCATGACGGCGGAGAGGTACGGCTCGTAGGAGGTGAGGGTGAATGGCCCCGTGGCGACGGGCGCCTGGTCAAAATCCTCCGTGCCCGCGACATCGAGGATGATGGCGTACGGGTCACAGAGGTCGTTCACCAGTGTCGCATACGGTTCTTTTGTCCGGATGGCGAGGACGTCTCCATCCGCTGTGTACTCTGCCCCGCGCAGCCATGCGGCGCGCTGATTGATCTCCGCCGTGCGCTGCAGAGAGGCAGCGACTTTCTCGGCGGTCATTTTTTCCCCATTGGAGAAGACAACGTTATCTTTCAGCGTGATGCGCCAGTCGGTCGGGCTGATGTTTTCGGCACGCTCTGCCAGCCATGGCTGCGGACGCATCTCGTCATCCAGACGAAACAGTGTCTCGCCGATGCCGCAGCGCAGAACGAACCAGCCTGCCCACTCCTTTGCGGGATCCATCGTACTGTCCGTTACGTCGAGCGTTCCGCCGACATGGATGATTTTTTTCCCGGTTGCCGCATTCTGTGTGCCGCAGCCGAGGAGAGCAAAGGAGAGCGCGGCGAGTCCGAGTGCGCATAGGCGGTTGAGCATCTTGTTCATTGTTCTTCCTCCTGTGGGAAAATCATAGCTTTCGCATCTTTGGGTCGAGATGGTCGCGCAGGGCATCACCGAAGAGATTGAATACCATCATGACGGAGATCATGACGATGCTCGGTGCAAGTGCTGCCCACGGTGCCTGCCGCAGATACTTTTGTCCCTCGCTGATCATGGCACCCCACTCGGCATCGGGAATTTTGACGCCGATCCCGAGGTAGGAGAGCGCAGCAAGCCCCATCATCATCGTACTGATGTGCATGACGGCAGTGGTGATGAGCGTCCCCGCGACGTTCGGCAGGATGTGCACGAATAGAATGCGCATCCTGCTGCACCCCGAGAGCCATGCCGCCTGTACGTATGTCTCTTCTGCTGCTGCCAGCGTCATGCTGCGCGCGAGGCGTGCGTACTGCGTCCATGTTGTCAGCATGAGGGCGAGGATGGCGTTCATCAGTCCGCCCCCGAGGATGCCAGCGACGGCGATCGCTAGGATGAGGCTCGGAAATGCCTGCACGATGTCCGTTATACGCATGAGCAGGGCACCCGTGCGTCCGCGGAAGAACCCGGCGAGGAGTCCGATGAGACTGCCGCCCGTGCCTGCGATGAGGATGATGAGCAGAGCGGCGCAGATGGATGTCCTTGCGCCGAAGAGGATGCGTGAGAGGAGATCTCTGCCGTAGTTGTCCGTTCCGCAGGGGTGTGCAGCGGACGGCGGCTGCAGGATCAGCTGCGGATCGGTGGCGTATGGGTCGTATGGGGCGAGCTGCGCTGCAAAAAGACTGACGACTAGGATGAGTACCGATGCGCCCGCGAGGAGACGCAGGAGAAGAGGGGCTTTATGCGCGGCAAGCATGGCCTTCCTCAACATCCCCTGATCCTCGGGTTGAAACGGCGATAGGAGAGGTCGGTGAGCAGGTTGACGACAAAGTAGGCGAGGACCATCCAGACGACGGCCGCCTGGATGACGGGGTAGTCACGGCTGCTGATCGCCGTCATGAGGAGACTGCCGACGCCGGGGCGGCTGAAGAGTGTCTCGATGATGACCACGCCGCCGAGCAGAGAGCCGACGGAGATGGCGGTCAGCGTGATGACGACGCCCATGATATTTTTGAGGACATTTCCAAATAGAATGCGGCGTTCGGTTATCCCGCGCGCACGCAGACCGATGATGTAGTCCTTGGCGAGCTCATCGAGGGCCGCCGCGCGGATCTGCCGAATGTAGCGTGCCGACATGATGAGCGCGAGCGCCGCCGTCGGCAGCACCATGCCGATGGGGGAATTGCCGGCGAGCACGGGGATCCATCCGAGCTGATAGGAGAACAGAAACATGAGGAGAATGCCGACGATGAAGCTCGGCACGGCATTTCCGATAAAGGTGAGGAAACGGACGGCGCAGTCCAGCGCACTGTTCCGATACGCGGCAACAGCGATGCCGAGCGGCAGGGAGATGAGGAGCGTGAGCAGCATCGCACTGCCTGCTATAGTGAGCGTGTAGGGGAGCGCCTGCAGGAGCAGAGCGGAAACGGGGCGGCCACTGCGGTAGGATGTCCCCATGTCTCCGTGGAGAAAACGCATGAGCCAGTCGCTGTACTGGACGGACAGCGGGCGGTCGAGCCCCATCTCCGTGCGCATCTGTGCTGCCGCTGCGGGATCGACGGCGATGCCGCCCAGCGAGAGACGCACGCTGACGGGGTCGCTCGGTGCAAGGTGAATCAGCGTGAAGGAGAGCACGGTGATGCCGAAGAATACGGGAATAAACTGTGCGCAGCGGCGCACGAGAGCGGATAATGTCATGTGTGCCTCTTTCCACGAGAAATATCATAGAAGGTTTTCCTGTCTTACCAGATGAAAATTAGTATATCGTCACGCGTCGAACATTGTCAACGAGAAATAAAAATATTCCATACTCTTTGATAATTTTTCTCAGAATAATACGATATGTATATGTGAGAGAGTACGGTTGTCTGTCGGAAAGATTTGACCTGTTTTCTTCTTTTGTCTATAATAGGGGCGTTACTGTGTATGATAGGACGGGGGAGGGCATACGGATGAAGATTTTGGCTGCGGATGGGATTTCACCTGAGGGAATCGGTCTTTTGACGGACTATGAGGTCGATGTGCGCGATAAGATCTCGCATGAGGAACTGCTGGATGTGATCGGAGACTATGATGCGCTGATGGTACGCTCGGCGTCGAAGGTGACGGCGGACGTCCTGGAACGCGCGGGGAAACTGAAGATCATCGGGCGCGCCGGCGTCGGTGTGGACAACATTGACGTAAAGGCGGCGACGGAGCGCGGCATCATCGTCATCAACTCGCCGGGCGGCAATACGATTGCCGCGACGGAGCATACAGTTGCGATGATGCTCGCCATGGCGCGCAACATCCCGACAGCGGATGCGACCATGCACGCGGGGCAGTGGAACCGCAAGGCATACGTCGGCGTTGAGCTGCGCGGCAAGACACTCGGTGTCATCGGCATGGGGCGCATCGGCGGCGGCGTCGCAAAGCGCGCCCTTGCCTTTGACATGAATGTGATCGCCTATGATCCCTACATCAACGAGGAGCGGGCAAAGGCACTCGGCGTGACCGTCGGGACGCTCGATGACATCATCGAGCAGGCGGACTTCATCACGGTGCACATGCCGCTCACGAAGGAGACGCGCGGCATGATCTCCATGGCGCAGATGCGGCGGATGAAGCAGGGCGTCCGCCTCGTGAACTGCGCGCGCGGCGGCATCATCAACGAGCACGATCTCGCCGAGGCCGTGCGCGAGGGAATCGTCGCGGGGGCGGCGATCGACGTCTTTGAGAGTGAGCCGCTCGCGGAGGACAGTCCCCTGCGCAGCGTGCCCGGCATCGTCCTCACGCCGCACCTCGGCGCGTCCACGGTGGAGGCACAGATCGGCGTCTCAGTGGACGTGGCAAAGGGCATCCGTGCCGCACTGCGCGGTGAGCCGGTGCTCGCGGCGGTCAACATGGCACCTGTCTCAAAGGAAGTCATGCGTGTGATCCGCCCCTACATCGCGCTCGCCGAACAGCTCGGGTGTACAGCGTGCTCTCTCGCCGAGGGACCCATCTCGCAGGTCGAGGTCGTCTACAACGGTGAGATCACTGAGGTCAATACGAGCTTCCTCACGACGGCCATTCTCAAGGGGATGCTCAACCCCATCCTCGAGAGCGAGATCAACTACGTCAACGCACCGAGTGTGGCGAAGTCGCGCGGCATCAAGGTCTCTGAGATTCGCGAGAAGGAGACGTCGCACTACTCGACGCTCATCACCGTGCGCGTGACGGCATCGGGCGGCACTTCTGAGGTGCAGGGCGCGCTCTTCGGCGAGGAGGGGCGCATCGTTCGCATCAATCGCTTCCGTGTCGACGTTGACCCGCACGCACGCATTCTCATCTGCCCGCACATCAACCGTCCCGGTGTCATCGGCACGATTGGCTCGATCATGGGCGCGGCAGGCATCAACATCTCCTCTATGCAGGTGGGAAAGTCTGACCGCAAGGGCATGAACATCATGGTACTCACCATCGATCACGACATCTCCGATGATGTGCTCGCGCGCGTGCTCGCTGTCGAGGGCATCTTTGATGCGAAACTGGTCAATTTCGAGGCAATTTAAGGGAAGCACGGATAAATTCAGCACGAGCGCGTTGACATATCCTTTATCAGCGATTCCCTGCGAAGATTTCAGGCTTTTTCCATAAATGCCCTGTATGATATAGTCAAAAGGACAAAGATTTGACAGATAAAGGAGAAATGAAGCTATGAACACACTGAAAACAACAATGCTCATGGCGCTCCTGATGGCGCTGATGGTCGCCCTTGGCGGCGTATTCGGCGGACATACAGGCATGACCATCATGCTCATCATTGCGATAGGGATGAACTTCTTCTCGTACTGGTTCTCCGACAGCATGGTGCTCCGCATGTACAATGCACGGGAGATTGACCGTACGGATGCACCGGAGCTCTACGGCCTGGTCGAGAAGCTCGCGGGGAACGCGGGGCTTCCGATGCCGCGCGTCTGCATCATCAATGAGGACGCGCCGAACGCATTTGCGACGGGGCGCAATCCGTCCCATGCGGCTGTCGCCGTTACGACGGGGCTGATGCGCGTCCTCGACTACAACGAGATCTCGGGCGTGCTCGGGCATGAGCTGGCACACGTCAAGCATCGCGACATCCTCATCTCGACCATCGCCGCGACGATGGCGACCGTGATCTCCTACGCGGCGAACATCGCCCAGTTTGCGGCGATCTTCGGCGCGGGACGCTCGAGCGACGACGACCGCGGCGGCATCATCGGAATGATCGCAACGGCGATCATCGCCCCGATTGCGGCGGCGCTCATCCAGATGGCGATTTCGCGTTCGCGTGAGTACAGCGCGGATGAGGGCGGCGCAGAGATCTGCGGCAACCCGAACTACCTCGCAGCGGCACTCGAAAAGATCGAGTACTATGCCGTGCACGGCGCACCGCTCCCAGAGGCGACGCCGGAGACGGCACACATGTGCATCATCAACCCGTTCGCGGGACATGACTTCTCGTTCAAGAGCCTGTTCTCGACGCATCCCGCGACGGCGGAACGCATCGCACGTCTGCGTGAGCAAGCGCAGCGCATGAACATCCGCTAAGTCAAAAAATGGAATCCCCTTCGACGAAAACGAATCGTCGAAGGGGATTTTCTATTTCTTAAGGGTATCAATCTTCTCGTGCAGGAATTGGAGCAGTTCCAACCGCTCCGAGATATAGTCTTGCAGCCTTTCGGGCGGCAGCTCTCTATGTGTGTGCGCCGCAGGAATACTGTCCGTCTCTGCGATTGCCGCCTGACTGACAACCGTGCGAATCGTGCCCGCCTGCAGGATGTCGATAGCATTGTCCACATCGATGGCGATCTCGTGCAGCTGTGTGGGTGAATGCGCTTCGGTACGCCAGCGTGCACGTAGATCGTTCAGCAGGATGCCCGCGATGCTGCGCAGCACGGCAAAGGCGGAGCGCAGGGATGCCGTGCGCTTCCCTGCAATGATCCTGACATCGGGGCGTAGGACGGCTGCGTAGGGGGGCTGTTTCAGCAAGCTCACGAAGCGATCCACGCCGATGATATAGGGGGCGTTGGATAGGATGCGCAGCAGCTCCTCTTTTGGGAGCTCCTCGAATGCGAGCGGGATGTAGTTCACCTGATCCATGCCGAGCGTGCGGCAGTATGCCGCGAGTTCTTTCGGATAGGCGATGTGATTGTTGAAGATATAGACATCACTCCCTGCTGGAATGCGTGATATGGCAAAGAAGAAGGTCGAATCCGGCTGCAGTTCCATGAGGAAGAGCCGCTCCTTTGGAATGATGCGGGAGAGATGATCATACTGGGTGCGTGCGCACAGATAGAGATCGGCAGACCGATCGTCCACAATCTCCTCCGTGCGGCAGGGAATGACGGGGATTCGTTCACTCAGCAGTGCACGCGCAATATCATGGATTTCCTCTGCGATGAGGGAGCTGCTGCCGACGGCTGCGATTTTCACATTCATGATTGCGCTCCTTTCCGTGCCATTTCTTCAAATGCCTGTGCCGCATGGGAGAGCAGCTTGTCTGCCTTGTATACGACGCTCGGATGCAGGTAGATCGACGGTGTGAGAGGGACGGCGCTGAGATTTCCGTCATGCTCGATGAGGCTCTCGGGCAGGATGGAGATGCCCGCATTCTCGGCAACGAGTGATTTGAGCAGCTGCACCTGCATGGTCTCCATACTCACGGGAGGCATGCTGTCGGCTTCCTCAAAGTGCTTGACGAGCATCTGCCGAAAGAGGCAGCTCGTCTCCATGAGGATAAAGGGCTCCTCCGTCAGTTCCGCGAGCGTGACGGAGTTCATTCGACTCAGTGCGTGTCTGCGGGCGCAGCACACCATGAGCTCCTCGCATGCCAACGGAAGAATGTTCAGGCGCGTGCGCTCCTGCTCGGTCAGATCGAATACAAAGGCAAAGTCAAGCTTGTCCGAGTGCAGCAGCTCGAGGAGCTGTCCCACGTTGTGTTCTGCGATGCTGATGCTAATATTGGGGTAGGCGGCGCGGAACTCTGCCAGCAGACGGCTCGTGGATGTGATTCCTGCGAGTGGCGTCACTCCGATTGTGAGATGTCCGCGATTGTGGGATTTCAGATCGTTGATTTCATTCAGGGTCGTTGATATGCCCTGCATGATGTTTTGGATGTGACGATAGAATATCTTTCCCTCTGCCGTGAGTGTCACCTTGCGCTGGCTGCGGTCGAGGAGCTGTATGCCAAGCTCCTCCTCGAGGCTGCGCACCGCGTTCGTGACGGCGGGCTGTGAGACGTACAGGCGCTCCGCCGCGCGCGTAAAGCTCGCGAGATCACTCACCATGAGGAAGTATTCGAGCTGCCGCAATTCCATTTCATTCACCTCGCACTCCTGATTCTGCTCCCATTCTATCATAGAATGGACGCTTTGAAATTCCACATCGTATAAGAAAAAGATATGGATGGATTCGTCTGCCTTATCTCATAAACAGAGGGGATGATATTGTGTGAAGACGATATGTGATGTTTATCAATTTTCGGCGGAATATGTCTGCATCCCCGTTTTTGAGCACAAAAGCTGTTTTCTGTGTTATTTTTTGATAACATGTGGATATTTTTTCTTTCTGTCGGACGGTGCTATGATACAGACATAGAGGGGCACAGCGGTGCCGGTCAGGAAAGCATTTTACTTCGGAAGGAGTCTTTATCATGCCATCCACTTCGATTGACAGTCAGATTCACGGGTGCCTGTTCAGCACGGATGAGATGCGCGAGATCTTCAGCGATCTCTCCCTTGCACAGGCATGGGTTGACACGGAGGCGGCACTTGCGCAGGCGCAGGGCGAACTCGGCATCATCCCGAAGGACAAGGCAGACTATATCGTCTCTCACACGGATGCGTCGCAGCTCGATATTCCCGCCATCGGCGAGGCATACAAGAGCTCCATCACAATCGTGCCGCTTGTCAAGGCATATCAGAAGTACCTCCTGCCGAGCGATGCGGGCGAATACCTCCACTGGGGTGCGACGAGTCAGGACATCGTGGACACGGGGCTCATCCTCCTGCAAAAGAAGGCATACAACGTCATTCTGCGCGACATGAAGATCTGTCAGCAGCACTGCCTGGACCTCGCGAAAAAGTGGCGCAATCAGGCAATGTGCGGACGTACGCACGTCATTCACGCCGTCCCCATCACGCTCGGCTACAAGATTGCCATCTGGGCGGATGAGCTTGGCCGCGACATTCAGCGGCTTGAGGAGATCGCAGATCGCGTCTTTGTCGGACAGCTCTCGGGTGCGGTCGGAACGCTCGCCTCGCTCAAGGAGACGGGGAAGGGCCTAGAGATGCAAAAGCGCATGATGGAGATCCTCCATCTGGGCGTACCGACCATCTCGTGGCACGTTGCGCGCGACTCTCAGGCGGAGTTCTCGAGCACGCTTGCGATCTGTGCGGGCACGCTCGCACGCATTGCACATGAGATTCTGACGTTACAGCGCTCGGAGACGATGGAGCTCGAGGAACCCTTCTTCATGGGCAAGATCGGCTCGTCCACGATGCCGCACAAGCGCAATCCGCAGGTCGTCGAGGGCATCATCGCCGTCTGCCGCAACGTGCGCAGCATTGCGCCGTCGATTGTCGAGGCGATGTTCTGCGAGAACGAACGCGACTGGGGCTGCCTGCTCTCCGAGTGGGAGGGAATCCCGCGTCAGTGCCATCTGCTCGGGCAGGCACTCGAGAAGTCGAAGGATGTGCTCGAGAATCTCATCGTCTACCCCGCGCACATGGAGGCAAACATCAAGAAGCTGCATGGTCTCATCATGAGTGAGTGTGTCATGATGCACCTCGCACCGCGCATGGGACGCCTCACGGCGCACGAGGTCGTCTATGAGGACTCGATGAAGGCATACGAGGAGGAGACCTATCTCGGCGCTGTTCTGAAGCAGGATCCGCGCGTGACGGAGGTGTTCTCGGAGGACGAGATCGATCGGATAATGGATCCGCACAGCTACATCGGCTATGCGCCTGAGTTTGTCGATCGTGTCCTCCGGAAATACGGCGCCTGAGCGTCCGATCGTTTTGCATGAGAGCCCGATACAATGACGGTCGGGCTCTTTTCAAAGGACATAGAGGTGAATAAAATGGACACTCGCCACAGGAAGCTCCTCGCCGTTTTGGCAGTTCTGCTCATCCTTTGGTTTCTGCCGATACCGGAGGGGTTGACACCTGCGGCATGGCATATCTTTGCCATCTTTGCCGCGACCATTCTGGGGTTTATCCTTCAGCCCATCGCAATCGGCGCGATGGGGTTCATTGGCGTCACCACGGCCGCTCTCACGGGGACAATTTCCGTCACGGATGCGATTGCGGGCTACGGCAACTCCACGATCTGGCTCATTATCTGTGCGTTCCTGCTCTCACGCGGCTTTATCAAGAGCGGCCTCGGCAGACGTATTGCTTTCCTCATCATTCAGAAAATCGGACGGTCTTCGCTGACACTCGGCTATGCCATCACAGCGAGCGACTTCATCATTTCACCCGCGACACCGTCCAGCACGGCGCGCGCCGGCGGTATCGTCTTCCCGATCATCAAGAGCCTTTCGAGCGCACTCGGCTCGGAGCCGGGAGCGACGGCGCGCAAATTCGGTGCATACATCATGCAGATCGAGTATCAGGCGAACGCGATCACCTGCGCCATGTTCATGACCGCAATGGCGGGGAATCCGCTGTCGGTGGAGCTCGCGGCAAAGGCGACGGATACGCAGATCACATGGAGCGGCTGGGCGATTGCTGCCATTGTGCCGGGGCTGATCTCTCTCATCGTCATGCCCTATCTGCTCTACAAACTCTTCCCACCTGAAATCGAGGAGATGCCGCTCGCAAAGCAAATGGCGACGGATGAGCTGACGAAGATGGGCGCCATGTCGGTGGTCGAGAAGATTGTCGCCGTCGTCTTCTGCGGAGCGCTTGTCCTCTGGGCGACCTCTGAGATCCACCACATCGGGGCGACGACCGTCGGCATGCTCGCCGTTGTCGTCATGATCCTCACAGATGTCCTGACATGGGATGATGTGCTGAACGAAAAGGGCGCATGGAATACAATGTTCTGGATGGGCTCGCTCATCGCACTTGCCTCGGCACTCTCCAAGAGTGGATTTATCAAATATGTGGCGGAGGGCGCGGGTCGCATGATCGAATCGGCGGGCATCAGCTGGACGCTCGCATTTGTCCTGCTCATCCTGATCTACGTTTACTCACACTACGGATTTGCAAGTGTATCGGCACATATCGGCGCAATGTATGCCGCGTTTCTGACGGTCGCCATCGCCGTCGGCACGCCGCCGATGCTTGCCGCCATCGCATTTGCTGCGATGTCGAACATTATGATACCGCTCACACACTATGGCGGCGGCGCAGCTCCCATCCTCTACGGTGCGGGCTATGTATCGCAGAATGATTGGTGGCGGCTCGGCTTCATCATCACCACCGTCAACGTCGCCATCTGGCTCATCCTCGGCGGCGCGTGGTGGAAGGTCATCGGACTTTGGTAGGCTATGTGAACTAAATACAAGGACAGTTCTGCGTGTTTTATATGCGTGGGACTGTTTTTTTAGGAAGTGTAATATGTATTGCACTTGTCCGCACATACAGATATAATATCAGTAGAATGATTTACGCAAGGAAGAAGGAGGGGCGTTATTATGGCAGCAAAATCCGCCAATCTATATGCGAGAGTCGAGCCGGACGTTAAGGAACGGGCAGAGGAGATACTTGCGGCGCTCGGCATTCCGGCATCCAATGCAATCAATATGTTCTATCGTCAGGTGATCCTGCAGCAGGGGCTTCCGTTCGATGTGAAAATACCGCGCAGACACCCTCTTGATGTGAGCAGGCTGTCGGAGGAGGCGCTTAATAGAGAGCTTGAAAAGGGCTATGCCGATATTGAGGCAGGACGGACGCGACCCGCGCGCGAGGTCTTTGCTGAACTGCGGCGGGAGTACGGGCTATGATGTATCGCGTTGAACTCTCTGCGCAAGCAAAGGAGGATATGCGTGAGATTTATGAGTATATCGCATTTGAACTCCGAGCCATAGATAGTGCAGAGGCACTCTTTGGACATTTGGAGGAGCACATCTATGCACTTGAAGAAATGCCTGAACGGTATCGGCTCTATGAAGGTGAGCCGTGGCGCACGCGCGGTCTTCGCATTATGCCTGTCGACCATTATCTCGTTTTCTACATACCGAAGCACGAGAGCTGCATTATGACCGTCATCCGCATTTTATACGGAGGGCGGGATACCGCAGCGCAGCTCGCGAGGTATACGGAAAATAATGATATGGTATGACCGCGTTACAATAAGGACGACAAATCTATTTCAATAGGAGGAAACAACATGAGTTCACTGCATATTGCTGCTGAAAAGGGGGAGATCGCGGAGCGCATCCTGCTGCCGGGCGATCCGCTGCGTGCGAAGTACATCGCGGAACATTTTCTCGATGGAGCGAAGGAGTACACGTCCATCCGCAACATCCTGGGCTATACGGGGACGTATCACGGCGTACCCGTCTCCGTGCAGGGGACAGGAATGGGGATGCCGTCGATCTCGATCTATGTGAATGAGCTGATGGACTGCTACGGCGTGCAGAAGCTCATCCGCGTCGGCACGTGCGGCGGGATGCACGAGAAGATAAAGCTGCGCGACGTGTTCATCGCACAGGGCGCGACGACGGACTCAGGCATGATCCGCAGCATCTTCGGCGGCTCGATCAACTATGCGCCGCTCGCAGACTACGAACTTCTCTCTGCCGCCGTGGAGAATGCAAAGCGCATGAATCTCCCCGTGCGCGTCGGCAATGTGATCTCCGTTGACCGCTTCTACGACGAGGAGATCGACAACGACAAGCTCCGCGCCTATGGTGTGCTCGCTGTGGAGATGGAGGCGGCGGCACTTTACACCCTTGCGGCAAAGTACGGGCGGCAGGCACTCGCACTCTTTACCGTGAGCGATCATCTGCTGACGGGCGAGAAGTGCACGGCGGAGGAACGGCAGACGACGTTCAACGATATGATCAAGATTGCCCTTGAGACAGCAGTCGGGTAATAGACAAAGACAGCATCACACAAACAGCGCACGGGAACGCGATTCCCGTGCACTGTTTTTTAGGAATGAAATTATTTTTTCGTGATTTCAAAAAGAAAACGTTTGCATTTTTGAAAAACATAACGTATAATAAACACTGTAAATGTAAACGTTTACTATAACGGTCTTGGAAGGAGCGACATCGCACACATAACGATGCTGCATCCATTTGAAGGAGGGAATTGCATGGAGGAGAAAAAGTACATCATCACGGTCGGCCGTCAGTATGGCTGCGGCGGCCGTGAGCTCGCTGAGATTCTTGCGGAGAAACTCGGCGTGCATCTCTACGATCGTCAGATCGTGCACATGGCGGCGGCAAAGCTCGGGATCAACGATCTGAACGAGAGGGATCTCTTGGAGCTCGAGAATACGGTGAAACCGCTCTCGTCACGCTTCATTCCGTTTCATTCTTTTGGCATGGCGATGGGGGAGTCGAGTCAGGGGATGTTCATGGCAGAGTCGAATGTCGTGCGCAAGCTCGCAGATGACGGCCCGTGCATTTTCCTCGGCCGCTGTGCGGACTATGCACTGCGCAAGCGCGACGATGTTTTTTCGATCTTCGTCTGCGCAGATGATGAGTTCCGTGAGGAGCGCGGACGGACGGTCTACGAGGGGAAGTCGCTGAAGGAGCTGAACCGCGAGAACGAGAAGCGCGCGCGCTACTACGACTACTACACGGGGCGCAAGTGGGGCGACGGCGCGAACTACGATCTCGTGGTCAAGACGGGGCGTGCACCGCTTGCGCAGATCGCGGACGGCATCATCGCCTATATGCATGCAGTAAAGGGGTAAGGAGGAACTCTTATGGCATCTCCGAAGAGCAAGTTCTGGTCACGCATCGCCTATGCCTGCGGTACGTTCGGGCACGATGTGTTCTACATGATGCTGGCGACGTACTTCATGATTTTCGTCACGAGCAATCTGTTCCACTCCGACAACCATGAGCACGATGCCTATATGATCGGTATTGTGACGACGATCATCCTCGTTCTGCGTATCGCCGAGCTGTTCATTGATCCCTTTATCGGCAATACGATTGATAAGACCAAGACGCGCTGGGGCAAGTTCAAGCCGTGGGTGCTCGTCGGTGCATTCGTTGCGGCGATCTCGCTCGCGATTCTCTTCACGGATATGGGCGGCCTGACGGTGTCGAACCCGATGCTCTACCTCGTGCTCTTTGCTCTCATCTATCTCATTATGGACGTGTTCTACTCGGCAAAGGATGTTGCGATCTGGTCGATGATCCCCGCGCTCTCGTTCGACTCGCATGAGCGCGAGATCACGGCGACGTATGCACGTATCGGCTCGGTGTTCGGCGCGCAGATGATTACGGCGATTGTCATGCCCGTCGTCCTCTACTTCTCGCTGAATGAAAACGGCGGTACAGGCGATGGGACGGGCTGGTTCGCCTTTGCCGTGATCGGCGGCGGCATTGCAACGCTCGGCGCGGTGATTCTCGGCCTCGGGACAAAGGAGGAGACCTCCGCCCTGCGTGAGAACAAGACGGAGACGTCGTTCAAGGATGTGTTCTCCATCCTGTTGAAGAACGATCAGCTTCTTTGGGTGGCGATAGCCTACCTCGTGTTTGTCCTTGGGCAGAACCTCGTCAACAATTTCAACCTCTACTATTTCATCTATGTGCTCGGCGACGCGAAACAGTTCTCGTTCCTCGGCGTGATCAATGTCATCATCGGGCTGCTCGCCGTGGCACTCTTCCCGACGCTCACGATGAAGTTCAGCCGTCGGCGGCTTTTCTTCGGCTCGGTTTCGGTGATGCTGGTCGGCATCATCCTCTATGCGCTTGCGGGGACGAGCGTCATCATGACGCTCTTTGCGGCCGGCCTCTTCGCCCTCCCGCAGCCGCTGATCTTCCTCGTCGTGCTCATGACAATCACAGATACGGTGGAATACGGCCAGCTGAAACTCGGACATCGTGACGAGGCACTTGTCCTCTGCGTGCGTCCGTTGGTGGATAAACTCGCGGGTGCCGTCACGGGCGGCCTCATCGGCATCACGGCGATCTGGGTCGGCATGACGAGCGGCGCGACGGCGGCGACGATTACGCCGGAGAACCTTTTCAACTTCAAACTCGTGATGTTTGCGGCGCCCTTTGCACTCATCCTGATCGGTGCGGTCATCTACCGCGCAAAGGTGACGCTGACGGAGGCGGAGCACGCACGCATTGTCGAGGAGCTCGAAGACAAGTGGCATGAGATGAATCAGTGACAGGATAGGAAGCGGTCGTTTGCGGCCGCTTTCTTTGCCAAATGGAGGCTTCTGATGAGCTTTGATTTCAGCAAACTGAGCGACCCGCGTTATTTCGCGGAGAATCGTCTGCCCGCCCACAGCGATCATCGTTTTTACCGCGATGAGACAGAGCTCGCGCGCGGCATATCGTCCTTTGAGCATACGCTTGGCGGTGTCTGGCAGTTCGCCTATGCGCGGAACATCGACGCCATCCCACAGGGCTTTACGGCGGCGGACTACGACTGCCATGACTGGGAGACGATCCATGTGCCCGCGCACATCCAGATGGAGGGGCATGGCGTCCCGCACTATACGAATACGACGTATCCGTGGGACGGGCACGAGAGCATTGTGCCGGGGGAGATTCCGAGGCGGGAGAACCCCGTCGGCTGCTATGTGAGGTACTTCGCCGTACCCGAGGGCTGGGACAATGTGTTCATCTCCTTTGCCGGCGTCGATGCGGCACTCGCCCTTTATCTCAACGGGCATTTTGTCGGCTACAGCGAGGACAGCTGCACGCCGTCGGACTTTGATCTGACGCCGTATCTCGTGTCAGGCGAAAATAAGCTGGCGGCGATGGTGTTTCGCTATGTGAGCGCGAGCTGGCTGGAGGATCAGGACTTCTGGCGGTTCTCGGGGATCTACCGTGATGTCACGCTCTATACAAAGCCGAAGCACCACATCGAGGATGTCGCTGTCCGTGCAGTGCCGATGGAACGGGACGGATACACGGACGGACAGCTTGATGTGCATCTCACGTTCGGCGATGCGGCAGAGAAGAAGATCAAGATTCTGCTCTGCGATGAGGATGGGGACTGTATATGGGAGGATGAGGCGAGCATCTCCGCAAAGACGCATACGATTTCGGGGGAGCCCTTCGCTGTGCACCTGTGGAGCGCAGAGTATCCTTTCCTCTATCATCTTCTGATTCGTGTGCGCGACGCGGCGGGGACGCTGCAGGAGGTCGTGCGCATACGCGTTGGCTTCCGTGCGTTCTGCCTGCGCGACGGACTGATGCAGATCAACAGGAAGCGCATTGTGTTCAAGGGCGTCAACCGTCACGAGTTCGACTGCGACCATGGGCGGGCGATGGATCCTGCGCTCTTTGAGCAGGATCTCATCGCGCTGAAGCGTGCCAATGTCAACGCGATCCGCACGTCACATTACCCGAACAGCAGCCGCCTCTATGAGCTCGCGGATATTTACGGACTCTATGTGATCGACGAGACCAATCTCGAGACGCATGGCTCGTGGATGAGGAACGGCGCGTGTGAAAAGGATGCGAACAGTCTGCCGGGCGATCATGCGGAGTGGCTGCCCGCCGTGCTCGACCGTGCACAGTCGATGTACGAGCGCGACAAGAACCATCCGTGCATCCTGATCTGGTCGTGCGGCAACGAGTCCTGCGGCGGGCGCAATATCTACGAGATGAGCGCGTACTTCCGCCGTGCTGACCCCACGCGACTCGTGCACTATGAGGGGATTTTCTGGGATCGCAGCTATCCAATGTCGAGCGATATGGAGAGCCAGATGTATACGAAGGCGGCGGACATCGAGGCCTTCCTGAAGGAGCATCGGGACAAGCCCTTTATCGCATGTGAGTACACACATGCGATGGGCAACAGCTGCGGCGGCATGCACAAGTACACGGAGCTGGCAGAGCGCGAGCCGCTCTATCAGGGCGGCTTTGTCTGGGACTTCTGCGATCAGGCGATTCGTCGACGCGGGCGCGATGGGGAGGAGGTATTCCTCTACGGCAGCGACTTCGGCGACCGTCCGTCGGACTACAATTTCAGCGGCAACGGCGTTTTCTTTGCCGACCGCCGAGCGACGGCGAAGCTGCAGGAGGTGAAGTATAACTATCAAGACTTCACCCTGCGCCCTGCATGGAACGGGGTGGAGATCGAGAACAGGAGCCTCTTCTCCAATGCGGACGACTATGAGCTGCGGATGACGCTCCTCCTCGACGGGCGAAAGATCTGGGGGTCGCGGCAGCTGGGACATTCCGTGGCGCCCGGAGAGACGAAGTTCATTGATACGGCAATCTACAAGATGCCGTATCTCGGCACGGGGGAGTACGTGCTGACGGCGTCGCTCTGCCTGAAGTATGAGGAGCTGTGGGCACCTGTCGGCCATGAGATTGCCTTTGGGCAGGCGGTCGTCGTACCGCCCGAAGGAGCGGCAACGCGCCTCTTTGATGTACTCGGGAGCTGTGATGCCGCACCACAATGTGTGCCGCTTGCCGCCTGCGGAGATCTGCGCATCGTCGTGAGTGACATCAACCTCGGCGTGCAGGGGACGGGCTTTTCCCTCATGTTCTCGAGTGCGCAGGGAAATCTCGTCTCCTACCGCTATGGCGGGCGCGAGCTGATCGAGGAACTGCCGCAGCCGAGTTTCTGGCGTGCGCCGACGGATAACGACTACGGCTGTCATGCGCCGGCGGATACGGCGCAGTGGAAGCTCGCGAGTCTCTACCGCCGCTGCACGCAGATCGCGTGGAGTGCGGATGATGCGCCGCTCACCGTCATCGACGGTTATTTCGGCAAGGCAGGAACAGGGGAGCGGCGTGCCGCGCGTGTCACCGTGCGCTTTACCTATGCGCTCGCGGCACAGCCCGCCGCCCATTGCACGGTCACGTATACGGTGGACGCTGCGGGGGCGGTGGATGTCGCACTGGACTACGAGCCGACGGACGGGATGCCCACGATGCCGGATTTTGCGATGCTCTTTACGCTCGCGGCGGACTATGACCGCATCCGCTACTACGGCTATGGTCCAAAGGAGAACTACGCCGACCGCCATCGCGGTGCGCGTCTCGGCATCTACGAGAGCACGGCGGCAGAGGAGGTTGAGCCGTATCTGCGCCCACAGGAAACGGGCAATCACGGCGGTGTGCGCTGGATCGAACTGCGTGACCGCAGCGGACACGGGCTGCGCCTCACGGGGGCAGCGCCCATGGAGGCGTCGGCACTGCCCTATCACCCGCACGAGCTTGAGAATGCGCGTCACGCATACGATCTGCCGCGCAGCGTGCACACCTATCTGCGTGCATCGGCGGGGATGTGCGGCGTCGGCGGCGACGACAGCTGGGGCGCTCCTGTCCTCACGGAGTATACGCATCCGAATGCGGCGCGGCATCTGCGCTTTACGATGCAGGGAATCTAACGACCTTTGGCGAAATGATAATAAATGGAGGGCGCTGATATGAAGATATTGGACGAAATGCAGGAAGTCTTTCGGGAGAAATTTGGTGCGGCACAGACGCATGCGTATTTCTCGCCGGGACGCGTGAATCTCATCGGTGAGCACACGGACTACAACGGCGGGCACGTCTTCCCCTGTGCGATCTCCCTCGGGACGTATGCGCTTGTTGCACCGCGCACGGACGGCATTTCGCGGCTCTACTCGATGAATCTGCCGGAGCAGGGCGTGGTGCAGTTCCCCATGCACGGCGCGGTGAAGAGCGATGCCTACGGCTGGGCGAACTATCCCATCGGCGTTGTGCGCGTGATGGAGGATGCGGGGCATCGGGCGGCGCACGGATTTGACATTGTCCTCTATGGTACGCTGCCGAACGGCGCAGGGCTTTCCTCCTCGGCCTCCATCGAGGTGCTGATGGCGGTCATCCTGAACGATGAGCTGAACCTCGGCATTGATATGGTGGAACTGGTGAAGTTCTCGCAGAAGGCAGAGAATGAATTCGTCGGCATGAACTGCGGCATCATGGATCAGTTCGCCGTCGGCATGGGGAAAAAGGACTGTGCGATCCTCCTCGACTGCAATACGCTTTCCTATCGGTACAGCAAGCTGGCACTCGACGGCTGCAGCATCGTCATCACGAATACGAACAAGACGCACAGCCTCGTCACCTCGGCGTATAATGAGCGGCGCGCCCAGTGCGAGTCAGCACTGAAGGCACTGCAAAAAGTAAAGCCGATCAAGGCTCTCGGCGAGCTGACGAATGCGGAGTTCGATGCCATTGCATCGGCAATCCCCGATCCCGTCGAGCGTCGGCGCGCACGCCATGCTGTCTACGAGAACAACCGCACGCTGGAGGCGGTGAAGGCACTCGAGGCGAACGATGTGAAGCGTTTCGGTGAACTGATGAATGCGTCCCACGTCTCCCTGCGTGACGACTACGAGGTGACGGGTCCTGAGCTCGATACACTCGCGGAGCTCGCATGGCAGCAGGACGGCGTCCTCGGCTCGCGCATGACGGGCGGCGGATTTGCAGGATGCACGGTCAGCATCGTGCGCGACGCGGCCATTCCCGCATTTGAGAAGAATGTGGGCGATGCCTATGCGGCAAAGATCGGCTATGCACCGAGTTTCTATGTGGCAAATATCGCGGACGGCGCACGCCGTCTCTCATAAGAAAGGGGAAGGATATACATGGCTATTTTGGTCTGCGGCGGCGCAGGATACATCGGCTCTCATGCCGTTCATGCACTGGTGGAAAAGGGCGAGCAGGTCGTGATCGTGGACAATCTCCAGACGGGGCACCGTGGGGCGCTGAACCCTGCGGCCACGTTCTATGAGGGAGATATTCGCGATGCGGCGGTGCTCGATAAGATTTTCACGGAGAACAAGATCGAGGCAGTCATCCACTTTGCGGCGAACTCCCTCGTGGGGGAGAGTGTCGAAAAGCCCCTGCTCTATTTCAACAACAATGTCTACGGGATGCAGGTACTCCTCGAGGCGATGGTGCGCCATGGCATCGACAAGATTGTTTTCTCCTCGACGGCGGCCGTCTACGGCGAGCCGAAGCGCGTTCCCATTCACGAGGACGACGAGACGCACCCGACGAATCCGTACGGAGAGACAAAACTCACGATGGAGAAGATGATGAAGTGGGTCAGCCGCGCGAACGGTGTGCGCTATGTCTCCCTGCGCTACTTCAATGCGGCGGGGGCACTCCCCGACGGCTCGATCGGTGAGGATCACGCGACGGAGACACATCTCATCCCGCTCATTCTGCAGGTGCCACTCGGAAAGCGCGACCATATCACGGTCTTTGGCGAGGACTATCCGACGCCCGACGGAACGTGTCTGCGTGACTACATCCACGTGGTCGATCTCGCGGATGCACATGTGCGCGCGCTGGACTATCTGCGGCAGGGCGGCGAGAGCAATATCTTCAACCTCGGCAACGGGCAGGGATTCTCGGTCAAGGAGATGATCGCCGCCGCGCAGAAGGCGACGGGACGCTCGATCAAGGTGGAGATCGGTGCACGCCGCGCGGGCGATCCGGCACAGCTCATCGCGTCGAGCGAGAAGGCACGCACGTTGCTCGGCTGGAATCCGCAGTTTACGGACGTGGAGCAGGTCATCGGCACGGCGTGGACGTGGCACGAGAAGCATCCGAACGGCTATGGGGACTGAGGGAGGACTGTCATGAGTGACATACAGCGCAGCATCAGCCGCCTCCTGCATTTTGCGCGGCAAAAGGGGCTGATCGCCCCTGACGATGAGGTGTACGCCGCAAACCGCCTGATCGACGTGCTCGGCGTGGAGGAGTATGTGCCGCACGCCGTCGATGAGACGCTCGAGACGGCGACGCCCGTGCTCGAGGAGATGCTTGACGATGCGGCGGCACGCGGCTTGATCGAAAATACGGTGAACGAGCGCGACCTGTTCGATACGCGCATCATGGACTGTGTGATGCCGCGTCCCTCGGAGGTCGTGCGGGAGTTCCGCGCACATTATGCGGCATCGCCGCAGGAGGCAACGGACTGGTACTACCGTCTGAGCATTGCATCGAACTACATCCGCAAGACGCGCATTGATCGGAACATCGCGTGGAAGACGGCGACGGAGTACGGTGATCTCGATGTGACGATCAACCTCTCGAAGCCCGAGAAGGATCCGCGCGACATCGCAAAGGCGAAACTCGCGAAGGCGTCCTCCTATCCGAAATGTCTGCTCTGCCGTGAGAACGAGGGCTATGCAGGACGGGCGAACCATCCCGCGCGCGAGACGCACCGTCTCATCCCGCTCGATCTGTGCGGAGCACCGTGGTTTCTCCAGTACTCGCCCTATACCTACTACAACGAGCACTGCATCATCCTGAACGGCGATCATGTGCCGATGCAGATTTCACGCCATACATTTGAGAATCTGGCGTGTTTCTTACGGCTGTTCCCGCATTACTTTGCCGGCTCAAATGCCGATCTGCCGATTGTGGGCGGCTCGATTCTCTCGCACGATCACTATCAGGGCGGACACTATACGTTTGCGATGGAGCGTGCGGCGACGGAGAAGGAGTACGCGTTCCAGAACTATCCGACGGTGCGTGCGGGACGCGTCAAGTGGCCGATGTCGACCCTGCGGCTCACCTCACCGGATGCGGATGCGCTCATCGACCTCGCGGAGAAGATTCTCGCAGCATGGCGCGTCTACAGCGATGCGTCGGTGGAGATTCTCGCGGAGACGGACGGCACGCCGCACAATACGATTACCCCGATTGCGCGGCGGCGCGGCGAGGACTTTGAGTTTGATCTCGTGTTCCGCAACAATCGGACGACGGCAGAGCATCCGCTCGGGCTCTTTCACCCGCACGCCGAGGTGCATCACATCAAGAAGGAGAACATCGGCCTCATTGAGGTGCTCGGGCTCGCCATTCTGCCCGCGCGTCTGCGCGATGAGATGGATGCGGTGCGTACGGCGCTGCTCACAGGGACGGCAGATATTGCGGACAGGGCGGATATCGCAAAGCATGCGGACTGGTACCGCAAGGTGCGCGCGGCACATCCGTCGGTGACGGCGGAGAATGTGGATGGGATTCTGCGCGATGAGATCGGTGCGGTGTTCCTCGAGGTGCTCGTCCATGCAGGCGTGTTTAAGCGGACGCCCGCGGGGATGGCTGCGTTCGATCGCTGGATTGAGAGCGTGGAGCAGGTATAGGAAGCACTGATAAATTCAGCACTACCATCTTGACGCATCTTTTTCGCCCGCACTTCGGCGGAAAATCCTCCACATAGCCTTTGCTATGCGTCCGGTTTTCCACCTTGTTCGGACAAAAAATCTACGCCAATCTGGCAGACTTCATTTTATCAGCGATTCCTATAATCCTGTCATTCTGCGTAGATGCATCTTCGCATCGCGATAGGAGCAGAATTCATAACGGCATGATGATCGGAGATACACCGGGAGGAATGGAATGAAGGCGACGATTATCGACGTGGCACAGGAGGCGGGCGTCTCGGTGGCGACGGTCTCCCGCGTGGTGAACGGCAGCTATCCCGTGCGCGCGAAGACGCGCGAGAAGGTGGAACGCGCGATTGCAAAGCTGGAATACGTGCCGAACCTTCAGGCGCGTGAGCTGAACACGCAGCGTTCCTCGAGCATCGGCGTCGTCGTACCGGGCTTTGACAATATGTTCTTTGCCGAGGTGCTGGACGGGGTGGAGGAGCATTTGCGGCAGAGTTCCTACTCGCTGCTGCTCGCCTGCGCACAGAACGATCCTCGGCGCGAGGAGGCGTGCGTGCGGGACTTCATCACGCGCAATGTCTCAGGGGTGATCGTCGTCAGCCCGAACACGGAGACGGCAGCGACGGAGTTCTACGAGACGACGGCGGCGCGGCTTCCCATGGTCTTTATCAACAGCGCGCGGAAAATTCCGGGCATATCGCATGTGACGAGCGATCAGCGCGGCGGCGCCCGTGCGGCACTCGAACATCTATTTCGCTACGGGCACGAGCGCATTCTCTTTGTCCGAGGCGAGAACAGCGATTCCTATCGTGTGAAGGAGGACGTCTACCGTGCCGTTATGCAGGAGCGGGGGATGTTCCATGCGGAGGATATCGTCAGCATCGGCGACGGCAATCGCATTGAGACGGTCGAGAACACCATGTTCATCCTCATGGATCAGATGCTTGATTTTGCACCAACAGCGATTTTTTGCTGCAACGACCTCATGGCGATGGGGGCGGTCAACGCCTGTCAGCGTATGGGACGGCGCGTTCCGCAGGACATCTCGGTGATCGGCTATGACAACACGGCGCTCAGCAGGTACACGGCACCGCAGCTCACGACCATCGATCAGCACATGGGCAATCTTGGGCGGGAGGCGGCACGCCTCATGCGGAAGCGGATCGAGGAAGGAACGGCGGAGAATATCGTACGCGCAAACACCGTGGTGGAGCGTGAGACGACGGGGGTTCACGTAGAGGAAGATATGGGGCTGCAGAGGTTCGGCCGCCTTGCATAGCAATTTCATCACACAATCGAAGGGGGGATATACATGAATATCATCTATCATGAACAGGGCAAGGTCTTTCACCTTTTCAACGACACCATCAGCTACATCCTTATGGTGCTGCCGCACGGCGGGCTGGGGAGTCTCTACTTCGGTGCGGCACTCCGCGATCGCGAGGGTTTCGAGCATCTCTTTGAGCGTGCACATCGCGGGATGACGGCGTGTGTCTTTGCGGACAGCCGCGACTACTCGCTCGATGCGATCCGACAGGAGCTGCCGACCTACGGCTCGTCAGATTTTCGCTGTCCTGCACTGAATGTGCTGCAGGAGAACGGCAGCCGCATTCTCGATCTGCAGTTCAAGGACTGGCGTGTGGAGGACGGCAAGCCGAAGCTCGCGGGGCTGCCCGCCACCTATGTGGAGTCGCCAAGCGAGGCGAAGACACTCATCATCACGCTGGAGGATGTGCCGACGGGGCTGTGCGTGGAGCTCCTCTACACGATCTTTGCCGAGGGGAACGCGATTGCGCGCAGTATGCGCTGCCACAATGCGGGTATGGAGATGCTGCACCTGCAGAAGGTGATGAGTCTCTCGATTGACCTGCCCGATACGGACTATGAGTGGCTGGAGCTGACAGGGGCGTGGGCGCGTGAGCGCCACGTGGAGCGGCGCGCGCTCGCCACGGGCATTACGGCGATTGGCAGCCGCCGCGGACACTCCTCGGGGCAGTACAATCCCTTCGTCGCCCTCGTGCGCCCCGAGACGACGGAGATGCAGGGCGAGGTGCTCGCAGTGAGCCTTGTCTACAGCGGTAACTTCGAGATGCTTGCTGAGGTGGACAACCACGGCGTGACGCGCCTGCAGGCGGGCATTCACAGCACGGATTTTGACTGGATCCTCGCTACGGGCGAGACGTTCCAGACGCCGGAGGCAGTGCTCGTCTGGTCGAACGAGGGGCTGAACGGCATGAGCCGCACGTATCACCGCCTCTACCAGCGGCGGCTGGCACGCGGCACATGGCGCGACAAGGTACGCCCCATCCTCATCAACAACTGGGAGGCGACCTACTTCGACTTTACGGAGGAGAAGCTGCTCGCCATCGCGGATGTGGCGGCGGAGTGCGGCGTGGAGCTCTTCGTGCTCGATGACGGCTGGTTCGGTGCGCGCACGTCGGATCATGCGGGGCTCGGTGACTGGACGGTCAACCCCGACCGTCTGCCGAACGGGATTGACGGGCTCGCGGAGAAGATCGAGGCGCGCGGCATGAAGTTTGGCATTTGGGTCGAGCTTGAGATGGTCAATGAGGACTCTGATCTCTACCGCGCACATCCCGACTGGGTGCTCTCCGTCCCGGGGCGGAGAAAATCACTCGGACGCTCGCAGTGCGTGCTTGATTTCTCCCGTCAGGATGTCGTCGATAATATCTATGAGCAGATGGCGGCGATCCTCTCGAGCGGCAAGGTCTCCTATGTAAAGTGGGATATGAACCGCAGCATTACGGAGTGCTGGTCGCACGCGCTGCCTGCCGCACGGCAGGGCGAGGTGTTTCACCGCTATATTCTCGGACTGTACGATCTCTATGAGCGGCTGACGACGGCATTTCCGCACGTGCTCTTCGAGTCCTGTGCGTCGGGCGGCAACCGCTTCGACCCCGGGATGCTCTACTACGCGCCGCAGGCATGGACGAGCGACAACTCGGATGCCGTCGAGCGGCAGAAGATCCAGTACGGCACGTCGATGTGCTATCCGCTGAGCAGCATGGGCAGTCACGTCTCGGTCGTGCCGAACCATCAGGTGAACCGCGTGACGCCGCTCCACACGCGTGCGAACACGGCGTATTTCGGTACGTTCGGCTACGAGCTTGACCTAGGCAAGCTCAGCGCGGAGGAGCTCGCCGAGGTCAAGGACGAGATCGCCTTTATGAAGAAGTATCGTGAGATCTTCCAGTTTGGCACGTTCTACCGCCTGCAGAGCCCCTTCGAGCACAATGTTATGGCGTGGATGTGCGTGAGCGGCGATCAAAAGACGGCGATTGTCGGCTGGTACCGCACGCTGAACCGCGTGAATGACCGCTTTGCGCGCGTGCGCCTTGCGGGACTGCTGCCGGACACCCTCTATGAGGACAGCCGCAGCGGCGCGCGCTGCTACGGTGACGAGCTGATGCACTACGGGCTGATTACGACGGACGGGACGACGGGCGAGCCGCATCCCGAGGACGGCCTGACGACGGACTTTGACTCACGTCTCTATGTGCTGAATGCTGTGGAATAAGACAGATTGACGATAGTGGGGCACTGCATGAAGCAAAAAACTTCGTGCGGTGCCCATTTTCTTGTTGCCGCATGAATCCGTCATTGCAAAATGTGCAGAATTTCGTTAGAATAGAAGTGTAGACCACATGGAAGAAGGGAGATTCTTATGGCCGTCAAGCGAATCTTCGTCGAAAAGCGTCAGGGCTTTTTTGACGTTCCGGCACAACGCCTTTGCAGTGATCTTGTGGAGACGTTCCGTCTGACCGACCTGCGCGCGGTACGCATGATTACGCGCTACGATGTGGAGGGACTGAGCGACGAGGAGTTCGAGCAGGTTCGCGACATCGTCTTTGCCGATCCACCGGTTGACACCGTCTATGAGGATGCACTGCCCTTTTTCGCCGATGCGAAGATCTTTGCCATCGAGCCGCTGCCGGGGCAGTTCGACCCGACAGCTGCGGCGGCTGCGGAGTGCGTGCAGCTCGTGACGCAGGGGGAGCGTCCCACGGTGCGCACGGCACGCGTTATTGTGCTCATCGGCAGGATCAGCGATCTCATCGTTGAAAAGATCAAGGCATATCTCATCAACCGCGTGGAGAGCCGTGAGGCGTCGCTCGCCACGCCGGCGACGCTCGAGGTGCAGCCTGCGATGCCGGGGGATGTGGAGGTGCTGACGCAGTTCAACGCACTTTCGCGCGAGGAGCTGGCACGTTTTCACGCTGCCCACGGCTTTGCCATGAGCGAGGAGGATCTCGCTTTTGTGCAGGAGTACTTCCGCACGACGGAACGCCGCGCACCGACGATCACGGAGCTGCGCGTCATCGATACGTACTGGTCGGATCACTGCCGTCATACGACGTTTACCACGGCGATCGATGCAGTAACCATCGAGAATGGCTTTTTCTCCCTGCCGATCATGGAGACGTATCAGAAGTACACCGACGACCGCAAGGCGCTCTACACGGATAAAAAGCGCGATATGACGCTGATGGATCTTGCCGTGATCGGGATGAAGGCACTGCGCGCGGGGGGCAAGCTGGACGATCTCGATGTGTCGGAGGAGATCAACGCGTGCAGCATCCATATTACCGTGGATGTCAACGGGAAGAATGAGGACTGGCTCCTCATGTTCAAGAACGAGACGCACAATCACCCGACGGAGATCGAGCCGTTCGGCGGTGCGGCGACCTGTCTTGGCGGTGCGATCCGCGATCCGCTCTCGGGGCGTTCCTATGTCTATCAGGCCATGCGCGTGACCGGAGCAGCCGACCCGCGCACGCCGATAGAGGAGACGCTGCCCGGAAAGCTCCCGCAGAAGAAGATCACGATTGGTGCTGCCGAGGGGTACAGCTCGTATGGCAACCAGATCGGCCTTGCCACGGGCCAAGTGCGTGAGATTTACCATCAGGGCTATCTTGCAAAGCGTATGGAGATCGGCGCAGTGATCGGCGCAGTGCCTGCGGCACAGGTTGTGCGTGAGCGCCCTGTGCCCGGCGATGTCATCATCCTCCTCGGCGGACGCACGGGACGTGACGGCATCGGCGGTGCGACCGGCTCATCGAAGCAGCATACGGAGCAGTCGCTGACGACCTCGGGCGCCGAGGTGCAGAAGGGCAACCCGCCGACGGAGCGAAAGCTGCAGCGGCTGTTCCGCAATCCTGAGGTCAGCTGCCTGATCAAGCGATGCAACGACTTCGGTGCAGGCGGTGTCGCCGTGGCCATCGGTGAGCTCGCGGATGGGCTGACGATTGATCTCGATGCCGTTCCGAAGAAATATGAGGGGCTGGACGGTACGGAGCTCGCGATCTCCGAGTCGCAGGAGCGCATGGCGGTCGTGCTCGCTCCGCAGGATGTGCCCGCCTTCCTGCGGCACGCAGATGCGGAGAACCTCGAGGCGACGCGCGTCGCCGTAGTGACGAAGGAACCGCGTCTCGTGATGCAGTGGCGCGGCAAGGACATCGTGCGCATCGCGCGCAGCTTCCTCGCGACGAACGGCGTGCGCCAGCATGTGCGCGTCGCTGTGGCGTCCCCGAACGAGCAAGCGCCGTATCTGCAGCAGGTTCCGTCCCTCGTATGCAAGGCAGGACGCTCGCTTGAGGCCATGTGGCTTGCGAATCTGCGTGACCTCAATGTGTGCAGTCAGAAGGGGCTCGGTGAGCGGTTCGACGGGACGGTGGGCGCAGCCTCCGTGCTCATGCCGTTCGGTGGAAAGTACCAGCTCACGCCGTCGGAGGCGATGGTTGCAAAAATCCCCGTGCGTTACGGTGAAACGAATACGGCGTCGGCGATGGCGTTTGGCTTTGATCCTGATCTCTCAACGTGGAGCCCATTCCATGGCGCGGCGTATGCCGTCATCGAGGCCGTGGCGAAGATTGTCGCCGTCGGCGGCAGAGCGGATCGGGTGCGGCTGACGCTGCAGGAGTACTTTGAGCGGCTCGGCACGGACCCAAATAAGTGGGGCAAGCCCTTTGCGGCGCTCCTCGGCGCGCTGCGTGCCCAGCATGAGCTCGGGATTCCTGCCATCGGCGGCAAGGACTCGATGTCCGGCACGTTCGAGCAGCTGAATGTTCCGCCGACGCTCGTCGCCTTTGCGGTGGCGACAGTGCCTGCAGATGAGGTGCTCTCGCCGGAGTTCAAATACCCCGGCAACCGTGTTATCATGATTCCTGTTCCGCGTGATATGCAGGATCTTCCTATCTTTGAGCGTCTGCGCAAGAACTTTGCGAAGGTGCATGAGCTGATCCACGGGCAGAAGGTGTTCTCCGCGCAGAGCGTCGGCCGCGGCGGCGTTGCGGCGGCACTCTCGAAGATGTGTCTCGGCAACAACCTCGGCTTTAAGTTTACGACCTATATTCCGCAGGATGATCTCTTTAAGCCGCTCTATGGAACGATCCTGCTCGAGGTGGCATCTTCGTTCGACCTCAATGCGAACCTTGCGGGCATGGGGGCAGTCGAGATCGGTGTCACACGCGACGTGCCGAGCATCATCACGGATCTCGATACCGTTGTGCTCGCCGATGTCAAGGCAGCGTACACCGAGCCTCTCGAAAAGATCTTCCCGACGACGGTGTCGCACACGCATCGCCAGATCGATCGCCCGACCTTTGCTCCCTATACGAAGGGGAAGCACAAGAGCAGCTCGCTCAAGATTGCAAAACCGCGTGTCTGCATCCCCGTGTTTCCGGGGACGAACTGCGAGTACGATTCGGCGCGCGCATGGGAGCGCGTCGGCGCAAAACCTGAGATCATGGTCGTGCGCAACCTTACGCCACAGGCGGTCGAGGAGACCGTGACGGTGATGGCGGAGACGATCAAGCGCGCGCAGATCCTCATGCTGCCGGGCGGCTTCAGCGGCGGCGATGAGCCTGACGGGACGGGCAAGTTCATCGCGGCGATGTTCCGCGCTCCGCAGATTGCCGAGGCGGTGCATCGACTCCTGCACGATCACGATGGTTTGATCCTCGGGATATGCAACGGCTTTCAGGCACTCCTGAAGCTCGGCCTTTTGCCCTACGGCGAGATCACGGATCTCGACGAGAATACGCCGACTCTGACGTACAACAACATCGGGCGGCATGTTTCGCAGACCGTGCGCGTGCGCGTCGCGTCGAATCTCTCGCCGTGGCTCTCGGGGGTCAATGTCGGTGATACGCATACATTGGCGGTGTCCCATG
>ERZ772948.332-NODE-332-length-30830-cov-9.563152_pt1 | contig 30830 bp, 28 predicted proteins | sample MGYA00511945_ERZ772948 | MGnify/ENA primary metagenome ERZ772948 (study PRJEB29015, sample SAMEA2737927) | human oral metagenome | biome: human oral; feature: human-associated habitat; material: dental | place: China | collected 2141 ... | reverse complement strand
TGTACGACGTTTGTTTTTCTTCGCTTTTGAAGTGCGACGTGCAGGTACTGCCATTGTTTGTTTCTCCTTTTAGAATGTAATTCGATGCAATCTCATGATTTTCATCAACTTTAACAGTATAACAAAACTTTTTTGTAAAGTAAAGTTACTTGACAGAATTTTTTGATTTTCTTTTTGACAATAGCAAAGCTTTTTAGCAGTTGCATCTATTTTTGGGGTTATTATTCCAATATTCTGAAAATTTAAAAATTTTCTTCTATCCAATAGAGCCTAAGTGTGGTATAATAAAGCACAAAGATGACTACAATGAAAGGGAAAGACATGACAGATAAATTAGATACACGCCACAAAAGTAAGATTTATGACAGTATGGTCAAATCTCCTAACCGTGCCATGCTTCGCGCGACAGGGATGACGGACAAGGACTTTGAAACTCCAATTGTCGGAGTGATTTCGACTTGGGCAGAAAATACGCCTTGTAATATTCACCTACATGATTTTGGCAAACTAGCCAAGGAAGGAGTAAAAGAACAAGGTGCTTGGCCTGTTCAGTTCGGTACGATTACCGTAGCAGACGGGATTGCCATGGGGACACCGGGCATGCGCTTCTCTCTGACTTCACGCGACATCATAGCAGACTCTATCGAAGCTGCCATGGGTGGACATAATGTGGATGCCTTCGTCGCTATCGGGGGCTGTGATAAGAATATGCCTGGCTCCATGATTGCCATTGCCAATATGGATATTCCAGCCATTTTTGCTTATGGTGGAACTATTGCACCGGGAAATCTTGACGGGAAGGACATTGACTTGGTTTCCGTTTTTGAAGGTATCGGGAAGTGGAACCATGGTGATTTGACTGCTGAGGAAGTGCGCCGCATCGAGTGTAATGCCTGCCCTGGCCCTGGTGGCTGTGGCGGTATGTATACGGCAAATACTATGGCGACAGCTATTGAAGTTCTAGGTATGAGTTTGCCAGGTTCTTCTTCTCACCCAGCAGAATCTCAAGATAAGAAGGATGATATCGTGGAAGCTGGCCGAGCAGTTGTCCGTATGTTGGAAATGGGGCTCAAGCCGTCTGACATTCTGACTCGCGAAGCTTTCGAAGATGCGATCACAGTGACCATGGCTTTGGGCGGCTCTACCAATGCTACTCTGCACTTATTGGCTATTGCCCATGCGGCTAATGTGGAGCTGACTTTGGATGATTTCAATGTTATTCAAGAGCGCGTGCCGCATTTGGCGGATTTGAAACCATCTGGCCAGTATGTCTTCCAAGACCTATACAATGTCGGTGGTGTGCCTGCCGTTATGAAATATCTTTTGGCTAACGGCTTCTTGCACGGGGATCGAATCACTTGTACAGGTAAGACAGTCGCTGAAAACTTGGCTGACTTTGCTGACTTGACGCCAGGTCAGAAGGTCATTATGCCGCTTGAAAATCCAAAACGTGCGGACGGTCCATTGATTATCTTGCATGGTAATCTGGCACCAGATGGCGCGGTTGCCAAGGTATCAGGTGTTAAAGTTCGTCGTCACGTCGGGCCTGCTAAGGTCTTTGACTCAGAAGAAGCTGCTATTGATGCAGTCTTGGCCGATGAAGTAGTCGATGGCGATGTTGTCGTGGTTCGCTACGTTGGTCCAAAGGGTGGCCCTGGTATGCCAGAAATGCTGTCACTTTCTTCTATTATCGTAGGGAAAGGCCAAGGAGATAAGGTAGCTCTCTTGACAGACGGTCGCTTCTCAGGTGGTACCTACGGTCTCGTTGTCGGACATATCGCTCCGGAAGCTCAGGATGGTGGCCCGATTGCCTACCTTCGCACAGGCGATATGGTCACGGTTGACCAAGACACCAAGGAAATTTCCATGGCAGTTTCTGAAGAAGAACTTGAAAAACGCAAAGCAGAAACAACCATTCCACCGCTTTATAGCCGCGGTGTACTTGGTAAATATGCCCATATGGTATCCTCTGCTGCTAAAGGTGCTGTTACCGATTTCTGGAAACCAGAAGAAACAGGGAAGAAATAGCCTATATATGACAAAAGAACCCGCTAGTTTTCCTAGCGGGTTTATTAATTTGGATGAATGTTCATCTTCTTATCTAGGACTAATCCCCAGCGCAATTCGTCCAAAGCGACTGATGCGGGTGATTTTCCACGCGGGCGACCAAGTGACTTCAACAGAGACAGTTTCGATGCCCTCGATTTGCTTAAGGGACTCGACGATTTCAATGGGAACGGTCTCGGTACAGTCGCAGGCTGTGTCTGTGAAGGTCATGACAATCTTGCAGTGGCCAGTCTCGTCAAGATTGATTTCATAGATGAGCCCGAGATTGTAGACATCGAGCTCGACTTCTGGATCGTAAATCGTTTCGAGTTTCTTAATGAATTCTTCTTGGATAGCTGCTGCTCGGTCATTGATTTTGATATCGTCTCTCATCTTCGGTCCTTCTTTCTCTATAGAATGGTGGTCTTATTTTCTCATAATTCTGACAATTTTTCAAGAAATTCTGGCGAATGAAAACGGATTTAGTCTATCGGAGGGAATTTTTCTGCTCTAACTCCTCAAAACATCTGATTTATGGTAAAATAATAGATATTATATAGTTGCAGAGGATTAGAAAATGAAATTACAAAAACCTAAAGGAACTCAGGATATCCTCCCTCAGGAATCTGCTAAATGGCAGTATCTGGAGGAGTTTGCTCGTAAGACGTTTAAAAAATACAACTATGCGGAAATTCGGACACCGATTTTTGAGCACTATGAGGTCATCAGTCGTTCTGTTGGGGATACGACAGACATCGTGACCAAGGAAATGTATGATTTCTACGATAAAGGGGACCGTCATATTACGCTACGGCCAGAAGGAACTGCGCCAGTCGTTCGTTCTTATGTCGAAAACAAGCTCTTTGCGCCAGAGGTTCAAAAGCCAGTTAAGCTTTATTATATGGGCTCTATGTTCCGCTATGAGCGGCCTCAGGCTGGTCGCTTGCGCGAATTTCACCAAATCGGAGTGGAGTGCTTTGGCTCTGAAAATCCAGCGACAGATGCAGAAACGATTGCTATGGCGGCTCAGTTCTTCAAGGAAATTGGAATTGGGCAGGTGACGCTGCAACTGAATAGTTTGGGCAATGCGGCGAGTCGAGCTGACTACCGTCAGGCCTTGATTGATTATTTGACTCCGCTGAAAGACGGTCTTTCTAAGGATAGTCAGCGTCGTTTGGAGGAAAATCCGCTGCGGGTACTGGATTCGAAGGAAAAAGAAGATAAAGCAGCCGTTGCACAGGCTCCTTCGATTTTGGACTTTCTGGACGAGGAGAGCCAGGAGCATTTTGCGGCTGTCCGCTCAATGCTAGAGTCTCTGGGGGTTCCTTATGTCATTAACACCAATATGGTGCGCGGTCTGGACTACTACAATCACACGATTTTTGAGTTTACGACTGATGTGGCAGGCAGCGAACTAACTATCTGTGCGGGTGGCCGTTATGATGGCTTGGTTGACTACTTTGGTGGACCAGAAACCCCTGCCTTTGGTTTTGGTATGGGAATGGAGCGTCTCCTCTTGATTTTAGAAAAACAGGGAGTAGCTCTGCCACTTGAGACAGGTTTGGATGCCTATATTGCCGTTCTAGGTGAAGCTGCCAATCGCAGTGCTTTGGAGCTGGTACAAGCTCTTCGCAATCAAGGATTTGCGGCTGAGCGGGATTATCTGAACCGCAAGCTCAAGGCTCAGTTCAAGTCAGCAGATGCTTTTAGAGCCAAGACCATCATTACTTTAGGTGAAAGTGAAATCGAAAGCGGCCAAGTCACTGTGAAGAATAATGCGACTCGTCAAGAAGTGGTGGTTGGACTGGATCAAGTCCAAGAAAATTATCAGGCTGTTCTCGAGGAATTGGGTTGTTAGAGAGAAACTTGCCCTTTCTTAAAGTTCTAGTTCTTTAAGGAATCTCAAAATGTTACGTTTTTGTTACACAGCGAGCAAATACTGTAACAAATTGATAATATTTTGGTATAATGGTTATACTCTTACATAAATAAAGGAGAAAAAATGAAAAAATTGATGAAATTTGGCGTATTGCCTGCTTGTATTCTTTTGTTGGGAGCATGTTCGGCCCTGCCAAAACCACAGAAGAAGAACGCTGAAAACGTGAAGACAGAGCAATCTTCATCTTCTACATCAGAAAAAGAAACCAATGAAAAGCGGATTGAAAAAGATGCAGATATTATCTTGCGTGCAGTCTTTACAGATCATTCTTCAGGTTTCACGACCTTGATGGGAACTTCTGTTGACAAATGGAAGAAAGGTATTACTCAGTCTTACGTTGATGAAAACCTGTCTAAATATACGCCAGAAGAAAACTATACGCTTGACTTAAAGACAGAAAAATTCCCTCCATCAAAAATCTTGGAGTTATTTGACCAAGCACGTTTTAAAGTCTTGGCTACGATTGGCGATGATTTTGAAATTACTAAAGTTGAAGACGATGGAGAAACAGCCACTGTAACATTTAAGAGCCGTGCGATTGCAACACGTGATTTGGCTAATTTAATCAATATGACCAAAGCTAGTCTGTTTGAAAATGGAATTGAAGATGTAAAAGCCTTGGAAGACTCAACGGATCCAGATCTGGAGAAACGTTTGGCTTTGGTAAATAACTTCCTCTTCTACTATGCTTTTGACCGTATGAATGAAGACTTTGGCTACATTGCGCCACGTGAGTTTACAATGGAGTTAACGAAGACAAAAGAGGGTCGCTATATTCTCAATGACGAAAACTTTATTGAATTGCGTAAATCAATTTTTGTAAATGAGTATTCAGCAAATGGTGCGGAAACACGTAAAGGAAACAAATCAACAGATTCTGGCTCTAAATCTGACTCAAGCTCCTCTTCATCTTCCGATAAATCAAAGATCTAATAGTTTGAAATAAGATTTAGGATCTCATTTATATAGATAACGGGTCTGGGGCTTTTTGTCTCAGACTTTTATTTTTCAACTGGCTTGAATTGACGGAGGATATGAATGAAAACAATTTATTTAAGTAAAGAAGACATGTTGGAAATCTGTCAAGATGGTGATAAGTATTTCTTGCGTTATCCAACTTTTAATATTACCATGCCAGAAGTAGTTCAAGAAATCCCCAAAGAAGCTGCAGATAGTTATATGTCGGGAGAACATACTGGCAAAGAGTTGATGAATTATGCAGATTATGGTTTTTGGAAATCTAAAAAACAGTATACACAAGATGAGTCTGGTAAGCTCTTCATCGAAAATCATCCTTCTTTTATTTTAAAAAACCCAGGAAATACTCGTCGTCTTTTTACAGCAGAGGAATTTAGACAAATTGTCACCCAAGCCATTGTTTCAGAACTGGAACCTAGCGAACTTGACGCTATTGGTACAGTTGATAGTCATTTAGAGCTTCTTCTGGTGGATCCAGTTGGCTGGGAGGAAGAGATAGAAGCAGTCCATCTAGAAGTTCTGCAGGAAAAACTCAACAACTATATCTACTTCCTTGAAAGTAAGCAGTATGTGGAGCGATATGGAGACAATTTTGCTCAAAAAGTCATCCATATTACGTTCCAGTATTCCCCATCTGACAATGGCCTAGCTTTCCTAGCAGCTGCTCAGAAGGTATTGCAGAATACAGATATGAGTTTGAAGATAGAATTGCTGGAGTGATATGAAGAGAGCGAATTTTCGCTCTCTTTTTAGTCTCTTACAGTATGGTATAATTGAATTGGACAACACTTGGACTGTTATTATCAAAGAAAGGGGTAGAGCTTATGTTAGATATTTGTATTGATGCCATTGCTAATAAGTCTTTGACATACAAGATATTAAGAAAATATTCAACCTTGCCTTTTTCTCAACTAAAGTCAAGAATAGACAATCATGATCCAGTGATGGAAGTCGATGATTTAAAGCTGGACGAACTTCGAAGGGTTAGAGAGTTAATTCATGATTTAAGCGACATAGGCACGGAGGTCACGATAAAGGACTCAACAGGCCTCATCACCTTGGAAGTATTAGATAATATTATCTCTAGTTATGAAGGGATTACGGCTGATATAGAAGAGCTAGATACCCTTATGTTTGATGAAGAGGAGTAGTTGATTTTGGGTATCATGAAGGTATGTCTTAAAAAATATGTTTGATAGATACAAAAATCGCGAAATTATTTTGTAAGAATTAAAGGACTTCCAGTTTAATCCAATAAATTTAAATTAGCTCCCTTCTGCCAATAGAAGTCATAAGCTTGAATAGGAGATAAGATGGATATTTTCGATATTGTTCAAAATGGGACATATAATGATTTTATAGAGAGTTACAATGGTGACATAACACAAATTGATAAATATACAAAACTGAATTTGCTATGTACAGCAATGCTTAACGATGATTTACCAGAAGAGAAATTGAAAATTATTAAATATCTGCTGTCTGAGAAGGTAGAGATAAATTTCTTGTCACAAAAAGAAAATAGAAATGCTCTTCATTATTTCTTCCAAGCCAATTGGCGGCCTAAAATAGCATATGCATATGAGGTGGTGAAATTACTCGTTGAGGCAGGAATTGATGTAAATGCCGTTGATAAATTTGGTTCTATTCCGATGACTTACTCAGTAACGTTATTAAAATTAGCAACGGAAGAGTTAGAACCTCTATATAAGCTTTTACTAGAGGCTGGTTCGGATTATAAGTTAAAAAATAAATCTGGAAAATCGTGTCTAGACTATGCGGAAGAATATTCTTGGAGAAGTGGTCTGCTTGATATAATAAAGGAGTATGAAGATGGTAGAAATTAATAACAATGATTTTGGTGGTTTTGTCGTTTCAAACAATATTCTTGATGGAAAAGCTATTCGCTATTCTTATCGTGAGGAATCTGCTATTCCACAATTAAATGGCTGGACACTGTTATCAATCGAAGATGATGAAGCTTACCTAGCTAATTCAAAAAATTTCACAATTTTAGGAGCAAATAGCATTGTAAAAATTGCTCCTGTTATACTGGAAATTTTTGAAGCCCCGTACGGCACCGACTTGTGCTGGCTATATGAGGAGGGCGTTCATGTAGGATTTTATGATTTGGTGAGAGATAGAGAAACTACTATCAAGGAAATCATTAGCTGAATATAGAAATGACGGAGGAAAACTAATGAGAAAACAGGAATTATTAGATTTTTTAAAATTTAATAGCAACAAGCTTAGATATTATGCTGTATACTTAAACAAAAAAGTTTTAGAGCAGTTTGCGATAGGGTATTATCAGGATCTGAGTGCAAATAGATTTATAGTGTATGAGGTGACTGAACGTCAACAGTTACATGAAAAAGCTAGTTTTGAAAGAGAGGAGGATGCTATTAAAGAATTATATGAGGTTGTGAAATTTAGATGTAGGATTAAAGGCGTTCCTATTCAGTTAGATGTTTCAGAAATTGATGCAATCGGAACGAGTGATACAGACTTGGAACTTTTATTAATAGATGGCAATCTTTGGCTTCCAGATACCGAAGAAGAACATTTGTTGAAGCTTCAGGAAAAACTCAACAACTATATCTACTTCCTCGAAAGCAAGCAGTATGTGAAGCGGTATGGCGATAACTTTGTTAAAAAAGTCATCCATATCACTTTCCAATATTCTCCATCTGACAACGGTCTAGCCTTTTTAGCAGCTGCTCAGAAAGTCTTACAACCTACAGATATGAGCTTGAAGGTAGAATTACCAGAGTGATAAAGAGAGCGGAAACGCTCTCTTTCTTGTATATGGAACAGGGGAAAACTTACTTACCAATTAGTATGGCTATTGGCCAACAGCCAGAATCAAAAACTGAAACTGGGCTTATTGATATAGAGGAAGGAAAGATAATAGCAGCTACTCCATCTGGTAAAACTTCCAAAGATATTTATAACGATGAGAAAGGATCATACAAACCGAAGTTAGATGATATTCTTATTTCGAATCATAAATTTTTAAACGAAAAGTTTGCCTTTGTCTTATCTCTTTTTAGTTTTAAAAAACCAGTAGAAAACTCCCAATATCCGTCCTTGGCAAGCAAATATCCAAAGGTGTTTGATATATTGAGTAAAGGGTTACTATCGGAATTATATTTCCTCGGAAAAGAAGATGTTCATTTTGAAATCTCTCTCTTAAAGCTGGTTCTTCCAGAGGGTACAAATATCTTTAAGGATATCACCATTCCAGCAGCTAGTTCGAAAGATGGACAGGAACATTTGGTTCAAAGCGAAGAAGAGTTCTTACAATATTATAAATCCAGTACGGAGGAAGAATGATGGGACAAAAACGAATATTACCAGAACATATATAAAGTATGAAGCATAGTTTTGAGGTATGAGTGGTAGAATAGAAGAGCTCTAGTTTGATAGAGCTTTCTGTAACAGCAGCTAAGGATGCCTTAATAAAAACAATAGGAGGGTGGTTTAGTTAGTGGCAAAGAGAAATAGAAAAAATAAAGCGAAGATTATTGATACAGAAAGAGAAAGATACCATGGTCCTTTGATTACAAATGGTGTCAGTTTAGGATACATTAAGATTTATCCCTGGATCAATTTACCATTTTGCTCATTTTTCTTTTACTGGGCCCTTATAGGTGAAACAGGAAGTCGTCAGGGATGGATTAAAATTCTATTTTTGACTTGCATCATTCTTAATGTGGTAAGTATTTTATTTGCTTTTTCTAAGTTTCTAATCAATCGATTTAAATTTTTAACCTATATTCTGATTGCTTTGCTTACTTGGAGCGCATTAGTTTGGATCAATTTTATCGGAATGATGATGTTTGCAATAGTAGGAGATTCAAAAAGTATAGAGGGAATATATCAATCCCCTCTCACTCCATTTTATGTAATATTGATGATGTTCCTTTTTATCTTTGCTTGTGGTCTCTATGCTTGGCACTATCTCCCAAAGAATCAGGGGAAAGTCTGGGCTTTTAATCAAGTAAAAGAGGGAGATAGAAAGAAAACATGGTGGAATAATTTTGCAGTAGCTTTTGCTGGGGCAACAATCATTCCCTCCCTCCTAACAGGCTATATTCAGATTGCTTTTGGTGTTTTATTGGGAATTTTGTTGACTTTGAGCCTGCCAGCTGTCATGGTAGATACGGTTTATGCAGCTATTTATGTGAAAGAGCACCCTGATAGCGATGAATTAGATTAAAAATACAAATTTATTGACAACAGATATGTGAGCCTTGGATACACTGTCCGACCTACACATGGAGAGTAACATTTTAAAAGTGTACTCTCCTTGGAACATGAGAAAGAACCACCTTAGAACAAAATATAGCAAGTGTTTTGTTTGACTATATTGCTGCTTTTTATCTAATGAGACATTAAAAGTTGTTGTACTGCATAATATGCTATAATAGTCTATAGAAAGTCGAGGGAATGATGAAGAAAATATTATTAGTGGTTGTGGTGCAGGGAGTGGCCTTATTTGTGATAACGGGTCTGCTCTGTTATTTTATGCGAGGGGATTTTTTCTTCCGTGCTTTGGCGCCGATTTTTGGTCTGGCAGCTGGAGCCTTTCGCTTTTTGACAGCCATGGTGACAAAAATGCTGGCTCCTAGTCTTTATGAGGATGGGAAGAAAAAGGAATAGTCTATATGAAATTAGGAGGTCTGAGAATATTGATTCCAGACCTTTTTTATAAAAGTGGGCAATGTAAATGAAGGTTTTTAATTTTTTTCAGAAAAAGGACAGGTAGGGGGGCTTTCCTAGGCTCTTTGTGGTAAAATAGTAACAGAATTAAAATTTTGGAGAGTAAAGATGAAACGTTCAATGTATGCGGGACGTGTTCGTAGTGAGCATGTCGGTCAGGAAATTACTTTGAAAGGTTGGGTTGCCCGCCGTCGCGATTTGGGAGGCTTGATTTTTATTGATCTGCGTGACCGTGAAGGGATTATGCAGCTAGTTATTAATCCTGAGAGTGTTTCAGATGAGGTCATGAAGACAGCTGAGAGTCTGCGCAGCGAGTTTGTTATTGAGGTGACTGGTAAAGTAGCTGCGCGTGAGCAGGCCAATGATAAGCTGGCCACAGGAAGTGTAGAGCTTCACGTAGACAGTCTGACGGTACTGAATACTGCTAAAACGACTCCTTTTGAGATTAAGGACGGGATTGAAGCTAATGATGATACGCGCTTGCGCTACCGTTATTTGGATCTGCGTCGTCCAGAAATGCTGGAAAATCTTAAGTTGCGTGCCAAAGTGACTCATTCTATCCGCAATTATTTGGATGAGCTGGAGTTTATCGATGTAGAGACACCGTTTTTGACCAAGTCAACGCCTGAAGGGGCGCGTGACTATTTAGTGCCGAGCCGGGTCAACCAAGGTCATTTCTATGCCCTGCCTCAAAGCCCACAGATTACCAAGCAGCTTTTGATGAATGCTGGTTTTGACCGTTATTACCAGATTGTCAAATGTTTCCGAGACGAGGACTTGCGTGGAGACCGTCAACCAGAGTTTACACAGGTGGACTTGGAAACTTCTTTCCTATCTGAGCAAGAAATCCAAGACATTACAGAAGGTTTGATTGCCCGTGTCATGAAAGAAACCAAGGGTATTGAAGTGACCTTGCCTTTCCCACGTATGAAATATGACGATGCTATGGCTCTCTATGGTAGCGACAAGCCAGATACTCGCTTTGACATGTTATTGCAGGACTTGACAGAGCTTGTCAAGGGTGTTGACTTCAAAGTCTTTTCTGAGGCACCGGCTGTCAAGGCGATTGTAGTGAAAAATGCTGCTGACAAATACTCGCGTAAAGACATTGATAAGCTGACAGAGCAAGCTAAGCAGCATGGAGCAAAGGGACTTGCTTGGATCAAATTTGCTGGTGGAGAACTAGCTGGTCCTGTTGCTAAGTTCTTGACAGACCTGTCAAGTGAGTTGACAACTGCTTTACAATTAGAAGAAAACGACTTGGTTCTCTTTGTGGCAGATACTTTGGATGTTGCCAACGCAGCTCTAGGGGCTCTTCGTGTCCGCCTAGGCAAGGAATTAGGTTTGATTGACCCTGCTAAGTTTAACTACTTGTGGGTAGTAGATTGGCCAATGTTTGAGTGGTCTGAAGAAGAAGGCCGCTATATGAGTGCTCACCATCCATTCACCCTGCCTCAAAAAGATTCTGAGCAGGAGCTGGAAGGAGACCTAAGCAAGGTTCGTGCGGTTGCCTATGATATCGTACTCAATGGCTATGAACTAGGTGGTGGTAGCCTACGGATCAACCAAAAAGAACTGCAGGAACGTATGTTTAAGGCTTTAGGCTTTTCAACTGAAGAAGCGCAAGACCAGTTCGGCTTCCTTCTAGAAGCCATGGATTATGGTTTCCCACCACATGGAGGTCTGGCCTTGGGTCTGGATCGCTTCGTCATGCTCTTGGCTGGTGAAGAAAATATCCGTGAAGTCATTGCTTTTCCTAAGAATAACAAGGCTTCTGACCCAATGACGCAAGCACCAAGCTTGGTTGCTCCTGCACAATTAGAGGAATTAAGTTTACAAGTAGAATCACATGAAAAAGACTAGTTTGCGGAAACTTTTTCGCTATTATCTTCATCGCTTTGCCTATCATGTCAAGTTGCTAGAAGTTTTGAAAAGTATTTCGCGTGAAAAATATGATGAGAAATTTTCGGCATCTCTGGTATATGGATTTCTCTCGGCAGTAGCGGTCAATTTCTTCTTTCAGCCGGGCCATGTCTACTCAAGTGGTGCAACGGGCTTGGCGCAGATTGTCTCGGCTTTGAGTGGTCGCTTTATCGGCTTTACCATTCCAGTTTCCATTACTTTTTATGCGATCAATATTCCACTGATGATTTTGGCTTGGTACCAAATCGGGCATAAGTTTACTGTTTTTACCTTTATCACTGTTTCGATGAGCTCGCTTTTTATCCATTTTGTGCCAGAAGTGACATTGACGACCAATCCCATTATCAACGCTTTGTTTGGGGGAGTTGTCATGGGGACAGGGATCGGCTTTGCCCTCAAGTCAAGCATTTCAAGTGGAGGGACAGATATTGTTAGCTTGACCATTCGCAAGAAAACAGGCCGTAATGTAGGCAGTATCTCCCTGATTGTAAATGGCATTATTATGCTGATTGCTGGTCTGACCTTTGGTTGGGAATACGCTCTCTACTCAATGATTACCATCTTTGTATCCAGCCGTGTAACGGACGCTGTCTTTACCAAGCAAAAGCGGATGCAGGCCATGATTATAACCAGTCATCCTGAAGAAGTGATTAACAAGATTCACCACAAACTCCATCGCGGTGCAACCATTATCAATGGGGCAGAGGGAACTTACAATCACGAGCAAAAGGCGGTGCTGATTACAGTCATTACGCGTGCTGAGTTTAGCGAATTTAAGTATATCATGAAGCAGACAGATCCGACAGCCTTTGTCTCTGTATCTGACAATGTACATATTTTAGGAAGATTTGTAGAAGAGTAGTCTCGATTATCGGCATTGTTAGTGGATCTTGCTCAAACGCAATGCTTCCATTTATACATAAAAAAGGAACAAGTTCAGCTGGATGTTTTCCCATCCAAAATGAACCTGTTCTTTTTTATAGTTATTGCTTTATTTCAAAACCAAGACTTGCTTAGCAGGAACCGTATAAGAGTCTGCTAGCGGGGCGATTGGTTTTTTAGCGTTAATGTGCGGATACTGAAGGTGAATACTTTGCTTCATTTTATTTTCATAAGTCGCTGCTTCAGTACCAAAGTTAATCAAGATGGTCAGCGCTTGCTTATCTTTTTGAATCTTATATTCAACGAGGCTAGGGCTGAGCCATTTGACCTGACAAGCTTTTTGGATAGCAGAGCTAGTTGCCAGAGTCAGAAGTGGGTGAGCCTTTCTAAAGGCAATGAGTTGCTTCAAAAATTCAATGTCTTCGGTATAGTGAAGAGAGCGCAGCCAGTCTAGCTTGTTGATCTCATCAGGCAGGTTGTAGGTGTTGTCAATCAGATTCTTGGTCCGATAAAATTCCTGGCCGCTGTGGAGGAAAGGAACCCCTTGTGCTAAGAGGACGATGTGCAGTGCTAGACGAGAGTTGGCTAAGCGCTGGCGGAGGCTGATAGTTGGATTTTGAATATCAAAATAATCAAACACCGTTGCATTGTCATGGCATTCTACATAGTTGATCGCCTGATGAGGCGCTAGGAAATGAGGCTCTCCTGTCAGGCCGACATTGGCTGTCAGGACATTTTCTAGCCAGCTGGTCGCATGCTCTTTGTCCAGTCGGCTACCTTGGACGATGGTTTGCTTGATCGTATCACGGAAATGATCGCTGAAGAATCCATACTCAGGTAGTTGTTCAGCGTTGAACTGATGAGCCAGAAGGTCACTATCAAGACCAGTAGGCATCTGCCAACCTTCTCCGTAAAGGTAGATGTTTGGATGAATGGCTTTTAGTTCCTGAGCGATTTGCTTCATTGTGGTTATATCGAGAATGCCCATCAGGTCAAAGCGAAAACCATCAAAGCCGTAGAGGCTAACCCATTGTTGGACAGATTGTTGGATATAATGGCGCACCATAGCTTTTTCGCTGGCTACATCATTTCCACAGAAGGTGCCATTTGTCCGTAGGCCCTGTTCATCGAGACGATAGAAGTAGCCTGGCACAATCTTCTCAAAAGCATAGGCATCTGCCTCATAGACGTGATTGTAGACGACATCCATGATAACGCTCATATCAGCCTGGTGATAAGCTGCAATCGCGTCTTGTAGTTCAAAGATACGGCTATAGGGATTGTGTGGGTCGCTTGAGAAGCTGCCTTCAGGAACATTATACTGGACGGGATCATAGCCCCAATTGTAAACGAGTTCGGGGTGTTTTTCGTCAACACTGCCAAAGTCATAGACTGGCATAAGCTGAACGTGTGTAATGCCTAAATCTTGCAAGTATTTGAGACCAAAGGTCTGGCCGTGTACGGTTGGAGATTCGGACAGAGAAGCAAATTTACCAGGTTGTGAGAAACCAGCTTCCTTTTGCATGGAGAAATCACGCACGCTCATTTCATAGATAACGGCTTCTGTTGGTTTTACTTGGCTGGCAGCGCGCTGAATAGGTTTGCTAATCTTTTTGCGGTCAATGACATAACTATGACCAGAATTGGCATCTGAAGAGAGGGCGTAGGGGTCATGTACTTCTACCCATTTTCCGTTCACCTTATGGATATAGTAGTAGGCCTTGCCTTCTAAGTCTCCAAGGACCTGCGTATGCCAGACACCCCTATCTTGCCTTTGGAGGGGAATGACCTGTTCTTCCAGATGCAGCAAGACTTTTTCTGAAATAGGCGCCCACAGTTTGAAATCTGTTGCCTGAGGGCTATAGCTAGCTCCCAAATCTCTTTCTTGGTAGCTAAATAATTCATCAAAAATTGGCTTTTGGACAATGTGACGATACTGGAGAATGGTGTGATTGCGATCCTGATCATAGACTGTGTAGGATTCAGTCAAATCAATCGGGTCATTGACTGAAAGGGTGTAGACAATCTGATGTTCTTGATTCTCAATTTTTTTGATAGTCAAAGGACTAGAGCTATGCTTGTCCTCTAGAGTAAAGTGGATAGAATAAGCGTCAAAGGACTTTTCCAATTCGATAGTGATGCTATTTTCATCATCTAAGTAGGCTTGGAAAATACGATAAACCATGAAATTTCTCCTTAACTAACGAGTAAGAATGCTGTGGGGGATAACCTGACGATAGCAAGTATGCTTGTCATCCTTATTATCTTTAATGATTTGGAGCAAGGTACGGAAAGATTCCCTCCCCAACTCGAGGGTGTTGATATTAATATAGGCATCCACGTCGATACGTGGCTTGATAGAGTCAAAAGTGATAATCGGGAAGCGGTAGTCGATATCCTTGAGGTAGTGCAGAGCCCCTTCGGCAACCATACTATCCGATGTCACAAAGGCTTCAATTTCCTGAATAGGCATCTTTTCCATAATCTTATAACTGCTATCTTCCAAGAGGAAACCGAAAGAAAATTTGACGATGTTTTCATCGAGAGGGATGCCTGCTTCTTCTAGGGCTTGTTTGTAGCCGGTAAAGCGGTCTTGGGATACGACAAGCTCTTTATTCCCCGCTAGAAAGGCAATTTTTTTATAACCTTGATCTAGGAAATATTTGGTTGCATCGTAGCCAGCCTTGATATTATCATTATCGACCAAAGAAACAAATGGTGACACTGCTTTCCCTAAAATCAAGAAGGGAAATTGGTTTTTAATAGCAAAGTCAACCAGCGGATCGTTTGGCTTAGAATAGAGAAAAATCAAACCATCGACGCGTTTTCCGAAAATCATTTGTTTAATATTTTCTAAACGACGCTCTTCGTCCTGTCCGGTGCTAATCTGAATGGCATAGTCATGTTCAGACGCGATGCGCGAAATCCCCCGCAAGACAGTTGGGAAGAATGGGTTTTGGTAAAAAAGATCCGAATCATCTGGCAGCACTAGGCCGATGACTTGGGTTGATTGGCTGACCAGACTTCTGGCATTGAGATTTGGATGATAGTCCAGCTCTTTCATGGCAGCGCGGACGCGTTTTTTAGTTTCATCGCTGATGGTTGACTTGTTTTGTACGACGCGTGTCACCGTTGAGGGAGACACACCCGCTAATTTCGCTACTTCTTTAATCGTAACGCGCATAATAACCTCCTAATTTCTGAAATCCTCATCACGAAAATGTGTTTTGTAGAAAATAATCACCAAATAAAGAACAAACAAGATATTTTGGACGGTGATAATCGTAGGCAGGCTTTGTCCAAATAAGCCACAGATAAGACCGATAATCGTTGGTAATCCTAGGCAGTTGAGGATAAAATGATAGCATTCTTTAAAGGTTTTAAAAGAAAATAACCGTGATTTCTTGGTCAGATAGAGCAAGAAGGAAGCACCGAGTGCTAGAAAGGCAAAGTTGATGCTAAAGAGGAAGCCTGCGGAGACGACTAGAAAGAGGCTGATTACCAGGCGGTTTTGCTGGAACCAGTCTTTAGAAATGGCTTTGGTCAGGGCTTCTTTACTTTTTAGAGCCTTCTGGTCAACGGCTTGGTAGCGGATATTGGCCAGTTCTTTTCCTTCTTTAGTGATTTTGAGATTTTCTTTGTCGAAGTAAAGAGTCAGCTCCTTGCCTAATTTGAGCTCCTCATGATGGCCGATAATGACAGTCCCAGCAGCATTGTGATGAATCCCTTCAGGATTTTCAGTGGTCAGCACATGGTCTTTCATCTGGGCATGATGGTCCAAGTCAATCATCACATCTTCATCCAGAGTGTCAAATGCCTTATCAACAAAGGTATCCAGAGCATAGCTCGTCAAAGACGCTGTCTGAATGGCCACGGGGATCAAAGACAGAGAAATCAAAAAGACGCTGGTAAAGATGAGCTGGAACCAGCTAAGCATTCGACGATTGGCGAAGGTTTTTCTAAAACCAATCAAGCTCGAAAAATAATTAAAAGGATAAGGTAACATAGCTGCCTCTTTCTAAAATTATAATCAGGTGGTGGCCAATAAAGAACTTATTGGCTGCCATATAACTATAATTGTCTTTAAATCAAAAACAGGGTGGGACAAGATTATCCCTTGTCTCCACCACTTGTTAAACCAGATACAAAATTCTTTTGCAGGAAGAAGAAGAGAATACAGATTGGAAGGGCAGTGAGAATCGCACCAGCAGCAAAGAAGGCAATTTTTTGATTCTTGACATCGCTGACGAAGGTACGAAGACCAACTGCAACCGTATAAAATTCTTTTTCACGAAGAAGGAAGCTAGAGAGGATATAGTCTCCGAAAGGTCCCATGAAGGCCCAGAGAGCTTGCACAGCAATCATTGGACGAACGAGGGGCAGGACAATCTGCCAGAAACGTCTGAAATGACCAGCACCGTCTAATTTAGCTGACTCATCCAGAGACATAGGAACGGTATCGAAGTATCCTTTCATCAGCCAAGCATTCATTGGAATACCACCACCTACATAAAGGAAGATGAGGAACCAGCTTTGGTTAAGGGCATTGAGCATCAGCGCCATAACGAAGAAGGCGGTCAGAGCTGCAATAGTTGGCACCATTTGGATAATCAAGAAGAAAACCAAACTTTGCTTTCTTGCGATGAAATTGTAACGGCTGTATGCATAACCTGCAAGTACCACTATACTGGTTTGGACAATCATTGTCAAGACGGCAATGATAATGGTGTTAAAGTACCAAGTGCCATATAGAGTCTCTGAGAAGAGACGAGAGAAGTTTTCCAGACTGAAGTTGATGTCTGTGTCTAGCTTGAAGGCCACGACATTCCCCGTCTTGAAAGCAGACATGATCGTGATCAAGAGCGGGTAGAGAATGATAATGGAAAGCACTACAAGGTAGAGATAGGTCAAACTGTGGTTGATAAAACGTTTAAATTTAACAGAACTATTCATCTTATACATCCTCCATATCAAATGCGTGTAGTTTCTTGAAGGCAATCATAGAGATAGAGATGACGATGATGGAGATGATGAGGGTAACGGCCGCCGCCATTGAATATTGCGGTGCTGTACCTGTGGTCAATCGATAAATCCAAGAGATCAGGATATCGGTTGAACCGGCTCCTCCACCGACACTACCAGGACCACCTGCATTGAAGAGGTAGATGATTGAGAAGTTATTAAAGTTAAAGGTGTATTGACTGATCAAAGTTGGTGCCGCAACTGCCAAGATCATTGGGAAAGTGATGTTGCGGAATTTCTGCCAAGCATTGGCTCCGTCGATGTAGGCTGCCTCGTAAAGGTCATTTGGAATAGACTGCAAGATACCTAAGGTCAGGACATAGATATAAGGGAATCCAAGCCAACCTTGCATCATAATCAGAGCAATCTTAGTCCAAGTCGGATCAGTCTTCCACGGAATCAGATGTCCATCTAGGAAGGGAAGAACCTTGCTGAGAAGCGGGATGACTTGAGTGTTGATGGCACCGATACTATCGTTGAACATGTTTGAGAAAGTCAGGATAGTGATAAAGGCTGGAACTGCCCAAGGAAGCAGGAAGATAACACCAAAGATGCGTTTTCCTTTGATGAATGGTTGGTTGGCAATAATAGCAGTGAAAATACCGATTACGATTTGCAAAGTAGAGGCTGCCAGCGCCCAGATGATAGTCCAAGTCAAGACAGAACCAAAGGCCGCACGGAAGGTGCTCAATTGCCAAATATTAGCAAAGTTGGTAAAGCCAACCCAATCCAAGAGTTTATTTGGTGGCAAGTGTTTGAAATCATAGTTGGTAAAGGCGATCAAGAGCGTTACCAATACGGGGAAAATGATAGCAAAGGTCATGGCCAGATAAGAAGGGATGATGAGTAAGTAAGGGAAGCCATTTTCATAGATTCCATCAAACATTTCCTTCAAGGTAGTATGAACAGGATAATCATTGTTCCACTGTTTAGCAACCGTCCGAGCATCCTTCAAGTTAAATCCATAGAAAATCAGGAAAAATACCACGAGGATGAGGTGGAAGGCGCCGCGGATCAGCATGAAGAGTGAGTTGTCCCCACGGACTTCACCAAGGGTGATGAGATTTTCAATTTCTGGTAGGGCAATAGCTACGAAATAAGCTAAGAATGCAACCGTAACCCCAAGAAAGATGTATCCTTTGGCTTTTTGATCATTATAGATTTGCCCCAACCCTGGAATGAGGGAGCGCAACATGGCTTGTTTGGGATCTTTTTTTGTCATTGTAGTCTCCTTAGATACGAGAAAGATTGAGGAATTGCAGTAAGTACAAGTCCTAATCCGAGTTTTTCTTAATTAGAAGATAGAATAAAGCCTCATTCTATCAAACAAGGGGTAGGGAAAATTCCCACCCCTTTATTTAGACTTGCTTATTTGTTGCCGAATTTTTGATCGATAGTTTCTTTGATCAATTTAACAGCATCTTCAGCTGAAGTTTTAGCATCTTTCTTGCCGCTTACAGCATCGAAGAGCATGTTCTTAGCTGGATCCCAAACAGTACTCATTTCAGAGATGTTTGGCATTGGTTCTGCAGATTTGAACTGTTTAACAACTGCGTCTGTCAATTCATCTTTCTTGCTTACAGCGTATTCACGTGCTTCTGTGTTCGCAGGAACTTCGTTTGTTGCATCGTAAAGAGCTTTTTGTTGTGCAGTTGATGCAAGGAAGTTAACGAATTTTTGTGCGCCGTCAACGTTCTTAGAACCAGCAGGGATGACCCAAGCTTTACCACCGCCAAAGGCTTTGTATTCTTTGCCGTTTGGAAGTGTTGGGATAGTTGCTACGCCGTAGTTTACTTTAGCTTCTTTAAGAGATGCAGCTTTCCAAGGTCCGTCGATGATTGCAGCAGTTTTTCCACCTTGGAATTGAGTTTGGATCAAGTTAGAAGCGCCTTCTGTATCTTGCATACCTTTAGGCCATTTTTCATACCAAGTTTTAGCGTATTCAATTCCTTTGATAGAACCTTCGTTAGCCAAACCGATATCTTTAGGATCTGTACCGTCTTTACCGAAGACATAAGCACCATTTCCAGCAAGGAGACCGTAAGCATAGTAGAAGTTTGTCCAGTCAGCAAGGAAAGCAGAAGTTTTGCCATCTTCACCTTCGAAAGCGTACTTGCTATCTTTAGCCAATTCTTCAAGTTCAGCAAATGTTGTAGGAGCTTTTTGGATCAGGTCTTTGTTATAGTACATTACCAAAGTCTCGATAACAGCAGGAGCACCGTAAGTAGTTCCGTCGATTGTTACCAAAGATTTAGTAGTATCGTCAGCTTTTGCATCTTTGCCCAACTCAACTTCTGAAAGTTGTCCGTCAGCACCTAGGCTTCCCACGCGGTCGTATGGTGCCATCATGACATCTGGAGATTTACCAGATTGGTTGTCAAGCGAAAGGTTATCAAGACCTGTAAGAGCATCACCAGTTTTGATAGTGACCTTTGTTCCGGTTTCTTTTTCATAAGCCTTCGCAGCTTCTTCCATGTAGCTCTTGTAGCCTTCGTCTACATATGCAGTGAGCTCATTGCTTGCAGCAGCTTCTTTTTTAGAAGATTTGCTACCGCAGGCTGTCAAAATAAAACCTGCTAAAGCAACAGTACCGAGAACAGCAACGCTCTTCAACATTTTGTTTTTCATGATTATTCCTCCTAAAGAATAAAAGTATAATACCATCTAAGAACACGCTTGCATAGCGCAAACGTTTTCTTGAACTTAAAATAATTTTAGCACAAAAGGTAAACGCTTGCAAGTGTTTTTAAGAAAATTTTAAAAAATTTTTAAGGAAAGAGTGTTAATTTAGATGATATAAAAGGAAAGAAATTTGAAATCTATGGTATAATAAATAAAAAAGTTTTTTAAAAAGCTTGCACTTGAAAAAAAAATAGGTTATAATTCAAGCAACGCAAACGTTTTCGCTAAATAAAGTAGGAAACAAGTATGAAAAAATTTTTGAGGTGTTACATATGAAAGCGAGACAAAGTGGTGTATTGATGCACATTTCCTCTTTGCCAGGCAAGTACGGGATTGGTTCTTTTGGTCAGTCTGCTTATGATTTTGTGGATTTCTTAGTTAGAACGAAGCAACGTTATTGGCAAATCTTGCCTTTGGGAACGACTAGTTATGGGGACTCTCCTTACCAGTCTTTCTCAGCCTTTGCAGGGAATACTCACTTTATTGATCTGGATTTCTTGATTGACGAAGGCCTGTTGGCAGAAGAAGATCTAAAAGGCGTTGATTTTGGTGATGATCCAAAAGCTGTAGATTATGCAAAAGTATTTGAAGCACGTCGTCCTCTTTTGGAAAAAGCGGTTGCTCGTTTCCTTAAAGTTGGCGATCTTGACAAATTCCGTCACTTTGTTGCAGAAAATGCAGCTTGGTTGGAGCTTTTTGCGGAATACATGGCTGTTAAAGAGCATTTTGATCTGAAAGCTTGGACAGAATGGCCAGATGAAGCGATTCGTCGTCGCCAACCAGAAAGCTTGGCTAGCTATCGTGAGAAATTGGCAGACAAGCTGGAATACCACCGTGTAACTCAATATCTCTTCTTTAAACAATGGTTGGAACTCAAGAAATATGCCAATGACCATCACATCGAAATCGTTGGTGACATGCCAATCTATGTAGCTGCTGACAGCGCAGATGTTTGGGCTCAGCCTCACTTCTTCAAGACAGATAAGCAAGGTCGCCCAGTTAAGGTTGCTGGCTGCCCACCAGATGAATTTTCAGAGACTGGCCAATTATGGGGTAACCCAATTTATAATTGGGATGCCATGGATAAAGATGGCTATGCTTGGTGGATTGAGCGCCTGCGCGAAAGCTTCAAGATTTACGACATTGTTCGGATTGACCACTTCCGTGGCTTTGAGTCTTATTGGGAAGTGCCAGCTGAGTCTGACACAGCAGCTACTGGTCACTGGGTCAAAGGTCCAGGTTATAAGCTGTTTGCCGCAGTGAAAGAAGCTTTAGGTGATTTAAACATCATTGCAGAAGACCTTGGATTCATGACGGATGAAGTCATTGAATTGCGTGAGCGAACTGGCTTCCCAGGTATGAAGATTCTGCAATTCGCTTTCAATCCAGATGATGAAAGCATTGATAGCCCACACTTGGCGCCACATAACTCTGTGATGTACACTGGTACTCACGACAATAATACTGTATTGGGCTGGTATAAGGATGAGATCGATGATCCAACCCGTGAATACATGGCTCAGTACACTAACCGCAAAGAATACGAAACGGTGCCACATGCAATGCTTCGTACAATCTTTGCTTCCGTTAGCTACATGGCTATCGCGACGATGCAAGATTTGCTAGAGCTAGATGGCTCTGCCCGCATGAACCTGCCTTCTACAATTGGTGGTAACTGGGCATGGCGGATGACAGCTGAAGAGCTAAACCCTATTGTAGAAGGTCAGCTTTATCATTTGACTAAGGTCTATCGTCGTCTGAATACGGACTTACTTTCATAAGACAATAAATTTCAATACTTTCTAATACTAGGAGAAATCATGTCAAACTTACAAACATATATCCAAAAAACTTATCAAAAGCAAATTGCTGATTGTAGCAATGAAGAGCTTTATTTGGCTCTCTTGAACTACACAAAATTAGCAAGCGCTCAAAAGCCAGTTAATACTGGTAAAAAGAAACTCTACTACATCTCTGCTGAGTTTCTGATTGGTAAACTCTTGTCAAACAACTTGATTAACCTTGGCCTTTACGACGATGTAAAAAAAGAACTTGCCGCTGCTGGTAAAGACTTGATCGAAGTCGAAGAAGTAGAATTGGAACCATCTCTTGGTAATGGTGGTTTGGGCCGTTTGGCAGCCTGCTTCTTGGACTCTATCGCAACACTTGGATTGAACGGTGACGGTGTGGGCCTTAACTACCACTTCGGTCTTTTCCAACAAGTCCTTAAAAACAATGAGCAAACAACTATTCCAAACTTCTGGTTGACTGAGCAAAACTGGTTGGTTCGCTCAAGTCGTAGCTACCAAGTGCCATTTGCACACTTTACCTTGACATCAACTCTTTACGATATTGATGTGCCTGGTTACAAGACAGCTACTAAAAACCGTTTGCGCTTGTTTGACTTGGATTCAGTTGATTCTTCCATCATCAAAGAGGGAATCGAATTTGACAAGACAGATATCGCTCACAACTTGACTCTTTTCCTTTATCCTGATGATAGCGACAAGCAAGGTGAATTGCTCCGTATCTTCCAACAATACTTCATGGTTTCAAACGGTGCACAATTGATCATCGATGAAGCGATCGAAAAAGGAAGCAACTTGCATGACCTTGCAGACTATGCAGTTGTACAAATCAACGACACTCACCCATCACTGGTTATTCCTGAGTTGATCCGTCTTTTGACTGCGCGTGGTATCGAGCTTGATGAAGCGATCTCAATCGTTCGTAGCATGACTGCCTACACAAACCACACTATCCTTGCTGAAGCCCTTGAAAAATGGCCTCTTGAATTCTTGCAAGAAGTGGTTCCTCACTTGGTACCAATCATCAAAGAATTGGATCGTCGTGTCAAAGCAGAATACAAGGATCCAGCTGTTCAAATCATCGATGATAGCGGCCGTGTTCACATGGCACACATGGATATCCACTATGGATATAGCGTTAACGGGGTTGCAGCACTCCACACTGAAATCTTGAAGAACTCTGAGTTGAAAGCATTCTACGATATTTATCCAGAGAAATTCAACAACAAGACAAACGGTATCACATTCCGTCGTTGGCTCATGCACGCTAACCCACGTTTGTCTAGCTACTTAGATGAACTTCTTGGTCGCGACTGGCACCATGATGCTGCTAAGTTGGAAGGTCTACTTGACTTTGCTGGCAAGCAAGAAGTGAAAGAAAAGCTGGAAGGCATTAAGGCTCACAACAAGCGTAAATTGGCTCGTCACTTGAAGGAAGCTCAAGGTGTAGAAATCAATCCAGATTCTATCTTTGATATCCAAATCAAGCGTCTACACGAGTACAAACGCCAACAAATGAACGCTTTATATGTGATCCACAAATATTTGGACATCAAGGCTGGTAACATTCCTGCTCGCCCAATCACTGTCTTCTTTGGTGGTAAGGCAGCTCCTGCTTATACAATTGCCCAAGACATCATTCACTTGATCCTTTGCTTGTCAGAAATCATCGCGAATGATCCAGCAGTGGCACCACACTTGCAAGTGGTTATGGTTGAGAACTATAACGTTACAGCATCAAGCTTCTTGATTGCAGCTGGTGATATTTCTGAGCAAATCTCACTTGCTTCTAAAGAAGCTTCAGGTACTGGTAACATGAAATTCATGTTGAACGGAGCCTTGACTCTTGGTACTATGGATGGTGCAAACGTGGAAATCGCTGAGTTGGTTGGCGACGAAAACATTTACATCTTCGGTGAAGATTCAGAAACTGTTATCGACCTTTACGCAAAAGCAGCCTACAAATCAAGCGAATTTTACGCTCGTCCAGCTATCAAACCGTTGGTTGACTTTATCATCAGCGATGCGGTTCTTGCAGTAGGTAAGAAAGAACGTTTGGAACGTCTTTACAATGAATTGATCAACAAAGACTGGTTCATGACGCTTCTTGACTTGGAAGACTACATCAAAGTTAAAGAGCAAATGCTTACTGATTACGAAGACCGCGATGCATGGTTGGATAAAGTGATCGTTAACATTGCAAAAGCTGGCTTCTTCTCAGCAGACCGTACAATCCAACAATACAATGACGAAGTATGGCATTTGGATAACTAATAAATTGAATAACTTAAAAAGCCTAGACAGTCCTGTCTTGGCTTTTCTCTTGTTAGAAGACTCGAGTAAGTAGCCTTGGAAGATAAGTTTTTTTGGTAGTGGAGCTTTTAAAATCGTAGCAGGCCTTGTCTCTTGTCAGTCTTTTCTTTTGGGTGTATAATAAGAAAAAGTATTTCTTTACAGGAGGTTGTTATGAAAAAGAAACCAATTTATCTCTATGTCTTACTGGGGTTAGAAACAGTAGGCACTTTGTGGGGGCTTGTTTCGAAGTTCTCCTCTTCAAATGATGCCGTGGAAACCTTGCTAAAGGGGGTCAATGAGCCAGCAAAATCTCAGTATGCAACTTACTTTAGTAAGAGCGCTGAACTGTCAGGTTCGCTAATAAATAATATTTTCTTTTATGTTGGCTTGCTTCTTTTGATTGCAGCTTGGTTCTTTGTTTTTAAGAAAGATATTTTCAAAGCAAATCTTATTTACATCGCGAACGTTCTTATTGGCTTGATTGGAACAGCGTACGGTTATGTGGTAGCAAAAGGGATTGCAACGTCTTCTTTTTCAGATCCGTCCTTACTCTCATCTCAGATGCTGGGGTTGAACTTTACTATTGGCTTCTCTGTTGTTGTTAGTCTTATCTTCCTTTCCATCGTTATCTTTAAGCTGATCAAGCAGCAAAAGGAAGCTGAGAGTGTAGAAGTAGCTGAAGAAGAATAAGATTTGACAAATAACATTTACCTGCTACAATCTAGATGGGCAGATAAATGTTATTTTTTTGGAATGGAGTAGATAAACATGAAAGTTTCCTTAGTTTATATTAGCTTGAGCGGCAATACCGAGAGTTTTGTCCGTCGTTTGAGTGACTATTTGTTAGAGCAGCATCCGAGTCTAGAGATTGAGAAAATCCATATCAAAGACTTAGTGAAGGAGGGACATCCGTTCTTTGAAATGACCAATCCTTTCATTACTTTTCTACCGACCTATCTGGAAGGTGGCAATGGTGTGGATAATGGCGATGTCGAAATTCTCACGACGGATGTAGCCGATTTTATTGCCTATGGGCAAAATGCTAGCAAGTGTTTGGGAGTTATCGGAAGTGGCAACCGTAACTTTAATAATCAGTACTGCCTGACTGCTAAGCAATACAGCCAACGTTTTGACTTCCCGGTTTTAGCTGATTTTGAAATGCGTGGTATGTTAGGCGATATTAAAAAGGTAGCTGGCATTATCGAGGAATTGTATGGAATAAAAGCATAAGAAAAAAGCCGTTCGATCAATATTTTTGACCGAGCGGCTTTTGTTTCTATTCTTGACTTGTTTGCTTGCCGGCGATAGTTTCGACCAGCTCTTTTGAATATAAAATTCCTAAACGGTAGTTTTTGTTAACGTAAGCTATAAGGTCATTTTGGTTTTCACTAGTGGCCATTTTTTCTTGGAGTTCTTGTCGAAAATGATCACTTTTTAGGAGTTCCTGCTGCAGCAAAATCTGCAACTTTACCTTTTCTCTTTTGTTGTACAAAAAGAGAATGACCAAGCTAAGGGCAACTAAAATATAAGCAGTTTCATTCATAAAATATCACTTCCTAAGAAAACCTCCCAAAACTGGAAGGTTTGTGTAGGGTTACATTTTTTCTGGTGCTTCTACACCAAGCATGCGGAGAGCTTCCTTCAGTACAACAGCAGTGGTGTAGCTGAGAGCTAGACGGCTGTCACGTTCCGGAGTTTCATCCAAGATGCGAGTGTGAGCATAGTATTTATTGAAGGCTTGAGCTAGGCTGATCGCGTATTTGGCAATCAGAGATGGCTCAAAGTTATCAGATGCACGTTTAACTACGCGAGCGAAGTCTTGGATCAGTTTGATAATTTCCCAGCTTTCAGCATCGTTGAGGTTGTAGTTGGCATCAAGACTTGGCTTGAAGTCTGCTTTGCGCAGGATAGACTGGATACGCGCGTAGGCATATTGCACATAAGGTCCAGTTTCACCTTCAAAGGAAACCATTGCTTCCAAATCAAAGTCGTAACCATTGCGGCGGTCAGTTTTAAGGTCGTAGAATTTAACGGCACCGACACCAACTGCATGGGCAACAGCTTCTTTGTTTTCCAGATTTGGATTTTTCTCTTCAATTTGAGCTTTGGCACGGCTGATTGCTTCTTGCAGAGTTGGTTCCAGAAGGATGATGTTTCCTTTACGTGTTGAAAGTTTTTGGCGGTTTTTCGTAACCAGGCCAAAGTCCACGTGGATCATGTCATCGCTCCAGTCAAATCCCATCTTCTTAAGGACGGCCTTGAGCTGACGGAAGTGGTTTGATTGTTCTTGACCAACGACATAAACATTCTTGACGAAGTTGTAAGTACGTGCACGGTACATAGCAGTGGCAATATCACGGGTGATGTAAAGCGTAGCACCGTCTGATTTTTTAATCATAGCTGGTGGCAGGTTGACATCGTCCAAGTCCACAATGCTAGCGCCTTTTGATTCTTTCAGGAGACCCTTGTCTTCCAGAATTTTCACGGCCTCGTCCATCTTGTCATTGTAGAAGGCTTCTCCGTTTAAACTATCAAATTCAACGCCGAGCAATTCATAGATGCGGTTAAATTCAACGAGACTTTCGTCACGGAACCATTGCCATAGTTCTGTTGCTTCTGGATCGCCATCTTCCAGTTTCTTGAACCAGAGGCGGCCTTCGTCGTCCAAGGCTGGATCGTTTTCGATTTCAGCATTGATGCGGACGTAAAGTTGCAAGAGTTCATCGATTGGGTTAGCTTCAACGGCTTCCTTGTTGCCCCACTTCTTGTAGGCAACCATGAGGAGACCGAATTGCTTGCCCCAGTCACCTAAGTGGTTGATCTTGATGGTATTGTAGCCCATCTTGCGGAAGATATTTGACAAGGAGTCACCGATAACGGTTGAACGCAAGTGACCGACAGAGAAAGGTTTCGCAATGTTGGGACTGGAAAGGTCGATGGTAATATTTTCGCCCTGACCTTCGTTCTGTTGACCATAGTCAGCGCCTTCCTTGATGACTTCTTTGATAACTTGATCAGAGATTTTAGCTTTGTTGAGGAAGAAGTTGACATAAGGTCCAGTTGCGACAACTTTTTCAAAATGACTTGGGTCGATCTTTTCAGCAATATCCGCAGCGATAGCTTGAGGAGCCTTGCGTTCTACTTTTGCAAGTGAGAAAGCTGGGAAGGCAATGTCTCCAAGATCGGAACTCTTCGGTTGCTCTAGTAGGTTAGAGATAGCGCTTTGGTCCAAGCTGTCAATAACTTTGGCCAACTCGCTAGCGATTAATTGTTTATTATCCATATTTGCTCCTTTGGGTCTTTTGTTACTATTCTATCATATTTTATGAGGAATCTTCAATTTTTTTGGTATAAGATAGATTTTTTGATATAATTGAGAGTATAAATATTCAGTCAATGAGGTCGAGTATGAGAAAGAGTGAACGTCATCAGCTTATTAAATGGATGATCAAGGAAGAAAAGTTAGGAACACAAAAGGATATTCAAAAAAGGCTGGAAGACGAGGGGATATTTGTGACCCAAACAACCCTCTCGCGGGATTTAAGAGAGATTGGCTTGACCAAGCTGAAGAAAGACGGGCAAGTCTACTATGTGCTGGCTCATGAAGCAGAGGAATTGGATCTGGCTGGATTTCTGGCCAGTCATGTTCAGGCTGTTTCTAGAGCGGAGTTCACGCTGGTTTTCCGTACAGGGCTGGGCGAAGCGACGGTCTTGGCAAATGTGGTAGATGGTTCGCTGGATAGTCGGATTTTAGGAACCGTTGCAGGTGCCAATACCTTGCTCGTGATTTGCCGGGATCAGGATGCGGCTAGAGAAATCGAAACGAGTGTCAAAGAAGGCATGGAATAGCCAAAAGCTTAGAATTGACGGAGAGGTTTGAGACGGAGGTCCTGACCTCGTTTGTTTTTAGAAAGGATAGAGATGGCAGTAGAAAAGTTATCGCCAGGCATGCAGCAGTATTTGGATATCAAAAAGGACTATCCAGATGCTTTCTTGCTCTTTCGGATGGGGGATTTCTATGAGTTGTTTTATGATGATGCGGTCAATGCCGCCCAGATTTTAGAGATTTCCCTCACCAGCCGCAATAAAAATGCAGAAAATCCGATTCCCATGGCTGGAGTTCCCTATCATTCGGCACAGCAGTATATTGATGTTTTGGTCGAGTCAGGCTATAAGGTAGCGATTGCGGAGCAGATGGAAGATCCCAAGGAAGCCAAGGGCGTTGTCAAGCGGGAGGTCGTTCAGGTTATCACACCAGGGACGGTAGTGGACTCCAGTAAGCCGGACTCTGCTAATAACTTTCTGGTGGCTCTGGATTACTCAGACGGCCTCTATGGTCTGGCTTATATGGACTTGGTGACCGGTGAGTTTCAGGTGACTAGTTTAGAGGACTTTAGCCTAGTCTGCGGGGAAATTCGCAATTTGAAGGCTAGGGAAGTGGTGCTGGGCTATACCTTGCCAGAAGCTGAGGAGCAGGTCTTGGCTGGACAGATGAATCTTTTACTGTCCTATGTACAGACGGCCTTGGACGATGTCCAGCTGCTGGGCGAGGAGCTGTCTCCTATGGAACGTCAGGCAGCAGGGAAATTGCTGGAGTATGTGCACCGGACCCAGATGAGGGAGCTCAGTCATTTGAAGAAGGCTCAGCATTATGAAATCAAGGACTTCCTGCAAATGGACTATGCCACCAAGGCGAGTCTGGATTTGACAGAAAATGCTCGCTCGGGCAAGAAGCACGGCAGTCTTTATTGGCTGATGGACGAGACTAAGACGGCCATGGGCGGCCGCATGCTGCGCTCTTGGATCCAGCGTCCGCTGATTGATGAAGCGCGAATTAGCCAGCGACAGAATGTCGTTGAGGTTTTTCTGGATCATTTCTTTGAGCGGAGTGATTTGACGGAGAGCCTCAAGGGGGTCTATGATATCGAGCGGCTGGCTAGTCGGGTGTCTTTTGGCAAGACCAATCCCAAGGATCTGCTGCAGCTGGCAGCAACATTGGGCAATGTGCCTCAGATTAAGGCTATCTTGCAAGGAATCGGCAGCCCGCATCTAGCTCGTTTGATTGAGGGTTTGGATCCTATTCCAGAGTTGGCAGGCTTGATTAGCTCAGCTATTTCGCCGGATGCACCTCATATCATCACCGAGGGCAATATTATTCGGACTGGTTTTGATGAGACCTTGGATCAGTATCGGCTTGTGCTGAGGGAGGGGACCGGATGGATTGCAGAGCTGGAAGTTAAAGAGCGTGCCAACAGTGGCATCAGCAATCTGAAGATTGATTATAACAAAAAAGATGGTTACTATTTCCATGTGACCAATTCCCAGCTGGCTCATGTTCCCAGTCATTTCTTCCGCAAGGCGACCCTGAAAAATTCTGAGCGTTTCGGAACGGAGGAACTGGCCCGGATTGAGGGAGAGATGTTGGAAGCGCGTGAAAAATCTGCTAATTTGGAATACGAAATTTTCATGCGAATTCGCGAGGAAGTTGGCAAATATATCCAGCGCTTGCAGGCCTTGGCACAAACGCTGGCAGCTGTAGATGTCCTGCAGAGCTTTGCTGCGGTGGCAGAGCAGCAGCATTTGGTGCGCCCAGTCTTTACTGCGGAGCGCCGTCTGCAGATTGAAAAAGGTCGGCATGCTGTTGTGGAAAAGGTCATGGGTGCCCAAAGCTACATTCCAAATAGTATTCTGCTGGACCAGGAAACGGACATTCAGCTGATTACCGGGCCGAATATGAGCGGGAAATCAACTTATATGCGCCAGCTCGCTATCATCGTCATTATGGCACAGATGGGCTCTTATGTGCCTGCTCAGTCTGCCAGTTTGCCGCTATTCGATGCGATTTTCACTCGTATCGGTGCAGCGGATGATTTGGTGTCGGGGCAGTCCACTTTTATGGTGGAGATGATGGAGGCCAATCGGGCCATTCGGCAGGCCAGCGAGCGTTCGCTCATTCTTTTTGATGAGCTGGGCCGTGGGACGGCGACTTATGATGGGATGGCGCTGGCTCAGGCTATTATCGAGCATATTCATCATTATACTGGGGCCAAGACCCTCTTTGCTACCCACTATCATGAGCTGACAGCCTTGGAGGATAGCTTGGAGCATTTGGAAAATGTCCATGTGGCAACCTTGGAAAAGTCCGGACAAGTGACTTTCCTGCATAAGATTGAGCCGGGTCCGGCTGACAAGTCCTACGGAATCCATGTGGCGAAGATTGCTGGGCTTCCTGAGAAATTGCTGGAGCGGGCAGATAGCATTTTGAGTCATTTGGAGAGTCAGGATACAGGACTAGGCTCAGAGCTTCCTGCTGCATCCAGACCGAAGCAGTCACAAGTGGCGGAGCAGATGTCGCTTTTTGTAGAAGAAACGGAAAATCCAGTCCTGACTGAACTACGAGACTTGGACATCTACAATATGACTCCCCTGGAAGTCATGGCAGCAGTGGCCGAGCTCAAGAAGAAGTTGTAAAAACAAAGAGGCTGGGACAAAAGTCCTAGCCTCTCAATTGTCTTTGGATTGTCGAGCAA
>ERZ772948.327-NODE-327-length-30986-cov-9.855226_pt1 | contig 30986 bp, 20 predicted proteins | sample MGYA00511945_ERZ772948 | MGnify/ENA primary metagenome ERZ772948 (study PRJEB29015, sample SAMEA2737927) | human oral metagenome | biome: human oral; feature: human-associated habitat; material: dental | place: China | collected 2141 ... | reverse complement strand
ATCTGGGCCCAGCGCGGCTGGCCCATCGAATAACGGCGGCCGCGGCCGCGCGCCCCCGCCCGGCCGCGGCCCCGCCGCCCATCCCCGGGAGCGCCCAGGCGCCTCCCGCCCCCGTCCCGGGGAACGCCCCGGGACCACCCCGGACCGCCCCGATCACCCCTGGCCGCCGTCACACGGATGTGACGGCGCCGCACGAACCCATGGAAGGGAGAACACAATGGTCGCACCCGGATACGAAGGACCATTCCTGCTCGGCATCGACTACGGCACGGAGTCGTGCCGGGCCGCCATCTTCGACCTGCGGGGGAACCCGATATCCTTCGCCGCCACCCCCTACAAGACCCACCACCCCAAGCCCGGATGGGCGGAGCAGAGCCCCGAGGACTGGTGGAACGCCCTGGTGGCCTCGGTCAAGCGCGTCATGGACGAGACCGGCATCCCCGCGCGCCACATCGCCGGCATCTCCTACGACGCGACGACCATGACCGTGGTCGCCATCGACAAGAACGGCCACGAGCTCGGCAACGCCATCATGTGGATGGACGTGCGCGCCACCGAGCAGAGCGCCCGCGCCGAGACGATCGAGCACTGGGCCCGCTACTACAACGGCGGCGGCACGATGCCCGCGACCGCCGAATGGTACCCCTTCAAAGCCGCCTGGCTGCGCGCGAACGAGCCCGACCGCTACAAGAGCGCCCACCGCCTCGTCGACGCCCCCGACTGGCTCACCCACAAGCTCACGGGCGAGTGGACCGTCAACATCAACTCCGCCGCGCTGCGCATGTACTACAACCGCGACGAGGGCGGATGGCCCGTCGAGTTCTACGAGCACATCGGGTGCGGGGACGTCTTCGACAAGATCCCCGACAGAGTCGTCGACCTGGGCGCCCCGATCGGCGGGCTCCTCCCCTCGGTCGCCCAGGAGCTCGGCCTCCTGCCGGGGACGCCCGTCGCCCAGGGCTGCCCCGACGCGTGGGCCGGCCAGATCGGCCTCGGCGTCGTCCAGCCGGGCAAGACCGCGATCATCACCGGATCCTCCCACGTCATCACAGGCCAGAGCGCGACCCCGCTGCACGGCAAGGGCTTCTTCGGCGGCTACACCGACGGCGTCATGCCCGGCCAGTACACCTGCGAGGGGGGCCTCGTCTCCTCGGGCTCCGTGCTCAAGTGGTTCAAGGACAACTTCTGCCGCGACCTCACCTCCGCGGCCGAGCGCCTGGGCATGAACCCCTACAAGATCCTCGACGAGCGCGTCTCCGACATGCCCCCCGGTTCTGGGGGCCTCATCATCAACGAGTACTTCCAGGGCAATCGCACGCCCTACACGGACTCGAAGGCCCGTGGCATCATGTGGGGCCTCAACCTGTCCACCACGCCCGAGCAGGTCTACCACGCCATCGAGGAGGCCGTCTGCTACGGCACTGCCCACGTGCTCAAGGCATTCAAGGACGCGGGGTTCGCCTCCACGGAGCTGGTGGCCTGCGGAGGAGCGACGAAGTCCCGCGACTGGATGCAGATGCACGCCGATGTCACGGGCGTGCCGATCACCCTCACAGAGGTCGGGGACGCCGTCGTCCTGGGCTCGTGCATCCTCGCGGCCGTCGGCTCGGGGCAGTACCAGTCCATCCCCGACGCCGCCCGGAACATGGTCCACGAGACCGAGCGCATCGAGCCCCGCGCCGATGTCCACGAGGAGTACCAGTTCTACTTCAACAAGTACATGGAGACCTACCCGCGGATGCAGGGCCTGTCCCATGAGCTCGTCGACCACCTGGCATGAGACGGGAACAACACGAACGAAGGAGTTTCACCTATGACCTCGCTGATTGACAGGGCGCTCGCCACGGCCACCGACACGAAGGAGATCGCCTTCGGGACGGGTGTCCTGGACCAGACCGGCCCCATGTTCGCGCGCCTGTTCCCAGGCGCGAAGGTCCTGGTCGTCGCGGACGGGAACACGTTCGCGGCGGCCGGCGGCCCCGTCGTCGACTCGCTGCGCGCCGCGGGCGTCGAATTCGCCGAGGAGCCCTACGTGTTCCCCGGGACCCCCACCCTCTACGCCGGTTACGACAACGTCGAGGTCCTGCGCGAGCACATCCGCCCCCTCGAGGACGCCGTCGTGTGCTCGATCGCCTCGGGCACCCTCAACGACCTCGCGAAACTGGCGTCGGGGGAGCTGGGGCGCCCCTACATGAACGTGTGCACCGCTCCCTCGGTGGACGGGTACGCGGCCTTCGGGGCCTCCATCGCCAAGGACGGCTTCAAGATCACCCGGAACTGCCCCGCGCCCAGGGGCCTGGTCGCCGACATGCGCGTCATCGCGGCAGCCCCGGCACGCCTGCTGTACACGGGCTACGGGGACCTCATCGAGAAGGTTCCCGCCGGGGCCGACTGGATCGTCGCGGACGAGCTCGGCATCGAGCCCATCGACGACTACGTGTGGTCGCTGGTCCAGGGGCCGCTGCGCGACGCCCTGAAGGACCCCGAGCGCATCGGCGCCGGCGACGAGGCGGCGGTGGAGGGCCTGGCCGAGGGCAACATCATGTCCGGTCTGGCCATGCAGGCCGCGCAGTCGTCGCGACCCGCCTCGGGCGCTGGGCACCAGTTCTCCCACACGTGGGAGATGGAGGGGCACGGCCTCGACTGGGAGCCTCCCCTGTCCCACGGGATGAAGGTCGGCGTCGGCACGGTCGCCTCCCTGGCGATCTGGGAGGAGGCGCTGCGCATCGACATGGACGCCCTCGACGTCGAGGCGGTCGTGGCCGCCGCCCCCACCGACGAGGAGGTCGCCGCGCGGGTGCGCGAGCTGCTGGTCCCCAAGATCGCCGACGAGGCCGTCGGCCACGCCGTCGGCAAGAACCTGCAGGGCGAGGAGTTGCGCGAGCGCCTGCGCCTCATCCAGAAGGTGTGGCCGCGCGTGCGCGAGCGGGTCGCGGACCAGCTCATGACCCCCGGGGAGGCGGCCCAGCGCCTCGACGCGGTCGGCGGGCCCAGCCACCCGGAGGACATCGGCATCGACATGGCGCGCTTCCGTGTCACCCACTACAAGGCGCAGATGATCCGCTCGCGCTACACGATCCTGGATGTCCTGACCGACACCGGGATGCTGAACGCGGTCGTCGAGCGCCTGTTCTCACCCGAAGGCTACTGGGGGCGGCGCCCCCACACGGAGAAGAAGGCGTGATATGGCCACCGCTCACACCATTGGACTCGATTTCGGAACCCTGTCGGTGCGCGCCGCCGTCGTGCGCGTCGACGACGGCGAAGTCGTCGCGGACGCCGTGCGCGAGTACACGACCCCCGTCATGGAGCGGGCGCTCGCCTCGACGGGACAGCCCCTGCCCCCCGACTACGCCCTCCAAGTGCCGGGCGACTACCTGGTCGCCATGGAGGGGGCGGTGCGGGGCGCCATGGCGGACTCCGGGGTGGGCCCCGCCGACGTGATCGGCATCGGGCTGGACTGCACCAGCGCCAGCGTGGTCGTCACGGACGCCGACGGCCGACCCATGTGCGAGCGCGAGGAGTTCGCCGGCGAGCCGCAGGCGTACCTCAAACTGTGGAAGCACCACGGCGCCACCGACCAGGCCAGGCGCATCGTGTCGCTGGCGCGCGAGCGCGGCGAGGCGTGGCTGCCGCGCTACGGCGGCACCCTCTCGCCCGAGATGCTGCTGCCCAAGGCACTGGAGCTCTTCGAGCGGGCCCCCCAGCTGTACGCCCAGACCGCCGAGATCCTCGACATCGTGGACTGGCTGACATGGCGGCTCACCGGCACACTGGCCTACGCGGCGGGCGACTCGGGGTACAAGCGCATGTACCAGGACGGCGCCTACCCCTCCAGCGAGTTCCTGGAGGCGCTTGCCCCCGGCTTCGGCGGCGTCTTCAGCGAGAAGATGAGCCACCCGATCGTGCCCCTGGGCTCGCGGGTCGGTCCGCTGAGCGCCGAGTGGGCGCGCGCCTTCGGCCTGCCCGAGGGCATCGCGGTGGCCGCGGGCAACATCGACGCTCACGTGCAGTGCGTGTCGGTGGGGGCGATTGCGCCCGGTTGCCTGACGGGCATCCTCGGCACGTCCTCGTGCTGGATCCTGCCCTCGGCGGAGCTGCGCGAGGTCCCCGGGGTCTTCGGGGTCGTCGACGGGGGAGTGAGCGAGGGCGCGTGGGCCTACGAGGCCGGGCAGAGCGCCGTGGGCGACATCTTCGCCTGGTTCGTGGACAACCACGTTCCCCAGTCCTACTTCGACGAGGCCGCCGGGGCGGGGGAGTCCATCCACGAGCTGCTGTCGCGCAAAGCCGCTGCCCTGCGCAGCGGCGAGAGCGGTCTGGTCGCCCTGGACTGGTGGAACGGCAACCGTTCGACGCTGGTGGACGCGGACCTGTCCGGACTCATCATCGGCCAGCGCCTCACAACGCGCGTCGAGGAGACTTACCGGGCGCTCCTGGAGTCCACGGCCTTCGGGGCGAGGATGATCATCGAGAACTTCGAGGCCCACGGCGTGGGCGTCGAGGAGATCCGCATCGCGGGCGGCCTGCTGAGGAACCCGTTCCTCATGCAGATGTACGCCGATGTCACCAAGCGCCCCCTCCGGGTGGCCAGGACCCTCCAGGCCGGGGGGCACGGCAGCGCGATCTTCGCGGCGGTGGCGGCGGGGGCCTACCCCTCGGTCGCCGAGGCGGCGGAGGCGATGGCCGGGCTGGCCGACACCGTGTACCTGCCCGATCCGGCTGAGTCCGAGGTCTACGACCGCCTCTTCGCCGTCTACTCGCACTTGTACGACTACTTCGGGCGCGAGACGGAGATCATGCACGACCTGCAGAAGTTGCGAGCCGAGCGCGGCTGGGGCCAGGGCTGAGGCCCGACTGGCGCGGCGCCCGGCGGACTCCCTCCGGGCGCCGTCCCGTGTCCGCCTGAAGCGGGTTGCCGGGCTGGGGCTCGTTCCAGACTGCAGGGTGCGCGCCGTCTTGGGCCGGCTCCGCCCGAGGAAGCCGGGGCTTTGACCGTCCCACTGTGTGCCACCGGGCACACTCCACTGCGGGCCGTGCGTTATGGTGGATGCCACACGCACGGCGCCGCTGCCGATTGTGCCGGGCCGTCGGCAGTGCCCGGCCTCGATCCGATGGGAGGAACCATGGACCACGACCGCGAAGCCCAGATGCTGCGCGCCGCGCAGCTCTACTACTACGAGAACCTCACCCAGGGGGCCATCGCGGACAGGATGAACTGCACGCGGTGGACCGTCGGGCGCCTCCTCGACGAGGCCCGGGCGTGCGGGATCGTGGCGATCAGTATCAACCACCCCCGTTCCCGTGTGCCGGCGCTGGAGAAGCGCCTCGTCGAGGCGTTCGGGCTCGGCGAGGCGATCGTCGTGCGCCAGCAGAGCACCCCGGCGGGCACCCTGGAACTGGTCGCCGCCGCCGCTGCCGACTATATCACTGCGCTGCGCCCCCAGCCCGAGTCGATGGGGATCGCGTGGGGGCGCACCCTCACGGCGGTCGCCCGGGCCATGCCCGAGGACTGGGCGCACGGGGTGGACGTCTACCAGACCTACGGGGGGCTGACCCGCTCGAACGACGACGTGGTCGCCGACTCGATCGGGCTGATGGCCCGCCGTGCCCGCGGCGTGGGGCACATGCTGCCCGCGCCCGCGATCGTGTCCGACGTGGACCTGGGGCGGCGCCTGCGGAACGAACCGTCCGTGGCGCGCACACTGGCGGTCGCGCCGCGCTCGGACGTCCTGGTCTTCTCGCCGGGCGTCCTCGAGGAGGAGTCCGTGCTGGTGCGCTCGGGCTTCCTCACCGAGCGGGGGATGGAACGCCTGCGGGCGATGGGCGCGGTGACGGACATCTTCTCCCGTTTCCTCGACATGTCGGGCGAGCCCGTTTCCCAGGAGTTGGAGGAGCGCACTATCGCGATCCCCTTGGACGCCGTGCGGCAGGCGAAACGGTCGGTCGCCGTCGCCTCTTCCCTGGTCAAGGCGGTGCCGATGCTGGTCGCGATGCGCTCCCGCCTGGCCACGGCGGCGGTAGTGGACGAGGAACTCGCCAAAGAGATCCTCCTGCTCGGGCGATTGGGGGCCGAGGGCCACTAGGGCGCTGCACGGGCGGCCGGGCACGTCTTTCCGCGCCGTGGCCGCGCCGCCCGGCACCGGGGCGCGACCGGCGGTCCGCCATTCCGCCCCTCCCCCGAAGTACGCACACAAGGGGCTTGGATTAGACAACACCGCTCGCACACAAGGGCTTGATTCCGCCCTTGTGTGCGACGACATGTTGCGTAATTCCGTCCGTTGTGTGCGTAACCGGGGCGGCCGAGGTGTCCGCGCTCTCGTCTTCGTCGGTGGTGGACACACCGCCGTTGAGGCCACCTGGGCCTTTGAACAATGCATCGTGTGCGCCTGCCGCGACCCGTGCCGGATCCCGGGCAGGGGCCCTATGGCCGTGCGCATCACGGTGATCAGCGTTCCCTCCGTCTCCGCCCTCTTCGTCGAGACGAGGATGCTCAAACGTACTCAAACACCGATCCAGCTGCATCCTGGTGGCGTATCGCAACTTCCAAAACGGCCCACCGAAGCCGCGGGCGGTCCCCTCGGGCAGTTGCGGGGATCGGCCCCCCAGGGCTCGGCAACCAGTCACCCACATCACCCGCAGCCCCCTCGGAGGCGGAGGAATCAAATCCCGTACAAACCCTTGGACAGGAAGAGCAGGATCGTCAAACGTAAATAGACTGGCGTGAGTTAACCGGTCTTAATGACGTAATTGCAACCCTTGTTCGGATCGTAACTTAGGCGGTCGCATTCAAGTGACAAATGCGCGCCGCAGTCGCTTGTGTTGTCACTGAATGAAATTAGGTCATCGTTAGGCATTGGACCGCTGGCGCAGTCGAAACATTTAATTTCCCTGACGTTGATTAATCGATTGTTGGAATCGTGTGCGAACGTGCAGTGTGAAACATTGATCTGCGCGGTCTTGATAAAGAGGTGGTCCGGAAATTCATTATACCAATCGGCGATTTCCAGTCCGCCGGATGGGTCGCCTTTATAGTAACGGTCTACTGCTTCCATGTCGGGTTCAAGCACTGCTCCGAGTTCGTATTCTACGCCGCGAATGTAAAAATCAGAGGTAAATGTGGAATCTATAATGCTAATGAGTGCTTGGAATACTCCTCCTGTGATCTCCAGGGATCCGAAGTGGCAGTCTGCAAATCTTATCGTTTCGTGTCTGTGTCGCCGCACGCCTCGTGCCGCAATCTTGAGCGGGGATTCGAAGCGGCAGCCTTCTGTGAAGGCGATTGCAGTTCTTCTGTGAGGGTCTCCCTTTGGCGCCGATAAGGGGAATAGGAGTTGGGGGTTAGTCTTATCGTGCCTTGTTTGGAACGCTGATTTTGAGAATTCAGCCTGTTTCATGAGCTCTGGGAACTGGTCCAGGTGTAGTTCGCAGCTCGAAACCTTCAGCGGGGACAGTAACTTTGCATACGCCCAGGAAAGCCTGGACAGGGTGGTGTTCGACATTACTACGTCTCGATGGAAGGTTGAGTGGGTCAGGTTGAGTGTTTGGTGGATGGCCGTGTTGGATAGGATTACTGGGGTGTGGAACTCGGTGTACGAGAGGTTGAGGTTGCATGTTTGCCAGCGTGCTCTTCTTGGGTCAATGTTGTTCTGATTGACCCGTTCGAGTAGTGCCGAGATGATTTCGTCTTGAATTGAAGCGTGTTCTTCCTCTGTTCCTTCTGACTCGATGAGAAAGCCCTCATGTCGTATCTGGCTGCACAGCATTGTTACGATATGCTGCTGGAACTGCTCTTTTTCCTCGGTCGGCGTTCCGTCTTGTTCGGAGGTCATGTCGGCCAGTTCCACGAGGAGTTCCACTGCCCCAAGTCGGCTCCCAGGATTATTCGAGGTCAGTAGGTGGTAGGCTTGTTCTCTTCGCCTCCAGTACTCCTCGCGCTTGATGCTCGCAGCCTGTTCTGCGTCGTCTTCCTGTTTCTTCTCTTCGCGTAAAGCGTTGTCGTGGCTACGCTGCTGCCATACTGCGAAGGCGAACCCAGCTCCGGCGATCGTTGCGCAGAGCTTCATCGCTTCGGCTGACGGCCAGTGAGCGGTTCCCCTCCAGAAGACAGCCAGGGCGCCACTGGAAAAGAGGAGAAGGCCTGCTAGCACTATGGGCATCCACCATTGCATGAGGCAGGTCGGCATGGGAGTGAGGCGTGCGCCGCTGTCCTCGTTCGGTAAGCCGTTCGTAGTGGCTCGGGGTGGGTCAGGATCGGGGTTCTGCTCGTCGCCGGCGCGTTCCATGGTGGCTCCCGTGCTCATTGGATGGTTGTTCCGCATCCTAACACGCTGTGTAGCGTGTGAATCTCGACCATCTGTCGCGGAGTCACATCAGTGCTTGACCTTGGCCTCAGCGCCCACGCCGATTCCGCACGGTGTCTCCTGCGAACGGCGGCCCGGCCTCGTTAGCGGGCAGGAACGTGGCTAGACTGGCGCCCATGACTGAAAACGCGCAGCTCGTTCTCACCCTGTCGTGCCCGGACCGCCCCGGCATCGTCCACGCCGTCACCGGCGTCATCGGGGCGGCGGGCGGCAACGTCATCCAGTCCCAGCAGTTCGGCGACCCCGGCACGGGCACGTTCTTCATGCGCGTGGAAGTGGACTCGCCCGCGGGCCGCGCCCCCGTGGAGGAGGGCCTGGCCGACGCGGCGCGCCAGTTCGGCGCCGACTACCGGGTCGACGAGCTGGGGCGGCGCCTGCGCACCATCATCATGGTCTCGCGCGAGGGCCACTGCCTCACGGACCTGCTCTACCGCCAGCGCACCCAGGGCCTGCCCATCGAGGTCGTGGCGGTGGTGGGCAACCACCCGGACCTGGCGCCCGTCGCCCAGTTCTACGGCGTCCCCTTCCTCAACATCCCCGTCACGAAGGACACGAAAGCCCGGGCCGAGGAGCAGCTGCTCGACCTCGTCGCCTCGGAGAAGGTGGAACTGGTGGTGCTGGCGCGCTACATGCAGATCCTCTCCGACGGCGTGTGCCGGGCAATGGAGGGCCGCGTCATCAACATCCACCACTCCTTCCTCCCCTCCTTCAAGGGCGCGCGCCCCTACGCCCAGGCCCACGAGCGCGGCGTGAAACTCATCGGCGCCACCGCCCACTACGTGACGGCCGACCTGGACGAGGGCCCCATCATCGAGCAGGACGTGACGCGGGTCAGCCACGCGGACTCCACCGCCGACATGGTCGCCCTGGGCCAGGACGTGGAGCGGCGGGTCCTCGCCCAGGCCGTCCGCTTCCACGCCGAGCACCGGGTCCTCATGAACGGGACGAGGACCGTCGTCTTCGCCAAATGAGGCGCGCCTGGTCACTTTTGGGCCCCCGCGCGCCCCAGAGCGGACCGGGACGGCGTGGTAGGAGCAGGTTTCGCGTGATCTTTCGGGCATTTGCTCGGTAAAGGTGAGTTGACCGCCTGATAAGTGGCACACTTGATGGGTGGATCAGACACGGACTACAACCAAGCCCGTCACCGGATACGTGCCCGGTGGCTTCGACATGTTCCATCAGGGGCACCTCAACATCCTGCGCGCCGCGCGCGAGCGCTGCGACCGCCTGGTGGTCGGAGTCACCTCCGACGAGGCGCTCATCCGCATGAAAGGACGGGCTCCCGTCATCCCCCTCAAAGAGCGCTGCGACCTGGTCTCCTCCCTGCGCTTCGTCGACGCCGTCGTGGTGGACCTCGACCAGGACAAGCGCCTCGCGTGGCGCCTGCAGCCCTTCGACGTCCTCTTCAAGGGCGACGACTGGAAGGGCACTCCCAAAGGGGCCAAGCTGGAGGCCGAGATGGCCGAGGTGGGCGCCCGCGTCGTCTACCTGCCCTACACCCCCTCCACCTCGTCCACCAAGCTGCGCCGGTTCATCGCGCCCGAGGACTTCCCAGACGACGAGGCGGCCGCAGCAGCCGACGGGGCGGGCGCGGCAGGCGCCCAGGTTCCCGTAGCACCCGGCGGGGCGGGCGCCGGGGCGGCCCGGCCCTTGGCCGAGGGGGCGGTGCGATGAGCGGGTGGCAGCCCCCCTCGGGCACGTGGGCCCAGCGCTTCGGCCAGTACCGCCGCGAGCTCGGCGCCGCCCAGAAGCCCGGCGACGGCGTGCCCGCCTACATGCGGTGGGTCAACCGCTCGGGCGCCAGGGCCGTCGCCGCCGCGGCAGCCGCCTGGGGGTGGACCCCCAACTTCGTGAGCCTCGTGTCCGTGTGCCTTTCCGCCGCGGGCATGGCGCTCCTGGTCGCCCTGCCGCCCGCGTGGTGGACGGGCATCCCCGTCGGCGTCCTCCTGGCCGCGGGCTTCCTCTTCGACTCGGCCGACGGCCAGGTCTCCCGCGTCACCCACGCCTCGTCGAAGACGGGGGAGTGGATCGACCACGTCGCCGACGCCTTCCGCAGCCCCGCCATCCACTACTGCGCGGCCGTCGCGCTCATGTGGCACCAGCCGGAGCAGTGGTGGCTCGCCCTGGTCGCCCTGGTCTACGGGTGGGTCACCTCCGGGCAGTTCATGAGCCAGATCCTGGCCGAGCAGTTCGTGCGCGCCGCGGGCCGCAAGCAGACCCGGGGCGGCACCCTGCGCAGCTTCATCCTGCTGCCCACCGACCCGGGGACGCTGTGCTGGTCCTTCGTCCTGTGGGGGATGGGAACGCCCTTCGCCGTCCTCTACACGGCGCTCGCGGCTATCGCCTGCGCCCACAGCGCGATCTCCCTGCGCAGGCGCTACCGCGACCTGCGGGCCCTGGACGCCGCGGAGCGCCGCTGACATGCCCCGCCTCTGCGTCCTGCTGCCGGCCCGCAACGCCGCTGGAACGATCGGCCGCGCTGTCGCCTCGACCCTGCGCGCCATGCCCTCCGACTCCGAACTGGTCGTCGGCGACGACTCCTCGACCGACGCGACCGCGGAGCGCGCCCAGGAGGCCGCCGCCGGGGACCCTCGCCTGCGCGTCCTCCCCATCGCCCCCGGCGAGGGAGGGGTGGCCCGCGTCCTCGGCCAGCTCATGGCGGCCACCGACTCGTCCCTGGTGGGGCGCATGGACGCCGACGACGTGAGCCTGCGCGGCCGCTTCCGCCGGTGCGGGGCAGCCATCGTGCGCGGCGACGACATGGTGTTCACGCAGATCGTCGAACTGCGCGGGCGCCGTCCCGTGCCCCGCGCCCCCTACTCCATCGGGCCCGACGAGATGCCCTGGCACCTGCTGCTCACCAACCCCGTGTGCCACCCGACGATGGTGGCGACCCGGGACTGCCTGGACCGCGTCGGCGGCTACAGGAACGTCCCCGCCGAGGACTACGACCTGTGGCTGCGCGTCGCAGCGGACGGGGGCGCGATCCGCCGTCTGGCCGCGTGGGGGCTGGTGTACAGGATCCACCCCACCCAGGTGACCGCATCGCAGCGGTGGAGGGCCGAGTCCTGGAATAATGAGCTCCAGGCGCGCGCCTTCGCCGACCTCGCCCAGCGGCTCACCGGCCGCCCGCTGCCGAGGCTGGTGACCATTCCCCAGATGCCGGCCAGCGGCGCCAGCGCCGCCCTCGACGACTTCGAGGAGGCCTTCAGGGCGGGGCTGGGCGCCCTGCCGACACGCGCCGCGCACCGCTTGGAGCGGCGACTCAACGGACGCATCCGCTGGGTGCGGGCCCGGATGCAAGGAGATGACCAATGATCCTCACCAAGCCGCCGACCGGGGGCCAGGAGATACTCCGCCACGCCTTCGCGCGCCGGTGGAAGTCCATCGTGGCCGCCACCCTGGGCGGGCTCGCCGTCGGGGCGGGCGCGGTCTTCGCGCTGCCCGTGGACCACACGGCGACCGTCACCATGACGATCACGCCGCCCGCGGCCACCCCCACCCCCGTGGCGAAGACCTCGATCAACTCCACGGACATGGTCACCGAGCTGGGGATCGCCAAGTCCGCGAACGTCCTCGACGCCGCTGCCACGGCGATCGGCGGCACGGACGCGAAGACCCTCCTGGCCGGCATGGAGGTGTCGGGCGACACCAACGGCACTATCGTGCGCATCGAGTACAGCGCCCGCAGCCGCGACGAGGCGGTGGCCGCGGCCGACGCCATCGCCGCCGCCTACCTCAAGGAGCGCACCGCCCTGGCCGAGGCCCGCGCCGACGAGATGCTGGCGGGGATCACGGCGCGCGTCGACGAGCTCAACGCCGAGCTCTCCCAGATCCAGGCCCAGCAGGCGGCCCAGGAACCGGACGACGAGGACACGGGCTTGGGCAACAACGCGCGCGGCGCGCAGCGGAACCAGCCGGTCCAGCAGACCAGCTCCGCCGACACCGCCAGGATCGCGCAGCTGCGCGCCGAGATCGACAAGCTCATGGACCAGGCCGTGCAGCTGGCGCCCTACCACGTCACCGCGGGGCGCGTGCTGACCGCGGCGGGGCAGTCCGAGGACGCCACGTCGCCCTCGGTGTCGCGCACCCTCCTGGTGACCACGGCCGTCGGCCTCTTCATCGGCCTGGTCGTCGTCTTCGTGAAGGAGACCCGCGCGCGCTCCCTCATCTCGCCGTCGCAGCTGGCGGATCTGACCGCGCTGCCCGTGTGGAGCCGCGAGAAGGGCGCCGAGAACGAGTGGGAGTCGCCCACGCGGATGCTCGCCATGACGATCGACCGCGAGCACTGGGTGGACCTCATCATCGACCCCACGGACCCGCAGGCCCGGACCCTGCACTCGACCCTCACCCGGTCCCTGGCCGAGACCCGCGTGCCCTCCCCGCGCCTCATCGACATGACCCAGCCCCTGGCCGGCCTGCTCGACGAGGTGCGCCCCTCCAAGCACGTCCTCATCGCGGTGCGCGGGGGCGACGCCCTGGGCCCGATCCACGCCCTCCTCGACGAGCTCGCCCTCATCAACCGCGAGGTCAACGCGATGCTCTACCTGGGCGAGGCGGAGGAGGCCGCCTCGGCGCCGCGCCCCGAGCCCGCCGTCCACTCCGCCTACGGCGGCCCCGCCGAGGTCGTGCCCCCCGGGAGGCACGCGGGGATGACCAGTTCCGACGACCCCGAGGAGACCCTCATCCAAGCGCCCATCGGCGACGTGCCGCGCCACTCCGACAAGGCTGTCATCAACGCGGAGCTGGCTGAGATCCAAGCGGAGCGGGGCACCTACGAGATCCCCACGCAGACGGTGACCCGCAGGGTGGAGGGCAAGCGATGAGCGCCGCCGATCCCCACGGCTCCTCCATCTGGCACGTCGACCGCACGGCGCGGGTGCGCGAGCTCGTCTCCGGCGACCCCGGCATGGAGCGCGCCCTCGTCCTCGTGCGCGAGAACGGGCGCAACTGCGGCGCCGTCGCCATCGAGGGCACGGCCGCGCCCGAGTCGGACCCCGCCGTGGCCGCGGTGCCCTCCGCCCCCAGGCGCGGGTGGCGGGAGGGCGCGGGCGCGACCGTCCCCGCCACCGTCGTCATCTGCACGACAGGGCGCTCGGACCTGCTGGCCGCCTCCGTCAAAGCGGTCCTGGCCCAGGACCACCGCGACTACCGCGTCGTCGTCGTCGACAACGCGCCGACCACCGGATTGGCGTGCACCGCCCTGAAGGGCATCGACGACGAGCGCCTCACCATGGTCAACGCCTCGCGGCCCGGGCTCTCCCGGGCGCGCAACCGCGGCGTCCTGGCGGCGACCGGCGAGGTCGTGGCCTTCACCGACGACGACGCCATCGTCGACCCCCACTGGCTGACCGCCCTCGTCGACCCCTTCACGGCGAGCGCCCTGGTGGGGGCGACCACTGGGATCGTCCTCCCCCTGGAGCTCGCCCACGCCCCGCAGCGCTGGTTCGAGAGCCGGGGCGGCTTCCCCAAGGACTTCACGCCCCGCGTGTGGGCGAAGGGGAGGATCCCCGACGGCGTGAGGGGCCTCGGCGAGGCCGGGGAAGGCGGCCCCCTCTACCCGGTGGCCACGGCCCGCGTCGGAGCGGGGGTGTGCATGGCGCTGCGCCGCGACGTCCTCATGGAGGTCGGCCCCTTCGACCCCTCCCTGGGGGCCGGGACCCCGACCCGCGGGGGCGAGGACCTCGACATGTTCGCCCGCGTCCTCGCCCACGGCGACGTCATCGTGCACACGCCCGACGCGCTGGTCCACCACCGCCACCGCGTGGACCACGAGGGCCTGGACGCCCAGGTGCGCGGCAACGGCTCGGGCATGTCCGCCCTGCTCACCAAAGCGGTCCTGGCCCGTCCCTCCACGGCGCTCACCCTGGCCTCCCGGGCCCCCGCCGTGGCGGCGCGCCTGCGCCCCGGATCCGCGCGCGTCGCGGGCACCGACGACGACGTGCCCTCCGGCCTCACCCGGTCCGAGGTCAAGGGCTTCCTCGAGGGCCCGGTGCGCTACCTGCGCTCGCGCCACGCCAACCGCCTGCGCCCCAGGAAGCGCCCCTCCTCCGGCCGGGCCGACGGGGCGGAGGGGGCGCCGGAGGGCCCCGGGGACGGGCGGGGCTGACGTGGCGGAGATTGCGGCGTCGCGCCGTGGGATCTGGGCCAGACCCGGCCCGGCCTTCATCGGCGCACTCAGCGAGGACGCCCTGCAGCTGCCCGCGTGGCCGTTCATCGTCGCCTACTCCGGGTACTTCCTGTGGTGGGCGATCGGCGCCGGGGACCTCATGTGGCCGGTGTTCGCGATCATCATGATCGTGTTCATGCTGGGGCGCCGGGGCCTGCGCTTCCCGCCGGGGACTGTGATCTGGCTCTTCTTCCTGGTGTGGGTGCTCGCGTCGATGAGCATGCTCGACTCGGTCGGGCGCCTCATCGGCGCGTTCTACCGCTTCGCGCTGCAGATGTCGCCCCTGGTGTTCGGGATCTACGCGTTCAATGCGCGCGCCCGCCTGACGCCGAAGGCACTCATGGGGACGCTGTGGGGCTTCCTGGCGTCGGCCGTGGTCGGCGGGTACTTGGCGATGGCGTTCCCCAAGTTGCGCTTCAACACGCTCATGTACTACGTGGTCCCCAAGGCGCTGCACTCCAACGACTTCGTGTCGGAGTTCGTGCGCAGGGGGACCACGCAGTGGAACCCAGGGTCGTGGGTCCTCTCGGATCCCCGTCCGTCTGCGCCCTTCATCTACGCGAACACGTGGGGGAACGTCTTCTCCCTGATCTTCCCGCTCGCCGTCATCTTCGCAGTCATCTCCTGGCGGGAGTACGCGCGCCACCGCTACCTGCACGCCCTCGTGTGCGCCGCCTCGGTGGTGCCCGCGGCCGCGACCCTCAACCGCGGCATGTACATCGGCCTGGTCGTGATCGCGGCGTGGGTCGGTTTCCAGAGGGTGCGCGACGGGCGGTGGCGGACGGTGCTCGTCGCGCTGTTCCTCGGCGGGGTCGGCGCCATCGCGTGGCTGTTCACCCCGGCCTCGCAGTCCCTGGTGGAGCGCCTGCAGTCGTCGAGCACGACGGTCGACCGCTTCACGAACTACGTCGAGACCGTGGCCTCGCTCAAGGAGTCCCCGCTGCTGGGCTTCGGGGCGCCGCGCCCCGCGTCCGTGCCGTGGCTGCCGTCGCTGGGCACCCAGGGCCAGTTCTGGACGGTCCTCTTCTCCTACGGGATCGTCGGTGCCCTCCTCTTCCTGGCCTTCTTCGCCAGGATCCTGCCCAGCGTGTGGAGGGCGAAGGACATCTACGGCTCCGTCCTGGGCGGCATCGTCATCGCCACCCTGGTCGAGCAGTTCTACTACGGGATGAACACCGGGCTCATGGTCTCGGTGCTGGCCGTCGCCCTGCTGGCGCGGCACCTGGAGGAGGGCACCGAGCCCCTCACCGACTACGACGTGGCCGGGCCGGCCGCCAAGACGCCGAGGGGAATGTGGAAGAACCCCGTCCGCCGTGCGGAGGGCGAGGTCTTCTCGGAGAGGATGCTGGACCGGGTCAGCACGTCGGATCGTCGGGGAAGGAGACCCCGGATAGTTTCCAGGAACCGCCGTCGTTGACGAACGAGAAATCAGTGAGGGCCCGCATCAGCGAGGTGTCGTCCGTCAGCGGCGACCCGGCGTCGTTCGTGACGGTGACCCCGGTCGAGTCGACGCAGGCGCGCACTGTGGCGGTCGTCCCGTCGGACGCGGTCACGTGGGCGTCCTCGATCCGGGGGGTCCCCGACACGCGCGTGCCGTCCGTGTTCCACTCCTGGGCCTGCGCGTCGAACTCCTCCAGCGCGGACTCGGTGAGGATCGAGGACAGGTCGGTGGCGATCGCGGTGGAGGGGTCGGAGTACGCCTGCCACATGGAGGCCAGGACGAAGTCCACCTGCTGGGACGCCTCGTCGTCGCTGGCCATGCCCGCGCCCGCGGTGTTGGCCGGGCCGGCCGACTGCGGCTGGATGGTCTTGGGCACCGACTGCGGCACCGCAGCGGGATCGGATTCGGCCCCGGAGGCACCGGGGGCGGACTGCGACGTGGTCACGGACCTGCCGACCAGTGCGAAGACCACGCACACGGCGGCGACCAGGATGACGGCGAGGCCGACCCAGGCCGCGACCAACCATTTCCCGGTGAGTTTCTTAACAGACATGGGCGCCCTTCTTCCGTTGAGGATTCTCGGTAAGTCCTACCAGTGAGTAAAGATAGTCCCACAACCTCGGTGATTACGAAGCGAGAAGGAGAGCAAATGAGTGACGCGCATCAATCCCGGAGGAACCTCGCGAGGGGTGGAATCGTCGGATTCGTCGGCGCGGCCGCGTCCGCGGTGCTCGGTTTCGTCTTCACGATCGTGCTCTCGCGCGCCCTGGGGACCACGGGCGCCGGCGTCGTCACCCAGGCCACGGGCGTGTTCGCCATCGTCATGGCCCTGGCCAAGGTCGGCCTGGACTCGACGGCCATCTACCTCATGCCGCGGCTGTCGGTCGATTCGCCCCAGGAGATCCGCGCCTCGTTGAACTACATGGCGTCGGTGGCGGTCGGGGTGTCGCTGTCGGCGGTCCTGGTCCTGGAGGCGGTGGCCCCCATGATCTGGAGCGCGGAAGTGGCGGGGGCCGTGCGGGCGGCCGCGTGGTTCGTGCCCATCGGCGCCCTCTCCCTGGTCGCCTCGGCCGCGCTGCGGGCGCTGGGCAACATGCGCGAGTACGTCCTGGTCCAGAACCTGCTGCTGCCCGGGCTGCGGCCCCTGCTGGTGGCGGTGGCGGCTGCCGTCGGCGGCTCCTACGCGGTGGTCTCCGCCGCCTGGGCGCTCCCCTTCATCCTCGTCCTGGTGTGCGCGTGGGCGCTCCTGGCCCGGCACATGCCCGAGGCGGGGGGCAGCCGCTGGCCCACGCGCCAGCGCCGCCGCCGCATCGTGTCCTTCGCCCTCCCCCGCACCCTCACGGCGGGCCTGGAGCAGGCCCTCCAATGGCTGGACGTCCTGCTGGTGGGGGTGCTGGCTGGCAACGCCGCCTCCGGCATCTACGGGGGCGCCATCCGCTTCATCCAGGCGGGGCTCGTCGTCGACACGGCCCTGCGCGTCGTCGTGTCCCCCCAGTTCTCCAAGCTGCTCCACCAGCGCAAGATGGAGGAGCTGGCGTCCCTGTACTCGACCGCGTCGGTGTGGCTGGTGCTCTTCGCCACCCCGGTCTACGTCCTCATGGCGGTCTTCTCCCCGGCGCTCATGCGGATCCTGGGCGAGGGGTTCGAGGCGGGGGCCGGGGTCCTCGTGGCCCTGTGCGCGGGCTCTGTGGTGACGTTCATGGCGGGGAACATCCATTCGCTGCTGATCATGAGCGGGCGCAGCGGGTGGGCCGCGGTCAACAAGGTCGTGGTGCTCGGCCTCAACGTCGTCGGCAATGTGGTGTTCATCCCGCGTTTCGGGATGCTGGCGGCCGCCGTCGTGTGGGCGGTGTGCATGGTGGTGGACGCGGCGATGGCGTCCGTGCAGGTGGCGCGCTTCATCGGGGTGCGGCCCGACCTGGGTGAGGTCGCCCTGCCGGTGGTGGGCGTGCTCCTGTGCGTGGGGGCCCCCGCGGGCGCGGTGGCGCTCGTGGCGGGGCGCGACAGCCTGGTGGGCCTCGCGGCGGGGTGCGCGGCCGGGGCGCTGGGCTTCCTCGCGCTGTGCTGGGCGGGGCGCTCGCCGCTGCGCCTGGTGGGCCTGGGGGCCTTCGCCCGCGCGAGGAGGAGCGGCGAATAGGGCCTTTACCAAGTTGCAACATATTTCGGTGTCCAGGACCTGACCAGCCGGTTGATCACCGCGTGATTTGCGTGTAAATATATTGCCGTTAACACGCCTCGTTCACTCTTGAATGCTAAGGAACAGCCGGAATGTCGCGCCGTCTACTGGGGGCCCTGCTCGCCCCCGCCGCCCTACTCACATCATTCGCACTCGCGCCCATGGCCGTGGCCGACCCGGGCGGCGGCAGCGGCAGCACAGGGGGAGCCGCGGCCGTCCACGACGGCCTCAGCGCCCAGACGGCCGCGGCCTCCTGCTGGGACATCAAGACGCAGAACCCCGCTGCGGCCGACGGCGCCTACTGGCTGCAGACCCCCACGATGGACGCCCCCGGGCAGTACTACTGCGACCAGACCACCGACGGCGGCGGCTGGGTGCTGATCGGCCGCGGCCGCGAGGGCTGGGAGCCGTGGACGCAGGGGAAGGGCGACCGCGACTCCCTGACAGCGCGCGGGCGCACGGCGGCGGACATGGCCGTCGCCCAGCTGTCCACCAAGGAGGTCAACCAGCTCATTGGAAACGGGTCAGTTTCCGGCCTCGAGGACGGCGTGCGCGTCCTGCGCTCCCTGGATCCCCAGGGCTCGTCCTTCCAGGCCCTGGATCTCAGCTTCCCCCAGATGACGGACTTCGTGTGGTTCTTCAAGATGGGCCACCCCGTCAACGCGACCTTCAACCACGGTCCCGTCGTCTCGTCGCGGGCCTACTCCCGCTTCGGCTACGACGACGCGTGGAACGCCAACAACACCTACCCGTCGTGGGCGAACGGCTTCACGATCGGGTTCGGCTTCGGCCCGGGGGCCCAGAACTACTCCGGTGACACGGCCTCGGCGGGATCCTTCTTCCGCAAGATCCGCCAGACCGTCTTCCCCTACTCCGAGGTCTACCTCCGCCCCCGGATCGCCTCGGACTCCTCCGACTTCACCCGCATCCCCGACGAGGGCGCGGCCGCTTCCACGGTGACGCGCGCCGTCTCGGAGTTCGCGGCCCCCACCCAGTGGGGCGTGACGGGCAACCTCAACGGTTCCTACGCCGAGGGCAACATCCAGGTCCAGACCTTCGAGCAGGTCGGCACCACCATGTTCGTGGGGGGCAACTTCACGGGCGTGCGCTCCGGCGCTGACGGCGCCATCACCGAATCGCGGGGCCTGGCCGCGTTCGACGTGAACACGGGCGCCTTCACGGGCATGGCCTTCAACTTCAACAACCAGGTGAAGGACCTGCTCACGCTCCCCTCGGGCAAGCTGCTCGCAGTCGGCGACTTCACGTACGTCAACGGCGAGGAGCACGTGGGCACCGTCGTGCTGGATCCCGCGACCGGCCAGATCGACCCGGACTGGAACCTCACGATCATGAACGCGATCGGCTCGCACCGCGTCTCGGTGCGCACCGCCCGCTTCTACAACGGCCAGGTGTACCTGGGGGGCACCTTCACCCACCTGCGCCTGGGCGACATGGCGAAGGTCTACGCGCGCAACGCGGGCCGGGTCGGCCTCGACGGGCGCCCCGACCGCTCCTGGAACCCGGAGTTCAACGCCTCGGTGCTGGCCTCGGACATCAACGAGCAGAACGGCGCGTACTACGCCGGCGGGCACTTCACCCGCGCCCACGGCGACCGCGCCTGGTACGCGGCCCGCCTGTCCACCGACGCGGGGGCCGCAGTCGATCCCTCCTTCGACTTCAAGCCGAGCACGGTGACCGCGGGCAAGTACCAGCAGACCATCACCTCGGTGGGCGACCGCGTCTACATCGGCGGTGCCGAGCACTCGCTCTTCAGCTACGACGCGGCCACGAACCAGCGGCTCTCCGCCTCGATCATGATGAGCAACGGCGGCGACCTGCAGGCCAGCGCGGCCTCCCCCAACGGCGTCATCTACGCCTCGTGCCACTGCTCCGACGCCGCCTACCAGGACGCCGAGATGTGGACCATCGAATCGAACTGGACCCGGGCCGACGACATGAAGTGGGTGGGCGCGTGGGACACCGCCACCGGCAAGAACATGCACTGGACCCCCTTCGAGATCTCCTCGCAGCGCAAGACCGGCGCGTGGGCGCTCACCGTCGACTCCAACGGCAACCTGTGGGCGGGCGGCGACTTCACCCGCACGCACACCTCGGTGGCGCGCACCCAGTGGAACGGCGGCTTCGCCCGTTTCGACGCCCGCGACACGACTCCGCCCGAGGCGCCCGCCCAGGTGCGCGCCGCCGCCTCCACCGAGGCGACCGTGACGCTGTCGTGGACCCCGGTGGCCGACGCCGACGCCTACGAGATCCTGCGCGACGACCGCACGGTCGCCCAGGTCAAGGAGCCGACCGTCGAGCTCGCCCGCGCCGGTGAGAACCGCTTCTTCGTGCGCGCCGTGGACGCCGAGGGCAACCGCTCCGCCACCAGCCCCGTCTACGTCCCGCCGGCCTTCGGCGAGCACGACCCGTCCGACCCCGTCCTGGTCGATGACGGCGCCACCTGGTCCTACCGCTACGAGGAGTCCGCCGCCGACGAGGCGTGGGCCTCGCCCGACTACGACGACTCCGCGTGGCCGCGCGGCGCCGCGCCGCTGGGCAGGGGCGATGACCGCATCGCCACGGACATCCAGACCACGCCGCACAAGACGTGGCCCATCACCAGCTACTTCCGCACGCACTTCACCGTGGCCGACCCCTCGGCCGTCTCGGGGGTGAACGTCGACTTCGTCGCGGACGACGGCGCTATCGCCTACGTGAACGGCGCCGAGGTGGGCCGCCAGCGCCTGGGGACCGGTGGGGTCTCCTACGAGACCCGCGCCGACGCCGCCCCCACCTATGACGCGGCGCAGGCCGACCGGACCACGGTGTTCGTGCCCGCCGAGCGCCTCGTCGCGGGGGACAACGTCCTGGCCGTGGAGACGCACGTGAACTACCGCAAGGCGAAGTCCGTGTCGATGCAGGCCCGGGTCGAGCGGGTCGAGCGCAAGCCCGGCGGCTCCGACAGCTCCCCGGCCCCGTCGCCGTCGCCCGGCGCCACGAGCTCGCCGGTGGTGGACGCCACCGGGGTGACCGACGGCGAGATCATCTCCTCGGGCACGCAGTGGAGCTACTGGACCTCGCAGTCCGAGCCCACGCCGTACTGGGCCTCGCCGTCCGGCGACATCTCCGACTGGTCCTCGGGCGCCAGCCCGATCGGCTGGGGCGACCCCGACGCGGGGACCCCCCTGTCGATCGAGAAGGGCGATCGCGCGATCACGAACTACTTCGCCGCCGACGTGGACCTGGGGCCCATCACTGGCGACGCGAAGATCACGCTCAACGTGAGGGCCGACGACGGCGCCGTGATCTACGTCAACGGCTTCCAGTTGACGACCGTGCGCATGAGCGAGGGCGCGATCACGCACTCGACCTTCGCGAACCAGGCGGTCAGCGCCAAGAGCGCCGCGTCCAACATGGTGACCGTCGAGGTGCCCGCGTGGCGGCTGGTGAACGGCATCAACCGCATCGGCGTCGAGGAGCACGTCAACTACCGGGGGACGCCGTCGATGACCTTCGACCTGACGGCCTCGCTCAAGCGGTGGTGACGCGCTTCAGCGCAGAGCACAGTGAGTAAGCGCTCAACCGAGTGGTAAGAACTCGGTTGAGCGCTTCTCCTGTCCGTGGGAAAATGGCGATGTCCGACTCAACCTTCCCGCAGGTCCCATGAGAAACAGTCACCGCATCCCCCTCGTCGTGATCGCCGCGGCGACCGTCGTCCTCAACGGGCTGGGGCACGTGCCCTCGCAGTCCGCGCCCCCCGCACCCGTCCGCGACGGGCTGTCCGAGGCGGGCGCGGCCGCCTCGTGCTGGGAGATCAAGCAGAACGACCCCAACGCGCCGGACGGCACCTACTGGCTGCAGACCCCCACCATGAACGCGCCCGGACGGTTCTTCTGCGACCAGACGAGCGACGGGGGCGGATGGGTCCTCATCGGGCGCGGCACCGACGGGTGGGAGACCTGGAGCCAGGGCAAGGGCGCCCCCTCCGCGCTGGCCAAGCGCGAGCGCAGGCCCGCGGACGGGACCGTGCAGCTGTCGCACGAAGCCGTCAACGGCCTCCTCGGCTCCACCCCCGTCTCCGAACTGCCCGACGGCATGAGGGTCGTGCGCGCCTACAACGGGCGCGGGACGTCCTGGCAGACCATCAAGATGCGCCTGCCGAAGATGGCGGACTTCGTGTGGCCCTTCAAGTCCGCGCACCCGGTCGTCTACTCGATCGACGGCGGCGAGTGGACGACGGGCGAACCGATCTGGTCCAAGTTCGGCGACGACCTGGCATGGGGCATGGTCGACATGACCGCGACCGCCACGTCGAAGTACCGGGTGGGGTTCGGCTACGGCCCCGGCGCGCTGCTCAACGCGGACACCTCCGACACCAGTTTCTTCCGCAAGGCCGGGTTCACCGTCGAGCCCTACGCCGAGGTGTACCTGCGCCCGCAGCTGCGCTCGGACGACGCCTACGCCCGGATCGCGGACTCGGGAACCCCGGCGCAGGCCGTCGCGCCGACGGTCTCCGAGTACGCGGCGCCGATGAAGTGGGGCGTGACCGGCAACCTCAACGGCTCCTACGCGGAGGGCAACGCCCAGGTCCAGGCCTTCGAGCAGGTCGGCTCCACCATGTACGTGGGCGGTAACTTCACGGGCGTGGCCCGCGTGGGCTCGACGAAGGCGCGGACCTCCGCCCTGGCGGGCTTCGACGCGTCGTCGGGGGAGTGGAACGGGCAGTCCTTCGCCTTCAACAACCAGGTCAAGGACCTCGTCGAGCTGCCGGGCGCGCGCCTGCTGGCGGTCGGCGACTTCACGCGGGTCAACGGCGAGGAGCACGTGGGCACGGTCGTCATCGACACCGCCACGGGCGCCATCGACTCCTCGTGGACGCTGAAGCTGCGCAACGCGCTGCGCTCGGGCGCGGTGTCCGTCAAGGCGGCCCGGGTCGCCGGCCAGCACATCTACCTGGGCGGCCTGTTCACCCACGCCTCCAGCAACGGCGGCCGCAGCGCGTACGCGCGCGGGGCGGTGCGCCTGTCCCTGTCCGGGGAGCCCGACCGCTCGTGGAACCCCGAGTTCAACGGCTCGGTCGTCGCCTTCGACGTCGACGAGGCGGGCGGCTACTTCTACGCGGGAGGCCACTTCACCCGGGCGCAGCGCGGTGCGGCCCCCTACGCCGCGCGGGTGTCGACTGCGGCGGGCGCCGCCTTGGACTCCTCGTGGACCTTCGAGCCCTCGTACTTCGACGGGATGTACCAGCAGGGGGTGGCGCTGACGGGCGGGCGCGTGTACTTCGGGGGCTCCCAGCACTCGCTCTTCGGCTACGACACGGCCACCATGAGGCGGACCTCCGGTTCGATCGCCATGCAGAACGGCGGCGACATGCAGGCGGTGACCAGTGCCGGGAACGGCGTGGTCTACGCCTCGTGCCACTGCTCGGACTTCGTGTTCCAGGACGCGTACCGCTACTACGAGCTGGGCACCAGCTGGACCCGCGCGGACGAGATCCGCTGGGCGGGGGCGTGGGACGGCGCGACGGGCCGCCAGCTCGGGTGGACCCCCTACCGCCTCGCGTCGGCGCGCTCGACCGGGGCGTGGGCGCTGGAGGTCGACGACTCCGGATCCTTGTGGGTGGGGGGCGACTTCACCCGTTCCTTCACCTCCAAGTCCGCCAACCAGTGGGCCGGCGGCTTCGCGCGCTTCGCGCCGCGGCAGGCCCCGCCCGCCGCTCCCGCCAACCTGGCGTCCTCGGGCGCGGGCAACGGCAAGGCGGCGCTCACCTGGGACGCCGTGGCCGGGGCGGCCTCCTACGAGGTCCTGCGCGACGACCGCACGGTGGCGACCGTGCGGGGGACTTCGGCGAGCGTCCCCATGGGCGGGGAGAACCGTTTCTTCGTGAGGGCAGTGGGCGCTTCGGGCTCCCGCGGCGCCTCCACCCCCGTGTTCCGCGTCGCCGCCGACGGCGCCCAGGCCCCCGCCGAACCGGGCAGCTCCCTGGTGGGGGACGCCGCGCAGTGGCGCTACCTGTGGAAGGACTCGGCGCCCGACCAGGCGTGGGCCTCCGCCTCCTACGACGACTCCGCCTGGACGACGGGCACCGCGCCCATCGGCTACGGCGGGAAGGGCCTCAACACGGTCCTCAAGCCGGGCGCCCCCGCCTCGCGCCCGATCACCCTCTACGGGCGCACGGCCTTCACGATCAAGGATCTGTCCAAGACCGGAGGAGTGGAGGTGTCCTTCGTGGCCGATGATGGCGCGGTCGCGTACATCAACGGAGTGGAGATCGGGCGCCAGCGCCTCGACGACGGCGACGTCTCCTACGGGACCCGCGCCTCCTCCGCGCTGTCCACCGACGCGGCGCGGGCGGACCGCCAGACCGTGCAAGTGCCCGCCTCCGCCCTGGTCGAGGGGGCGAACGTCCTCGCCGTCGAAGAGCACGTCAACTACAGGAACGCCCCGTCGCTGACCATGTCGGCCACGGTCACCGCCATTCCCGCTGGCGCCTACGTGCCGCCGATCCCCTCGCCCCCCAGGCGCGGCGCGCCGCCCGCCCAGTCCGGCGGCGAGCCCCAGGACCCCCCGGCCGACGAGCCCCTCAAGCCCCTGGACGCCTCGCATGTGAACTTCGGCAAGGCGCTCTTCTCGGGAGAGCAGTGGTCCTACTGGACGGATGCGAAGGCCCCCGACGCCGCGTGGGCCTCGACGGCCGACCTGTCCAAGTGGCAGCACGGGGCCTCCCCCCTGGGGTGGGGCGACGCCGGGGCCGGCACTGACTTCGGCGCGGCCAAGCGGCCCACGACCGCCTACTTCGCCCGTGACGTGAAGTTCGGCCCCATGCCGGAGAACGGCACGCTCACCCTCCACGTGCGGGCCGACGACGGCGCCGTCATCTACGTCAACGGCACCGAGGTCGCCCGGGTCCGGATGCCCTCGGGCACGGTCACGCCGCGGACCAAGGCGTCCAACGGTGTGACCGTGTCGGAGGCCGCGGACGCCATGGTCGAGGTCGTGGTCCCGGGCAAGCTGCTCACCTCGGAGATCACGCGGATCGCCGTGGAGGAGCACTCGGCGGGGGCCTCGGACCCGTCCCTGACATTCGACATGTACGTCACTTTGGAGAGGTGAGGCTGTGAACGGAGCCCAGCGCGAGGCCGCCAACCCCGATGCGGAGCACCACCACGAGATCGCGCGCATGGTCCTGGTGGAGGGGCGGGCGACCACCTGGCTCAACCACTGGTCGCTGCTGCACGCCGATTTCGACCAGTTGCGCAAGATGGACGCAGTCGGCGTCGACGGGACACTGCTGCAGATGACGCTGGGGCGCATGGGGCACCCGGTGGTGCGGTCGTCGGCGGACCTGGTCCTGCCGCACGTCTTCAACCAGATGGAGGCGGGCGCGCGCGTTGCCCTGATCGGCGCCGCCCCCGGCGTCGCCGAGCGCGCCGCGGCCAGGCTCAGCGCCTTCGAGGTCATGGCGGTCGACGGCTACGCGGGACTGGCGGGCCTGCGCCGCTCCCACGCCCGCCTGGTGGACTTCGATCCGCGCTTGGTCGTCGTCGGCCTCGGCGCCGGCCTGCAGGAACTGGTCGCCGCCAAGGCCCGGGACTGGCTGCCCCGCGCCAGCGTGTGCACCGCCGGGGGGTGGATCGACCAGTTCGCCGCCTCGGACCAGTACTTCCCCGACTGGGTGCACCGCTGGCGGCTGGGCTGGGCGTGGCGCATCGCCCACGAGCCCCGGCGCCTGCTGGGTCGCTACACGGTGGAGGCCGTGGACTTCTTGGCGCTGGCGCCCCGACTGGTCGCGCGATTGGAGGACATGGGGACGTTCGGGGAGTACGGGCTCGTCGCTCGCTAGCCCCGCCGCCGCGGGAGCGCGCCGGCCCCGGGGGCAGTGGGCCCCAGGGCGCCGTTCTTGTCGTATCCGTCACCCCTGCGTCTGCGCGGGGCGCGCGGCGGAGTGTCGTGGGATCTGTGTGGGATCAGCGCTTTCACAGCACTGGTCCCATCAGCCGCACCCACATGCGTGTTAAGCATCACGTTTATCAGTAATTTTACTGCTATACACTTTCTCGGTATATGTGAAGGTCGATCCCATCTCCGAGAACGGTGCCACCATGCGCTCAACCCACATGCCCGCAACCCGATCGCGCTGGCGCGCCCTCGCGCGCCTCGTCCCCGCGCTCCTGACGGCGCTGCTCGCGTGCTCCCTGGCGCCCCTGCGGGCCGACGCCGCCGACATCAGGCGCGTCGGGGACATCCTTTCGGCTATCAGCGGCACCGTGTACATCCACGACAACCCCGACTGGTCCAAGGGCCAGTACTGGGCCGACGGCGCATGGCACTCCTTCGCCGACCTCGACCCCGCGGACAAGAACACCCAGGACGGTCCCATCGCCGAGCTCGACAACGGGTGGAAGATCTACTGGGCGCACTCCTTCAACGGCAACGGCGGCGAGTACATGATCTGGCGCTACCCGGACAACGGCCAGCTCGGCGTGAACGGGAGCCGCTGGCCGGGCTTCAAGATCCGTTTCAACGACATCGGCTACACGGCGGCCGGCGACCCCATTGACGCCGTCCTCGACTTCGAGTACGTGTTCGCCTGGCAGTACGACGGCAGCGCCGCCCACCCGATCCGCGAACCCTCATGGTTGACGCCCTTCGAGATCACGAGGGGCTACGGGCCGCTGACGGCCGCCTCCTCGCAGGACCAGAACGCGGCGCCCATCGGCATCGACCTCGAGTTCGACACGGCGCTGGTCCACGCCGGGACCGACACACCCATCGACGACTCCAACGAGATGGACGTGCTCTACTGGGACATCGACCAGCCCGTGCACCAGGGGCCCGACGGGGCCGTCGTCAACAACTACTCCAGCGACTGGCGCGAGGGCGTCCACTTCGTCAGCGGTTACAAGGACCCCTCCACCATCGGCGACACCTCCGAACTGGTCGTCTCCGACTCCAACACCTGGTTCCGCTCGGGCGGCAACGACAGCTCGCCGACCCCCACCGACCGCTCCTCCGTCATCGGCAGGACGGGGCCGCGGTTCCGCACCGGATGGCGGGGCTACGCGTGCTCGACCGGCATCGGTTACGACACCAAGGTCCGCGTTTACCCGCAGTGGCCCGCCCCCGTCAAATCCGAGCCCGTCCAGATCGTCCAGCGCGGCGGGACGGCCACATTCGACGTCACCGAGGTCTTCCCCTACGTGGCGGACTCCAACAAAGCCGATTCCCTCACCCTCACAGACACCCTCGACCCCGCGCTGGACGCCTCCCGGGCATCCGTCACCGTCCTGAAGGGGCCCGCGGGCGACGTCGACGTCACCGACAACTGGACCATCACCACCTCCGGGCAGACGGTCACCGCCACCGCGAAGAACACGGGGCACGGATACGCCGAGGGGCGCCACGTCTTCCGCATCACCGCCCCCGTCCGCCAGGACGCCGACCTCAGCGCGCGCACGACCGAGGACGTCGACGGGACCCGCTACTGGCCGCTGCCCAACCAGGCGTCCATCACGGTCAACAACGAGGCGAAGCCCTCGAACACCGTGAAGGCCCTGGTCCCCTACGAGGCGGAGGGCGCGGTCCGCCTCCAGGCGACGAAGGCCCTCACCGGCGCCGCCCTCCAGGCCGGCCAGTTCACCTTCGAGCTGCGCGGCGCGAACGGGGACGTGATCAGCACCGCTGCCAACGAGGCCGACGGCACGGTCGCCTTCCCGGAGATCCCGTACACGGCGGCCGACATCGGCAAGACCCACTCCTACACCATCGTCGAGCGCGACGGCGGCGCCCCGGGCTACGTCTACGACACCCACGCCGAGGCCGTGACCGTCACCGTGTCCGACGCGGGCGGCGGCGTCCTCAACGCCACTGCCTCCTATGACGCCGACGGCGCCGTGTTCTCCAACGAGTTCAGGCACGCGCTGGGCGTAGTCAAGCGCTCGGCCTCCGACGACGCCCTGGGCGGGGCCGTCTTCACCCTCTACGAGGACGACGGCGACGGGGCGCACACAGCGGCCGACCCCGTGGCCACGGTCTACTCCGACCCTCAGATGACCACCGAGATCCTGGGGGCGGAGGCCACCACCGGCGCCGATGGGACGGCCGTGTACCACGGGCTCCGCGCCTCGACGACCTACTGGCTCGAAGAAACCCGGGCCCCCGTCGGCTACAACCTGGACCCCCGCGCCCACGCCATCACCGTCTCGGCCAGTGGCGAGGTCACCACGACCGACGCGGCGGGCGCCCCGGCGCCCCTGCCGCTGGTGGACGGGACGGCGACGATCACCATCGTCGACGAGCCGCTGCCCGTCCTGCCCGCCACCTCCGGTCCGGGCGCCGTCCTCATCGTCTTCGCCGGATCGTTCCTCACGGCCGCCGGCGCAGGAATACTCCTGACGCGCCGCTCGAAGCGCCGCGCGTCGATGTGAAACACCCGTGTTCCACAACCCGCTCCCACAGGGAGCCCCCGTCCCCGATCACACGACACAGGACCCAACTATGACACGCACTCCGAAGACACTCTGCGCCCTGGCCGCAGTGACGACCGCCATCGTGCTCGCGCCTGCCGCCGGCGCCGCGCCCACGAGCCCCACCGACGTCCCCGACTCCCCGCTCCGGGTGTCCGGACTGCTCCCCGGCGACACGGTGAGCGCCTTCCGCATCGCTGACGCCGACATCGACGCCGCGAACAACCTCACCTACACGATGGCCCCCGGCCTGCCCAGCGCCTACGACACGATCGAGGAGATCGCGGCCGTCGCCTCGGACGGCACGGCCTTCTCGCAGGGCAGCGCCGCGCAGAACGCGGCGGCCGCCATCGCAGCGGCCCTCACCGCTCCCGAGGCGAGCGCGGTCGCCCCGGACTCTGCCGCGGACCTCACCCTGGGCAGCGGCTACTACCTGGTGCGCGTCACCTCCACCAGCGGCCAGACGCGCGTCTACCAGAACATGATCGTCGACGTCACCCCGTCGGTGGTGAACGGGGCCTACGCCGCCAGGGACCTGGAGCCCATCCAGGTGAAGACGACCGACGTCAGCATCAACAAGGGCGTCGGCGAGGCGGGCGCGGACAGCACCGACGCTTATTCCGTCGGCGACTCGGTCCCCTTCACCGTGACCACGGCCGTCCCCTCCTACCCGGCGGACTCCCCGAACGCCACGTTCACCATCTCCGACGCGCCGAGTGCGGGACTCGCCATCGAGACCGCCACGATCTCCATCAACGGGGCAGCGGCCGCCACCGGCGCCGATTACACGCTCACCGCCTCGGAGAACGGGTACACGATCACCTACGCGAAGGACTACGTCCTCGCCCACCCCGGCGCCCCCGTCGTCATCACCTACAAGGCGAAGCTGACCGCCGACGCCTACTCCCGCACCGCCGACGACCTCACCGGCAACACCGCCACCGTTGCCTTCAACCCCAGCCCCTACGACGCCGGCACCGCGACACCCTCCGATTCCGCGACCGTGAAGACCTACGGCTTCGTCTTCAAGAAGGTGACGCCCGCGGGCCAGCCGCTGCCCGGGGCGGCCTTCACCGTGACCCTGGCCAACGGGCAGACCCTCACGTCCACCTCTGACGCCAACGGCTACGTCTACTTCGAGGACCTGGCGGCCGGCGACTACACCGCCGTCGAGACCCACGTTCCGAGCGGCTACCAGAAGGCCCCCGACGTCTCCTTCCAGCTCAGCGCCGCCACCGCCGCCTCCGACAACCCCGCCACCGCGGCCGTGGAGAACAACTACCTGGTCTCCGCCGCGGACGTCACCGATCCGGAGCTGGTGGCGCTGCCCATCACGGGCGCCAGCGGGATCTTCTTGATCGTGGGCACCGGGACCCTGCTGCTGGTCCTGGGATCGGCCATGGTCCTGCGCTCGCGCAAGCGCCCCTGAACCGGTTGTGAGCAGCCGCAACGCCCGTCCGCCCCGGGGCGGAGCCACCGATGTGACGGCCTCCGCCCCGGGGCGCCGGCGAGCGCGCACCCTCGCCGCCCTGGTCGTCGTGGCGCTGGGGATCGCCCTGGTCAGCTACCCCTTCGTCAGCGACTGGCTCAACAGGCGCGCCCAGAACGCCGCCACCGGTGCGCAGGGCGAGGCGGTCGCCTCGGCCGCGCCGGACGCGCTGGCGGCGCAGCGGGAGGCCGCCGTCTCCTACAACGAGCGCCTCCTCCGGGGCTCCGTCCGCGTCACCGACCCCTTCGACGAGGCGGGCCTGCCCCCCGGGAACGCCGAGTACGACTCCGTCCTCGACCTCGCCGGGGACTCGGTCATGGCGGAGCTCGTCATCCCCGCCATCAACGTCGACCTGCCGGTCTCGCACTACACCTCCGACGAGTCCCTGTCCAAGGGGGCGGGCCACCTCGCCAACACCTCGGTCCCCATCGGGGGCCCCTCGACGCACTCGGTGCTGGCCGCGCACACGGGCCTGCCCACGGCTCGGATGTTCGACCGCCTCGACGAGTTGCGGGCGGGGGACTGGTTCGTGATCCGCGTCCTCGGCGAGGAGCACTTCTACGAGGTCGCCTCAACGGAAGTCGTCGAACCGGGCGAAACCTCGTCCCTTGCGGTGCAGCAGGGGCGCGACCTGGTCACCCTGGTCACGTGCACCCCCTACGGCGTCAACAGCCACCGCCTGCTCGTCCACGCCGAGCGCACCAGCGCCCACGACCACCAGGATCCCGGGGCCCCTCCGGGACCCGTGATCGCCGATGTGCGGCCCGGCATGTGGGGGGCGGCCGCCGCTGGCGCGGCCTGTGCGGCCGCTATCGTCGGCGCGGCGGCGGGCGCGCGCTCTCTCGTGCGCCGGAGGCGCTGAGCCCGTTCCCGCCCCGCTGCCCC
>ERZ772948.326-NODE-326-length-30991-cov-37.058702_pt1 | contig 30991 bp, 30 predicted proteins | sample MGYA00511945_ERZ772948 | MGnify/ENA primary metagenome ERZ772948 (study PRJEB29015, sample SAMEA2737927) | human oral metagenome | biome: human oral; feature: human-associated habitat; material: dental | place: China | collected 2141 ... | reverse complement strand
AGAGCCGCTCCTTGACGGCGTCGGCGACCTTCTCGGTGACGGCCTCGCCCTGGGTGCGCACGGCCTGCTTGACGTGGCTGGAGGCGGCGTCGACCCGGGTGCGGACGAAGGGCTGCTCGGCGACCTTGGAGGCCGCGGTCTTGATGCGCTCGTACTGGGCGCGCCCGGCGCGGGTCCCGAGCACGTATCCCGCGCCGAGTCCGAGGATGAAGGGGATCTTGCCGGCCATATCGTCTCCTGAGCTTGAAGGAAGCACTGCTGGGTGCGCCATCACCATACCGGCCGGGGGCCGGGGCGACTGACGTGAAGGGGGTTCGGGGCCCGCGTGATCGCCCACAGCGTCACGCGCGGGGGCGCTGCGGGGCTGGGGCGGTCCTCGCCCCTGGAATCACACGGTGTTCTCCGAGGAGTCGCCGGTGGAGGGGATCGAGCCTGCCGCGGGGTCCTGGACGCTGGTGCCGTGGGCGTTCGGCTGGGAGGCGATCAGGCCGTCCGGCGTGACGGTGGTGATGTAGGAGCGGCCGCCCAGGATGACGCCGAGCGTCACCAGCAGCCCGGTGCCCATGAGGGTGGCCACCTGCAGCAGGTTGAGGTCGGCCAGGATCACGTGGCGGCGCAGCGAGGCCGCTGTCGAGGCAGCGGAGCTGGTGGGGCCGTTCGGGCCGGTGGGGCTGGTGGACTCTGCCGGGCCGGTGGAGTCCGTGGAGAAGGGGGACATCTGATTCCTCCTGTTCGCTGGGGATGGGAACGGGGGCGTCTGCCCCGATGAACCCAGGTAACCGCCCGGGCCTGTCGTTCGTGTAGGGCGGGCCTGTGCCGTCCCTGTGAACCGGGCAGGCTATGGGGCGATCCGCATGCTGGCGGGCATCGAGGCCGGTGGAGGGGGCTGCGTGAGACATGCCGCATGGAGGGGCCGACCGGGAAACGGCCCGCTCTCAGCGGTGGTCGCCGTGAGGCCGTCAGCGGTGCGGCGCGGCCTCCAGCAGCTCGCGGGGCAGGCGCCGGGCCAGCTCGTAGCCGTCGGCGCCCACGACGACTGGCACGTCGGCCTCGGCCAGGGTCCGGGCCTCGGGCCCGATGCCCATGGGGTGGGCGGTCAGCCCTCCGGCGAGCACCTGCTGGGTGGCGGTCAGGCGGCGGATGGCGACGGCGGCGATCCGGTCGGCGTGGTGGCGGGCGGCCTCGCCGTAGATGTGCGGGTCGTGCTGGCCGTCGTCGCCGAAGAGGATCCAGGTGATCTGGGGCAGGTCGATCATGAGCCGGCGCAGCTCGGTGCGCTTGTGCTCGATGCCCGAGCGGAACCAGCCGGTGTTGGTCGGCCCCCAGTCGGTCATGAGCGCGGGCCCCGAGGGGAAGCCGTGGCGGGAGAAGAAGGAGCGCAGGGTGGGGACGACGTTCCAGGCGCCGGTGGACAGGTACATCATCGGGGTGCCCGGGTGGGCGGCCTGGATGCGCGAGTAGAGCTCGGCCATCCCGGGGACGGGCTCGCGCGCCGAGGAGTACTTGACGAGCTGGTTCCAGGCGGCCACGAGCACGCGGGGGACGTGCGTGACCATGGCGGTGTCGTCGATGTCGGAGATGATGCCCAGGCGCGGGCCCTCGGGGATGATGAGGACCTTGGCGGCCACCGCGTGCGCCCCCATCGCCTCGATCCTGGCCTCGTGCCAGCCCGGCTCCAGGCCGTGGTCGCGCACGACGACGTCGATGTAGCCGCTGCGGTCGGCCCGGGTGCGCACGCTGGCCCGGCCCACGTGGACCGTCACCGGCAGGAAGGCGACTGGCACCTCGATGAACAGGCGCCAGCCGCGCTGCGCATCGCTCAGCCCGGTCATGGCGAAGCTGCGGGCCTGGGCGGCGCTGATGGGAAGGGCGTCGGGCAGGGAGCGGAACAGGGGCCCCTCGGCGGGGGCGTCCTGGGGGCGCATCACCATGCGGGCCAGGACCCGGGCCATGGGAGCGGGCCGGGAGCGCTGAGTGGGCTGGGAGGAACCGGAGGAGGTCCCGCGGGAGGCTGAGGCGGGGCGCCGGTGGGCTCCGGCCGCGCTGCGCTGGGTCGCAGTGTTCTGGTGCTGCTCCTGGTGCTGCGGCGCCGTCGGGCCGGGCTGAGCCGGGGCGCTGGTGCCGTATCCGTCGTATGGAATGACGCGGGGGCGCCAGCCCTGACGCTTGAGGACCGGGACGGTATCGCGATGGAACCGGTCCTCGACGGCGCGGGCGATGTCGGAGAGGGGCACCCCTGGATCCTAGAGGACTCAGGGGTTCCAATCGTTGCGTTCGTCGGGTGGATCGCGCGGTCGTAGGGTAGGTCGCGGGGTCGTACCCTGAACCCTCGATAGCGCGACCTACGGTACGACCGCGAGCGCCTGTCAGCGCCTCTCAGCGGCTCTCAGTGGTGCAGGGCCTTGAGCCGCCGGCCGCTCGCCCACCACAGGACGGCCCCGCAGCCCAGGGCCCACCAGGTGTAGCTCGAGCCGACGGCCTTGGCCCAGGCGGGCCAGTTCTGCTCCACGTGGTTCTGCTCGGGGAACCACCACTGCATCGCCAGGACGAAGACGAGGAACCCGGCGGCGCCGGCCACGCCGAGCGCGGTCGAGCGCCAGCGCCAGGCCGCTGCCGCGACCGACATGAGCACGGGCAGGCACCACACCCAGTGGTGCGACCAAGAGATGGGGGAGATGAGCAGGCCGAGCACCATGACCACGCTGATCTGAAGGCACAGGATCAGGCCGTCGCCCTGGCCGGGACCCCCGGCCGCGCCGCCGGCTCCCCGCAACTGGTCCAGCCGGCGGCACAGGAACCAGGCCGCCACCACGGCGAGCAGGGAACACACCGCCCAGGTGAGGTTCCAGGCGGCCTCCGGCAGCCCCCGGGCGATCGCGCCCTTGAGGTTCTGATTGCCCGAGTAGTCGGCGAAACCGGCGCGCCCCGGATCCCACATGGCCGAGGTGAAGAACTCCCAGGACTCGGCGGGGGCAGCCAGGGCGGCCAGGAGCGTCAGTCCGACGGCGCTGCCCGCCATGGTGGCCGCCGCCCGCCACTCCCGGCGCGCCAGGAGCACCAGGATCGCGACCGCCGGCGTCAGCTTGATCGCCGCGGCCAGGCCGCTGAGGGCCCCGCGCCAGCGCGAGCACTCAGGAACCAGGAACAGGTCCACGGCCACCAGCGCCATGAGAATGGCGTTGACCTGCGCATACTCCATGGTCTTGGGGAAGGGCTCCAGGGCGATGACCCCGATGAGCGCCAGCCACGGCGCCAGGGTGAGCGCCATCCGGGGCGCGACAGCCAGCCTCCTGAGAACCGCGTAGACGGTCACGGCGGCGCACAGCGGCGTGGCCACGATCAGCAGCACAGTGGCCTGCTGGTACGACATCCAGGTCAGGGGCGCGATCACCCAGGCCGCCAGAGGCGTGTAGGTAAAGGGCCACAGGTGCTGACCCGGGTTGGCGTACCAGTTGTAGAGGTCCCCGCCGTCGAGCCACTGACGGACGGCCTCGTAGTAGACGAAGGAATCCAGCTTGAACAGCCACTCGCCACGGTCATCCACCAGGGACCAGTAGGCGGGCACCAGCAGAGCCAGCCATCCCAAAGCGGCGACGACGGGCGATGAGGCGACGGCGCGCGCAGCCGTGACCAGCAGCGGGGGGTGGGCGGCAGGCATCCCGCTCCCACGGCCGGGGTGCCCCGTGGGGCCGGTGCCCGACTGGGAGGGAAGGGAGGCGTGTTGTGGATTTCCTGCGATCGGCATCGTGTCGAGTGTAGAAGAGTCACCAAGAACGCTGGGAACTGAGTCGCCCGCCGAGGGCGCTCAGTGACCACCCAGAGAGCCGCTGGTCCGCGCTCGCCTGAGCGCCGGCAGCCCCAGGACACCAACCACGACGGCGCCCCAGGCGAAGGCAGCCACCGCCAGGTACCCGGCGCGCGAGCCACCGGCGTCGGTGGCCTGCCCCGCCAGCAGGGACCCGATCGAGACCCCGATGTTGAGGGCCGTGCTCACCCAGGCCAGACCCTCGGTCAGCTGCGAGGGGGCCACCGTCACCTGCACGATGTTGTTGCCGCTGGTCAGGGTGGGGGCGATGGCCAGCCCCGTCAGGAGCGCCAGGACAGACAGCACCACCAGGCTCGGGGCGAAACCGAAGGTCGAGGCCCCCACCGCCAGCCCCACCAGCCCGGCCATGAGCTGCTTCCACAGCGGCCACCCCCACGTGCGCGAGCCGTAGAGGAGGGCCGCGACGAAGGATCCCACGCCCCACACCGCCAGGACCAGACCCGAGGCCGACTTGTGCCCGGCCTCGGTGGCGAAGGCCACTGCGGCGACGTCGTTGGCCCCGAACATGGCCCCCAGGATGAGGAAGACGATGGCGATGGACACCATCGCGCCGTAGCGCATCACCGGTGGGTGCGCCGCGGTCTGATCCGACTGCTCGGCGGCCTCAGCGGTGCGCCGCGGCCGAGTCGGGTGCGGCGCGGGCTCAGTGGTGCGCTGGCCGAGGAACCACAGCCCCCCGACCAGCTGCATCACCACACAGCACACCCAGCCCGAGATCACCGGCAGGAACGGCGTCGTGCACAGGGCCGTGGCCAGCACCGGTCCGAGAATGAAGGCCACCTCGTCCAGGGCCGCCTCCAGGGAGAAGGCCGCGTGAACCTCCTCAGGGCGGGTGAGCATCGCCGTCCAGCGCGCCCGCACCAGTGAGCCCATGGAACCGGCCAGGCCGCCGGCCAGGGCTGACAGGGCGGCCAGGATCCCCAGGTGCGCGTGCACGGCGGCGGCGACCGCCAGTCCCACCAGGCTCAAGGACGACACGAGCACCGCGGGCAGCATGACCCGCGACTGGCCGTAGCGGTCGACGCAGCGGGCCAGGATCGGCGCCCCGATGGCCATGGCCACGAAGTTCGCGGCGCTGACCAGGCCCGCGGCCGTGTAGGAGCCGTAGAGCTCCTCGACCGCCAGGATCGTGGAGATCCCCACCATGGACATGGGGAAACGGGCGATGAGCCCGGCGCTCGTGAAGGAGCGGGCGCCGGGGTGAATGAGGATCGTTCGGTAGGAGGTGGCCATGTCGGACGTCGTGCGCTGCTGGAAGGTGCGGCTCGGAGGAAGTTCAGAGTAATAGGACGGGTCGGAGCCCCGGCGAGCGGGGCTCCGACCTCGGTGAAACGGATCAGTTGCTGCGGTGGGTGGTGGGGGTCACGCTCTCGCGGCTGAGGATGAAGCCCTGACCGGTGACCTGGCTCCAGCACTGCATACCGGAGTCTGCCGACTCACAGGCGAAGGTGGAGTTCTTGGCGGCGGAGCCGTAGCTGAGGCTGACGCCCTTGGTGGAGAAGGTGGACCCGCAGCTCTGGCTGGACTTCCCGTCCGTGCCGATCGTGACCGTCAGCGGCTTTGAGGACGGGCAGGAAGCGGTCGAGGCGTGCTCGTTGATGACGCAGGTGAGGTTGTTGTCATTCAGGGTGCAGCTGATGTTGCCGCTGGGGGCGTCGAAGGCGGACAGCTCCTGTGCGTTGGCGGGCGCCGGTGCCTTGAGCGTGGGGGTTGCCGAGGCGCTCGGGGTGGCTGAGGCCGAGGGGGAGGCGGACTGGGAGGCCGGGGAGGAGCCGTCTTGAGCCGCGGCCTGGCCGGAGTCTGCCGGGGCCTCGGTGCCCGAGTCGGCGGCCGAGCCCTTGTCACTGCCCCCGGAGAGGTACCAGGTCGCCAGGAAGACCAGGACGGTGGCCACCAGGAGCGCCAGGATGAGCAGGATGCGGTTGGAGGTCAGGAAGGAGGACGGGGGCTCGGAGTCGTCGTCCTCGGTGCCGACGCCGAAGACGCCGTCGTCGCCGGCCACTGCGGGGGCCTGCTGCACGGGAGCCGGAATGACCGGGCTCTGCGCCTGAGAGACGTTCGCGGACTGCTGGAAGGTCTGCTGCAGGGCGGGCTGAACCGGCCGGGCCGGTGACTGGGAGGCCATTGCCTGGGCGGGGTGGGACGTGGGCACCGAGACAGTCGGGTCACCCGCGGCCTGGAAGCCGTCAACCTGTGTGTTCGCGCCGGCCGCGTTGAAGGCGCTCGGTGCGCTCGCGGCGCTCCTCGAGCTGGTGGCGGAGATCGCAGAGGCGCCGGAGACCGCGCTGCCGGGCTGGAGCGAACGGGGCAGGGTCACCTGCGTGGGGGCCTCGGAGGACCTGGCCGACGGGGCGCTGTGCTGGGCGCCGGGGGGCGAGACTACCGCCAGCTGCGGCGATGACTGCGCCGACTGCGCCGATGGCGCTGACTGGGGCTGGCTGTTGCGAGAGGCCAGGGCTGCGTCGACCGCGGGGTCACCCAGGGTTCCCAACCACTCCAGGAGGGCGGGATAGGTGCGTGGGTTGGCGGCGATGTAGGGGCGCAGGCCGGGGTAGTTCTGCGCCAGCTGGTGGAGGGTCTCCAACTCTGCATTGGGATCCTGCGCTCGCGCGACAAGCTCGTCCTTGGCCTGAGACATGCTGGGTCCTTCGAGGGTCGGGAAAACGACGTCGGTCCAGGTTGTGACCGGCACCTGGGGCCGTCGCGGGTCGGGTGTCGGGCCGCCCGTGATACCGAGTCAGGGAACGCAGTACCACCTCGGCGGCATTGGGGTCGGTCAGCCGGCCACGTTGGAAGACTACCTGAGGACACCGTGAATCCGACTGCCTGACGGGTCACGGCCGCAGCTCGTCAGTGTCCGACGACGGCGGATCGTCGCCGATCGCGGCGGTGAGGCAGGCCCGTTCGGTGGGCGCAGCGGGAGCCGGCGCCGCCGGCCTCCGATCGGGTGTGGGCTCCCACATGGTGGAATCAGGGCGGTGGCGCGGTGGTTCCGGACGGGGTGCTGGGGTTTACTAGGGGAGTGCACGCGACGCAAGTGAAAGGGAGCCGATGACCGAGCACGTTCGTGCTGATGCCGATGCCATCGTGATCCGCGGTGAGGACGGCATCAGGGCCTCGGAGGTCGTTGTCGGTGCGGCCACTGACGTGGGGCGCCTGCGGACGATCAACGAGGACGGCTACCTCGCCATCGCTCCGGCCTTCGTCGTCGTCGATGGCATGGGCGGGCACGCCGCCGGCCGTATGGCCACGCAGGTGGCCCTCGACTCCCTGTACTCCCTGGCCGGGGCGACCATCACCGACATCGACACGGTGGTCCGCGCGGTGGTGGCCGCGCAGGAGGCGATCATCGCCATCCCGTCCCACGCCGCCTACCTGCCCGGCGCGACGATCGCCGGCGTCATCCTGACCTGGATTCCTGACGAGCAGGGGGTGACGCGTCCCACCTGGGTCATCTTCAACATCGGGGACGCCCGGGTCTACCTGCTGCGCGGTGACATGCTCTCCCAGGTCACCCGCGACCACTCCCGGGTCCAGATTCTCATCGAGACCGGCGAGCTCACCCCCGAGCAGGCGCGCCGCGACTCCCGCCGCAACATCGTCACCCGGGCGCTGGGCGGTGGCATCGCCGACTCCGGCGTCCCGGACCTCTACAGCGTTCCGGTGGCCGCCGGGGACCGGCTCCTCATCTGCTCCGACGGACTCAGTGACGAGCTCGACGACGAGGCCATCGCCACCGTGCTGGCGGCCGGTTGCACGGCGCAGCGCACGGCCGAGCTCCTCGTGGCCGCCTCCCTGGAGGGCGGGGGGCATGACAACACCACCGCCGTCGTCGTCGACGCCCTCCAGGTGCCGGATCTTCCGCCGACGGCGCACACGTCCCGCCCCTGTGGCGCGAGCAGTCAGGGGGCGCAGTGACGATCTCCCCGGTTCCCTCCCCATCCCTGCCACGCGAGCGGATTCCGCTGCCCGAGGGGCTGACGCGCCTGTCGGACGGTGCTCTGCGGGTCGACGGCGTTGACGGGACCGCCGTCATCAACCCGGCTGCCGGCTCGCAGGCCGGTGGCGTCTCCGTGGAGACGGGCCTGCGGGTCCTACAGGCCCTGGGCGGCACCTACCTGCCGACGGTGGGGCCCGCGGCCCTGAGCGCGCCCTCCCCCCAGGACGCCGCGCCCTCGCGGGCCGCAGCGCTGCGGCGCTCGGACCTGCGGTCCATGGCGCTGCAGCCCAGCGGGATCGTCCCGGCCGAGCCCAGTGACGAGACCACGCTGCTCAGACCGATCACCCCGATCTCCCCGATCTCCGGCTCGCCCCAGGAGGCTGCCCCGGAGCCGGAGCAGGAGCAGGAGCCGCAGCCGGCGCCGGTGCCCCTGGAGGTGCCTTCTCCCGCCGCGGCCGATTCTCCTACCGAGGTCGCTTCCCCCGCCCAGGCCCCTCCCTCTGACGAGGCCCCTTCCTCCGCCGAGGCTGCGACTCCTGCCGAATCCGACAGCTCCACGGACTCGGCTCCCGAACTGCTGGAGACGGGCGTCTGGGAGGACCCCGACGACCCCGTCGAGCCGCAGCAGCAGCTCTCGCAGACCACTGAGGCCGCTGCAGAGGGCCTGGAGACCGGCGACGTGAGCCCGTTCCCGGACTACCCCGAGCCGGAGCCCGGCTCGGGGCGTCGGCGCCGCGGCGCCCACCGGGCCCCCACCGCCCCCTCGGCGAGCTCGGGCGGCAGCCCGACGGCCAACACCCCCACGGCGCCGGACAACTCCAAGAGCAAGCAGCCCCAGCCCGTTCGGGAGCCCCAGCCCTTGGAGGCCCTGCCCAACACGGAAGTCGTCTCCGCCTCCGAGGCGGCGCTGATCGCGGCGCCCCCCGTGCGGGCCTCGATCTGCCCCCAGGGGCACCCCAATCCTCCCGAGCTCCGGGAGTGCCTGATCTGCGCCCAGCCCCTGACGGGAGTGACTTCCTACGTGCGCCGGCCGGCTCTGGCCACGCTGACCCTGTCGACCGGCGCCGCCGTCGAGGTCGCCGGCGACGTCGTCATCGGACGCGCCCCCCAGGTGCAGGCCGGGGGTGATCCGCACATCGTGGCCCTGGTCCCGGTGGCCAGCCCGCAGCACATGGTCTCGCGCTCCCACCTCATGCTCACGACCTCGGGGTGGAGCGTCCTGGCTCAGGACCTGGGCTCGTCCAACGGCACCGTCCTGGCTCGCCCCGGTGCGACGCCGGTCCTGCTGGGATCGGGAATGCCGACGCCGGTCTTCATGGGGGACCTCATGGATGTCGGTGACGGAGTGACGCTCCGTATCGATCCGCCGTCGTGGCTGAGGCTCCGTAGTGGCTGAGGTCACTGTCCGAGTGGTTGTGCTTGGCCGGTGCGGTTCCGGCATCTCAGCGAGACTGGACCCGGCCGATCATGAGCCGGGACCGTGGAAGGAGAATTCATGAGCGACCTGACGTGGACGGAGATGCCGGAGGTCGATCCTGAGCAGCCCGACGAGCTCGTCCTGGACTTCTCCGGAGAGATTCACCGGGTCGCTCCGGCCGACACCTTCGTCATCGGCCGAGGCGGAGACCTCGATATCGACGACAACCCCTACCTCCACCGCCGCTTCCTGGTCTTCGCCCACTCCGAGAACCTCTGGTGGATCGCCAACGAGGGTTCGCGGTTGTCGGCCACCCTGACCGACGGCGAGGGGCTGGTCCAGTCCCGGCTGGCCCCGGGGGCCCGTATGCCGCTGGTCTTCCCGCGGGTCATCCTCACCTTCTCCGCAGGCCCCACCACCTACGAGATCAACCTCATCACCTCCGGGGAGGACCGTTTCTCCGGGATCGACGGCGTGCGCCAGTCCTCCGGCCAGACCACCATCGGGGTGACTCCGATGACCCGCTCCCAGCTGCTGCTCGTCCTGGCGCTGTCCGAGCCGGTGCTCAAACGGGCCGGGACCGGGGCCGCCGAGATCCCCTCCTCCGCGGCGGCTGCGGCGCGCCTGGGCTGGCCGCTGACCAAGTTCAACCGCAAGCTCGACAACGTCTGCGAGAAGCTCGACCGGGTGGGGGTGCGCGGGCTGCGCGGCGGCCGGGTGGCTGGAGCCGCCTCCAACCGGCGTACCGCCCTGGTGGAGCACGCCGTGTCCACCCTCATGGTCACCGCCGAGGACCTCTACATGCTTGACGAGGAGTGGGCCGCCAACCAGGCCCCCGCCGACCAGACGGCCGAGCGCTCAGTGAGCACCGCCCCGGTGGCCCAGAGCTCGCCGTCGGCGCCGAGGCGATGACGTGACGCGAGGAGCGATGAGTCACCACAGTGACACGGACTGGCCTCGGGCGCAGGATGAGGTGACCGAGGAGGAGTTCTCTGATCGGGCCCTCCTCGATGAGGTCCTGGCGGACGATCCCGAGGAGGACGACCTCTCGCAGGAGGAGTTCTTCGAGGATGACCTCTCCCGCCCTGCCGGCCGACGTCGCGCTCGACGGTGGGTGGCTGTCCTGGTGGTGCTCGTCGTCATCCTGAGTGCCGGGGCTGTCGGGGCGGAGTACCTCGTGCGCGGGCAGGTCGACTCCGCCGTGCGCTCGGCCCTGCCGGGGCTCAGTCCGGACGCCCGGATCGCCACCAGGGGAATCGTTCTGAGTCAGGTCGTCGGCGGCTCACTGGACAGTCTGAGCGTGGACTCCCCGAGCCTGACGATCACCTCCAAGGGGCAGAGCAACGCCTCGGTCACGCTCAGCGACGTCGACGTCGATCTGAGCCACATCAGCCTGCACAAGCCCTATCAGACCGACACGGTGGCGGCGTCGGGCACCGTCAGCTGGCAGCAGGTGGCCACGCTCGCCGCCGCATCGCACCCCAAGCTCAAGGGCATCACCCTTCAGGCCAAGCGCACCGGGACGAGCGCCCAGGATCCGGGGGTCATCCAGGCCTCGATGTCCGTGCTCGGTCTGAGTGGTGAGGCCGAGATCGCCCCGTCGCTGGGTGCCGACGGCAGCCTGATCCTGACCATCACTTCCACCCGGATGAGCGGGAACACCCTCGGCGTCGACGTCGGCACGGGGCAGGACAGCATGCTCAGCTATGTCGGGCTGGACTCCCCGCAGATCACGATCCCCGCGAAGTCCCTGCCGTCGGGGCTGCGTCCGACCAGCGCCATCGTCACCAGTGACGGGCTCCGGCTGAGCCTGGCCGGGAGCCGGGTGAACCTCGGCCAGCTCTGATCCCGGGGCGGCCACCCCATGACGACTCGTCTCACATTTCCTTCAAAGTGGCGTGAATCCGGTGAAAAGTGGAGGCTTACCGGCGCTGTGGGGAGGACTTCCCCGTCGCTCGCGCCACAGGTGGCCCCGGCTCGTATAGCCTGCCAATGCGTCGCCTATCCAGGCGCGAGCACGTGGCGCGAGGAATCAAGCCAGAACTGAGCGAGGAGAACCATGAGCATGCAGCCCGAGCACCGCGCCCAACCCGGCAGTCAGCCGGGTGGCTGGGGCAGTGGCCAGCAGTACGGTCAGTCGAGCGGCCAGCCGGCCGGGCAGCCGGCGGCCCGAGCGGCCGGTCAGCCCGTCGGTTCCTCCGCCGGGCAGGGGACTGCGGCCTCGGCGCAGCAGCCGCCCTCGGTCCCTCCTCAGATCGACCCGCAGACCGCCGGGGCCGGCTCCGTGCCGACCGCGTCATCCAGGATGACGGTTCCCGGCTACCCCTCCGGGCCGGCGGCGCCGGCCGAGGAGAAGGTCGACACCGGCCCCCTGCCCTCCCGTGAGACGCTGCGCCGCGAGGCCCGGGCCGCCTCCAGCCGTCGAGGCGCCGGGGATGCCGACGTGGAGCGCGCCGGCGAGCTGCTCAAGTCCGTGGCCAACATCTTCTCCCAGCGCGTCGTCGGTCAGGAGCAGCTGCGCAGGGCCCTGGTGACCGCCCTCATGTCCAGTGGGCACATCCTGCTGGAGTCGGTGCCGGGCCTGGCCAAGACCACCGCCGCCCAGACGCTGGCCTCGGCGGTCTCCGGCTCCTTCCGGCGCATCCAGTGCACGCCCGACCTCATGCCCAACGACATCGTGGGCACCCAGATCCTCAACTCCTCCACCGGCGAGATGACCACCCAGCTGGGGCCGGTCCACGCCAACATCGTCCTGCTCGACGAGATCAACCGCTCCAGCGCCAAGACCCAGTCGGCCATGCTCGAGGCCATGCAGGAGCGCCAGACCTCCATCGGCGGCGTCGTCTACCCGCTGCCCCACCCCTTCATGGTCCTGGCCACCCAGAACCCCATCGAGGAGGAGGGCACCTACGTCCTGCCCGAGGCGCAGATGGACCGCTTCCTCATGAAGGAGGTGCTCACCTACCCGCGGCCCTCCGAGGAGGCCGACGTCCTGGACCGCATCTCCAACGGGACCTTCGACCAGCCCGTGACCGGTCGGCCCATCTCCACCGACGACGTCGAGTGGCTGCAGCGGGCCGCCGAGCGGGTCTACGTCGATCCCGTCATCAAGCAGTACATCGTCGCCCTCATCAACACCTCCCGCGGCGGAGGGCCGCGGCCCGTGCCCGGCCTGGACCGGCAGGTGCGCGTGGGGGCCTCCCCCCGTGGAGGCATCGCGCTCATGAAGGTGGCCCAGGCCGTCGCCCTCCAGGAGGGACGCACCTACGTCATCCCCGACGACGTCCGTCTGCTGCGCCACGGGGTGCTGCGCCACCGGCTGGTGCTCACCTATGACGCCCTGGCCGACGGAGTCGCGCCCGAGGCGATCATTGACGCCATCTTCGCGGCCGTCCCCACGCCCTGAGCCCGGTGGGGACCAGCACAGCGATGAGCACGGAGGTACACGGCGCTCCCGGGGCGCCCGAGTCCGATTCCGGCGAGGGCCGGCGCGGTTCGCGGATCGAGCGTCTGCGCGCGGCTCTGAGCCTGCCGACCCTGCGCCGCGCCACGGGGCTGCTCGACGGGCGCCACAAGTCGGTGTTCGTCGGACGCGGGCAGGACTTCGACGACATGTCCTTCTACCGGCCCGGCGACGACATCTCCGACATCGACTGGAAGTCCTCGGCCCGCCTGGGGCAGCCGGTCATCAAGCGCTACCAGCGCGAGTCCATGATGCCCATGGTGCTGGCCGTGGACACGGGCCGGACCATGGCGGCGATGACCCCCTCGGGCGAGGACAAGCGCGACCTGGCCCTGGGAGTGGCGGAGGTCTTCGCCTACCTGGCCAGGATGCGGGGCGACTCGGTGGCGCTCGTGGCCGGTGACGCCGGCCGGATGATCTCGCGCCCGGCCCGTTCCGGGGCCAAGCACGTGGAGACCCTGCTGGCGCTGCTGGCCCGCACCTACGAGGACCTCGACGCTCCCGTTGAGGGGGCGCCCGGCGTCTTCGAGCTGGCCCCCGGGGCCCCTCCCTCCAGCCTGCCGCGCCTCATGGAGCGGGTGAGCACCTGGCACCGCCGCCGCAGCCTGGTCATCCTCATCACCGACACCGCCCACCCCGGCCCTGACGCCGCGACCTGGCTGCGGCGCCTGTCGATCCAGCACGAGATGATCGTCGTCCAGATCGAGGACGACGACCCACTGCGCCCGGACGGCGGCCGCGGGCGGGACATCGACCTGCCCTTCGAGATCCCCGCCTTCCTGCGCGCAGACTCCTACCTGGCCGCTCAGGCGGCCGTGGTGCGCGAGCAGTGGCGCACCAGCGTCGAGCAGGTGCTCGACGCCCGGCACCTGGAATACGGCGTCGTCTCCTCCGAGGAGACGCTCATCGACTCCATCGCCGAGCTCCTCCAGCGTGAGCGCGCCGCCGTGGCCAGAGGGAGGCGGTGACCCATGCAGATCATGCCCCCGGTCCTCATGCCGATTTGGATGGTCATCGTCATGGTCGTCGGCCTCCTGCTGGTGACTGCCTGGCTGCTGCGGACCTTCCTGGTGACCCGCCGCGACATCTCCCAGGAGGTCGGAGACATCCCCATGGCGCCCCGTGAGCGCCGCCAGTGGGGTGAGCGTCTCAGCGAGATCTCCCAGCGTTGGGACGCCGGTGATCTGGACCTGCGCGAGCTGCACCTGGAGCTGGCCGCGCTGCTGCGCGGCTTCGCCGAGGCCCGCAGCGGGGAGGAGATCACCACCGCCACGGTCTCGGAGATCCTCGACATGGCCGCGACCGCCGGGCCGAGCTCGGTGGAGGAGCGCCGGCGCAGTGTGCGCGCGGCGGGCCGTCCCCTGGACATCAACCCGCTGGGGCACGTCGGAGAGCTGCTGGCCGTGTGGGAGCAGCCCTCCTTCGACCGTGAGCCGCAGGCCGCCGCGCAGGAGGCCCTTACCCACGCCAGGGAGGTGGTCACCCGATGGTGATGCTCTGGTTGTTCATTGTTCTTGTCGTCATCGCCGCCGCGGCGATCATCGCGGTGTTCATCATCGACCGCCGCTCCGGCCTGGGCCCCTCCACCGGGACGCCCAAGCGCTCCGAGCTGTCCTGGAGCCGGCGGGGGAGCGAGCAGGTCGTCGAGCTGCCCCGCCGTCTGGCCAACTCGGCGAGCCTGTTCCAGCTGCCGGCGGTGCGCAAGCGCATCCGGGCTCAGCGCTGGCTGCACGCGCTCCTGGCGGTCCTGCTGGTCTCGGGCCTGGTGAGCGCCGCCGCCATCGCCGGTCGGCCCGTGCGTGTCACCGAGCGCTCCGACGCCCTGGCCAACCGTGACATCGTCCTGTGCCTGGACGTGTCGACGTCGATGGTCAGGATCGACTCCTCGGTCCTGACGACCTTCTCCGAGATCCTGGAGGACTTCGACGGCGAGCGGGTGGGGATCGTGGCCTGGAACTCGGCCGCGCAGACCATCGTGCCGCTCACGGACGACTACGAGCTGCTGCGTGACCAGCTCAGCGAGCTGGGCGACGTGCTGGACATCGACCCGGAGAACGTCACCTACAAGCAGCAGCTCGCCTACCAGGAGGCCTTCGGCGGCACGGTGAACTCCAGCATCAACGGCTCCTCCCTGGCCGGCGACGGGCTCGCCTCCTGCGCCCAGGCCTTCGACAACCAGGGCCTGGAGCGCTCCCGCTCCATCATCCTGGCCACCGACAACCAGGTCATCGACCCCGACAACGAGCAGATCTATCCCCTGCCCGACGCCGCCAAGCTCCTGGCCGAGCGCAAGATCCGCCTGTTCTCCATCTACGGCGCCGACGAGGACCAGCCCTACCAGGACCTGCTCGACAAGACTCCCGAGGAGTCCCGCGAGGAGCTCAAGACCGTCACCGAGGAGCAGGGCAAGGGGCGCTTCTACGACGTCGAGGACTCCGGCACCGGGGGCCAGATCGTCAAGGAGCTGGAGAAGACCGAGGTCTCCGCGCTCGGGGGGCGCAAGCAGACCCGTCGCACCGACGTCCCCCAGCGGCTCGTCATCACGCTCTCACTGGTGCTTCTGGGCTACCTGGGACTGACCACCTGGAGGCGAGCATGAAGCCGGTTCCGATCATCGGGGACTTCGCGTTCATCCCGGTCACCTGGTGGATCCTCGTCCTCCTCGTTGCGGCCGCCCTGACGGGGTTGCTCATCGTGGCCCGACGCCGCCTGGTCCGTGACGATGCCGAGCCGGCCGCCCGCCGGGCCTGGTGGAGGCGCCTGGCCATCGTCGTCGTCATCGTGCTGGCGCTGGCGGGGCCGGCGATCCGCGGCAGCGAGGCCATCAGCGTCTCCAACGTGGAGATCTACATGGTGGTGGACCGCACCGGATCCATGGCCGCGGAGGACTACCAGGGCAAGGGGCCCGACGGCGTCGACCAGTCGGCCTCCACCAGGCTCGACGGCGTGCGCGCCGACATGCGGGCCATCCGCGAGGCTTTCCCGGACTCGCGCTTCTCCATCATCGCCCTGGACAACGCGGCGGCCAGGGAGCTGCCGCTGACTCACGACACCAACGCCGTCGACGCCTGGATCGGCTCCTTCAAGCAGGAGGTCTCAAGCCACGCCACCGGCTCCTCGCTGGAGGTGGCGCTTCCGGTGCTGGGGCAGACGCTGGCGCAGGCCCGCCAGTCCGAGCCCAAGGACATCCGCCTCGTCTACATCTTCTCCGACGGCGAGGCCACCGACAACGGCCGCGGCGCTCAGACGGCCGACAACGCCGGCATCTCCTGGCAGTCCCTGGCCGGGCTCGTCGACGGGGGAGCAGTGCTGGGCTACGGCTCGACCGAGGGCGGCAAGATGCGCAGCTACGACGGCTCGCCGTCCACCGGCGAGCACACCCAGTCCGACTACATCACCGACGGCCAGGGCGGGCAGCCCGGGGTGTCGAAGATCGACGCCGACGAGCTCCAGAAGGTGGCCAAGGACCTGGGGCTGCCCTACTTCCACCGCACCGGCGGCTCGGGGGATGACCCGACGAGCAAGTTCACCAACCTCGACATCGAGGCCGTCACCTCCGACGGGCGGGCCAAGACCAACGCCCGGGTGTACCTGACCTGGCCACTGGGACTCATCGCCTTCGGTCTGCTGCTGTGGGAGATCCTCGATCTCATGCGAGCCGACCGTCGCCTGCGTCTTCTCATGGGAAGGGGACGATGATGACGACAGGACACATTCCCGGCGAGGTCCCCGGGCAGGGTGGCGGCGAGACACAGCCCGGTGCTGCCGACGGTGCACAGAATGCCCCGGGTGCGCCAGGGGCAGCCGGTGCCCCCTCGGAGCAGGAGGTCGACTACCTGCAGAATGCGGACCCGAAGGACGATGCCTCCTCCCCGGCCCCCGAGGACCCCAGGCGGCGCGAGGCCCGCCTCAAGCGGCGTCGTCGGCTCCTGACGATCGGTGGGGTGCCCGCGGCTCTGGTCACCATCATCTCCCTGTGGCTCGGCTCGATCTTCCTCATCTCCCTGGCAGGAAACCGCGCCGCGGCAGCGGGCCACTACGACACGGCCCTGTCGCGCTACCGCACGGTCGCCAGGATCAATCCGTGGCTGGAGCAGTGGCGCGTCCACTTCAACCTGGGCACCGGTCAGCTCGCCGCAAAGGACCCGACCTCCGCGGTGACGACCCTCAACCAGGCTCTCAGCGAGGCACCCAAGGCCAAGGTCGACCCGGAAACCAAGGTGAAGGAGGCCGGCTCCCCGGAGTGCATGGTGCGCACCAACCTGTACGTCGCCCACCTCACGCTGGCGGCCCAGGCCCAGGAGAGCGGAAGCTCTGCGGCGGTCACTGAGCACATCGAGGCGGCCAAGAAGGCGGCCGATGCCTGCGAGGTGCCACCCCCGCCCGAGCAGAATCCCTCCCCGAGCCCGAACCCGTCGGCCACGCCCAGCAGTGACCCGAGCTCGACCCCCTCCTCGCAGCCCAGCAGCGACCCGAGTTCGACCCCCTCGGCCACGCCCAGCAGTGACCCGAGCTCGAGTGCCTCCTCCCAGCCCAGCAGCGACCCGAGCTCGAGCCCGTCGTCGTCGAGCTCGCCGGGTGAGACCTCCTCCAGCACCCCGAGCGCCAAGCCGACCCCGACCCCGGTCGATGACCGGGCCAAGCGCCTGCGGGACCGCAACAACGGCAGCCCGGGAACCACTGAGGAGTCCGGCGGCGGCGAAGGAGGGGGAAAGCCCTGGTGAGTGACTCCGATACGGGGCGGGCCTCCCGCCTCGTCGTGGCGGCCGCGGTCCTGGACGACCTGGAGCATCCGACCACTCTGCTGTGCGCGGCCCGCTCCTACCCGCCGGAGCATGCCGGCCAGTTCGAGCTGCCCGGGGGCAAGGTCGAGCCCGCCGAGAGGCCCGAGCAGGCCCTGGCCCGCGAGCTGGACGAGGAGATCGGTCTGGGTGTCCGCCTGGGGCCCGAGCTCGTCGTCCCCCGACAGCTGGCGGTTGCGGCGCCACCGAACAGCGGTCCCGGCGACGACGCCCCGGCCTGGCCGGCCATGCACGGCTTCAGGATACGGGTGTGGCTGGCCGAGCCCGCCCATCCTGGGGAGCGGGGCAGGGCCGGAGGCGACCACCAACGCCTGGAGTGGGTGCGCCTGGATCCGCCCGACCAGCTGCGCCGGCTGCCGTGGCTGGAGGCGGACCTGCCGATCATCGACGCGCTCGTGGACGCCCTGAGGCGCTGATGGACACCGGGGCGCCGACGGCGGGGCGCAGGTGGGCGGCCCTCCCCGGGGCCGCGGGCCCGAGGACGTCGGCAGTCCCACGGCGCCGGCCCGTCCCAGTTTCTGACACTTCTATCGTCCGCGTCATCTCGTAAGTTAGGGTTGCCTCATGCCGAAGATTCTGGGTTCCTCACTGGCCGAGCATCGAGAGCGTACGCGCACCGCCCTGTTCCAGGCGCTGTCCGAGCTCATGAGCCAGCGCAGCTTCGACAAGATCACCCTGTCCGATGTCGCCAACCACGCGGGCGTGGGGCGCACGGCCGTCTACAACCACTTCGCGGACAAGGAGGACCTCCTCCTGGCCTTCATGGAGCACGAGGCCGGCCGCTACGCCGAGGAGCTCTCCCGGGCGCTGGCCGGCACCCAGGACCCGATCGACCGCCTGCGCATCTACGTGCGCCAGCAGGCCCTCATCGCCCGGCACTTCCACTTCCCGACCTCGGGGCCCCTGTCCGGGGCGGTCTCGCGCGGGACCGCCGGCCGCCTCAAGGCCCACGGGGCGCTTGTGGCCCAGATGCTCTCCTCGATCCTCACCGACGCCATGGATCAGGGGCTCATCCCCGCCCAGGAGCCCGAGCAGGTCATCCCCCTCATCCACGCCACCGTCATGGGCGGACGCCCGACCCCCTCGGATCCGGAGCAGCGGCGGGCCTACCTGGAGAGCCTGGACGCCTTCGTGCTGAGGGCGGTGGGGGCCCGCCAGCCCGCCCACGCGGTGCCGACCATTGCCCAGCCCCGCGCCACCGAGCCCCTGGAGGGAGCCGAGGCCCCCGGTTCGCTTCGTCACAGCGCGGTCGGCTGACAGCGTGAGCCACGGCCTGCCGTGCACGCGGGCGGGCCTGGCAGACTTCCGCTCGTGAACTTGAGCTGGACTGACATCTGGAACGACCTGCTGGCCCGCGCCTCGAGCGTCGTCGGCCTGGATCCCGGCGTGCTGTGGCCGGCGCTGGCGATCCTCCTCATCGTCCTGGCCTGGGCCCCGGCCCGCCGCTGGGGACGCACCCTAGTGACGATCGTCCACGAGGCCGGGCACGCCGCCGTCGGCCTCATGGTGGGACGGCGCTTCCTCGGATTCGTGGTGAGTCGGGACCTGTCCGGGCACGCCGTCACCGCCGGCAAGCCCACCGGCCCCGGCCGGGTGGCCACCTCCTGGGCCGGCTACCCCGCCCCCGCCGTCCTCGGCGCCGTCGTCGTGCTCCTGGCCCTCAAGGGCTGGGCGAGCGCGGTTCTGCTGCTGGGTCTGGTCCTCCTGGCGGTCCTGCTGGTCATGTCCCGCTCCGTGCGCACGGTCCTGCTGGTCCTGCTCGTGGCTGCTTTGACCGGGGCCCTGTGGTGGTGGGGCGGGCAGTGGCGCGACGGCGTCGTCGCCGGGACCGGGCTGGCCCTGCTGGTGGGGGCCTGGGACTCCCTGCGCGACGTCGCCGCCTCACGCGACCCGAGCCAGGACCACCGCACCCTGGCCCATCTGACCCGGGTGCCCGCCGGGGTGTGGCTGGCCAGCTGGTTCCTCGTGGACGCGGTGGCCACCGGCGTCGTCGTGCTGGCCCTGCGCGATCTCCTGTGAGGTGAGGGCGGGGGCTCGAGTCCGAGCCCGCTGCCCACATGGCCTACGCTTCCTCCTGGCGACGCGGGGCCCGCAGTGCCCTCCCGCCGTCCCCGCCCGACGTCGCACATCGCGAGCCCACAGGCGCCGTCGCGGCCCCGGGCTCATCCCGCTCCCGGGCACTCCGGGATTCCCTCAAGGAGAACACATGATGCTCACCCGCAGGACGTTCGCCCTGACCTCTCTGGGGCTGGCCGCCGCGGCCACCCTCGCCGCCTGCTCGTCGAAGTCGAAGGACGAGGCCACCGAGGAGGGCAAGATGGCGCTCATTGTCCCCGACGCGGGCGAGGCCGCCGCGGAGGCGCTGTCCAAGGCGGTGGAGGCATTCACCAAGGAGACCAAGGTGGAGGTGGACGTCAAGCCCGTCTCCGACGTCTCCCAGGAGCTGGCTCGCGGGATCACGGCCGAGCCGAGCATCGACGTCGTCGTCCTCGACCCGGCCCAGCTGTCCAGCTACGCAGGCTCCCTGCACTCCTGGGACAAGGGGGCGGCCGCCGTCAAGGACGCGCACCCCGCGCTGCTGACCAGTGCCACCCGGCAGGGGAAGATCGCCGCGGCGCCTCGGGACGTCTCCACGCTCGCCCTGTACGTCAACACCTCGCTGTGGTCGGCCGCGGGCCTGAGCGAGTCGGACTACCCGACCACCTGGGAGCAGCTCGACCAGGTGGCCGCCAAGGTCACCTCCGGCGGGGTCGTCGGCCTGACCCTGGATGCCTCCTACGCGCGTGTGGGCGCCTTCCTCGTCCAGGGCGGTGGGGGATTGACCAGCGCCGACGGTACGAAGGCAACAGCCTCCTCGGAGGGCTCGGTGGCGGGCCTGACCCAGGTCAAGACGCTCCTGTCCTCCGGCTCGGCCGGCTGGGGCGCCGACCTGCCCGCGGGGTCCGCCGCCGACGCCTTCGGCCAGGGGCAGGCCGCCATGGTGATCGAGACCGAGGCCCTGACCAAGACCCTGGCGGACACCTACTCGGGCATCTCCTACAAGGTGGTCGAGCTGCCGGCCGGCAGCGGCGGCAAGGGGACCCTGCAGTTCCCCACCTTCTACGGAGTCGTGGAGGCCTCCAAGCACAAGGCCGACGCCATCAAGCTCGTGGAGTACCTCACCGCCGCAGAGCGGCAGGTGGCCCTAGCCGGTGCGGCGGGGACCGTGCCCGCCGGCAAGTCCGCAGGCGAGACCTGGAAGGGCAAGCACGCCGACCAGGCGGCCTTCCTGGCCGGCGTCGAGTACTCCCAGCCCGTGCCCTCCGCCTCCGGCACCTCGGACGTCATCGCCACCTTCGACAACGAGCTGCCCGGGCTGGCCGGAGGCGACCCGGCCGGCATCCTGGGCAGCGCCCAGGTGAACCTGCAGGCCGTCCTGTCCTGACCCTGGCCGGCAGGGCTGGCTGGCGCCGCTGGGGCCACTCCGCGCGGCCGGGGACACTTTCCTGCCCACGGGGACAAGTTGCGCGTGCGGGGACAGGATTCCGGTCCCCGACGGCGTCGACTGTCCCCGGCCGGAAGGACACGCACCCGGCCGTACAGAAATGTCCCCGGCCGTGCAGCCCAGTTCCCGACGGCGTCGGCCGACGCTGCCCCGAAAGGCGCAGGTGAAGAACAGCGAGGCGAAAGGCTTCGTCTCCTAGTGCTCGGTCGTGATGATGACTTCGTGGTGAACCGGGAAGCTCACCGATCGAGCAATGAAGCAGTACTCGGCGGCGCGGTCGTGCAGCATGGCTGCGCTCTCAGGATCGTTGCCGGGAGCAATGGTCACGGCGGGGCGAAGGGTGACTGACGTGAACTCCCCGGCACCGCCCGGGTGCTCGGCCATGATGCCGGTAGGGGTATCCGAGTAGCCGGTGACGGTGACGCCTGCGTCTGCCGCGACGTGGAGGTACCACAGCATGTGGCACTGTGAGAGCGAGGCGAGCAGGAGCTGTTCCGGGTTCCATCTGCGAGCGTCCCCTCGGAATGCTGGATCCGCCGATCCACGGATCACCGGCAGGTCGGCGGTGGTTCCCCGGACATCGTGATCGCGCGAGTAGTCGCGGTATCCGGATGTGCCCGTACCCAGGTTGCCCGTCCACTCCACGCGCACCGAATACTCATGATCTGGCATGCAGAAAGTCTAGGGATGAGCCGGTTTGACGTCTACGGAGTGGCGAGCTCGGTGGGGGAGGACGGTGTCAAGGGGTGGTGTCCTCCGGTGGGATCGTTTCGCGCGGCCGGGGACACTTTCCTGCCCACGGGGACAAGTTGCGCGTGCGGGGACAGGATTCCGGTCCCCGACGGCGTCGACTGTCCCCGGCCGGAAGGACACGCACCCGGCCGTACAGAAATGTCCCCGGCCGTGCATCCCAGTTCCCGACGGCGTCGAAGGCCCCCGGCCCCACAGGCTGCCACCTCGAGGCCACCTCGGGCGCCGAGCCTGGCCGCGTAACAACGAGGGCCCGAACCATGACGGTCCGGGCCCTCGGGCTGGAGCGGGTGACGGGAATCGAACCCGCGCTGTCAGCTTGGGAAGCTGAAGTTCTACCATTGAACTACACCCGCGTGTCACCAGTGGACGTGCGTCCCAGGTGCGTGCGGAAGTCTAACCCAGACTCCGGCCGTCTACGCAAATCGGCCTGCGCAGGGGCCTCGCGAACCGCGTCGGCGACGCCTTTGCCCACTACACTCGCCAACGGATTCCCTGACGTCTTCGTAGGTGTGATGAGCGCATGACCGATCCCTCCAACCCTCACGAGCCCACTGATCCGACTGGGCTCACGGCGAGTCCTTGGCCGGACGTGCCAGCGCTGCCCGCGGGGCCCGCGGGGCCCGCCCCCACGGACTACCCGTCAGGTGGGTACCCGCCCTACGGCGGTCCCTACGCTCCCGGAGCCCAACCGGGGTATGACCCGCAAGGCGCTTACGGGCCCCAGCCCGGATACAACGCGCCTCCTGGCTACAGTGCGCCTCCCGGCTATGGCCCCGTTCCCGCTTACGGTCCTCCCGGTTACCCGAGCAAGTCCAAGGTGGCCGCAGGCATCCTGGCGCTGTTCCTCGGCACCCTCGGGATCCACAACTTCTACCTGGGCTACACGGGCAAGGCTCTCTTCCAGCTCCTGGGCACGCTCTTGAGCTGCGGGTTCCTGGTTCCTCTGATCGCCATCTGGGCCTTCATCGAGGGCATCCTCATCCTGGTGGCCCGCCCCGGCGAGGCGCCGTGGGGCGTTGACGCCTCCGGCATGCCGCTGAGCGGCTGAGGCGCGGTCCGGGCCTCCCGGATCCCCCAGTGCCGGAATCCGTGTGACGCCTCCGGGTGGACCTGGCACAATCGAGCCCGTGCTGCTCTCAGACCGCGATATCCGCACCGAGCTCGACGCCGGACGGGTCGTCCTCGACCCCTACGACCCCGAGATGATTCAGCCGGCCTCCATTGATGTGCGCCTGGACCGTTGGTTCCGTCTCTTCGACAACCACCGCTACCCGGTCATCGACCCGGCCGCCGACCAGGAGGGGCTGACCCACCTCGTCGACGTCGGGGCCGACGAGCCCTTCGTCCTGCACCCAGGGGAGTTCGTCCTGGGTGCCACCTACGAGCGCATCACCCTGCCCGACGACGTCGCCGCCCGTCTGGAGGGCAAGTCGAGCCTGGGGCGCCTGGGGCTGTTGACCCACTCCACCGCCGGATTCATCGACCCCGGCTTCACCGGTCACGTCACCCTGGAGCTGTCCAACACGGCCACGATGCCCATCAAGCTCTGGCCGGGGATGAAGGTGGGGCAGCTGTGCTTCTTCCGCCTGTCCAGCCCCGCCCAGGCCCCGTACGGTTCGGGTGCCACGGGCTCGCGCTACCAGGGGCAGCGCGGACCGACGGCCTCCCGCTCCCACCAGTCCTTCCACCGCACCCGCATCCCCGACACCCCGGCGGCCCCCGCCGACGGCGCCGCTCCCATCTCCCAGGAGAAGCACCTATGAGTGACTCGACCGACTTCGCCGTCTCCCTGCCCACCGACACCGGCACCTTCACCGCCGCCTCCATGCTGCCGGTCGGGCTGCTGGACACCAACCACGTCCTGCTCCTGGCTGACGACGTCGCCCCCGACGAGGTTGAGGCCCTGGCTCTGTCCCAGGACATCCAGTCCGGCTGGGTGGGGGTCTCCAGCCTCCAGCTCTTCCCCGGGGTCTCCCTGCTGGGGCCCTGGAAGGTCGACGCCGAGATGCGCGGCCTCCTGGGGGCGCCGGAGTGGACCACACAGCTGATGATCCTGGACTGCCCCCGCATCCGTGCCGGCGCCCTGCCGGCCGAGCTCGCCGGCCTGGACCCGCTCTCCGACGCCTTCCCTCACGCCCAGCCCACCGGGGCCGAGCTGGTGGCCCTCACCCGCCTGCGCGCCATCGCCCGACGCCTGGCCGGGGCCCTGCGGCTCATTCCGGGAGGGGACAACGAGGACCCGGTGCTGGTCGAGCCCAGCCCGGAGGTCTCGGCCTCCCTGACCGTCTACGCCCCGGTGTGGCTCGGCCCGGAGGACCTGGTGGCCGTCCTGCAGCCGGTGGCCCCCGAGGTGAGCGCCGCGCTGGAGGCCGTTCAGCCGCGGGGCGCCGTCGGGCTGGACGCCATCGACCCCGAGCAGCTGGAGAGCCTCGTCGAGCGCATCGGCCCGGATGTTTTCGAGAAGGCCTGGCGCGGCTCGGAGAAGGTCCGCCAGGACACGATGCGCCAGGAGATCGTCGCCGCCGCCACCGGCAATGTCATTGAGGAGGTGCGTGACGGCTACGCGGTCGTCACCCCGGTCGACCCCGAGCACGAGGGCTGGGGGCGCATCGAGGTGCGGGCCGGCGCCACCGACGGGCTGCCCCTGGCCGTGCGCGGCGAGCCGTGGGCGCGCGGGGCGGTTCTGTCCTACGACCTGCGCTGGATCCCGCAGGACCAGGCCGACGCCTACGCCGAAGTGGTCTCCCGCTCTCGGCGCCGCGAGCGGCAGACCGCCCGGGACCTGGTCGAGGAGCTCGCCACCGTCCTGGTGACCGCCGTCTCCGGGGTGGCCGTGGACGACGATGGATTCCTCGTCTCCCTGGGCGAGGACGCCGCAGAGGCCTGAGCTGCCTCGCCGGGAGACGTGAGCGCCGCGCGGTCCCTTGAGGGCGCCGTCGTCGTGACCTACTGCGCGAGGGCGGGTGCCAGTCGATGAGGCGTGGGGCGCCCCGAGCCGTGGGGCTGCGCCCGTGCGGACAGCCCCGGGGCGGGACGTCCCGTGCGATGTGGAGCAGGCGGCCGGGGCGTGGTCGGCTGAATCGGGGACTGCGTTTCCCACCCAGAACGTACTTTTCCTCCAGACGACTGAGGCCGTACCCCAGTCGTCTGGAGGAGAACGCAGTCCTCGTGGGAGAAGTAAGTCCCCGATCAGGAACGGAGCGGCGACACCCGGCCCGGTGGCCCTGATCCCGAGCGGGCCGGCCCCGAGGACTCGGGCTCGGGACGGGCTCGCTCAGCACCGGGCGTGGTGCGCACCGTGAGACGTTCGATGCCGTTCCTCGCCTTTGCCTCGTCCCAGTGCCAGCCGGTGAAGCGGCGAGCCTCAACGAGCGAGCGGGCCCAGGCCACCGGCTCCTCGCCCCGCTGAGCCCCCACCGCCAGGTAGTGGCGCAGCAGGCCGGCAGCGGCCAGGGCGTCGTCGAGCGCGTTGTGGTGGCGGCCGATCTCCACCCCGGCCACCTCGCAGCAGGTGGTCAGTCGGCGCGATGGCGTCGTCATGAAATGGCGCGCCCACTCCATCGTGCACACCCGCGGCACCCGCGCACCCCGGTCGAGCAGCCCCTGCGTCCCCAGCGCCTGGGTGAGGAATCCGACGTCGAAGCGGGCGTTGTGGGCCACCACCGCCCGCCCGGCCAGGTCGGCCACCAGCAGGTCGGCGACCTCATCGAAGCCGGGCGCCCCGATGAGCTCCTCGGCGACAAGACCGTGGATGTGGGTGGGGCCCACGTCCACGCCCACGCCGGGGTCGATGAGCGTGGACCAGCTGCGCTCGACGCGCCCGGCGGCGTCGGTGAGCACGAGCGCGACCTCCAGGATCGAGTCCGTCGTGGGGGACAGGCCGGTGGTCTCCAGGTCGACGACGGCGTAGCCGACCCCGGTTGCCTCGGCCAGCTCTGCGGGTGTGGGAGTGGCCGCCGCCTGGCCGGGGGCCATGGGGGAGTGGGGGCGCAGCGGGCCGCGGTTGGTGGGCGGGCGGTGGTAGAAGGGCATCGCCCCGATCCTCTCGCGAGCCGGCAGGTTTCGCCCAGTCACGGCGCGTCGGGTCGCAGGCCGGGGTGGTCCGGGCCGGCTGTGGGCTGGCCCGGGTAGCTCCGGGCGGCCGGCTCTCGCGGCCGTGCCCTACGGTTCGCAGACGGAGGTCGGGGTCGGCCCCCGGGCGTAAGGTACGGTCGCGAGGGCGCTCGGCCGGCCGCGTCGAGAGCCGATCCAGGTGAGGAGGAGCGATGACCACCCCGGACACCCCTCAGGCGCCGGCCCCTGCCCTGCCGGCGCTGGCCGCCTTCCCCTTCCCGACCGCCCTCGTCGTGACCGGCAGGTCCGCCGCCGGCGACGGCGTGCTCCTCGAGGCCGGGGACGTCGATGAGATCTTCCCCTTCGCCTCGGTGACCAAGCCGATCGTTGCCTGGGCTGCCCTGGTCGCCGTCGACCGGGGACTGCTGGACCTGGAGGCCCCCGCCGGTTCGCCCGCGCCCGACGGCGCGACCATCGAGAACCTGCTGTCCCACTCCTCGGGAATCGCGGCCAACTCCGACGAGCGCCTGGCGGCCCCGGGCACGCGCCGCATCTACTCCAACCGCGGCATCGAGATCCTGGGGGAGCGGCTTCAGGAGGCCACCGGCACTCCCCTGGAGACCTGGGTGGAGACCACCGTGCTCGAGCCCCTGGGGATGGCCAGCGTCCTCATCCCCGGATCCCCCGCCCACTCCGGGGAGGGCAACGCTCGCGACCTGTCCCTGTTCGCCCGCGAGCTGGCCGCGCCGAGGCTCGTCTCGCCCGCGCTCGCGCAGCGCGCCCGCACGCCGGTCCTGCCCGGCCTCGACGGCGTCCTACCCGGGTACGGGCGACAGACCCCCAACCCCTTCGGGCTGGGGGTGGAGGTGCGCGGAGCCAAGTCCCCGCACTGGACCGGGGCCGGCAACAGCGAGCAGACCTTCGGGCACTTCGGCCAGTCGGGCTCCTTCATCTGGGTGGATCCGGTCGCCGAGCGCCAGGCCGTCTTCCTGGGGGCCCGGCCCTTCGGGGCGGTTCACCGGCGGACCTGGTCCGAGCTCGGCGACCAGATCCTGGCCTTGTAGGCCTCTTTACCTTGTCGGCAGGCGCACCGGGGGCGGACGCCCAGTGCCCGTCTCCTGACCGGAGCTTCCGGGTGGCGCTCCGGCCGCCGCCTCGGCCTCAGTTGACCTCGACGATGACGGGGACGTGGTCGGAGGCGCCCTTACCCTTGCGCTCGTCGCGGTCGATGGCGGCGCCGGTGACGCGGCCCGCCAGGGCCGGCGAGGCATAGACGAAGTCAATGCGCATGCCCTCGTTCCTCGGGAAGCGCAGCTTCTGATAGTCCCAGTACGTGTAGTTGGTGACCCGCTCGCGCGTGACCTCACGCATGCCCGCCTCGGCGAAGGCGGCGAAGGCTTCGCGCTCCGGTGCGGAGACGTGGGTGGCGCCCTCGAAGACGCTCATGTCCCACACGTCCTCGTCGCGGGGCGCCACGTTCCAGTCACCCACCAGCGCCAGCGGCAGGTCGGGCTCGGCCTCGAGCCAGGCGGCGACGTCGTCGCGCAGCACCCGCAGCCAGTCGAGCTTGTACGTGTAGTGCGGGTGGGTGAGCTCGCGACCGTTGGGCACGTACAGGCTCCACAGGCGCACCGGCGTCGCATCCGAGGCCGCACCCACCGTCGCCCCGAGCGCCCGGGCCTCCACGACCGGCTCGGCCTCGGGCTTGGCCGCCCAGGCGGGCTGACCGGGGAAGGAGGTGGCAACGTCGTCGAGGCCCACTCGCGAGGCGATCGCCACCCCGTTCCACTGGTTGAGCCCGTGGACGGCCAGCTCGTAGCCGGCGGCCTCGAAGGGCTCGACCGGGAACTGGTCGGGGCGGCACTTGATCTCCTGCATCGCCAGAGCGTCGATGTCCTCACGCTCCAGGAAGGCCAGGACGCGGTCGACGCGGGTACGGATGGAGTTGACGTTCCAGGTGGCCAGGCGCATGGCAGCAGACTAGCCGGTGCCCGATTCCCATCAAGCACTCACCAATCGCTCCTAGTCTGCCGCCATGGGAACAGCACTTGTCACCGGGGCCACGAGCGGCCTCGGCCTGGAGATCGCCTGGCAGCTCGCCCAGGCCCGTCATGACCTTGTCCTCGTGGCGCGCACCCCCGAGCGGCTGCGGCAGGTGGCCGAGGAGATGCGCCAGTTCGCAGGCGTCCAGGTGGAGACTCTGCAGGCCGACTTGTCCAAGCGCGATGAGCTTGAGCGCGTCGCCGAGCGCCTGCAGGAGACGAGCAAGCCCGTGGGACTCCTGGTCAACAACGCCGGCTTCGGGCTGGGGCAGCGCTTCGTCGGGGGAGACCTGGCCCGCGAGGAGGATGCCCTCAACGTCATGGTCCGAGCGGTCATGGTGGCCTCCCACGCGGCGGCCGGCGCCATGGTGGAGCGCGGCCGTGGCGCCATTCTCAACGTCTCCTCCATGACCGCGCACACCGCCATGGGTACCTATGCGGCCCACAAGGCCTGGGTGCTGCGCTTCACCGAGGGGCTGGCCGCCGAGCTCGCCGGCACCGGGGTGAGCGCCACGGCGCTGTGCCCGGGGCTGGTGCACACCGGTTTCCACGCCGCGGCCGGCATCGACGAGACCCAGTGGAAGGCGCCGCTGTGGCTGGACGCCGAGCGAGTGGCCATCGACGGCCTGGCGGCGGTGCGGCGCGGCCAGGTCATCTGCACCCCGAGCCTGCGCTACCGCAGCGCCAACGCCGTGCTGCGGCTGGCGCCCCGCTGGTTCGTGCGCCGGGTGGTCGGGCCGGAACGCTCCGGCCAGGGGCGCGACTGAGGCCGTCAGGGCTCGCCGGCGGCGCAAAGTGTCACAGATGGCGACTATTCGGGGGCGATCGCCGTTGCTGCCAACCTTCCCCAGGCGCTGACCAGCGCAGATGCGGCGAGGTTGGCGGATGTTGGCGGATACTGCCTCCTAAAAGTCGCCAATCGTGACAGATCCGGGCGCGTGCACCGGCTCGCGGTCCGATCCCGTCGCGGAATCGCCCAGGGCTGAGCGCCCCCGCTGGCCAGGGGCGCCGTGACCTGCAACGATCGCGCCATGGCTTCTATTACCTTCCACGGAGACCCCGTCAGCACCGTCGGTGAGCTGCCCGCTGTGGGCTCGACCGCTCCCGCCTTCGACCTCGTGGGCGCCGACCTCGCCCCGGTCACCAGCCAGTCCCTGGCCGGCCGCCGCGTGGTCCTCAACATCTTCCCCTCGGTGGACACCGGGGTGTGCGCCGCCTCCGTGCGCCAGTTCAACAAGCTGGCCTCCGAGCTGGACAACACGACCGTGGTCTGCGTCTCCGCCGACCTGCCCTTCGCCGGAGCCCGCTTCTGCGGTGCCGAGGGCCTCACCAACGTAGTCACCGGCTCGACCTTCCGCTCCACCTTCGGCGCCGACTACGGCGTCACCCTGGTCGACGGCCCGCTGGCCGGTCTGCTGTCGCGCGCTGTCGTGGTCCTCGACGAGTCCGGCAAGGTCGTCTACACCGAGCAGGTCCCCGAGGTCGGCCAGGAGCCCGACTACGACGCCGCCGTGGCCGCCCTGTCCTGACTCCTTCTTCCGCTGAGCCGCCAGGAGCCCGCCCCGTCCGCACCGCGCGGGCGAGGGCGGGCTCCTGTCCGTAGTGGGTGTCTACCCGGCGCGCAGCCCCCGAGTCCCACTACCATCGGAGCCGTGAGCACCAACGACTCCCACATCACCCGCCTGGCCGAGCTCGTCAACGAGCTGTCCGTCGTCCGTGGCAAGGTCACCCTCGCCTCCGGCCTCGAGTCCGACTTCTACGTGGACATGCGCCGCGCCACCCTCCATCACGAGGCCGCCCCCCTCATCGGCCACGTCATGCTTGACATGCTCGAGGAGGCGGGCCTGGGCACCGACGAGATCGACGCCGTCGGCGGCCTGACCATGGGGGCCGACCCCGTGGCTGCCGCCATGCTGCACGCCGCGGCCTCGCGTGGCCTGGACCTGGACGCCTTCGTCGTGCGCAAGGCCGCCAAGGACCACGGCATGCGCCGGCGCATCGAGGGACCCGACGTCGCCGGGCGCCGCGTGGTGGTCCTGGAGGACACCTCCACCACCGGCGGCTCGCCCCTGGAGGCCGTCGAGGCCCTGCGCGAGGCGGGTGCCGACGTGCGGGCCGTGGCCGTCATCGTGGACCGGGCCACCGGCGCGCGCGAGCGCATTGAGGCCGCCGGCCTGCCCTACTACGCGGCGCTCGGTCTGGCCGACCTCGGCCTGGAGTGAGCACCCGACGACGCCCGCAGACGGTTGGGGCGGCCCCCGAGGCTCCCGCCGACCTGCCTGAGGGGGAGTACCTGCCCGCGGCGACCTCAGCAGATTCTGTGTCGGGCCCGGAGGAGGACCGGCCGGCCGATGTCCGTCAGGTCGGTGTCGGCCCCTGGCCCGGCGGCCGCGAGGCCTGGCCCACCGACCCCTGCTATGACCGCGAGCTGCTCGCCGACGGTGACCGGCGCAATGTCGTCGACCGCTACCGCTACTGGACCATCGCGGCCATCCGCGCCGACCTGGCCGCCCGGGCCCACCGGCTGCACATCGCCATCGAGAACGTCAGCCAGGACCTCAACATCGGCTCCATCGTGCGCAGTGCCAACGCCTTCAACGTGGCCGGCGTCCACATCATCGGCCGACGCCGCTGGAACAAGCGCGGCGCCATGGTCACCAACCGCTACCTGGACGTGCGCCACCACCCCGAGCCTGGTGAGCTGCTCGCCTGGGCGCGGGCCGAGGGCTATGAGGTCATCGGCATCGACAACGGCCCCGGGGCCCAGCCCCTGGAGGCCGCCGACCTGCCCGAGCGCTGCCTCATGGTCTTCGGCTCCGAGGGGGAGGGCATCAGCCCCGAGCTGAGCGCCGGCTGCTCCCGGCTGCTGCGCATCGGTCAGTACGGCTCCACCCGCTCCATCAACGTGGCGGCCGCCGCGGCCGTGGCCATGCACACCTGGATCCTCCAGCACGCGGGGCCGGCGCCCGACTGACCCGGGGCCGTCGCGGCCCGCTGGGACGGCCCGCCCCGTGGGAGGCGGGGCCAAACCGCCCCTGAACAGAGGTCATGCTGCCGGACTGCTGCCTGACCGGCGCCCGACCTGGGACCATGATCCGGTTCACGTGGCCTCGAATTCGTGGAACAATCGGCCCCGCACCACTGACTCATACAGACATCAGGAGGCACCCAGTGGCCATTGCAACCCCGGAGTCCTACGCCGACATGCTTG